>Ga0209571_1000033_pt1 | contig 361196 bp, 345 predicted proteins | sample EBPBio102011_DNA_FD_185866 | JGI IMG/M metagenome (GOLD analysis project Ga0209571, IMG submission 185866) | Wastewater treatment Type I Accumulibacter community from EBPR Bioreactor in Madison, WI, USA - Reactor 1_1/10/2011_ DNA (SPAdes)... | ecosystem: Engineered > Bioreactor > EBPR >... | reverse complement strand
CGCGGGTGGCCCCACCGGCACGGGCGTGAGCCGCAGCCTGGCGCACGATCTCAGCCGCTTGCGGCGTCAGGTCGTAGCGGTCCCAGTCGAACAGCACCGTGAACTCACGCGCGTTCCACACCGGCGGCGGCGGCGGCGGCGGCGGGGGAGGCGGCGGCGGAGGCGGTGGCGGCGGCGGCGGCGGGGGCGGCGGAGCCGCGATCGCACCGAACGAGTGGCGATAACCGATCGTCAGCGAGTGGTCTTCGTAGTCCGACTCAACGGTTGTCGGGGAGCCATCATCCAGCGTCACATCGTTGATGTTGAAGTAGCGGTAGGTGATGTCGATGTTGCCGCGCGGGCCGGTCGAGAAAGCCAGACCGGCCAGCAGCTGCCAGGCCAGACCCGAATCGTCGGCCGACATCGTCCCGTTGTCCCACTCGAGCTTACCCCAGCCGACCCCGGCACCGATGAACGGACGAGCACGGCCCGAGCCGAAGTCAAACAGGGCGTTGGCCATCAGGCTGGTGGCGTCAACGTCGACATCTACAGGCGGCGGGACACCCAAAATGGTGTCCATGGACCCCCAGCGCTGGCCCAACTCTGCTTCCAGGCGGAAGTTGGGGTTGATGCGTGTGCCGAAGCGACCGAAGAGGGCCAGGCCGCCGTCCAGTTCGACGTCGAGCGGTGTACAGACCCCTCCGGTACAGCTGTCGGCATCACTGCTCGGCCAATGATAGCCGATATCTCCAGCGATGTAGGGTCCGTTCGGATCAGCCATGGCCGGCGCTGCCGCCACCATGGCAAGGCCGGCGACGCCGGCTAGCAGAAGCTTCTTCATAGGTATCTCCCCTAGGATCACCCCGATCCCGTGTACCGTTGGTTTATCGAACCTTGCACCGGCGTCGGTCAAGTCTGGCGGCGGGCGAAATCTGCAGATTGCGATCCAAATACCGCAGTGCCTCAGCGGTAGCTTTGCCGGGGTACACGCCTCAGGTGTGTGCGGCACTGGCGGAATGAAGGGCGGCCAAATTCAAGGTTGCCGCGCCGGGCACCGGACGCGGGGTCCTAACGATAGAAAACCGTATCTTCCTGCTGGCTGGGAGCAGGGGCCTCGCGCGGCGTCGGCGGGCCCGCCGGGCGTGGGGGCGAAGCTCCGGTGGGCGGGGCCGTCGGGGTCTGGGTCGGCGGCGTCACCACCGGCTGATCGCCCGAGACGTCGGGATAGGGCAGAGGCGTACCCGGCGAATCCGGTCCGACTGGCCCGGCCGGTGTCGGCTGGGGCAGGGAGTCCCCAGCGCCCAGGTCATCCCGAATAAAGGCGAAAGACCGCGAGTCCGAGCAAGCACAAACCTTGAGGAAGCCATCACGATCCCGCCAGAGGACAAGCGGATAGGTCATGGCCCGCACACCCGAGGCCCTCAGCAGGCTTTCAAGCCGCTGCTGGAAATCGCGCCCGGCCTCGACCACCGCCGAACGTGCAAGGTCGCCGTCGGACGGCGGGATACCCGCCGCTGTCCAGTTCTGAGACGGGGTCGCGGTCCACCGCTGATAGAGGGTCCAGTCGCGTGTCAGCCAGATTTCGGCGACCGTGGCCCGTTCCGCGGCGGTGGACTGGGTCATGCCCTCGCGGTCCGGTCTGGCCACGAGGATCACGCGCGGATCGACACCAGCGGCCCGCAGCAACGGAAATTGTTCGGTTTCATAGTCTCGACAGGCCGCGCAATCGCGCCAGCCGACGACATAGAGGGGGGCACCTCCGCCGCCTTCGGACACCCAGCTGGCGGAATCGAGCAACTGCTGAATCTCGGCCTGATTGCGCGTGATCACCGTGGGCTGAAAGCGGGCATACATCGTCCAGTAGGCCCAGTAGCCTCCAGCGGCGACCGCGAGGGCAATCACGATGGCGAGTGCGCTCCAGACCAGGATTTTACGCATCGGGATGACCCTTGAACGACTTCAGCAATTGAACCTAACACGGGCGCCCCCAGATGCCCTTGCGGGACAACTGGCAAGCGAAGCCGCTAGCGGCAACCTAGCTGTAGACCGCCAGGAAGGCCACGGCTGACGCCGCAAGAAGGGTGACAAGGCCAAACACCGTCCAGAACAGGGCCGGCCGCTTGGGCCGGCGGTGGCTTCGCTCCGTCACGGCGTGTCAGGCCATCGTCGGAATGACGAAGCTGGAATCCGAATGCTCCAGCTCCGAATCCGGCCAGCGGGCGGTCACGGTCTTGGTCTTGGTCCAGAAGCGGACGCCTTCCATGCCGTGCTGGTTGATGTCGCCGAAGGCCGACCGCTTCCAGCCGCCGAAGGTGTGATAGGCCACTGGCACCGGGATCGGCACATTGATGCCGACCATGCCGACGTTGACGCGCGCGGCGAAGTCGCGGGCGGCGCGGCCGTTCTGAGTGAAGATGGCGACCCCGTTGCCATACTGGTGGCGGCTGGGCAGGGCCAGGGCTTCCTCGAAGCTGTCGGCGCGCATGATCTGAAGCACCGGGCCAAAGATCTCCTCGCGGTAGCTCTCCATGGTCGACTTCACATGATCGAACAGCGACGGGCCGATGAAATAACCGTTCTCATGGCCCTGGAGGCTGAAGCCGCGGCCGTCGACGACCAGCTCGGCACCTTCCTCGACGCCTTTGGCGATCCAGCCTTCGACCCGGGCCTTGTGGGCGGCGTTGACGACCGGCCCATAGTGGGCGGCGGCGTCGGTCGAGACACCGACCTTGAGGGTTTCCATTTCCGCGACCATGCGCTCACGAAGTTCATCGGCGGTCTTCTGGCCCACGGGCACCACGACCGGCAGGGCCATGCAGCGTTCACCCGCCGAGCCGAAGGCGGCGCCGGACAGATCCTTGATGACCTGGTCCATGTCGGCGTCGGGCAGGACGATGCCGTGGTTCTTGGCCCCGCCCATGGCCTGGACGCGCTTCCCGTGCTCGGCCCCGGTCCGATAGACATAGTGGGCGATGTCGGACGAACCGACGAAACTGACGGCGTGGACCAGCGGGTGCTTGAGGACGGCGTCCACGGCGGTCTTGTCACCGTGCACCACGTTCAGAACGCCCTTGGGCGCACCGGCCTGCATCATCAGTTCAGCCAGGCGCACCGGCACCGACGGATCGCGCTCAGACGGCTTGAGGATGAAGGTGTTGCCCACCGCGATGGCCACGCCGAACATCCACATCGGGATCATGGCGGGGAAGTTGAACGGGGTGATGCCGGCGACCACACCCAGCGGCTGGCGCAGGGAATAGACGTCGATGCCCGGCCCGGCTCCCCAGGTGTATTCACCCTTCAGGGCGTGGGGGATGCCACAGGCGAATTCGATGACCTCAAGGCCGCGTTGAACATCGCCCTTGGCGTCGGCGATGACCTTGCCGTGCTCGGACGACAGCAGATGCGCCAGCTCGTCCATATTGGCCTCGACCAGGCGCTTGAACTCGAACAGGACGCGGGCGCGGCGCTGGGGATTGACCTGGGACCATTCCTCGAAGGCGGCCTGGGCGGACTGGACCGCCTTGTCGACTTCGGCCTCGGTCGCCAGCTGGACGCGCGCCTGCACCTCGCCGGTATTGGGATCCATGACGTCGCCGAAACGGCCCGAGGCACCGGTGAAACTGGAACCATCGATGAAATGATTGATGTCGCGCATGGTCGCGTAATCCTGAAAACTTGCCGCAGGGGCGGGGAGTCGCGGGGCGGTTTAGCCGCTAGAGCGCCCCAGGGCCAGAAGGGGGCGGGCTAAACCTTCACACGCGCCCTGCCGACCCTGGGCTTTTGCACCGAGGCAGGCTGCGGCCCGATCTCGACCTGATCGCCCCAGGCGGACCAGCCGGGGCGCGGGGCCCGGCAGAACAGCTCGAGGCGCGAGGCGCCTGGATAGAGGCGTTCGATGCGGGCGGCGACCTCTGCCGGCTTTTCGGAATGCTGTGCCCTGGGGGCCATCACGACATTGGCCACGCCCTCGTCGGCGAGCGGCAGGGGGCGACCGGTCTTTTGCGGGCTGGCGGCCAGGACGTATTCAACCGTCGGCTTGACGATCGAGGGCCGCACCCCTTGCGCCCCGATGGGGGTGCCGTCCTTGCGGGTCTTGACCCAGACGAAGGCGACACCCCGGAAATGCAGGCCCCAGCCCTCGATGCAGCGCATGGCCAGGTCCAGCCGGGGCGAGGTGGCCCACAGGAACAGCACCGACCGGCGCTTCAGCAGACGGCGCATCGGAAAGGCCATGAGCGCCTCGTCCGGCGAGGTCTCATAGAATTTGGCCGCCGCGCCCCATTTGTCCTGAGCGCCGTAATAGCCCCAGGGCGGGTCCGCGAGGACGACGTCGAACGTCTGATCCGGCAGGTCGCGCCAGCGCGCGTCGTCGTCCATCGTGATGAGCGGTCCCGGCCTAGTCGATCGGCTCAGCGCCCGGGGGCGCATAGCGGGCCAGCCAGTCCTGAACCGTGCGGTGCCACTGGACCGAGTTGTGCGCCCGCAGGACCCAATGGTTCTCGTTGGGGAAGAACAACAGGCGGCTGGGGATGCCCCGGCGCTGCAGCGCATTGAAGGTCGCAAGCCCCTGGGCCGTCGGGATGCGGAAGTCGAGATCACCCTGGACCACCAGCATCGGCACGCGCCAGTTCTGAACGTGGTTGGCCGGGTTGAACCGCTCGTAGGCCTCCGGGTTTTCCCAGGGCGTGCCGCCGTTCTCCCACTCGGTGAACCACAGCTCTTCGGTCTCGAAGCCCATGGCGCGGGTGTCGAAGACGCCGTCGTGATTGACCAGGCACTGCCACGGCTGGTTCCAGTTGCCGGCGATCCAGTTGACCATATAGCCGCCGTAGGACGCGCCCAGCGCGCAGGCGCGGTCTTCGTCCAGGAAATCATAGTTGGCCAGGACGTAGTCCCAGCCCTTCTGGAGGTCTTCCAGCGGGCGGTCGCCCCAGTGCTGGCTGATGGCGTCAGTGAAGGCTTGGCCGTAGCCGGTCGAACCGTGGAAATCGATCATCACCACCGCATAGCCCTGGCCGGCGTAGGTCTGGGGGTTCCAGCGGTAGGACCAGCCATCGCCGAACGATCCCTGGGGTCCGCCGTGAATCAGGAAGGCGACGGGATATTCCATGCCTTCCTGATAGCCGTGCGGGCGCACGACGTAGCCGTGGACGGTCTCGCCGTTCCAGCCGGGGAAGGAGAACTGCTCGTAGTCGCCCAGCTCGATCTGGGCCATGACCGCCGCGTTGTGGTTGGTCAGTTGGCGCGGCAGATCACGCCCGCGGGCGGAGCGGTAGAAGAGGTTGACCGGGCCATCCAGGCCGTCCCGGGCATAGACGATGCCGCCGTCCGCGAGACCGAAGGCACCGACGTGACCGCCAGTGGTCAGGGGGGTCACCCGTCCCGAGCGGACGTCGATCGAGAACAGGCGCGTCGTGCCCGTGTCACCCGCCGAAGCGTACAGGGTGCGGCCATCCGGCGACCAGGCCAGCGAATCGGCCGAGCGGTCCCAGTCCGCCGCGATCTCTCGCGTCGCCCCGGTGACCACGTCGCGCAACATGATGCGCCAGCGGTCTGCCTCGAACCCCGGACGGCTCATGGCGCGATAGGCCAGGGTGCGGCCATCGGGGGAATACACCGGGCCGGTGTCCCAGGCGTCATTGGCGTCAGTCAGATTGACGGCGGCCCCGCCAGCCATCGGCACCTGATACAGGTCGAAGTTGGTGCTCCAGGATTCCGACTGTCCGGCCAGGCGCGAGGAGAAGATCACGGTGCCGCTATCTGGGCTGATGGCATATTCACCCTCGTCGCCGAACGGCTGTGAGGGCGTGTCACCGTCAAAGTCGGTCATCAAAGGCGTGGCCGTGGACGCTGGCGCGGTGCCGATGTCGACGCGGAACAGATGGTTGCGCCGTCCATCCTCCCAGGTGTCCCAGTGCCGCACAAAGGTCCGGTCATAGACCTGGCCGGTTTCGACACGGTTCTCGCGATTGGTGACCTCCGCAGCGGTGCAGGTCAGATCGCCCTGGCAGGCTGGATAGACATCCATCGACACAACCAGCGATCCACCGTTCGGGGCGATGCGGAAACTGCCGACGTCCAGCGGCAGAGCGGTCACCTGGGTGGCCGTCGCCCCCTGATCGGGGCTGACCCAGACCTGTCCGCCCCGCAGGAAGAACAAGCGTCCGTCTGAAGCCCAGCGGGCATTGCCTGCGCCTTGATCGGAGATGGCCAGCCGCTGCGGCTCGCCGCCGCCGGTGGAAACCGACCAGAGGCTGGAAACGCCGCGATTGTTCTCCCAGTCGGTCTGACGCAGCCCATAGGTCACGGTGCGACCGTCCGGTGATACCTGAGGGTCAGAGACGCGCTCCAGCCGGGCCAGATCATCGACGGTGAAGGCGCGCCCCTGATCGTCCTGCGCCAGGGCAGGGGTGGCCGCCAGGGCGGCGGACAGCGCGATCAGCGAGACGACGGGGCGGGTGAGACGGGTCATGGACAGGCTCCCTCAAACTGGACAGGGGGCGATTGCTAGCACCGCGCGCGCGGCGTTGCATCCCCGCTTGCTACCGACGCCATCGCAGACGATCATCCGCTCCGCATGACCTCGCCCACCCCCGCGCCTCATATCATCGACGTCCTGATTGCCGAGCGGGCTCCGCGCCTGACCGGCTCGTTCGCCTGGCCGGTTATCCGCCCCGCGCTCTACGCGATGCTGGACTATGCCAAGGCGCGCCGTATGGCCGACGCCATCGCGCCGATGTCGGGGGGCGAGGCTTTGGACTATGTGTCCAATCTGCTGGATCTTCAGGTGTCAGCCCTGTTTCTGGACCGAATTCCCAAGACAGGCCGCTGCGTTGTGGTGTGCAACCATCCGACCGGCATCGCTGACGGACTGGCGGTGCATGACGCGATCAAGCGTGTGCGCGACGACGCCATCTATTTCGCCAACGCCGATGCCTTGAGGGTGTCGCCGCGCCTGGGAGAGGTCGTCATTCCGGTGGAGTGGGTCGAATCCAAGCGCACGCGCGAAAAGACCCGCGCCACGCTTCAGGCCGCCCGCGAGGCCTTCGAGGCCGAGCGGTGCGTCGTCATGTTTCCGGCAGGGCGACTGGCGCGACAGGACAAGGGGGGGCAACTGACCGATCCACCGTGGGCAGCGACGGCGGCGTCGCTGGCGCGCAAATACGAGGCCCCGGTCGTGCCGATCCATGTGGCCGGGCCACGGTCAGACCTTTTCCACACCTTTGACAGGTTCTCGGAAGAATTGCGGGATGTGACCCTGTTCCACGAGATGCTGAACAAGCGCGGCCGCAAGTTCCAGCTGGTCGTCGGGCCGGTCATTCCGCCGAGCCGCCTCGACATCGACGCCGCCAAGGCGACCTTCGCGCTGAAAGCCTATGTCGAACGCGTGCTGGCCAATCAGCCCGATGCGGTCTTCGCGTGACGGTGGACCCGGCGGTTGATCTCGTGCTGGCGGATGCGGCAGCCACCGCGCGTCTGGGACGCGCGCTGTCCGGCCTGATCGCTCCGGGTGAGGCGATCCTGCTGTCCGGGCCTCTGGGAGCCGGCAAATCGGAGTTGGCCCGCGGCCTGATCCAGACCCTTGCCGGGCCAGGCGAGGAGGTGCCGTCGCCGACCTTTACCCTGGTCCAGTTCTACGAGACGCAGCCGGCGCTCGCGCACTTCGACCTGTATCGGCTGGAAGGCGAGGGTGAGGCGTTGGAGATCGGGCTGGAAGAGGCGTTGGATCAGGGCGCGGCTCTGGTCGAGTGGCCGGCCAGGATCAGTCCGGCGGAATGGGACCGCCTGGCCCCGGATCGGCTGGAGCTGGAGTTGTCCCACGACGGCGAAGGCCGTATCGCCCGATTGACGCCGCTGGGTCGCTGGAAAGGACGCCGCCTTGAGTTCCGATCGTGAAGCCGAACGGCTGGAGTTTCTGAGGGCGGCCGGCCTGGCAGGGGCCGAACGGCATCCGTTGCCGGGTGACGCCTCGACGCGGCGCTATGAGCGGCTGAAGACCTCCGGTGGCGCGACCTTGATGCTGATGGACCAGGCCCCGGCGGCGGAAAGCCGGGTCTGTGAGCCGGGGATGACGCCCGATCAGCGTCGCGCGGCCGGCTGGAATGCGACGGCGCGTCTGTCGGGGGGGCGGATCGAAGCCTTCGCCGGCGTGGCGGCCTATCTGAAGAGCCAGGGTCTGTCGGCCCCCGACATCCTGGCGCTGGATGCGCCGCGCGGTCTGGCGATTCTGGAAGACTTCGGCGACGCCGTGTTCGCCCGCGTGATCGAACAGGGCGAGGACGAGGATCTGCTCTACCTGGGAGCGGTCGAGGCCCTGGCCCGCCTGCATGAGGTCGCGCCGCCCTCGTCGCTTGAAGCGGAGGACCTGAGCTGGCCGCTGCTGGACTATGATGCGACCGCGCTGCAGGGCGGGGCGGATCTGTTCGTCGAATGGCTGCCGAAGCTGGACGCTTCGCTGAGCTTCGATGAGGCGGCGCTGGCAGAATGGGCGGCGGCCTGGGCCCCGTTGGTGGCGCGCGGTGCGGCAGGGGCGTCGGTGCTGACCCACCGGGACTATCACGCCGAAAACCTGATCTGGCTGGCCGAACGGGGCGGGGCCGCGCGGGTTGGGATGCTCGACTTTCAGGACGCGGTGCGGGCGCATCCGGGCTGGGACCTGCATTCGCTGTTGCAGGACGCGCGGCGCGATGTTTCGCCTGAGCTGGAGGCGCGGGCGCTGGACCATTACTTCGCCCTACGGCCCCAGACCGACCGCGAGGCCTTCATGGCCGACTATGCGGCGCTGGCCGCCCTGAACGAGGCGCGGATCCTGGGGATCTTCGCCCGATTGATCGCGCGCGACGGAAAGCCCCGCTATCGCGCCTTCATGCCGCGGATGTGGCGGCATCTGGAACAAAACCTGAAACGTCCAGAACTGGCGCAGGTGGCCGCTTGGTTCGGTCGCCATGTGCCACAAGAGAGCCGAACGTGACGTCTAGACCCACCTCCGCCATGGTGCTGGCCGCCGGGCTGGGCACACGGATGCGCCCCCTGACCGACGACCGGCCCAAGGCGCTGGTCGAGGTCGGCGGCCGGGCCCTGATCGATCATGTGCTGGATCGGCTGGTGGCGGCGGGCGTCACGCGGGCGGTGGTCAATGTCCATTGGTTCGCCGACCGGCTTCAGGACCATCTGGCCGGTCGGCGCGACGTCGAGATCGTCATTTCGGACGAGCGGGCCGAACTGCTGGAAACCGGCGGCGGCCTGAAGAAGGCGCGCGCCCTGGTCGGGGACGATCCGGTGTGGGTGGCCAATATCGACAGCGTCTGGATCGACCGGGGCGATGCGCTGGAGGACCTGGTACGCCTGTGGGACCCCGAGCGCATGGACGTGGCGCTGCTGCTGGCCCGGCGCGACGGCAGCATCGGTTGGCCCGGACGCGGTGACGGTTTCGTCGATGAGGATGGCCGGTTCCGGTTTCGCGGCGATGCCCCGGAGGCACCGCTGGCCTATATGGGCGTACACATCACCCGGCCCCAGGTCGTCGACGACGGCCCCGAGGGTCCGTTCTCGCTGTCGCCGATCTGGAGGCGGCTGGCGGATCAGGGCCGACTGTTCGCCACGGTCATGGACGGAGGCTGGATGCACGTCGGCGATCCAGAGGCGGTGCGGGACGCAGACGCCCGGCTGGCGGGTTAGGTCATGCGCGGCTGGTTCTCGATCCCGGCGCACCGGCCGTTCCTGGAAGACCTCGCCGCCGGGCTGATCGCGGAATACGGAGCCGACCCGGCGGGCCTGGCAGAGGCGGTGATCCTCTTGCCCAACCGACGTGGCGCGCGGGATCTGGCCGAGGCGTTTCTGAAGGCGGCGGCGGGACGATCAGCGGTGCTGCTGCCGCGCATCCTGGCCCTCGGGGATCTGGAAACCGGAGAGCCGCCGTTCGAGCCAGCCGACATCGCCGTCAGCCTGCCGCCGGCAGTCGATCCGCTGAGGCGGCGCTTCGAACTGGCGCGCATCGCCGCGAGCCAGGCGGCCGAGGAAGGCCGCGAGATCGGGGCGACCGAAGCCATGGCGACGGCGGACGCGCTGAGGGCCTTCCTCGATGCCGCCCAGGCCCAGGAGAAGGCCGCGCCCGGCCTGCTGGACGGGCTGGAGCTGGGCGATCAGGCGCGTCATTTCGAAGTCTCAGCCCGGCTGTTGAACCGGGCGCTGAAGGACTGGCCCGAGCGACTGGCGGCGCTGGGGCTGATGGACCCGTCCGAGCGGCGCATCGCCATCCTCAGGCGGCTGGCTGATCAGTGGGAGGCGAACCCGCCGGCCTATCCGGTGATTGCGGCGGGCATGACCGAGACGGCCCCGACGGCGGCGCGACTGCTGGGCGTGGTGGCCGGCGCACCGAAGGGCTGTGTCGTCCTGCCGGGACTGGACCAGGGCCTGGCCGACGACGCCTGGCGCGAGGTGCGCGAGGCGCATCCGCAAGGCGCGCTGAAGGATCTATTGCGGCTGGGCGGGGTCCAGCGCGGCGAGGTTCAGGTCTGGCCGGCGTCGACCGGCCCGGATGCGGCCGGGGCGGCGCGCCAGCGGGTGATCAATGAGGCCCTGCGCCCGACCGAGGCGACGGCGGACTGGCTGGGCGTGATCGAGCGCCTGCGCCACGGGCGACCGACCGACCCGGTGACCAAGGGGCTGGCGGGGCTGACCTGGGTGCGCGCCGACCATGAGGAAGACGCAGCCGCGCTGTGCGCTTTGTTGATGCGCGAAGCGGTCGAGACGCCGGGCAAGACCTGCGCGCTGGTGACGCCGGATCAGGGGCTGGCGCGGAGGATCGAGGCGCGGCTGTCGCGGTGGGGGCTGGCGGTCGATGATTCCGCCGGGGTGCCGTTGTCGCGAACGGGCGCCGGCGGCCTGGTGGCCCTGGTGGCCCGGTGGATGGCCGAGCCACTGGACCCGATTCTGACGCTGGCGGTGTTGAAACACCCGGACGTGCGGGCCTGTCCCAAGGCCCGCCGCGGCCTGGAGGATGCAGCCTTCCACGGCCCGCGCGCGCGATCATGGGATGAGATCCGGCAACGGATCGCCGCCGCGCGCGAGCCGGATCATCGCGGTGTGCAACGGCCGGTCTGGCGACGGGCGCGGCTGGATCGCGCACTCCAGCTGGCCGAGCGACTTGAATCCCTGTGCGGCACGCCGACGGAGACGACGTCGGCGGATGGGCTGGCGGAACGGCTGGCTGGCCTGGTCGAGGGCCTGGCTGGAGAGAGGGCCTGGCGCGGGGCCGAGGGCGAGGCGGTCGCGCGTCTGGTGGCGGGACTGATAGATCACGGTGCGGCGTTGCCGGCCCTGGGGCCTGAGGCCTTTGCCGAACTGGTCCAGACCCTGGCCGACAGCCAGACGGTGCGAACCGACCGGGCGACGCATCCCCGGCTGCGCGTGCTGGGCGCAATCGAGGCACGGTTGGTGCGCGCAGACCGGATGATCCTCGCCGGGCTGGAAGAGGGGGTTTGGCCACGGCCTGCACCGGCAGATCCGTTCCTGTCCAGGCCGATGCGGAAAACCCTCGGGATGCCGTCGCCGGATGCGCGGCTGGGTTTGGCGGCGCACGATTTCGCCCAGGCAGCGTCGGCTCCTGAGGTGTTCCTGGTCCATGCTGACCGGCGCGACGGCCAGCCGGCGGTGCCGTCCCGCTGGCTCTGGCGGTTGCAGACCCTGGCCAAGGGGGCGGGTGTGCCGATCGGCACCCGGCCGGAGCTGCGCGCCTGGGCTGAGGCGCTGGACCAGGCTGAGGCCTTTTGTCCAGCCGAGCGCCCGGCCCCGACACCGGACGTCACAGCCCGGCCCACGCGGTGGTCGGTGTCGGACATCGAGACCCTTGCGCGCGATCCCTATGCGATCTGGGCACGCAAGATCCTGAAGCTGGAGCGGCTCGCCCCGCCGGACGAGCCGATCGACGCGCGACTGCGTGGAACCGCCATCCATGCTGCCTTCGAGGACTTCGCGGAGGCCCTGAACGACGGGGCCGAAGCCGATCCGGCGGTCTTCGAGGCCCGCTACATGGATGAACTCAGGGCGGGCGGCATGGAAGACGCCGGGCTGGCGCGCGAGCGGGCGCTGGCCCGCAACACGGCCGAGGCTGTGACGGAATTCGAGATGCGGCGGCGCGCCGACGGACGCAAGGTGCTGGTCGAGCAGCGGGCCGAACGTGCATTTGAGGTCGGTGCGCGGACCCACCGTCTGTCGGCTCGGGCCGACCGGGTCGAGATCGACGGTCGGCGCATCTTCGTCATGGACTTCAAGACCGGCTCGCCACCCAGCCCGGCCCAGGTGGACCGCGGCTTCAACCCGCAGCTGACCCTGACCGGTGCCCTGGCGATGCAAGGGGGCTTTGAGGGCCGCGAGCTGGAGCCGGCGGGTCTGACCTATGTGCGGGTATCGGGGCGCAATCCGCCGATCGAGGAGAAAGAAGCCTGGTCCGAGAGATACGGCGGCGATCCCGTCTCGGCCTCGACCAAGGCCTGGAGCGGCGTGGTCCGACGGCTGGGTGATTTCGAAGACCCGTCCGAGCCCTATGCCTCGCGCACTGCACCGGAATTCTTCAAGGACCGCCAGGGCGACTACGCCCATCTGGCGCGGGTATTCGAGTGGAGCTCGGCGGACAGTGACGGGGGCGAGGAATGACGACCGACGCCCGTGCCAAGGCCGCCCGCGCTCAGGGTCAAGCCGCCGATCCCCAGGTCAATGTCTTCGTCACCGCCAACGCGGGATCGGGCAAGACCAAGACGCTGATCGACAGGGTGGCGCGGCTGTTGCTGCTGGGCGTCAGGCCCGAGCACATCCTGTGTATCACCTACACCAAGGCGGCGGCCGCCGAGATGAAGCGGCGCCTGTTCGAGCGTCTCGGCGACTGGTCGATCATGGCCGACGCCGACCTGGCCAAGGACCTGGGTGAACTGCGTGGAACGCCCGCTGACGACCTGGACCTGTCGCGGGCGCGTCAGTTGTTCGCCGAGGCGCTGGAGACGCCGGGTGGACTGAAGATCCAGACCATCCATGCCTTTTGCGCGCACCTCTTGCGGCGCTTTCCGGTCGAGGCGGGCGTGTCGCCGAACTTCCGCGAGCTCGATGACGCCGAGGGATCGCTCGTGGCCGCCGAGGCCCGAGCCGAGGTCGCGCGCTGGTCGATGGACGGATCGTCCGAGGTTATCCAGGCGGCCTATGACCGGTTGTCCGGCAGCTTGGACCATCGCAGTTTCGAGGGCCTGTTCGACACCCTGGCGGCGCGCCGGTTCGACATCGCGGAATGGATCGGGGCTCAAGACGACGGCTGGGGCGAGGCGGTCTGGCGCTCGGTCGGGTTTGACGTCCCGTCCAGCACAGAGGCGGTCGAGGATCAGGCGGCAGCTGAGTTTGATCCCGAAGTCTGGCGTCAGATCGCGGGAGCGCTGGCGACCGGCACGCCCTCGTATCAAGCGACTGCTGCGGCCATCGGCGCGATGCTCGAAAGCGGGACGCCGGACATCATGACCGCCTGCGCCCTCCTGTTCACCAAGGCCGGCGAAGACACACCCGCGACCTGGACGGAAAAAGCCGCTTGCATGAAGGCGAATCCCGAGGTCCAGGCGCTGGCTCTCGCCGAACAGAACAGGCTCGAGTGCGCCCGCAAACGCCTGCGCGCGGCCGTGATCGCCGAGGCGACGGTGGCGGTCCTGACGCTCGGTCTGGCCTATGCCGAGGCCTATGAGGCCGAGAAGCGCCGGCGCGGCGCGCTGGATTTCGCCGACCTGATCGACAAGGCGCTGAAACTGACGGCGGAGCGCGACGACGCGGCCTGGGTTCTGTTCAAGCTGGACGGCGGCATCGATCACATATTGATCGACGAGGCCCAGGATACGGCCCCGGAGCAATGGGGATTGGTGGAACGCCTGACCGGCGACTTCTTCAGCGGTGCGACGGCGGCGGACGAGAGCGAACGCCGGGTCGCGCGCAGCCTGTTCGTGGTCGGCGATGTCAAACAGTCGATCTTCTCGTTCCAGGGTGCCGACGCCTATCGGGTGCTGGAGGAGAGCCGGGCCTACCAGGAACGGGTCGAAGCGGCCGCTCGGTTGTTCCGGACGCCGGCGCTGTCCTACTCCTGGCGCTCGGCCGGTGCGGTTCTCAAACTGGTCGACAAGGTCTTTGAGCCGGATTCGGCCCGGCGCGGCGTGCCCCCGCCGCAGGGCGAGGACCGGGTCTGGCACCCGACGACGCGCGAGGCTGAGGGCTGCGTCGATCTGTGGCCGCTGGTCCAGGAAGAACCCGCAGACAAACCCGACGCCTGGGACCGGCCCGAGGCTGCAGGACCGACCGAGACGGCCAATCAGGTCATCGCCCGCCAGGTCGTCGACGAGATTCAGGCCCTGATCGCCCGCGGAGATGCGGTGGGGGAGGGCAAGCGACAGCGGCCCGCAGGCTACGGCGACATCCTCATCCTGGTCCGGCGGCGCGGCGCATTGTTCACCGACATCCTTCGCACCTTGAAGCGCCGGGGTGTGCCGGTGGCGGGCGCGGATCGCCTGAAGCTGTCCCAGCACATTCTGTCGGATGATCTGCTGGCGCTCGGGCGAGTGATCCTGTGGCCCGAGGATGACCTGACCCTGGCGGCCCTGCTCAAGTCGCCGTTCTTCGGCTTGTCCGACGATGATCTGTTCGCGCTCGGCTATGGGCGTGGTGGGAGCTCGCTCTGGAGCCGGCTGCGTCGGCGGGCTGACGAAAACCGCCTCTGGCGTGAGGCGACGGACCGGCTGAAGGGACTGTTGGAGCAGGCGCGCAGTCAGACCCCCTATGATCTGTATGCCACCTTGCTGGCCCAGGTTGACCGTCAGGGCCGATCGATGCGGGCGCGGATGCTGACGCGGCTGGGACCTGAGGCGGCCGACGCCGCCGATGCGTTTCTCGCTGAGGTGCTCGCCTGTGAAGGGCGCGGTGCCCAGAGCCTGCAGGCGGTTGTCGATCTGATGGCGCGGGCCGAGATCGAGGTGAAGCGCGAGATGGATGCGCCGCGCGGCGAGGTCCGAATCATGACGGTTCACGGGGCCAAGGGACTGGAGGCTCCGATCGTCTTCCTGCCGGAAACGACGGTCGAGGGCATGGGCGGAAGGGGGGCGGCCCTGTTGAAGACGGATGTGGGCGGATTCCTGTGGGCCCCCTCCGGCTCGCGAGACTGCACAGCCTCCGCCCAGGCCCGCGAACGGCGCAAGGAGCGTGAGGCCGACGAGGCGCTGCGGCTGCTCTATGTCGCCCTGACCCGCGCGGCAGACCGGTTGATCGTCACCGGGCGGCTCCGTGCGAATGCCAAGGAGGGTCTGCCACCGAAGGACAGCTGGTACGCGCTGGTCCAGCAGGCCATGATGGCGGCGGGCGGAAAGCCTCATGCGGGCGGGCTGCGTCTGGGCGAGGGTCCGACGGCATTGGGCGCAATCATCGTCGATGCGCCATCGGCACCGGCCCAACCGGCCTGGCTGAACGCCATCCCGGCCTCCGAAACCCGAGTTGGCTGGGCGTCGCCGTCCGCACTGGCGGGGCTGCCAAGGCCGGCGGCGGCGTCGCCGTTGGCGCGCGAGGACGGGTTGGGCCGGTTCCGGCGCGGCGAGCTGATCCACAAGCTGTTCGAGCTGCTGCCGGATCTGGACGACCCGGAACGTGGAGAGGCGGCGCGCGCCTATCTTGCCCGCCAGACCGATCTGGATGCGGCCCAGAGGATCGAGATCGCCCAAGCGGTGCAGGCGGTTCTGTCGGAGCCGACCTTTGCGGTGCTGTTCGGCTCGGGTTCCCGCGCTGAGGCCTCCATTGCCGGGTGGGGCCCCGGCCTGCCCGAGGGCATGAAGATCTCCGGACGACTGGATCGGCTCGTCGTCACCGAGAACGAGGTACTGGTGTGTGACTTCAAGACCAACCGGCCAGCCCCGGCTTCGGTCGAACAGAGTGATCCGGCCTATGTCGCCCAGCAGGCAGCCTATGTCGCGGTTCTGCGTGGCCTGTGGCCGGGCCGTTCGGTGCGAGCTGCACTGCTATGGACCGACGGGCCCAGGCTGGACCTCATTCCCGACGGGATGATCGAGGATGCCCTGGTGACGCTGCGAGGGGGTTGAGGTGCAACCGGGCCGCGCCCACATTCGTCAGCAAGAGAATCAGTCCTGACTGATGTCACCCGTAGTTCCCGGAGTCCTTCCCATGGCCACCGTCGCCGTCACCGACGAGACTTTCGAAGCCGATGTTCTGCAGTCCGAAAAGCCGGTGCTGGTCGATTTCTGGGCGACCTGGTGCGGGCCGTGCAAACAGATCGCCCCGGCCCTGGACCAGATTTCCGACGAGCTGGCCGGGTCGCTGACGGTGGCGAAGGTGGACATCGAGGACAGCCCGATGACGCCGACCAAGCTGGGTGTGCGCGGTGTGCCGACGCTGATGCTGTTCAAGGGCGGCGAAATCGTCGCGATGAAGGCGGGCCCCATGCACAAGACCAAGATCGTCGAATGGCTGGCCGAACAGGGCGTGTCCTAGTCTCTGGAACCGGGTCGAGCGAACCGCTATTTCCGCCGAATGACATTTGATCTTACGACCGCCGGCATCCTGCCCTGCCAGGCTATCGACACCCTGATCGCGACCGGCGCGATCACCTCCGCGACGCCGTTCGACGACATTCAGGTTCAGCCCGCCAGTCTGGACCTGAGGCTAGGCCCCAAGGCGTGGCGGGTGCGGGCCTCGTTCCTGCCCGGTGCGCGCACCGTGCGCGAGCGGATCGACGACGTGATTATGCACCCGATTGAGCTGACGTCCTCGGGCGTCGTTCTGGAGAAGGGCTGTGTCTATATCGTTGAGCTTCAGGAGCGGCTGAAGCTGCCCAGGGGCATCCAGGCCCGGGCCAATCCCAAGAGCTCGACCGGACGAGTGGATGTGTTCGTGCGTCTGCTGACGGATCGCGGGCCGGCGTTCGACGATGTGGCGGAAGGGTATGACGGGCCGCTTTATCTGGAGATCGTGCCCCAGACCTTCTCGATCCTGGTGCGGCCGGGGACGCGGCTGAACCAGCTTCGGCTCAAGGTCGGGGATCCGCCCAAACTCGAAGTGCGCGACGTCGGGGTCGATTTGACGGGTGAGATCGCGGGCTTCCGCGGCCGTCGGCACGCCGGGGTGGTGGATCTGGACCACGTCGACGGCCACGACCCGCGTGACTTCTGGGAGCCGCTCTATGCCCGGCGTGGTGAAATCCTGCTGGATCCGGGCGAGTTCTACATTCTGGTGTCGAAACAGCCGACCGAGATCCCGGTGGACCAGGCCGCCGAGATGCTGCCGATCGACCCGGCGGTCGGGGAGTTCCGGGTCCATTACGCCGGCTTCTTCGATCCGGGTTTCGGCGTCGATGAGGCGCACGGCAAGGGGGCCAAGTCGGTGCTGGAGGTGCGTTCGCACGAGGCACCGTTCCTGCTGGAGGACGGCCAGACCGTCGCGCGGCTGGTCTATGAACCGATGACCGAGCGCCCGGATCGCCTCTATGGCGAGGACGGCTCCCACTACCAGCGCCAGGGCCTGAAGCTGTCGAAACATTTCAGCGCCTGGGGATAGGCCGCTCTGTTTCCTCCCCAACGGCTTCGCCGTCAGGGAGGAAACATGATCTGCGCCGATCCCGGACGCCGGCTGATTCGCGCCGCTTGACTCCGCGCGTCGGTGGAGTCCCTATAAGAACAAACAGAGAACAAATATGCACGACCCCGCCCTCAGGCTGGAGGCGTTGCGACGGCGGCTGGCCCGGATGGACGGGCAGGCTCCCAGCGACGCGAGCCGTTTCGATCTCGGCCATCCGCAGGCCGACGCCGGTCTGGGCGGGCTGAACCGGCGCGCCCTGCATGAGGTCCAGGCCGGCTCTGGTGCCGACCTGGCCTCGGCGGATGGTTTTGCTCTGGGCCTGGCGGCGCGGGCGGCGGGAGCCGGCGTCATCGCCTGGATCGTCCAGCCCATGACCACCGCCGAAGCGGGCCTGCCTTACGGCGCGGGCTTGGCGGACTGGGGGCTGGACCCGGAACGGGTGCTGTTCGTGCGCACGCGTGATGCCACCCGCCTGCTGGCGGCGGCTGAGGATGCGTTGAGATCCGGGGCATTGGGGGCGGTGGTGATCAGTGTCTGGGCCGAGCCGAAGGCCCTGAATCTGACGGCGACGCGACGGCTGGCCCTGGCCGCGCGCGAGCATGGGGCGGCGGCCATCCTGGTGCGTAGCCGGCTCTCGGCCCAGGCCGGCCCGGCCGAAACGCGCTGGACGATCACGGCGGCTCCGTCACGGGCGCTGGAGGACGGGGCACCGGGACGTCCGGCCCTGACGGTGAGGCTGGATAAGAACAGGACCGGGGCCAAGCCCGGCCAGTGGGTGATGGAGTGGCGTAGTGATGAACGCAGGTTCGCAGACCTCGCGTCGGTATTTGGGGATCTGGTTCCCCTGGTTGCCCAGCGACCGGCGGCGTGACGACCTGTCTCCTTCCCATCGTGAAGACCATGGGGAGGAGACATCGGCGGCGGCTTTCGCCCTGGTCGAGCGTAGCCAGAATGCGCTCAGGCTGTCCGCCGTCTCGCCGGCGGCGGCGCGGCTGGGGCTGACGGCGGGGCTGGCGCTGGCCGATGCCCGGGCGCGGGTGCCGGACCTGGTGTGTCTGCCGGCGGACCCGGATGGCGACGCGGCCTTGCTCAGGCGGGTGCTGGTCGACTTCAGCCGGTTCACCCCGATGGCCGCAAGCGACGGCCCGGACGGGCTGATCCTGGATGTGACCGGCTGTGCCCATCTATTCGGCGACGAGGTCGGGCTGGTCGATCAGGCCGTGACGCGGGCCGGACGGTTCGGATTGGACGTCCGCGCCGCGATGGCCGGGACACCCCAGGCGGCGCGCGCCCTGGTCCGGTTCGGTCCCGGCGGGATCACCCCGGAAGGACACGACCGGGCCGCCGTGCGGCGACTGCCGATCGAGGCGCTGGAGCTGGCCGAAGGCGATCTTCAGGCGCTGAGACGGGCCGGGCTCAAGACGGTCGCCGCCGTCGATGATCGTCCGCGCGCGGCCCTGGCGGCCCGTTTCGGCAAGGCGGCAGCGTGGAAGGTCGACCGGGTGCTGGGCCTGGAGGACATCCGCATCACCCCGTTTCGGCCGCCGGACCCCTGCGTGGTCGATCGGGTGCTGCTGGAGCCGATCTCGACGGACGACGACATCCTGCGGGTCGTGGGCGACCTTCTGATCGAAACCTCGGCGCGGCTGGAACGTGAGGGCCTGGGCGGTCGGGTGTTTCAGGCCGGTTTCTTCCGGGTCGACGGTCGGGTCCGGCGCGTGACGGTCCAGACCGGGCGGGCCACGCGCGACGGGCCGGTCGTCCTGCGCCTGTTTCGCGAACGGCTGGCGGCCCTGACCACGCCGCTGGATCCGGGGTTCGGCTTCGATCAGGTCCGCCTGAGCGTGGTGCGGGCTGAGCCTCTGGCGGCGACCCAGATCGATCTGGATCGTCGGCCCGACCACGCCGCCGATCTGACGGGTCTGGTCGACCGGCTGAGCGCCCGGCTGGGAGCCGAGGCGGTGCTGCGCTTTCAGCCGCGTGACACCCACATTCCTGAACGCGCGGTGCGGCTGGTGCCGGCGAACCTGTCTCCTCCCCATCGTCTTCACGATGCGGAGGAGACGGGTCCTCCGCGGCCCCTGCATCTGTTTGATCCGCCCCAGCCGGTCGAGGCCCTGGCCGGCCTGCCCGATAGTCCGCCCCGGCGCTTTCGCTGGCGCCGGGTCCAGCATGAGGTGGTGCGCGCCGAGGGGCCGGAGCGGATCGCCGGCGAATGGTGGCGAAGGCTCGAGCCGACACGCGACTATTACCGCGTCGAGGATGCGGCCGGGCGGCGCTTCTGGCTGTTCCGTCAGGGGCTTTACGGCGATGAGGCCCAGCCGCGCTGGTTCATCCACGGCCTGTTCGCGTGACCGCCTATGCCGAGCTGGCGGCGGCGTCGAACTTCTCGTTCCTGAGAGGGGCGTCGCGGCCGCGCGACCTGGTGCTGACGGCGGTGGCGCTGGGTCTGTCGGGTCTGGGCATCGCCGACCGCAACACGGTGGCGGGCACGGCGCGGGCGTGGGCGGCGCTGAAAGCCTTGCGCGAAGACGGCCTGTCGCCGCCGGATCGGGTGCGCTGGGGCGGAGGACCGGGCGAGGTCGACTATGCCCCCAATCCGCTCGACGACGCCCAGGTCCGCGACGAGATCCAGTGCCGGGCCCAAGCCTTCCGCCTGGCGCTGGGCACGCGGCTGGCCTTCACGGACGGTACGCCCGACATCCTGGCCTACCCCGAGACGCGGCATGGCTGGGGTCGGCTGTGCCGCCTGCTGACCAAGGGCAATCTGAGGGGTCGCAAGGGCGAGTGCCTGTTACAGCTTTCCGATCTGGAGGCCGACACCGAGGGCCTGTTGCTGATCGTCATGCCGCCACGAGGTCTGGACGGTCTGGACGGGGTGCTGGAGCAGGTGGCGAGCGCGGCACCGGCGGCGACCTGGCTGGGTGCGACGGTTCCGTTCGGCGGCGATGATCGGCGACGGCTGACCCGGTTGGCACGGCTGGCTGACGGGGCTGGAACGCCCCTGATCGCGACCAATGACGTGCTGTATCACGCGCCGTCCGAACGCGACCTTCAGGATGTGCTGACTTCGCTCCGCGAGGGCGTCACCCTGCCTCAGGCTGGCCGCCGGCTTCAGGCCAACGCCGAGCGCCACCTGAAGACGCCGGACGAAATGGCGCGGTTGTTTCGTTCGGTGCCGGAGGCCCTGATCCAGGGCGACGAAATGCTCAGACGCATGACGTTCGATCTGGGCGACCTGAAATACGAATACCCCGAAGAGCCGATCCCGCCGGGCTGGAGTGCCCAGACATGGCTGGTGGACCTGACCTGGCGGTGCGCCGACATCCGCTATCCCGACGGTGTGCCGGACAAGGTACGCGCTACCCTGGACAAGGAGTTGGCCTATATCGGCCAGCGCGATCTGGCCCCGTATTTCCTGACCATCCACGACATTGTGCGCGAGGCCGACAACCGGGGGATCCTGTGTCAGGGGCGCGGCTCGGCGGCGAATTCGGCGGTCTGTTTCGTACTGGGCATCACCTCGGTCGATCCGGCCCACAATGATGTGTTGTTCGAGCGGTTCCTGTCGGCCGACCGCAGCGAGCCGCCCGACATCGACGTCGATTTCGAACATGAGCGGCGCGAGGAGATCATCCAGCACATCTATCAACGCTATGGCCGCGACCGGGCTGGCATCGCCGCGACGGTGATCCACTATCGCCCGCGCAGCGCCATCCGTGACGTCGGCAAGGTGCTGGGTCTGACCGAAGATGTGACCGCCCGTCTGGCCGCCAGCCAGTGGGGGGCCTGGGGCTCGGACATTCCTGATCGCGACATTGTTCAGGCCGGTCTGGATCCGGCCAATCCGATGGTGCGTCAGGCCGTCGACATGGCGCGCCGGGTGCTGGGTTTCCCCCGGCATCTGTCCCAGCACGTCGGCGGCTTCATCCTGACGCGGGGGCGGCTGGATGAGCTGGTGCCTATCGGCAATGCCGCCATGGCCGACCGCACCTTCATCGAGTGGGACCGGGACGACATCGACGCGCTGGGCCTGATGAAGGTCGACATTCTGGCGCTGGGAATGCTGACCTGTATCCGCAAGGCGTTCGACCTGATGCGCGCCCATGAACGCGACGCCGACCACGATCTGGCCAGCGTGCCGGGCGAGGATCCGGCGGTCTATGAGATGCTGTGCCGGGGCGACTCCCTGGGGGTGTTCCAGGTCGAGAGCCGGGCTCAGATCAATATGCTGCCGCGGCTCAAACCCCGGACCTTCTATGATCTGGTGATCCAGGTGGCGATCGTGCGGCCTGGCCCGATCCAGGGCGACATGGTGCATCCCTATCTCAGACGGCGCGACGGGCTGGAAGCGGTCCAGTATCAGTCGCCCGCCCCCGAGCACGGCCCGCCCGACGAGCTGGAACAGGTGCTGAAGAAGACGCTCGGCGTGCCGCTGTTCCAGGAACAGGCGATGAAGGTGGCCATGGTCGCCGCCGAGTTCTCGTCCAAGGAAGCCAACGGCCTGAGGAAGGCCATGGACACGTTCCGAGGCGACGGGACGCTGCATACCTATGAGGACCGCTTCGTCGGCCGGATGATCGCGCGGGGCTATGATCCGGCCTTTGCGGCGCGTTGCTTTGAACAGATCAAGGGCTTCGGCTCCTATGGCTTCCCCGAAAGCCATGCGGCCAGTTTCGCGCGGCTGGTCTATATCTCCAGCTATATCAAGCACTACCATCCGGCGGTTTTCGCGGCGGCGCTGTTGAACAGCCAGCCGATGGGCTTCTATGCCCCGGCCCAGATCGTGCGCGACGCCCAGGAACACGGGGTCGAGGCGCGGCCGATCGACGTCAATCACAGCGACTGGGACAATTCGCTGGAGGGGCCGCCCGGCGCGCTGGCGCTCAGGCTCGGTTTTCGCCAGATCGACGGCTTTCGCGAGGCGTGGGCAGCGGGATTGCAGGTCGGTCGGGACCGGCCCTATCGCTCATTGGAAGACCTGTTGCGGCGGGGCGGTCTGACGGTTCCGGCCCTGAGGAAACTGGCGGACGCCGATGCCTTTCGCTCACTGGGGATGGACCGGCGCGAGGCGCTGTGGGCGGTGCGGCGATTGCCGAACGACGATCCGCTGCCGCTGTTCGCCGCCGCGCGGGCGCGCGAGCTGGGCGAAGAGGCGGATGCGAACCTGCCGACCATGCCGCTGGGGGAGCACGTCGCGGCGGACTATCAGATGACCCGTCTGTCGCTGAAGGCGCACCCGATGGCGATCCTGCGCCCGGTGTTCCGGGCCGAAGGTGTGCTGAGCTGCGCCGAGGCGACGGCCCTGAACCAGGGACGGCGGGTTCGGGTCGCGGGGGTCGTGCTGGTGCGTCAGCGACCGGGCAACGGCAAGGCCATCTTCGTCACCATCGAGGACGAAACGGGTGTGGCCAACATCGTCATGTGGGCCGATCAGTTCGAACGCTTTCGTCGCCAGGTCATGGCCGCCCGCCTGATGCAGATCGACGGCGTGATCGAGCGCTCCAAGGAGGGCGTCGTCCATGTCATGACGCGCGAGGTCTTCGACCGCTCGGCCGAACTCAAGCGGTTGTCAGAGGATCACGACGCGACGATCCAGCTCTCAGGGGCCGATGAGTTCGCCTACGGCCCCAAGGGCTCGGCCCGGCATCCGCGCGATGTGCGCATCCTGCCGGGCTCACGCGACTTTCATTGACGGGTTACCAGCGCCGGCAGTAGCGGCGCGTGCCGTCTCCATAGGCATAGGTGCCCGAGTTCCAGTCGAAGCTGGAATACTGGCGGCGACACCAGTTGCGATAGTCGTCATCGTGCCGGTGGCGATCCCAGTAGTCGCGGTCATCCCGTGAGCCAAGGATCTGGGCACCCAGGGCGATTCCCAGGAGGGTCAGAGCCACGCTCGCCCCACTGTTGCCGCCATACCCGCCGCCGTAATAGCCGCCGCCATACCCGCCGCCGTAGCCATTGCCGTAACCGCCATAGCCGTAGGTGCGCGGGTCGTAATAGGGCTGACGCCCATAGCGTCCGTAGTCGTAACCGGACTGCCCGTAGCCGTAACGATTATCGTAGCCGTATCGATTGTCGTAGCCATAGCCGTCGTAGCGTCGGTCATCCCGCCCGTAGCCGTAGCGATCGGAGCGGTCAGCCTCGCGGCGCAGCCGGTCACGACAGGCCGCTTCGCTCTCACGCGCATAGCAACGCCGATAGTCGAAATCCGACCCGTATCCGGGCTGGCCGTAGCCGTAGCCGTACTGGCCATAACCGTAGGTCTGGGCCACAGCCGGGGCCGCCGCAGCGACGCTGACCGTGGCCAGGGTGAGTGCAATCCAGCGCATCCGTAGCCTCCTCCTGAACACCCCCGCCCAGAAGTTAACACGTCAGAGGGGAATTTGCTCCCTCCCTAGGAGGCGCGGGTCTGTTCGGCGGCGATCCACTCGTCGATCCGCTGTTCCAGAACCTCCATCGGCACCGGCCCGCCCAGCAAAACCGCGTCATGGAAACGGCGCACGTCGAAGCGGTCGCCCAGCGCGGCCTCGGCCCGGCGACGCAGACGCAGGATCGTCAGTTCGCCGACCTTGTAGGCGAGGGCCTGACCCGGCCAGGAAATGTAACGCTCCAGCTCGGTCTGGATGTTCAGTTCCGACAGGGCGGAGTTGTCACGGAAACAGGCCCGCGCCTGTTCGATGTCCCAGCCCAGCCAATGGATGCCGGTATCCGCCACCAGCCGGCAGGCGCGCCACATCTCATAGGACAGGCGCCCGAACCGTTCATAGGGCGTGCGGTAGATGCCCATCTCATAGCCGAGATACTCGGAATACAGTCCCCAACCCTCGACAAAGGCCGTCGCGTCGCCGTTGCGGCGGAACCACGGCAGGTCCCCCAACTCCTGTTGCAGGGCGATCTGGTGATGATGCCCGGGAACAGCCTCGTGCAGGGTCAGGGCCGGCAATTCGTACAGTGGCCGCTGGTCCAGCGATGAGGTGTTGACCATGTAGCCGCCCGCGATGCCGTTGACGTAGCTGCCCCCGTTGTAACGACCGGTGGTGTAGTTGGCCTCGATCTCTGCCGGCACTGGGCGCACGCCATAGGGAAGGCGCGGCAAGGTGTTAAAAAGGGACGGCATCTGGTCGTCGGCGCGCTTGGCGATGTCGCGCGCGTACATCATCAGTTCGTCGCGGCTGCGGGCGTAGAACTGTGGGTCGGTCCTGAGGAAGGTGAGGAAATCAGCGAAGCTGCCGGTCCAGCCCGCGGCCGCCATCTCTTCCTGCATCTGGGCGCGGATGCGCGCCACCTCCGACAGGCCCAGCGCATGGATCTCGTCCGGCGTCATCTCGGTCGTCGTGTACCAGCGCGCATTATAGGCATAGGCCTCGCGCCCGCCCGGTCGCTGGCCGAGCCCGATGGCGTTCGGCTCTGCGGGCGAGGCCGGCAGATATTCCTCGGTCATGAACGCGGCCCAGCGACGGCGCGCCGGCATGATTTCGCGCGCAATGATCTCCTGTGCGCGGGCGCGCAGGGATTGCCAGTCGGCCTCCGGGATCGAGGCCGGCCGATTGGCCATCGGCCGCATCAGGGGATCATTGTCCGGCGTGAAGGCCGTCGCGGCCGCCGTCGAGGCGACGACGCGGTCGGTGACGATACGGGGCTGGACCATGCCCGTCTCAATTCCACGCCGAGCATCGTCCATGGCATTGTCATAGAGGGCCGACAGGGCGTCGAGGCGCGAGAGCCAGGCATCAGCATCAGCCCTTGAAGCAATCCGCGTCGACGAGGCCAGGTAGCCGGACAGGGTCTCGGGACCACCTTCGGAATCGAAGGCCAGCCGCCCGCGATCCAGTTCGATACCCTCCAGCGCCATGCCGATGGATCGCGTCAGGAGGCGCTGATTGAGCCGTTCCTCGCTCGTCAGGGCGACGGGATCGATCGCCGCCAAACGGTCGCGGAACCTGCCCAGGGGTTCACGCCGCGCCAGCTGGGCGGCGCGACTGCTGTCAGGCAGCCGGCTGAGGGCGTCGCGGTTGCCTTCAGACCCTGCCGTCCAGGGATCCTCCTGGGCAGCCCAGCTCTCGTAGTCGGCGATGATCGCCGCCAGGTCGCGTGACGCCTGGGACTGTTCGGCACCGGGAGTCGTCTGGGCAAGGGCCGGCAAGGTCCCGCCCGCCGTCGCCAGAAGCAGCGCTGCCGCGCCCGCCATCCACACCGAATTGCGCATACTCGTCCCTCCAGACAGATCGACCGCGAAGCTAGACGGCGGCCGGTCCGTCGCCAAGCCCGATGACGGCCGCCGGATCGTGCCTATATGGTCAAGGCAAGCGATTCAGGGGCATGGTCATGGCAGACGGCGCGACCGCACAGTTGGGTTTGGGACACATGGCGGCGCTGCTCGCCGCCGGCGTCATCGCCGTTCCAATCTTCCGGAAGGCCCAGTTGGGTTCGGTGCTGGGCTATCTGGCGGCCGGTCTGGCCATAGGCCCGTTCGGTCTGGGACTGTTCCAGGAGCCTGAGGTGATCCTGCACGTCGCGGAGTTCGGCGTGGTCATTTTCCTGTTCATCATCGGACTGGAGATGCGACCCGGGCGACTATGGAATCTGAGGAAACAGATCTTCGGTCTGGGCCTGGCCCAGGTCCTGGCGGCGGGCCTGCTGCTGACCTTCACGGGCATGGCGGCCGGCTTGCGGCCCGAGGTCGCCTTCATCGTCGCGATGGGCTTCGTGCTGTCATCGACGGCGGTGATCATGCAGATGCTCGACGAGCGCAACGAGCTGAATACGTCCGGCGGTCAGAAGGCCGTCTCGATCCTGTTGCTCGAAGACCTCGCCATCGTGCCGTTGCTGGCCATCGTCGCGATCATCGCCTCGGCGACAGGAGTCGCCACCGAGAGTGCGCCACCGCTGTGGCAGACGCTGGGTCTGGCGGTCGGAGCCCTGGCGGTGGTGTTCTTTGCGGGCCGCTATCTGATGAACCCGGTGTTCGGTCTCCTGGCCCGCTTCGGGGGGCGAGAGGTGATGACGGCCGCCGCATTGCTCGTCGTCGTGGGCGCGGCCTGGCTGATGGACATGGGCGGCCTGTCGATGGCGATGGGGGCGTTCCTGGCGGGCGTCCTGCTGTCGGAATCCAGTTTCCGTCACCAGCTGGAGGCGGATGTCGAGCCGTTCCGTGCGATCTTGCTGGGGCTGTTCTTCCTCAGCGTCGGCATGGCGCTGGATCTCGATGTCGTCGCGCAGGACTGGGTCCGCATCGTCGGCGGGGTCATCGCCTTCATGGCGGTCAAGGCCGTGGCCATCTATGCGATCGCGCGGTTTTTCCGATCCAGCGAACATGAGGCAATCGAACGGGCCGTCCTGTTCGCCCAGGGCGGCGAGTTCGCGTTCGTGCTCTATGCAGCGGCGCTGGCCGCAGGTGTCTTTGACGCGGAGGTCTCGTCTTCGGCGACGGCCATCGTCATCCTGTCGATGGCTTTGACTCCGCTGACGACGCTGGCGGCGCGTCGCCTGTTGCCCAAGGAGCATATCGATCCGGATTCGGCCGAGGGGGTCGAGCGCGCCGCGGGTCTGCGCGAGCGGGTTCTGATCATTGGTTTCGGGCGCTTCGGCCAGGTGGTGTCCCAGCCCCTGCTGGCGCGCGACGTCGATATTTCCATCATCGATACCGACGTCGAGATGGTCCAGGCGGCGGGTACTTTCGGCTTCAAGGTCTATTATGGCGACGGCACGCGGCTGGATGTGTTGCGCGCCTCCGGGGCGGCGGAGGCCGAAACCATCGTGGTCGCCATCGATAATGCCGAGGCCGCCGACAAGATCGTCGAGCTGGTGAAATCCGAATTTCCGCTGACCAAGCTGTTTGTGCGCGCCTTCGACCGGGGCCATGCGCTGCGCCTGGTACGGGCGGGGGTGGAATTCCAGCTACGCGACACGCTGGAGAGCGCACTGACCTTTAGCCACCAGGTGCTGATCGATCTGGGTTTCACCCACGACGAAGCTGCCGAAACCATCGCCGATGTCCGGCGTCGGGATGAGGAAAGATTCGACCTTCAGGTGGCGGGCGGCGACTTCAAGGCTGGTCGCCACCTCATGCGCGGAAACCTGCCGACACCGCGGCCGGAACCGATCGTCAAACCCCGCCGCGAGGGGCGTGCACTGAATGAAGAAGCGGCCGACGCTCTCGAAGAGGATACGGCGCTTATAACCTCCAGCCTGTCTCGCTAGGTTGTGTTTTCGATTAGGCGCAACTCACGGATTGTAGCTGATTTCTCGCGCTCTGGTTCAATTGGGGCGCGTGGAGCGCGCCAAGGTGTCAATGGTATTTGAAGGCGATGAGGCATCGGCAGTCGCTGGACTGGCCGAGATGGATAAGGAGATCTTGCGCCTCGTTTCTGAGGGGCGGACCTCCAAGGAGATCGGTCGCGCCCTGAATCGATCCCCCTACACGATCGATGATCGCCTCAAAAAGGTTTGTCGAGATCTCGGTGCGGATACGCGCGCACACGCGGCAGCGATGTTGCTGCGTCAGACCGCAACGACCCTCCCCCCAGATTTGGGGGGGGCTCCCAGGGGGGGGGTTGAAGCCGGACAAGCCACCCTCCCTCATGCGCGTGAGGACGGCGGTTCTCGCGACGGATCGGGCCATGGCCGGAAAGGACTGGTTTCGGAGATCGGACGTCTCCGACTGGGCCGGGTGACGGCAAGAATGCTGGCCGTCCTCGTCGGGGTAGCAGCCGCCGCCTACCTGCTGGCCAATGCGATCGTGGCGGTCCAGCAGGTCTTCTTGAACGTGCTTCGGGGCTGACAGGGCCCCGTTTCAGGGGACTGTGATGGCTGTCAGCCCAACCACCTCACTCGATGCGGCGCTGAATTATGCGACGAACAGGGTCGGCCACAAGAAGGCCGCCGAACTGCTGCGGGCCGCCGCATTCGATGACACGATCCGCGACGAGCGTACCCTGCGCCCCCAACTCGCCAGCGCCCTCGTTCGAGCGGTCGAACGGTATCGCACAGAGCTCGCCTAGCCGTCTTCGGACGTACGGTCGGCCAGGGGGTGGTGTGCCTGGACCACCTCGGCAAGGCGGTCACTGGTGACGTGGGTGTAGATTTGGGTCGTGCCGATATCGGCGTGCCCCAGCAGGGTCTGCAGGATGCGGAGGTCCACGCCGCCCTCCAGGAGATGGGTGGCGAAGGCGTGGCGCAGGACATGCGGACTGATCCGGGCCGGATCGAGCCCAGCCTTCAGCGCCGCCGCCTTCAACAGTTGGTCGAAGCGTCGTGCCGTCAGGTGGCCTGAGCGCCCGCGCGACGGAAACAACCAGGGAGACGCGACCGGGGATCTCACCTCCAGCCAGGCCCGGACCGCATTTCGAGCCGACGGGTTCAGCGGGGCCAGTCTTTCCTTGCCGCCCTTGCCGCGGACTGTGAGGTAGGCGGGGTCCGCTGCGACCTGTTCCAGCTTCAGGCCCAGCAGTTCCGAGACACGCAGGCCCGAGGCGTAGGTCAGTTCGATCAGGCAGACGAGCCGGACTGCGCCGGCAGGGTCACCTTGGTCGGCAATCTGCAGCAGGCGTTCGACGGCACTTCGATCCAGCACCTTGGGAAGGGGCCGCCCCCGCCTCGGGGCATCCAGCCGACGAGACGGATCGTCGGTCCGCCACCCCTCTTCGAGCGCGAATCGATAGAACTGCCGTACCGCCGAACGACGCCGGGCTGCGGTGGCTGCCGACAGGCCCCGTCTCGACAGCTCGGCGTACCAGGCCTCCACCGCGGCAGATTCGCCCTGCATCAGTCCACCGGCCACGCCCTGATCGGCGTCCTGGAGATCACGGCGATAGGCCGCCAGTGTGTGGGGTGAGGCATCACGCTCCACCGCCATCATCTCCAGAAAGGCCTCAATCTGGGCGCTCACCTTGATCCCCCGCTGGCGAACCGCCCGCTGCCCTGGCTATAGCTGATCCGGCTTATGGCTGACGCAATCGACATCACGCGCCGCACTATAGCCCTCGTCGGGCTTATGGGGGTGGGCAAATCATCGGTCGGGCGCCGTCTGGCGACCAGCTTGAAGATGCCCTTCGTCGATGCCGACGCCGAAATCGAGGCGGCGGCGGACCGCTCCGTCTCTGAAATCTTCGCCGACATGGGCGAGGCGGAATTTCGTGCCGGCGAACAGCGGGTCATCCGAAGATTGGTTGACGGCCCGCCGAAGGTGCTGGCGACCGGGGGGGGGGCCTTCATGAATGACGGCACGCGCGAGCTGCTGAAGGCCAAGGCCGTCACGGTCTGGCTTCAGGTGGATCTTGACGTCCTGCTCGAGCGCGCGACCCGTCGCGACACGCGGCCGCTGCTGCGAGGTGACGACCCCCGCGCCGTGCTCGAGCGACTGGCGCAGGCTCGCTATCCGATCTACGCCCAGGCCGATGTCCACGTCATGACGGGCGAGGGGGGCCATCGCGACGCCGTCAACGCCGTCATCGATGCCCTGCGCCACCACTACCGCGAGGCCGACCTATGAAGACCATTGCCATCAGCGGTGCGGGCGTGCCCCCCTATGAGGTCGTGATCGGGCGCGGACTGCTGGCGGACCCGGACGTTCAGGTCCGCCCGTATCTGTCGCGGCCGCGAATGGCGGTCGTGTCCGATGAGACGGTCGCAGCGCTGCACGGAGCCGCCGTCACCGGGGCCCTGGCCCGTGCCGACATCCGTGCGGATCTGGTGTCCGTGCCGCCCGGCGAGGGGGCCAAGACGATGGACCAGTTGTCGAGACTGCTGGACCGACTCTTCGAGCTTGGTCTGGATCGGAGATCCACCGTGCTCGCGCTGGGCGGCGGAGTGGTCGGGGACCTCGCGGGCCTGGCCTCGGCTCTGTTCATGCGGGGGATCGCGGTGATCCAGGCCCCGACGACCTTGCTGGCGCAGGTCGACTCTTCGGTCGGCGGCAAGACCGCGGTCGATACGGTGCACGGCAAGAACCTGATCGGAACCTTCCACCATCCGCGACGGGTGCTGGCTGATCTCGACGTGCTCGACACCCTCCCAGACCGTCAGATGCGGGCCGGGATGGCCGAGATCCTGAAGGCAGCCATGCTGGCGGACGCCGACTTCTTCGGCTGGCTGGAGTCTCACGTCGAGGCGGTCCTGGCACGTGAGCCCGAGGCCCTGGAACAGGCGATCTGCCGGTCCGTCGAGATCAAGGCGGCGATCGTGGCGCAAGACCCGACTGAGACCGGGCGGCGTGCTCTGCTGAACCTGGGTCATACCTTCGCCCATGCCCTGGAGGCCGAGGCCGGCTATGAGGATGACAGTGTCCTGCACGGAGAGGCTGTGGCGCTGGGTTGTGTGCTGGCGTTCCGGCTGTCCGAGCGGTTGGGGCGCGTTTCGCCGCAGGCGGTTCGCCGCGTCGAGCGTCTGACGGCGCTGGCCGGCCTGCCGACCGAGATAGAGACGCTTGGCCTGTTCGAACCGGATGCCCTGATCGCGCGCATGGCGGGAGACAAGAAGGCCGAGGCGGGGGTGCCGGTGCTGATCCTGGCCGATGAGATCGGTCGGGCCGAAGTGGTCCGCGGCATCGGGGTGGCCGAGCTGAAGGCGGTTCTGGGGTAAGCCTCGCCTAAGCGATGCTGGACGGGCCCCACCTTCGTCTGGCGCGGCGTAGCTGACACCTCGCCTCTCTGTGCAGACAGGGCGTGAGCCCGCCTGGCGGCTCCGTCCTAGCCGATGGCGTTGCAGGTGGTCGGGTCGCGTCCTTGTGACGTCCAGGTCGCCTGATTGCCGACGCCGCGCAGGCTGTTCTGGTCGGACCGGTACCAGAAGCCGTCGGCCGACCGGACCTGACGCAGATCGACGGCGGTGCCGTCGAGCCTTCGCACCGTGGCCATTTCGCGCGGATTGTCGAAGGTGACGGACAGGCGCTCACCGTTCACACAGACGTATTCAGCCTGCACGACACTCTGGACGATGGCGGCCTGTGTGGTCGCCCCGGTCGCCTCTGGTTGGACATCCAACTGGCGTTGGGTGGCCTCGGCGGCCGTGCGGGTCGGTTCCTCCGGTGGCTCCCCACAGCCGACAAGCGACACGCAGATCAGGGTAAGGGGGGCGATCAGGGCGGACTTCATACGGCTTCAATGCTCCTTGTGCACGGCGGTTCCCTTGCCGCGGCGTGCCCGGAAGAATTCCTTGAGCAGGCTCGCCGCGTCGTCCGCCAGGACGCCGCCCAGGATCTCGGGCCGCCAATGGCAGGTCGGCTGGTCGAAAAAGCGCGCACCGTTGACTACACCGCCGCCCTTGGCGTCATCGGCCCCCCAGACCACCCGCCCGATGCGCGCGTGGCTGATGGCACCCGCACACATGGTGCAGGGCTCCAGCGTTACATAGAGCGTCAGCCCGGTCAGCCTGTAGTTGCCCAGTGCCCGGGCCGCTGCGCGCAGGGCGACGATCTCGGCATGGGCGGTGGGATCGTGGGTGCCGATGGGCTGGTTGGTGCCTTGCCCGACGACGGCACCGGAGGCCGGATCGACGATGACACAGCCGACCGGGGTTTCGCCCGCCTGCGCGGCCGCTTGGGCCAGCGCCAGGGCGCGGCGCATTATCGCGATGTCGTCGGGCGGAGCCATATCCCTCTAGTGTCGGGCTTTTCGGTTCTGCGCCAGTCCTGATGAACACGCCGGGCCTTCGCGCCCGGCCCCGGCTCGTGTATGGCGCGCGCATGGATAAGCCGCCTGCCAAGCCCTTCGCCAAGGGCAAGCCCCCCAAAGCCGACAAGTCGAAGGACAAGGCCCCCGCCGCGCCCGTTCGCAAGGAGCGGATCGCCAAGCGCCTGGCGCGTGCCGGCGTGGCGTCGCGCCGCGAGGTCGAGCGCCTGATCGGCCTGGGCCGGATCGCGGTCAACGGCCGGGTGCTGGACACCCCGGCGGTGCTGGTCAGCGCTCAGGATGTCGTCACCGTCGACGGCCGCCCGGTCGAGCGGCCCGAGGCCACGCGCGTCTGGCGCTTCCACAAGCCGGTCGGGCTGATCACCGCAGCCAAGGACCCCGCCGGTCGTCCCACCGTCTTTGACGCCTTGCCCGAGGGAATGCCGCGCGTCGTCAAGGTCGGGCGGCTGGACATCAACTCCGAGGGTCTGCTGCTGCTGACCAACGACGGAGAGCTGGCGCGGGCGCTGGAATTGCCGACGACCGGCTGGGTGCGACGCTATCGGGCGCGGGCGCGCGGGAAGGTGACCCAGGACAAGCTGGACACCCTGAAGAACGGCATCGTCATCGAGGGCGTTCGTTACGGCCCGATCGAGGCGACCTTGGACAAGGCCAAGGAAAAGTCCGCCGACGGCAAAGCCCCGGCCAATCTGTGGATTTCGGTGTCCCTGACCGAAGGCAAGAACCGTGAGGTCCGCAAGGTGCTGGAGCATCTCGGCGTGACGGTGAACCGGCTCATCCGGCTGTCCTATGGGCCGTTCCAGTTGGGAACCCTGGCCGAGGGCGAGGTCGCCGAGATCGGCCCGCGCGTGATCCGGGAGCAATTGGCGAGCATGATCCACCCCGAGAGCCTGCCCCAGGGCGATGACGTCGAGGCGCTGCCGTCCGCGCCTCGAAAGGCGCGTGCCGGCATGGCCGATCCGTCGCTCAAGCCGTCCAAGGTCCGCGCCCATGCGGCCAAACAGGCGGCCCTGGCCGCCGGGATTTCCGAACGCGCCGAACGCCGCGAGAGCCGCCGCGACGGCGAGGATCGCCCGCGCCGTGACGGGCCGCGCCGGGATGGGCCAGGCCGTCCCTCCGGGCCGCGACGGGAGTACAAGCCGCGCGACGGCGAAGGCGGGGATCGCCCTCGCCGCGCCTATTCGCCACGCGACCGGGTCGAGGGCGGCGACCGTCCCAAGCGGGACTTCAAACCGCGGGATCGTACAGAGGGCGGCGATCGTCCCCAGCGGACCTACAGGCCTCGGGACGGCGAGGGCGGTGACCGTCCTAAGCGGGACTTCAAGCCACGCGACCGGGCCGAGGGCGGCGACCGCCCCAAGCGGGACTACAAACCGAGGTCGGGACCGGCAGGAGCAGGCTCGGGACCGCGATCCGGCCCGCGTCCGGGCGGCAAGCCCTCAGGCCCGCGCTCGGGTGGCCCACGTCCAGGTGGCGCGCGACCGGGCGGTCCTAGAAAGCCGCGGAGCTAGGTTCAATCGACATTCAGTTCGCCGCTCATCCCCGCGAAAGCGGGGACCCAGTGCTTTGGGCGATGCGTCTGTTGATGGCTGGGAACCGTCAGCTGTCCCGAAACACCGGCGCCAAGCTGGACAGAATTGGGTCCCCGCGTTCGCGGGGAAGAGCGGGACTATGAAGCGGGTCCCGCCTCGGCCTTCAAGCCGCCCCGAGATCACAAGGTGGGCGATGAGGGCAGGACCGTGGCTGAATGTCGATTGAGCCTAGGTCTCGCCCGTCCGTCGTCTGGCCAGCATCTCGATGAAGATGAGTACGACCACCAGGCTGACGGCCTCCAGAGCCAAGGTCTCGGGCGGCAGGGCCTGACCGGGGATCGCCGCTTCGGAGATCGGGGCCATAAACAAGGCGATGAACAGGTTGTTGGCCAGGTGTGCGCCGATGGCGAAAGCCAGACTGCCGAGCCTGAGCGCCGCCCAGGCCCAGATCATTCCCGAGGCGGCGCGCGCCACGAAGGCGACGGGGTCCGGGTCCATGTGGATGGCTGAGAACAGTACGCCGTTCAGCAGCAGGATCACGATTAGACTGTGGGTCAGGCCCCCGGTTATCCGCAGCAACACCCCGCGAAAGGCAATCTCTTCGCCCGCGGCGGCCACGAGTAGCCCTGCGGCTGCGGCCCCGGCATAGGTCAGGCGGGCATCCAGTGGCTGGCTCATGTCCAGCAGTGGCCCGGCATCGGTCGGCTGGAGCCACTGGATTACCGGCCACAGCGCGGCGGTGACCAGGAACATCACCGCAAAACCGATGAAGAACAGGCCGATCCCGCCGCCCGGTCGCGGCCAGAGGAAGGCCCTGGGCCGTCGCCGATAAACGATCATGGCCGCCAGCAGGAGGGCGACGGCCAGGCTGAACAGGACCACGGCGATGCTGGCGAGGAAGGTCGTTTCCTCTTCCAGGCTGCTTGCGGTGAAGGTGCCGTCAAACATCTCGAGATCGAGCCAGCCGGCTTGGGAAGCGGCCGCTGCGAGCGCTCCCAGCGCGACGACCGCCGCTACCAGGAAGGCTGCTGCCAGCAGGACGAAGAGCAGCAGCCTCAGCCAGGGTCGCGTTGTGCGCGCACCTTCGACATAGGGGCCCTGGCGGGCGTCGTGGGCGGCTTTTGACCAGGCGGCGGGAGAGAACAGGCTCAACATGAGGCCGACCGTTGCATCGTGACGCCCTTTCGGTCCAGAGGCTTTAGCCATGAGAATCGTCGGTGGACAGTTTCGCGGTCGGGCCTTGGTGGCCCCGGAAGGGACGGGCACGCGCCCGACCTCGGATCGGGCGCGCGAGGCTCTGTTCAATGTCCTGGCGCACGCCGACTGGGCACCGGATCTGAACGGTGCGCGCGTGATCGACCTGTTCGCAGGCTCAGGCGCGCTGGGCTTTGAGGCGATCAGCCGGGGCGGGGCCTTCTGCCTGTTTGTCGAGACGGACGACGGCGCGCGCGGGGCCATCCGGGAAAACGCCGAGGCGCTGGGCCTTTTCGGCAAGACCCGCGTGCATCGCCGCAGCGCCACCGACCTGGGCACCCGCCCCGGCTCGGCGGGTGAGGCCTTCGACATCGCCTTTCTGGACCCGCCCTATGGCAAGGGTCTGGGCGAGCAGACCCTGACGCGCCTGATTGAGGGCGACTGGTTGGCACCTGAGGCCGTGGTGGTGTTCGAGCGCGCCGCTAACGACCTGGATCTGAGCGCCCCCGGTTATGAGGTGCTGGACGAACGCACCTGGGGCGCGGCGCGGGTGTGGTTCTTGAGGAAGGCCCCATGAACGGACGTGTCCTGATCATCGCCGGGTCGGACTCCGGTGGCGGGGCCGGGATCCAGGCCGACATCAAGGCCGTGACTATGCTGGGCGGCTTCGCCACGACGGCGATCACGGCCCTGACGGTGCAGAACACCCTGGGCGTCACCGGTGTGCACGCCGCGCCCATCGACATCATCCAGGCCCAGGCCCGCGCGGTCCTGTCGGACATCGGCACGGACGCGGTGAAGACCGGGATGCTGGGTGCCGTCTCGGTGGTCGAGGCGGTCGCTGGCCTGCTGGATGAGGCCAAGGCCCCAGCGGTGGTCGATCCGGTGATGGTGGCCAAGGGCGGGCATTCCCTGTTGGCGCGCCAGGCGGTCGAGGCGGTCCGCACCCTGATGATCCCGCGCGCGGCCCTGATCACCCCCAACGCCCCGGAGGCCGAGGCCCTGACCGGCGTCGAGGTGACGGATCTGGACGGCCAGCGCCGCGCCGCCGAGGTCCTGCTGGAACTGGGTGCTGCCGCCGCCCTGGTGAAGGGCGGTCATGTCGAGGGCGAAACCTTGATCGATGTGCTTCTGACTCCGTCGGGCGAGACACTGCTGGAAGGGCCGCGCATCGACACCACCTCGACCCACGGCACCGGCTGCACCCTGGCCAGCGCATGTGCGGCCGGGATCGCCCAGGGCCTGCCGCTGGAGGCGGCGGTGGCGCGCGCCTGGGCCTATGTGGCCGAGGCTATCCGCCGGGCACCGGGCTACGGCCAAGGGCACGGCCCCCTCAACCACGCCTGGCCGATAGAGGACTGACGCTGATGGATGCCTATCCGCTGTTGAATCGCCCCTTGGATCTGGGCTTCACCACCTTGAGGAACCGGGTCCTGATGGGCTCGATGCACCTGGGGCTGGAAGAGGTGCCGGGTGGTTTTGAGCGGATGGCCGCCTTCTATGCCGAACGCGCGCGCGGCGAAGCGGGATTGATCGTCACGGGTGGTATCGCGCCCAATCTGAAGGGGCGTCCGGCTCCGGTCGGCGCGGTTCTGGCGACCGAAGACGAGGCCGATCACCACCGCATCGTCACCAGTGCTGTCCACGCCGAGGGCGGCAAGATCGCCATGCAGATCCTGCATTTCGGGCGCTATTCCTATCAGCCGGACCTGGTCGCCCCTAGCGCCCTGAAGGCCCCGATCAATCCGTTCGTGCCGCACGCCCTGACGTCAGAAGAGGTCGAACAGACCATCGAGGACTTCGTGAACTGCGCCGCCCTGGCGCGCCACGCGGGCTATGACGGCGTGGAGATCATGGGGTCCGAAGGCTACCTCATCAATGAGTTCATCGCCGCCCGCACCAACCAGCGCGACGATGAGTGGGGCGGGGACTATGCCCGCCGGATGCGCTTTCCGGTCGAGATCGTCCGGCGTGTGCGCGAGCGGGTGGGGGCGGACTTCATCATCATCTACCGGCTGTCGATGCTGGATCTGGTGGAGGGTGGCTCCACGCTCGATGAGGTCATCCAGCTGGCTAAGGCCATCGAGGCGGCGGGGGCGACCATCATCAACACCGGCATCGGCTGGCATGAGGCGCGGGTCCCGACCATCGCCACCAAGGTGCCGCGCGGCGCCTTCGGCTGGGTGACGAAACAGCTGATGGGCCAGGTCGGTATCCCGCTGATCGCCACGAACCGCATCAATACCCCCGAGGTGGCCGAGCGCCTTCTGGCCGAGGGCGCGTGCGACATGGTGTCGATGGCGCGGCCCTTCCTGGCCGACGCCGAGTTCGTGAGAAAGGCCCGCGAGGGCCGGGCCGAGGACATCAACACCTGCATCGGCTGCAATCAGGCTTGTCTGGATCACATCTTCTCGCTGAAGATCACCTCGTGCCTGGTCAATCCGCGCGCCTGTCACGAGACGGAGATCGTGATCCGTCCGACCGACGCGCCGAAATCCATCGCCGTGGTCGGAGCGGGCCCGGCGGGGCTGGCGTTTGCCACCACCGCCGCCGAGCGTGGCCACCGCGTGACCCTGTTCGAGGCCGACGATCAGATCGGCGGTCAGTTCAACATCGCAAAGACCATTCCCGGCAAGGAAGAGTTCTATGAGACGCTGCGCTACTTTGGGCGGCGTCTGGACCAGACCGGCGTGGATGTGCTGCTGAACACCCGCGTCTCGGCCGACGATCTGGCGGCGGGCGGCTATGACGAGGTGATCCTGGCCACCGGCATCACGCCGCGAAAACTGGACATCCCAGGTGCCGACCGCGACCGGACGCTCAGCTATCTGGACGTATTGCGCGATCATCAGCCGGTCGGCGAGAAGGTCGCCATCATCGGGGCCGGCGGCATTGGCTTCGATGTGGCCGAATACATCACCCACGGGCCTGAGAGCGCCAGCCTGAACCCCGAGGTCTTCTTCGCTGAATGGGGTGTGGACACCACCCATTCCACGCCCGGCGGTCTGACGACCCCACATCCGCCCGAGGCCGAGCGTGACGTCTGGCTGCTCCAGCGCAAGACCTCCAAGGTCGGGGCGGGCCTGGGCAAGACCACCGGCTGGATCCATCGCGCCGGCCTTCAGGCCCGCGACGTCGCCATGATGCCGGGCGTGACCTATGAGCGAATCGACGATCAAGGGCTGCATCTGAGCATCGGCGGCGAGCCCCAGACCCTGGCGGTCGACACGGTCATCGTCTGCGCCGGTCAGGAGCCGAACCGCGACCTGTTCCAGGCGCTCGAAGCCAGGGGCGTCGCCGCCCGCCTGATCGGTGGAGCCGACGTCGCCGCCGAACTGGACGCCAAGCGCGCCATTCACCAAGGCGTGACCCTGGCCGCCGAGATCTGAGGACACCGCCTATGACCGCAACGCTGCCCCCCGCCGTCGCCCGCTCAATGGAGACCTGGCACGGCATGATCGAGCGGCGCGATTTCGCCGACCTGGCCTCGATCATCCACCCCGAGGCGACCTTCCGGTCGCCCATGGCCTTCAAGCCCTATCATTCGCGCGAGGCGGTGGTGCTGATCCTGTCGACGGTGATCACCATCTTTGAAAACTTCACCTATCATCGCCAGTTCGCGGACGATGACGGCCTGAACGTCGTGCTCGAATTCAGCGCCGGCGTCGGGGACAAGAGCCTCAAGGGCATCGACATGATCCGCTTCGACGCCGACGGCCTGATCACCGAATTCGAGGTGATGATCCGCCCCCTCAATGGCCTTCAGGCCCTCGGCGCCCAGATGGGCGCGCGGCTGGCGCAGTACCTGCCGGCCTATAAGGGTTAGGGGCGAGCCGCGCGATCAAGCCCCGGCCTCCTTTTCGTCATCGCCGGGTTCATCCCGGCAACTCATAACCGCTTTGATCGCAAGTCGAACGGCAGACGCCTGCGACTATGGGGCCCCGGAACAAGTCCGGCGGTGACGATTGAGAACGGACTGGCCGAGGCAAGGAGGTTCGGAGCATCGCGCCACGCGAAGTTGGGACAAATCCTCCCTCTCATCGACGGTGGAATGTCGCCCTTCTCGATACAGAATGTCTCGCATCGGGCTGCCGCAGATCCCCACCGCCACGTCAGTCGTTAGACTCGAGCCAAGCTCAGGCGCTGACGTGCATCGGCGCGATCTTTGACATCGTGAATCGCGCTCCAAGGCCGGGAATGACGAAGCGTTGCGAGTGCGGGCTGGGTCCCGATCCTTCGCGCCAACCGCAGCGCTCATGACCGCCCCCGCATCCACGGTGGACACGCGACTTTTTTTGTCCACCTGGGACATGGGCCTCGTTAGAACACCGCATGACCCTGACTCGCGCCGACCAGCTCGCCGACATCCTGCGGTCCAGCTCGGACGTAATGCACGTCCTGACCACGGTACGTAGCTTGGGTTTGCCGGACTGGCGACTGTTTTCGGGGGCCGTCTATCAGACGGTGTGGAACCACCAGACCGGTCGTGATCTGGCCTATGGCCTGAAGGATTTCGACATCGGTTATTTCGACCCGGACACCTCCTGGGACGCCGAGGACGTTTTCATCAAGCGGGTCGCCGCCGCCTTCGACGAGCCGTTCCGCTCGACCGTCGAGGTCCGCAACCAGGCGCGCGTCCACCTCTGGTTCCAGGACCGTTTCGGCGAACCCTATGAACCGCTGACCAACACCGACGAGGCGCTGGATCGGTTCGTCTGTCCGGCCTTCGCGGTCGGGGTGCGGCTCGAGGACGATGATCGCATCACGGTCGCGGCCCCGTTCGGCCTGGCCGACGTCTTTGACCTTGTTCTCAGACGCAACCCCCATCGGCAGGAAGCCCGGGGCTGGGCCCGCGTAACGGCCTCGGCCCAAGGCCGCTGGCCGGAGGCACGCATCGTCGCCTGACGCCAGGCCTCGCCGGACCCAAGGCAAAAAGAAACGGCGCGGCCTGGACAGGCCGCGCCGCTCTTTCAGGACGTCCCCTGGGGGGCTTGGACAGGGTCGGGGACGCCCCTGAGAGGGTTAGTGGCGGCGACCGCCCCCGCGATCGTAGCGGTCATCGCGGTCCCGGCGCTCGTAGCGGACCATGGCTGACAGCCGATCGAAACGACGGTTCAGATCGTTGCGCTCCCAGTTGTTCAGCCCATTGCGGCTGTAACGGTGCTCCAGCTGGATCAGCTGCCGGAACTCGGCGCGCAGGCGACCGGCCTCACGACGGGTCAGCTGGCCGTTGCGGACGCCCTGATCGATGCGGCGATCCAGGCGCTCGAAGCGACGATCAATCCGGTCCCAACCGCGATCCCAGTTCTGCTCGTAGCGGTCACCGCGATCATAGCCACGGTCATGACCCCCGCCGCGATGCTGGGCGGCGGCCGGCAGGGCGGCGGCGATGGCGGTTGCTGCGACCAGCGGAAGAAGGGCTTTCTTGTACATGTCAGGTCCTTTCGGTTGGTCCCCTGCGTTGAAGTGGACATTGGCAGCGGGCACCTGAGCCCGATCTGAACGCGGCGTTTCAGGTCAGGTTCACCTTGCTGAATGCGTCGAAAGCCTTGCCAAGACTGTCGGAGCAGCGTCTGGCTGGGGCATCATGACGCGACCGGCCAAACCGCTTTTGCAACCCACCCGCCCCTGGTTCTCGTCGGGCCCCACAGCCAAGCCGCCGGGTTGGCAGTTGTCCGGCCTGTCCGACGCGCTGATGGGACGCAACATCCGCGCTCCCGAGGTGATGGAACGGTTCAGCCAGGCGCACGCCCTGACACGAGCCATCCTTGAAGTTCCGGCGAGCTACGCACTCTGCTTCCTTCCGGCCTCGGACACCGGAGCGGTTGAGGCTGCCCTGTGGAACCTGTTGGGCGAGCGCCCCGTCCAGGTTCTGGCCTATGAGAATTTCGGAAAGCTTTGGGCCAGCGACGTGCGCGAGCACCTGGGGCTGGAAGCCGAGGTCCTGGACGCCTCCTATGGGCGGATGCCGGATCTGTCACGTGTCCGCACCGACCACGATCTCGTCTTCGCCTGGAACGGGACGACGTCCGGCGTGCGGGTACCGGACGCCGACTTCATCGACCCTAAGAGGTCCGGACTGACGATCTGTGACGCGACCTCGGCGGCGTTCTGTATGCCGCTGGCCTGGGACCGGCTCGATGTGGTGACCTTCTCGTTCCAGAAAGCGCTGGGCGGCGATGCCGGCATCGGGGCGCTGGTGCTGTCGCCGCGTGCGATTGAGCGGCTGGACCGCTTTGTTCCACCCCGGCCCATCCCCAAGGTCCTGCGCCTGAGAGGGCCCGACGGTTTCGACCGGAACCTGGCGAGCGGGGCACCTATCAACACCTATTCCATCCTGACGCTTGAGGACTGGATCGCGGCCCTGCGGTGGGCCGACGGCATTGGTGGCCTGCCGGCCTTGATCCGGCGCACGCGGGCAAACTTCGACGCCCTGTCCGGCTGGGTGGAAGCGACGCCCTGGATCGACTTTCTGGCGCAGGATCCGGCATCGCGTTCCGAGACCTCCGTGTGTCTCGCCTTCACCGACCCGCAGGCCGCGACGAGAGCGTTTGTCGGAGACTTCTGCGAACGGCTGTCCGCCGAAGGGGTGGCGTTCGACCTCGAATCCCATCGGGCGGCACCGCCTGGCCTGAGGATATGGTGTGGAGCCACCGTTGAAACGTCTGACATTCAAGCGCTTGGGCCGTGGCTGGATTGGGCCTGGGCAAAATTGACGGGATAGGGGTTGCTCCGGACGGATTTGCGCCTCAGGTTGCCCGCGAATTCTTCCGGGGGAGCCTATGCGAACTGCAGCCTTTGTATTGACGGCGCTTGGGGCGCTTGCAGTCTCGGCAGGAACAGCCAGCGCCGGTGAAGTGATCGCCGGCGTCTATGCTCACGACGTGACCTTTCTGGGTGAGGCCGTCGGCCTGGGAGCCGCCGGCAAGGAAGGCGGGGCCAATGTCCATCTCGGCTGGCGCTCGGACCGGATCGAAGGCGCTCCGTCCTGGATGGGCGGGCCGCGTGCCCACATCTTCGTGTCGGGAAACACTGCGGGCGATACCTCCTACATCGCCGCCGGACTGAATTGGCATATCCCGATCACGGACGACGGTCGCTGGTACGTCCAGCCCGGCATGGGTTTGGCCTATCACGACGGCTACGACATCTTCCCGGATTTCGCCGAGCCCGGCATCTCGCCCGAAGAGTTCAATCGCCGCGTCGCCCTTCGCTACGAGCGGATCGAGTTCGGGTCCCACATCCTGTTCGAGCCGGAACTCGCCCTTGGCTACCGGTTGACGGACAATACCTCGGTTGAACTGAGCTATGTCCACCTTTCCAACGGCCAGATCTTCCACCAGGGCAAAAACGAGGGCCTGGACGAGGTCGGGATCCGCTTCGTCCATCGATTCGGCGGATAAGCCCGCGACATCGGACGCCAAGCCCGCTAGAACCGCCGCGCATTTCAGCGGAGCATGAGACTTGGCGAACGTCGCGGTGGTCGGCGCCCAGTGGGGCGACGAGGGCAAGGGCAAGATTGTCGACTGGCTGTCTAACCGGGCCGATGTCGTCGTGCGCTTTCAGGGCGGGCACAATGCCGGGCACACCCTGGTGGTCGACGGCAAGGTCTACAAGCTGGCGCTGCTGCCGTCGGGTGTGGTGCAGGGCAAGCCGTCGATCATCGGCAACGGTGTGGTGGTCGACCCTTGGCATCTGGTTGGCGAAATCGAGAAGATCGAGGCGCAGGGTGTGCGCATTTCACCCGAGATCCTGACGATCGCCGACAATGCCTGTTTGATCCTGCCGATCCATCCGGAGCTGGACGTGGCGCGCGAGGCTGCCGCGTCCGACAGGGGCGCGCGCATCGGGACGACGGGCCGCGGCATCGGTCCGGCCTATGAGGACAAGGTCGGGCGTCGCGCCATTCGTGTCTGCGACCTCGCAAGTGAAGCCGATCTGAAGGCCAAGATCGAACGCCTGCGGTCGCACCACGATCCGCTTCGGGCCGGGTTGGGCCTGGATCCGATCGATCCGCGGGCCCTGCTGGGCCAGATGCTGGACATCGCTCCGAAAATCCTGCCCTACGTCAAACCGGCCTGGCGGGTCCTGGACCAGGCCCAGAAGGCCGGACGGAGAATCCTTTTTGAGGGTGCCCAGGGCGCGTTCCTGGATGTGGATCACGGCACCTACCCCTATGTGACCTCGTCCAACACCGTGGCGGGCCAGGCGGCGGCGGGTTCGGGCATGGGACCACGCGGCGTCGGCTACGTCCTGGGGATCGTCAAGGCCTATACGACCCGGGTCGGAGAGGGGCCTTTCGCCTGCGAGTTGAACGACGAAATCGGGCGGCATTTGGCGACCGTCGGTCGGGAGGCCGGGACCAATACGGGGCGTCCCCGTCGCTGCGGCTGGTTTGATGCGGTGCTGGTACGCCAGTCGGTGGCGATCAACGGGATTGACGGCATCGCCCTGACCAAGCTGGACGTGCTGGACGGGTTGGAGTCGCTGAAGATCTGCGTCGGTTATCGTATCGGGGACCAGATCCTCGACTATCTCCCGTCCAGCCTGAACGATCAGGCGGCGGCCGAGCCGGTTTTCGAAGAGCTCGACGGCTGGTCGGAATCCACAGCCTCGGTCCGCTCGTTCAAGGACCTGAACGCCAGGGCGATCAAATATGTCCGGCGGATCGAGGAATTGATCGGCGCGCCGGTCGCCCTGCTGTCGACCAGCCCGGAACGCGACGACACGATCTTGATGCGCGATCCATTCCTCGGCTAGGCCCGTCACGGCCTAAGGCGTTGTTAAGGCTGACATGCCTAGACTCATGTCCGTGTGACAGTTGGGGCGTGACGCAGTGCTGGGTGATGACGTCAAAATGCTCGCGAGGCTCGAGCCGGTGGTGCGGCGGGTCTTGATCGTCGATTCCAACCTGGCTTCGGCTCGGCTACTGGCCGAGCTGATGAAGGGGATGGGCGGGCGCGAGATCGTTTTCGAGTCCGACGAGAAGGCCGCCATGGATCTGGCGCGGGATATGGAGCCGACCCTGGCGTTCGTCGAACGGAGCGGGCCGCGCTTCGACGGCGAAGAACTTGTTCGCAAGCTGCGACGCTCACGGCTGGCCGTCCGCAAAATTCCGGTGATCATGGTCACCGCCGAGGCCACCGCCAGCAACATCTGGGGCGCGCGCGACGCCGGCGTTCACGAGTTCATGGTCAAGCCGTTCAGCACGGGCGACCTCGTACGACGGGTCATCAACGTCGCCACAAAGCCGCGTCCGTGGGTCGAAGCCGTCGGCTATGTGGGCCCGGATCGTCGTCGCTTCAACTCCGGCGACTACAGCGGCACGCGTAAGCGTCAGAACGACGGCCAGGGGCGTGCGGCGGCGCTCGACCCCATGGAGCAGGCGACGAAGATCATCATCGCGGCCCTGGACCAGTTTTCCAACGACCCGGCCCAGGCGCGTCGCGCCCTAGCCGCCCAGGGTGAAATCCTGAAGGATCTGGCGGACGCATCAGGGCGCGCGCCCCTCGGTGCCGCCGCCGCGGCCCTGATCGCGGCGGCCCAGGTCGAAACCGCGGAGATCGACGATCTGCGGCGCTTTGCCGTGGTCGCCTTGTCACAGGCGACGACAACGAGCGTCGCCGGACGCGCCGCCTAAACGTCTGCGAGTTCTGGGTGCAGGTTAGGCGTCGACCAGATTGCGGTCGACGGCAGCGGCTTGCATGGCCTTTTGAAGTTTCTCGAAGGCGCGAACCTCGATCTGGCGCACGCGCTCGCGGCTGACACCATATTGGCCGGCTAGCTCCTCGAGCGTCAGCGGATCGTCGATCAGCCGGCGCTGGGTCAGGATGTGGCGCTCGCGCTCGTTCAACTCCTGCATGGCTTCCTGCAGCAGCTCCATGCGCAGCGAATGTTCCTCCGTTTCAGCCAGCACTGATTCCTGGCTGACGGCGTCGTCGTCGGCCAGCCAGTCCTGCCACTCGCTCTCACCGTCGGCGCGCATCGGCGCATTCAGCGAGGCATCGCCGCCGCCGGACATCCGGCGGTTCATCGAGGTGACCTCGTCCTCGGTCACGCCCAGCTTGGTGGCGATCTGTGACAGGTGCTCGGGATGCAGGTCGCCTTCCTCGAAGGCCGATATCTGGCTCTTGGCCTTGCGCAGGTTGAAGAACAGTTTCTTCTGGGCGGCGGTCGTGCCCATCTTCACCAGCGACCAGGAGCGCAGGATGTATTCCTGGATCGAGGCGCGAATCCACCACATGGCGTAGGTCGCCAGGCGGAAGCCCTTGTCCGGGTCGAATTTCTTGACGGCCTGCATCAGGCCGACGTTCCCTTCGGAAATGACCTCGCCGATCGGCAGGCCGTAGCCGCGGTAGCCCATGGCGATCTTGGCCACGAGGCGCAGGTGGCTGGTAACCAGCTTGTGCGCCGCTTCCGGGTCCTGGTGCTCGCTCCAACGCTTGGCCAGCATGAACTCTTCGTCCTTGCTCAGCATCGGAAACTTGCGAATTTCAGTCAGATAACGCGACAGCCCCTGTTCAGGCGACATCACGGTCAGCGAGTTGGCAGCCATTGAAGACCCCTCTTAATTCCGTCCCAACGAGCGAGCTGTGCGGCCGGCCACCGATTGTGCACCAGACCCCGGGCCCCTCGAACACTTGATATGGGGATTGGATGCGCCGGTTGTTAGGCACTGATGACGAAAAATCGGCCTGTGCGGTCCTTGGGCGCAACCGTCCCTGCGCATCGTTTATCACGGGGTAAGTTTCTAATCAAGATGGACCGTGAGCGACGCACCCCCTGGCCGACAACCTCCCCTTAAGCCTTCCCCCTTAACCATGAGGGCGAATCCTCACGTTCGGGCCCTTTCATGTTTCAGATCATCGGCATCGTTCTGCTCTTCGCCATGGTGTTCGGCAGCTACATTCTGGCCGGCGGCAAGATGGCGGTTATCCTGCACTCGCTGCCCTATGAGCTGATGGCCATTCTGGGCGCGGCGGTGGCGGCGTTCATGATTTCCAACTCCGCGACCGTGATCAAGAAGACGCTGGGCGGTCTGGGCAAGGCCTTCGCCGGCCCGAAGTGGAAGGCCCAGGACTATCGTGACCTCCTCAGCCTCTTGTTCATGCTGACCAAGACGATGAAGTCCAAGGGCGTCATCGCTCTGGAGAGCCATATCGAGAACCCCAAGGACTCGGCGATCTTCCAGAAATTCCCCAAGATCATGAAGGACCATTTCGCCATCGACTTCATTTGCGACACCCTGCGGATGATGACGATGAACCTGGAGGATCCGCACCAGGTCGAGGATGCGATGGAAAAGCAGCTGGAGAAGCACCACCACGAAGCCCTGGCGGCCCCGCATGCGCTCCAGAACATGGCCGACGCCCTGCCGGCGCTGGGCATCGTCGCGGCCGTGCTGGGCGTCATCAAGACCATGGGTTCGATCACCGAGCCGCCGGAAGTCCTGGGTGGCATGATCGGCGGCGCCCTGGTCGGCACCTTCCTGGGCGTGTTCCTGGCCTACGGCATGGTCGGACCGCTGGCGGCGCGCCTGAAGGCGATCGTCGATGAAGAGGCAGCCTTCTACAAGATCATCCAGTCCGTGCTGATCGCACACCTGCACGGCAACGCCGCCCAGATCTCGGTGGAAATCGGCCGGACCGACATTCCCTCGACCGCACAGCCGTCTTTCGCCCAGTTGGAAGAAGCCCTGGCGGCCGCGCCGATGGATGCCGCCGCCTAGGATCGAGCGGCGCTCAATTTGTGATCACGGGTTCGTGATTCTTCGCTTGCAGGCACGATCAAAAGCCGCTTACCTCCCTGACAGCGGGACTCATGATCCCGCGTAAAACAGTCCCTTGGGAAGGAACGCATCATGATCATCCGCAAGCTCCTCATCGCCTCCATCGGTGCCGCCGCCCTGTCGGTCGCCGCTTGCCAGCCGCCCGCCGAAGAAGCCGCCGAAGCCGATGCCGCCTCGGCCGAGGCTCAAGATTCGGCCGCCACGGCTGAAGCCGCTGCCGGTGCCGCTGCTGACGCTGCCGGTGACGCCGCCTCGGCCACCGGTGAAGCGGTCGCCGCGGGTGCCGAAGCCGCCGGTGACGGCATGGCTGCCGCCGCCGAACAAACCGAAGCTGCCGCCTCGGAAGCCGCCCACTAAGGCGACGCCGCAAGGCATCAACAACGGGAAGGGGCCGCCTGAATGGGCGGCCCCTTTTCCTTTGCGCGGGTTCCGTCCATCACAGGGACGATGAAGCCCGACTTTCTCACGATGGCCGAGATCGATTGGACCGAGACCGGCCAGCCGGTTTCGAAGACTTTCGGTGATGTCTATTTCTCACGGGAGGACGGCCTGGCTGAGAGCCGCGCGGTCTTCCTGACTGGGTGCGGTCTGCCGGACGCCTGGCAAGGTCGGAAACAGTTTGCCGTCGCCGAGCTGGGTTTCGGCACCGGTCTGAACATCCTGGCTCTGCTTGATCTTTGGAGGCGTGACCGACCGCCAGGCGCACATCTGAATATCTGGTCGGTTGAGGCCCACCCCCTGTGGCCCGAAGCCCTGGAAGCCAGCCACGCGGCTTGGCCCGAGTTGGATGAAATCTCGCGTGCGCTGCGGATGGGCTGGCCTCGGCTCGTCGCCGGCCTGCATCGGATCGATTTTCCCCAGTTCAACGCGACCCTGGATCTGGCGTTCGGAGATGCGGCCGAAATGCTGTCCGCCTGGTCAGGCCGGGCTGACGCGTGGTTCCTCGATGGTTTTGCCCCGGCGGCCAATCCGGCCATGTGGTCTGATGAGGTCCTGCACCTGGTCGCCGAGCGTTCGGCGCCCGGCGCGCGCGCCGCCACCTTCACTGTCGCCGGTCAGGTGCGGCGCGGCCTGTCCGCCGGCGGCTTTGCCGTCGAAAAGCGTCCCGGCCATGGTCGCAAGCGCGAACGGCTTGAGGCGGTGTTCCCGGGCGACGGGATCGAACGGCCCCTGCCCAATCGAATCGCCGTCATCGGGGGAGGGATCGCCGGCGCCTCCGTCGTCAGGGCGTTTCGGCAAATCGGCCTTGATCCCATTCTGATAGAGGCCGACCAGATCGGGAGCGGAGCCTCTGGCGCGCCGGCGGCCCTGGTCACGCCGTGGCTGGACGCCGGCCTGTCTCCGACGGCCGTCCTGGCCGTCCAGGCTTTTCGCCGAGCTTCGAATCTGTACCGAAACGAGGTTCCCGAAGGGGTGATCCGCACCGGTGTGCTAAGGCAGGCGCGTGATGCGGCGGACATGGACCGACTGATCAAGATCGCCGGTCAGCCGATCTGGCCTGGGGGCTCGCTGTCGCATCTGGGCGATGCGGACGTGGCGGCCCTGGTCGACGAGGTTGAAGCCGCGCCCGGACTCCTCCTGAACGAAGGCCTGGTGGTCGAGCCGCGCCGTATCCTCGAAACCTGGCTAGGCGGTGTCGAGCGGACGCAGGGGCAGGTCCTTGCGATCACGCCTGGGGCACCGGCGACCATCACCCTGCAGGACGGGCGCAACCTGGATTTCGATAGAGTGGTGATCGCCGCGGGTTGGGGATCTGCGGCCTTGGTCGATGCGCCGCTCAAGCCCGTGCGCGGTCAGCTGATCTGGGCCGACGGCGTCGATCCGGGATGGGGCGCGGTCTGGGGGCCTGGCTATGCCGTTCCGACGCGAACCGGCGTGCTGGTTGGCGCGACCCATGATCGCGGTCGAGACGACATCGAGGCCGATCCAATCGACACCGCGCATCTGCTCGAAAAGCTGGCCGTCGTACGCCCGCGTCTGGCGTCCCGTCTGAACGGCGCTGAGCTGTCCGCCCGCGCCGCCGTGCGCGCTACGACACCCGACCACCGGCCCCTGTGCGGCCGTCTGGCGCAAGGCCTATGGGTTCTGACCGGGCTTGGCGGGCGGGGCTTTTCGTGGGCACCGCTCCTGGCTGAGCATCTGGTTGCAGAGATTGCCGCCCAAACTTCGCCGTTATCTAGGGCCCAAATCGGTTTGCTGCGATCGGATCGCTTCCGGGCGCAAATATTTGAGGGAGACTAACTATGCGTTTGATTCTCGTTCTGTCCGTCGTCGCTTCGGGTATCGCCGCCGCCTGCATGCCCGCTTCGCCCGGTATGGCCCAGCCGGCGTCTGCGCGTCAGTGTTTCTCGGTCAATGAGGTCGAGTCCTTCTCGGCCATCGACGGTCGACATGTGCAGCTGAGAACCAGCCGTGACGAGGTGTTCGAACTGACCACGATCGGCTGTCCGAACCTCGATCACTCCATCCAGGTCGGCGTGGCGTCTCGCGGCCTGAGCCAGTGGGTCTGCTCGCCAATGGATGCGGAACTGGTGGTGCCTGACGCGCTTGGTGGGCCTGCGAGTTGTGCAGTTACCTCGGTACGGCAACTGACCGCTGATGAGGTCGCGGCACTGGATGCCGCCTCCTAGCGGTAGCACCCCAATCTAGACACGACGACCCCTGGCACGCACCGGGGGCGTTTTGTCGTTTCGGGCCAGCGTGTGGCGGCGCGTTTCTGGGGGACGGCTGGTGGCCAGCGCAAGACATTGAAAAGAATGGTGGACGCGACAGGGATTGAACCTGTGACCCCTACGATGTCAACGTAGTGCTCTACCGCTGAGCTACGCGTCCGTCCGGTCGCCTCGTCGGCGCGGAGGCGGGTCTATAGCCCGGCAGTTGCCGGGCCTGCAAGGGGGGTCAGGCCGCCACCATGCGATCGACTTCGGCGACGATGTCTTTCAGGTGCACCGGCTTGGACAAAACCTTGGCTTCCGGCGCAGCCTGGGCAGCGGAAAGCGCCACAGCGGCGAAGCCGGTGATGAACATGATCTTGACGCCGGGCTGGCGCTGCGCAGCGACGCGAGCCACCTCGATGCCGTCAGCTCCGGGCATGACGATGTCGGTCAGGAGAAGATCGTACGGCCCCTGATCCAGGGCGTCGATGGCGTCGTCCCCGTTCTCACAGGCGATGACCGAATGTCCGGCCTTTTCAAGGGCACGCGCGAGGAAGCCACGCAGCGAACCGTCATCTTCGGCCAAAAGGATATGCGCCAAGGTCCGTGCCCCCTAGTATCGAGGCGATGATCCTAACCGACGGGACGTAAACCGGGAATGAAAACGGGCGACGATCTCGCGCGCCGCTTCGACGTGGTTCCGGTGAAGCCGGCGTCGCCGCTGGTCTTCGCGGTGGCTCATGCCGGTCGCGATCTGATGGGCATTGACCGGGACCAGCTTCAAGCCGACGACGCGACGATTCGCAGTCTGGAAGACCCCCTGGTGGATCAGCTGGTTGTCGGCGATTGCCGCCTCGACGCGGCCCTGTTGATCAACCGGACGGCGCGAGCGGTCGTGGACGTCAATCGCGATCCGGTCGAAATCGATCCGCGCCTGATCGAAGGCGGGTCCGGGCGCGAGACGCCACGGACCCGGGCCGGCCTGGGTGTGGTTCCGCGCCTGGGAGGCGATGGCAAGGCGCTGTATCGGGGCCGGCTCGCCGCAGCCGAGATCCAGGAGCGGATCACCAAGCTGCACCTGCCCTATCACGCGGCGCTGGCCGAATTGATGCGTGGCGCGCACTCAGCCTTCGGCTACGCGGTTCTGGTCGACTGGCATTCAATGCCCTCGGCCGCGGCCAAGGCCGAACAGGCGCGCGGCGGGGTCCGGCCCCACATCGTCATCGGGGACCGCTTCGGGCGGAGCGCGGCGCCGCAGGTCTCAGGCGTGGTGCGGGCGGCATTCGAAGGCGCGGGGCGGCGCGTATTGATGAATCGCCCCTTCGCCGGGGGCTATACGACCCAGACCTGGGGGCGTCCGGACGAGGGGTTTCATGCCATCCAGATCGAGATCGATCGCAGCCTCTATCTGGATGAGACGACCGTCCAACCCGGGCCTGGATTTGCCGCCCTGGTGAGGGATATCTCCAGCGTCGCGCGTGCTCTGCACGGGGCGCTTGAGTCAAAAAAAGCCGCGCCCGAAAGCGCGGCTTGAAGTCATTTGGGAGGAAACGCCCAATCAGGGCACCTCCACGATACGCCGCATTGCACAATTCGCAACCCCGAATCTTCGCAGTCGCGGAATTTGTTCAACGTGCTGGTCGTCCGTCCCGTGACAGAACCTGCAGCGCGTTACGAACGCCTCTGGCTGCTGGCGACGCGGTTTGACGCCAGGCGAGAAGGGCTATGGCGAGCACGGCCCCGACAGCCAGCAGCGCCGGATGGATCAGCCAAGCGCCTGCTGCGAGTGCGAAGTAATACACGCGAACACCCCGATTGAAGCCATGCATCGCCGGATTGAGAACTTCCGCCGCCGTGCGGGAATAGGCGTCCAGCAGCGTCTCGTCGGCATGCGACGGAGGGGCCGCCCCCACCAGGGCGACGGTGTAGTTGAGCTGGCGGATCGACCAGATGAAATCCAGAAGTCCGCGCGCCAGACAGACGCTGATGAGAGCGAACTTCACCTCGAGGACCCGCGTCGGGGCCTCCAGCCCTACCTCGGGCAGATTGCGAAACGCGGCCTCGCCGCCGAACAGCACGCCCCCGACGGCGGCGATCAGGATCAGGTTGGCGGAGGCGAAGAAAGAGGCCGAGTTGATCGTGTGGCCCAGCAGCTGGCTGTCGACCATTCGCATTTCCCGCCGGGTCATGGCGCGCATCCAGGCTGCCCGCATAACGTCGAGGTCGGCATTCAGCGCCCCGCGCCGCCGGCCGATCGAGCGGATCATCGGTTCGCAGGCCAGCCAGGCCATCAGGAAGATGGCCAGGGCCAGCATATCCAGCGAGGACAGGCCAAACGTCCAGTCAGTCATGCGCGCAGGTCTCCGTGGATGGCTCTGGGCGTCTATACCGGACCTGGCTCGCCGCGAAGCACCAACCTCCACTGCGTCATTGATTGAACCATCGCTTGCCCCGGCACGTTGACCCGCCTAGGTTCCGGCCCCGCAGAAACGTCCCGGACGCCTGATGGCCCAGCACTATCTCGATTTTGAAAAGCCGATCGCCGACCTCGAAGCGAAGATAGAGGAACTTCAGGCGCTGTCGGAAACGACCGGCTCGTTCGAGGCCGAGATCGACGCCCTGCGCAAGAAGGCCAACAAGCTGCGGCGCGACGCCTACGCCAATCTCGACCCCTGGAAGAAGACCCAGGTGGCCCGCCACCCGCAACGCCCGCATCTGTTCGACTATCTGGACGGGTTGATCACTGAGTTCGTCGAGCTGAAAGGCGACCGCCAGTTCGGCGACGACCAGGCCATTGTCGGTGGTCTGGGCCGGTTTCGCGGTCGCCCGGTCGTGGTCATGGGCCACGAGAAGGGCCACGACACATCCAGCCGTCTGACCCACAATTTCGGCATGGCGCGGCCCGAGGGCTATCGCAAGGCGGTGCGGCTGATGGACCTGGCCGAGCGGTTCAACCTGCCGGTCCTGACCTTTGTGGACACCGCCGGGGCCTATCCCGGCCTAGGTGCCGAGGAACGGGGGCAGGCCGAGGCCATCGCCCGCTCGACCGAGCGCGGACTGACCCTGGGCACCCCGATGATCGCGACGATCACGGGCGAGGGCGGCTCGGGCGGAGCCATTGCGCTGGCGGCGGCCAATCGCGTGCTGATGCTGGAGCATTCAATCTATTCGGTGATCTCGCCGGAGGGCGCGGCGTCGATCCTGTGGCGCGACGGCTCGCGGGCGAAGGATGCGGCTGCGGCCATGAAGATCACGGCCCCGGACCTGGTCGAGCTGAAGATCGTCGACCGCATCATCACCGAGCCGGAAGGCGGGGCCCACTCCGACCGCGAGGCGGCCATCCGGGCCGTTGGTGACGCGCTGGAAGACGAGCTGGAGGCTCTGGAAGGGCTATCGGCTGACGAACTGCGAGCCCAGCGTTCGGACCGGTTCTATGCCATCGGTCGGCTGAGTTAGAGCCACACAACCGTGCGCCGCTCGACCTGGGTGGAGGAAGGCCCTAGATCGGGTCATGGCCGTCACTGAGCCCCCTGCCGAATCCTTCAAGCGCGCCCTGGCCCATGCCGCGCGGGCGCTGGCGGAGCAAGCCGAGCTGGAAGTAGCCTTCTCGGGCGAGCGGCCGGGTGTGCGCGACGGTATCGCCTATCTGCCCCAGCCGCCGCGTGACCTGGCGAGCCCGGAAGCACAGGGACTGCGAGGTCAGGCCGATCAGCTGGCGCTGAGGCTGGCACATCACGACGAGGCCGTGTTCTCCCGTAGCCGTCCGTCCGACCCGACGGCCCAGCGCGCCTTCGAGGCGGTCGAGACGGCCCGGATCGAGGCTATTGGCGCTCGGGCGCTCGGGGGTGTCAGGGCCAATCTGGAGGCGGCGCTCGACCAGCGATTGTCGCGGCTGTTGACCGCCCCGGCGGTCAAGCTGTTGCCCATGGACGAGGTGCTGGCCCTGGTCGTGCGCGAGCGCCTGACCGGCGATGCGCCACCGGCCGTCGCCCAGGCCAGCGTCGAGGCGCTTCGCGGCGAGATTGAAGCCAAGGCCGGTCCGACGCTGGATCGGCTGGAAGCTGTCTTCGAAGATCAGGCCGCCTTCGCCCAGATCGTGCGCCAGGCTCTGCGGGATCTCGATCTGGACCCGAGTGCCGATGACGTTGAAGACACGTCGGACCAGGATGGCGACAAGGATCAGGGCGACGATGCGTCCGCCCCCGAAGATAGCGCCGACGATGACCAGTCGGATCCAGGTGAGGGCCAGTCCGAACCCGACGCCGGCACACCCGAGAGCCGCGACACCGACCGCGCCGAGGGCTCGACCGAAGGCCAGGTCGACGCCGATGCCAATCCCCAGGACGAGGCCGAGGGTACGTCGGATGGCGAAGTCCCAAACCGGCCGGAACTGGCTGACGACGGACGTTCGCGCGCCTATCGCATCTTCACCAACCGCTATGACGAGATCATCGAGGCCGAGGAACTGTGCGACCCGACCGAGCTGAGTCGGCTGCGGGCCCTGCTGGATCAACAGCTTTCGAACCTGTCCAACGTCGTCGCGCGCCTGGCCAACAAGCTTCAGCGCCGGCTGATGGCCCAGCAGAACCGCTCGTGGATGTTCGATCTGGAGGAGGGGGTGCTCGATACGGCCCGCCTGACGCGGATCATCACCGACCCGACCGCGCCCCTGTCGTTCAAGGCTGAGAGCGACATGCCGTTCCGCGACACGGTCGTGACCCTGTTGCTGGATAACTCCGGCTCGATGCGGGGTCGGCCGATCATGGTGGCGGCGGTCTGCGCCGACATCCTCGCGCGCACGCTGGAGCGTTGCGGCGTCAAGGTCGAGATTCTGGGCTTCACGACCCGCGCCTGGAAGGGTGGGCAATCCCGCCAGCTGTGGGTCGAGGCCGGCAAGCCGGCCATGCCGGGTCGCCTGAACGACATCCGCCACATCATCTACAAGTCCGCCGACGCGCCGTGGCGTCGGGCCAAGAAGAACCTCGGTCTGATGATGCGCGAGGGCTTGCTCAAGGAAAACATCGACGGCGAGGCCCTGATGTGGGCGCGCCAACGGCTGGCCGCACGGCCGGAAGAGCGCCGCATCCTGATGGTGATCTCCGATGGCGCGCCGGTCGACGATTCGACCCAGTCGGCCAATGCGGCCCTTTATCTGGACAAACACCTCAGACAGGTGATTGCCGAGATAGAGGATGAGGGGGCTATCGAGCTACTGGCCATCGGCATCGGCCATGATGTGACGCGCTGGTACAAGCGGGCCGTCACCATCGTTGACGTCGAACAGCTGGCCGGGGCCATGATCGAAAAGCTGGCGGAACTGTTCGACCGGACGCCGAGCGAACCGAGGCGGCGACTTCGCCGCGCCGCCTGAATCTATCTTCGTCATGGCCGGGCTTGTCCCGGCCATCCATCACCGCGATGGTGCGAACATGAGCACGAAAGTTACCGACGCTGAGGTTATGGGGCCCCGGAACACGTCCGGGGGTGACGGAAGGCGCCGGCTGGGCGCTCTTTTGCTCTCGCTCCTCCTCGCCGCCTGCGCGACCACGCCCGAGGTCGGTTGGCAGGCGCGGCACGCCGCGGCTGAAGCGATGCGCGAAGCTGTCCGCTTTGCCGAAGAGCCGCTGCCGAATGCCTGGATGGATGTGGCGGTCACAACCACGCCGGTGCCGATCAACGACCCCGACCTTGAGGCCGGGGCGGGTGCGCTGGTGTTCGCCGGCGGCGTCCAGATCACGAGCGACTTCAACCGCTTGCATGGCCTGTCGGACATCAAGTTCGACAGTGTGGACGGCTTCTATGCGGTGTCGGACGAGGGCCTTCTGGTGCGCGGCCGCGTGCAACTCGGTGAAGACGGTGGGCTGGTCGGCGTCCAGGGCGTGCAGGTTCGGCCCCTGACCGACCCGGACGGCCAGCCGCTGATCCCAAAATATCTGGCGGACGCCGAAGGGTTGGCGATCCTGCCGAACGGCGAACTGCTGGTCAGTTTCGAGCGCCTGCACCGCGTCTGGCGCTACGACGGCGAAGGCCGCTGGCTGGGCGAGCGGGTCATTCCCGATTTCCCGTTCACCGAGAACGAAGGGATGGAGGGCATCAGCAATGCTGATCGGGATCACCAGTTCTGGGCATCAGGTGAGAACGGCGGCCTCTGGACCTGCCTGATTCCCGTCTGCGCCGTCGTCATGGCACCCCCGGCGGTGGTGCCGACCGACGATGACTTGCGTGTGACCTCGCTCGCGACGTTGGGCGAGGGCATATATGGCCTTCAGCGCGCCTATCACGCGGACCGCAACACCAACACGATCCAGATTGCACAGCTTGAGCTGAGCGACGGCGCGAGCGGCCCTGACCTGTCCTGGCGTGCTCTGACCCGGTTCACGGCCCCGGCCACCGTCGATAATTTCGAAGGCATCGCCGCCGTGCGCCGCCCGGATGGCGGGGTGCGGCTCTACATCCTGTCGGACGACAACTTCAATCCGGGCCAGCGGACGTTGCTGCTGGCGTTTGATGTGAGATAGCTGATCCCTCACCCGGCGGGAGAGGGGCGACCCCTTCGGTGGAAATTTCAAGTCGACTCTAAACCCCGGATGGGCTTACCCCTCATCCGGCCCTTCGGGCCACCTTCTCCCGCCGGGAGATGGAGCCGGCCGCTTAAACCTTCTCGCTGACTTTGATCGCCACCCGGCATCCCGCCTTGATCACTGCCGTCAGCACCTCATAGCCGGGGGCCTCGTGAGCGCCCTGATCGACTGCATGGTCGTGATGGCGCAGTTCGTCCTCTCGGTATTCGCGGAACTGTTCGGCCATTGCCGGATCGCGCCCTTCCCACTCATCCGCCTGGTCGGCATAGTGTTCGGCAATGACGGTCTCGACCGCCTCGGTGCAGGCGTGGGCGGCCTCTTCGCCGAGCAGGGCCGTGCCGACACCCAGGCCATAGGCGGCGATCCGCCAGAGCGGAGTCATCAGTGTCGGGCGGGTCTGATGCTCGGTCAGCAGGGCATTAAAGCGATCGAGGTGGACCTGCTCCTCGCCTTCCATGCGGGCCATGTCATCGGCCATGTCGGGGCGGCCGGCTGCCCGGAAAACGTCCTTCTGGCCGCGATAAATCTGCACCGCCGCCATCTCGCCGGCGTGATCGACGCGCAGCATTTCTTCGAGACGTCGCCGCATCTGGCCGCGACCGGGGCGGGGCAGTCGGACGTTACGGTTCACGGTACAGCCTCGGGGCTTGGGCGTCGCGCGGACGCACGGCGGCGACCAGGCTGAGCCCGGCCAGTCCGAACGAAATGATCGCGTTCCAGGCCGCCATCGAAAGCCCCAGCCAGCTCCAGGCGATGTCGCCGCAACTGGGGCTCGTCGCAGGCCCATCGAGGCTGGCGAGGATGTCTCCCGAGCTGATCGGACCGGTGGTGCCCATGCAGGTCGCCGGCAGGGCCCACCAGCCTTGTTCGCCGCCGGCATGGAAGGTGGCTGTGACGACCCCGGCGCTGAAGATTGCGAACAGAACGAAGGCGGCCAGGCGCGGTGTGCCCTTTGCGCGGCTGATGAGGGTCCAGCCCACCGCCAGCGCCGCGACCGTCAGCGCGGCCCAATAGACTTCACGCTGCCTTAGACATAGCGGGCAGGGCGGCAGACCTTGGCTCTCAAACCAATGGGCCGCCCCCAGCATGAAGGCCGCCGCAATCAGCGCCGCAACCGCCCACCAGCGCGTCAGTAGGGAAAACAACTGCATGTCCGGGTTCTAGCCCGACAAAAGCCGCGCGTCGATTACTGGAAATATCCGGCGATCGCAGCGGCCCAGGTCGCCCCATGGGCGACCCCGAGGACCGCCGCGATCAGGAACCCGGCCCAAACCGTCGCCACGACGGCACCCAGCAGAACGAACAGGCCGTCGCGTTGGATAAGTCCCACAGCCAGCATGGCCAGGGCCACCGACGGGATCGTGTTGGTCATCGGCAGAACGATGGTGACGGTAGCCAGGATCATGAAAACGGCCGCGAGCCGTTCGCCAGCACCGGTCGCCAGAAAGCCGAGGCGTGGACGGCTCAGGCGTTCAAACCAGCCCATGCGCTTTTCGGCGAAGTCAGCCATCCGGTCGAGCCAGGCCTGAGGGGCCCGTCGTGCGAGCAGGCCCTGCGGTAGCCAGGGTTCCTTCATTCCGACCAGAAGCTGACCCGCCAGAAGGATTATCGGCACGCCGATGACCTGGGGCACGCCGTACAGCGCCGGCACGAGACACGGGATCGACAGGATCAGAATCAGCAGACCAAACCCGCGCTCGTCCAACCGGTCGCGAATTTCACCCAGCGTCAGGCCCTCTCCCTCGCCGGCTGTCGCCAACTGGCGCGTCAGGCTGATGAACCCCCAGCTCGGGTTATCTGTGAAGGCATCATTGGCGGGAGTCATCGGCTTCGTTCTTAAGGCGCTCGGCCTGATTTCGCACGTCCATATGACAACAGCCTTAACTCGCAGGTGTGTTTCTCCCTGGCGGCGGCGCTCACGAGTTCTGCGTCCTTACCGGGCAGTCCGGACAAGGCCGGTCGGAACCTGGCCAACTCGCCCTTTGTCGCTCGTGAACCGACCTCAGCACCGCCCGTCTTTGTCACCCCGGCCACAGTGCAGGGAAGAGCCGGGACGAGCGCGCGGCTGGCTGTACCGGTCGGGCGCGATCCGCCCTTGTCCCGGAAAACGGCTCCGGCGTTTCCGGGATGACAGATTGGGAAGTCGCTGCCGGCCTGTTTGTCCTTCAGTTCCGAAACGCCCGTTCCAAAGTGATGGACTGCCCGCCTTGGCTTTCTCCCTCGCAATCCCTAGGTTCCAAGCTGAACTGAATTTCTCAAGGAGCCCGTCATGACCGCCAACCCGACCGATCCGATGGGCCTGGACGGCTTTGAGTTTGTCGAGTTCGTCAGCCCCGACCCGGACGTCATGAAGGCGCATTTCGAGACGATGGGCTTCGTCGCCTCCCACACCCATCCAGACGGCGGCGTCGTGCGGATGAAGCAGGGCGATATTTCCTTCCTGATCAATACCTCGGATGGGCCGCACGCGATCGAGTTCCGCGATGCCCACGGCCCGTCGGCCGCCGGCATGGCCTTCAAGGTGAAGGATGCCCAGTCGGCCTATGATCTCGCCATCGAGAAGGGTGCCAAGCCGGCCGAAGCCCCGCGGAACGCCCTTGGCGACTATCCCTATGTGCTCCAGGGCATCGGTGGCTCATTCCTGTATCTGGTCGACAAGACCGGGGCAGAGGGCCTGTACGACGGCTGGACTGAGACGCCCGGCTGGCGCGAGGCCGAAGCGGAGGCGAACGTCGGCCTGACCCTTCTGGACCACCTGACGCATAATGTCCGAAAGGGCCAGATGCGCACCTGGTCGGGATTCTACGGCGACGTCTTCGGCTTCGAGGAGCAGAAGTATTTCGACATCAAGGGCAAGGCCACGGGCCTGTTTTCCCAGGCCATGGTGGCACCCGACGGCATGATCCGCATCCCGCTGAATGAAAGCCAGGACGAGCAGAGCCAGATCGAGGAATTCCTGCGCCGCTACAATGGCGAGGGCATCCAGCATATTGCCCTGCACACCGACGACATCTTCGAAACCGTCGAGGAGATGAAGCGGCGCGGCATCGCCTTCCAGGACACCATCGAGACCTATTTCGACCTGATCGACAAACGCCTGCCGGGCCACGGCGAGGATGTGGAGCGGATGCGGGCCAACCGCATCCTGATCGACGGTTCGGACCAGGACGGCCTGCTGCTGCAGATTTTCACCCAGGACACCTTCGGGCCGATCTTCTTCGAGATCATCCAGCGCAAGGGGAACAAGGCGTTCGGCGAGGGCAACTTCCAGGCCCTGTTCGATTCCATCGAGCTGGACCAGATCCGCCGCGGCGTGGTCAAGGTCGACGCCTGATCGGCGTCGATCTCAGGTCGAGCGATCGACCGGTCGATTATCACCCAGCTTCAAGCCGACGGCGGCACCGAGCTCCAGCACCATCTTGCCCACACACAGGAGCAGCATGGTCCAGGTCGGGGCCCCTATGGCGTGCAGTCCGAACGCGCCCAGAAGCACCGTCAGGTGGAGCACCGCAACGCGGCCGTAGGGCTTGAACATCTCGCCGCCTGGCGTCGCCTCGACCCAGGCGTGTGGCTTGATCCAGGCCTGCCAGAACTGGATCCCCTGAAAGACGAACATGGCACCGACCGCGATCCAGAAACCCCAGCCGTCATCCGTCGGCGAGGCATGGCCGCCCGAGATCTGTCCGGCAAGCAGGAAGGCAAAGACACCGTGCCCCAACCAGAACCCGCCGTAGTGGACGATAAAGAACAGGGCGATCCCTATCCGCGCCGGCATAAGCGAGCCGCCAATGACGGAGCCGGGCGGCGGCGGCGGGCCGGAAGCCATCAAGATTCGCGGTAGGGTAAACAGTCCCACGATCAGGTTCTCGATCCAGTACAGGATCAGGATCATCCCGGCGTCCCAACCCAGAAACAGCACGCCGACCACGGGCAACATATTTCCCAGAACAATTCCGACGACCGTGCCGACGCCGGCTCCTTGACCTTGCGGGCTTGTCGTGTGGCTCATCGCACGGCCTCGAACCGGACCTTGAATCCAGCCTGCCAAAGGGCGAGGCTGACGTCGGCGATCAGCTTGGCCACACACAGGAGGATCACCAGGCCCCGCGCGCTCCCGTTCAGGCTGATGACCCAGAAACCGGCGATCACCATCAGGTGCAGGGCCAACACCCGGGCGTAGGGCCGCAACATCTCTGTGGTCGGATCGGCCTCACGCCATGCCTGGGGCCGGGCCCAGTCGCGCCAATAGATCAAGGTCTGGAGCAGCCCCACCCCGACCAGCGCCTTCCAGAAGCTCACATCCCCGAACGTCGAACGCCAGGCCACGTCCCAGCCGCCGCCGGGAAGAAACACCAGCACCAGGAGCCAGGTGATGATCCCGTGAACGAGCCAGAACAGGCCGTAATGGACGACGAAAAAGCCGCTGAGGCTGAAAGGCTCATCAAATCCCGACCGCCGCTCAGCATCCCTCACCCTGAGCCAGGTAAAGATACCGACGATCAAGGTCTCCAACCAGAACAGGACGACGATCTGAATCGCGTCCCAGCCAAAAGCCACGACGCCCCAGATCGGGATCAGTCCGGTGACGATGACCGCCAGGAGGCTGAAAATCGACAGGCCAGTCGGCTCGGGCTCGGGGCGCGTGTCCATGTGCCTTCATGCCGCCCCCGTCGTCCCTTGCAAAGGCTCAGTCAGGATTCGTCGGATTCCCGCAGTCCCGCGCGCTGCTCCTGAAGCGTGTGTGCGCCGTCCTTCCAGACATGACGCGGATTGCCGCACATGGCGCACGAACACACTGCCAGATAGTCGGCGCGCCAGAAGCCGTTGGGTTGATCGGGGCGAATGCGACGAGCCTTGGCCTTCATGCGCTCGACATCCCGACGGCGACGCTGGCGCTTGGATTCCTTGGTCATGTCGCATCCTCCCGTATGGCAAAGACGCATCGGCCCCGCGCTCCACATCGGAAGCCGGGGCCGGGCGGTGCGGTGACCGCAGGGGAAATATGGGTCAAGGCGTCCCAATGACAAGCTCGGCCAACCGCATTGTCAGAAAGGGTCAGTGGCGGGCGGGGTCGTGCGATCTAGGGTCAGCAGGCGGGAGAGCAGACATGAAAAGACTCCGTCTCACGGCAGTACTTCTGGCGCTGGTTCCGGGCGTCGCCCAGGCGCAGTCCATGAACATTCGCCTGATTGTCGAGGACGCCCTGACCGAGGTGTGCGGACCGTGGATGCAGTCCGGTGACCGCGCAGCGGCAGTGCGTGCCGCTCAGGCGTTGGGGTATGCGGCCTACGACCTACATTCCGGGCAAGGGGTGTCAGGCGAGACGGCCCCTTCTTCGGTGATGCTCGACGGCAGCCTGCGTCATCGTGGACGGATCATCCTGATCGAGAGCCGGGATCGGGTCTGCGCCGTCGATATGGCCGAGGCGGGACCGGCTCAGATTTCCGAAGCCGCCGCGCCGCACCTTCGCGCCCTCGGTATGGAAAGGACCTATCTTCTGGAAGGGAACATCGGAGTGGTGGTGTGGTCCGGACAGGATCGACAGGCCGTGATGGCCCCCTCCTACGCGTCGAGGGGGGCCGCCCTAGTGGTCAGCTGGTTGCGGGACGCGCCGATGGCGGATTGAGCCGGCCGCTTGCGATCTGCCGCCCGGACCGTTATGGAGCGGCCCGTTGGGGAGTAGCTGCCGGTGCCCACCAAAGGCCGGGATCACGTCAACATACTCGTCCGCTCCGGCGGCGTGGCGTGATCAGCGGGATGACCGCCTAGCGAGACCAGCGTGCCTTTCGGCCCCTACCGGCGGGGTCGCGAGCGCGCTGATCCATGCGTCCGGCGACAGATTTCCATGACTCCACTCGCGATTGCCGCCCTGTCACTGAGTATGTCCACCGATGCCTTCGCCGCGGCCGTGGCCCGTGGAGCCGCGCATCGGCCGCCACTGGCCAAGGCGGTCCGCAACGGGCTGGTCTTCGGCGTCATCGAGGCGATCACCCCGGTTATCGGCTGGTCGCTGGGCCTGGTCGCGGCCGGGTTTGTCCAGGCTATCGATCACTGGATCGCCTTTGGTCTGCTGGGGGCCGTCGGGGCGAAGATGCTCTGGGAGGCGTTTCAGCCGGTTGAGGCCTTCGACGAGGCCGCTGCCGCACGCCGAGGGGCCATCGGACTGATCGTAACGGCCATCGGCACCTCCATCGATGCGGCGGCGGTCGGTGTCAGCCTGGCCTTCATCGGGGCCAACATCTGGGTGATCGCGCTGAGTATCGGCTTCACCACCTTCGCGCTGACCACGCTCGGTATGATGATCGGCAGTGCGGTCGGGGCGCGGTTCGGAAAGCTGGCAGAGGGCCTGGGCGGCCTGCTTCTGATCGGGATTGGTCTGACCATCCTGATCGAGCACATGGGTTGGCTCGGCTAGGTCAGAGCGTCCGCAGGAAGGCCGGAACAATCTCACCGGCGGGGCCGTAGATGGCCTCTTCGAAAGATGACGCCCCCAGCGACGGCTCCAGATTGAGCTCGACGGTGCGGGCACCGGCCAGACGCGCGTCGCGCACGAAGCCGGCCGCTGGATAGACGGCCCCCGAGGTTCCGATCGAGACGAACAGGTTGCAGCGTTCGAGCGCCGCATAGATCCGCCCCAGCTCCAGCGGCATCTCGCCGAACCAGACGATGTGCGGTCGCAGCCAGCCGTCCGACGAAAACGGACTATCGTGATAGGGATCGAGATCGCCCGTCCAGTCACAGACCCGTCGGGTCGCCGTGCACTGCGCCTTCAACAGTTCGCCATGCATGTGGATCAGCTCGAACCCGGCACCGGGAGGTGTCTCGGCATGCGCCCGGTCGTGCAAATCATCGACGTTCTGTGTAACCAGCAGGAACTCGCCGTCCCATCGCGCTGCCATCTCCGCCAGCGCCCGGCGCGCCGCATTGGGCTGCACCGTCGGCAACAGGGCGCGGCGCTTGTTGTAGAAGTCCTGGACCAGCGTGGGATTGGCGGCGAACGCCTCCGGCGTGGCGACGTCCTCGACCCGATGTCCCTCCCACAGCCCGTCGTCCGCCCGAAAGGTCGGCACGCCGCTCTCGGCCGAGATGCCTGAGCCGGTCAGGATGACGAGGTTCATGTCGGGCCTTCGCAAAGCGCGTTCATGGGCTATGGATAGCATCCGTCTCAGGAGTGTTCGATGTTCCTTGCGCTGGCTGTATCGCTATTGCTGACCGACCCCGCCGATCCGCGACTGTTCTCCACGCCCTCCAGCGATGGGGTGCTCGTTCACGGTCAGGCGGATGGCGCTGCGCACAGCAACGCCGGCGTCGTCATCATGGTCGCCGGCACCGGCCCGTTTGACCGCGACGTCAATTTTGGCCCGCCCGGTGAGACGGCGGTTCCTGTTTTCGCCGATCTGGCTGAGCGACTGGTCGCGCGCGGCGTGGCCGTAGTCCGCTACGACAAACGTGGCGTGCGATACCGCCAGACCGCGGCGGACAGGATCGACGAAGCCGAGATTGTCACCGCCACGACCGGCGCCATGCGCGATGACCTCTCAGCGGTTTACGACTGGACCCGGTCAGCGGACGGTCTGAACGCGCGTTGCATCGCCTTTTTCGGCCACTCCGAGGGCATGGTTCATATCGGTCGACTGGCGGCGTCCGGCGCGCCGGCACCGGTTGTTACGGTCGGCGTTGGATCGATCCTGACGGACCCGGTCAGCAATTTCCACTGGAACCTGGCGGAGCGCGATGCCTGGTCCTTGCGTCTGATGGATGCCGACGGCGACGGCGTAACCACCAATGACGAAGTGCGGGCGAACCTGGCCACGACCCCAGCCGCCGTAAATGGCGTCATCGATCCCTATCTCGCCCCGGACGGATCGTGGAGCGCCGAAGATATTGCGCAAATCGAGGCTGCGTGGGTCATGGCCTATCCCGCCTTTCGAGCACGAATTCTCGCCGCCGCAGATGATGCGCCCTGGCCGACGGCTGAGACGCCCCTTGGATCGATGCAATGGTGGAAGAGCTGGCTTCTCGACACGACACCTGTCGCGGCCAATCTCGCGACCTGGGAAAGTCCGGTCATCGCCCATATCGGTGACCGCGATTCACAGACTCACGCCCCTCTTCAGATTCAGGCCGGGCAAGCCGCCCTGGGCCACCGCCTGACCGTCCGCCTTCACCCCGGCGTCGGCCACACCCTTGGGGACAGTCCGACCTATGGGCCGATGCGACCCGACCTCGCTGACCAGGTGGCTGACGAGCTGGCGAGCGCGTTGGCGGCTTGTACAGCCGCCAACTGATTCCGCTTCAGGCGTCCGCCGCGGCCGAGCCACCGCCCCCGGCCATCATCGAGGCCAGCAGGATGGTCACGCCGGTGATCAGGAAATCGACGCCGACGAAGGTGCCGATCGTCCAGCCGACCATGTCCATCAGGTTGAACAGGACCATGCCGCCGAGGATCAGGCTGAGGATGCCGCCGATGGCAAGCCAGATCCGCGACTGGCCGAATGCACTGTCAAAGGACAGAACCAGTCCCGTAATACCGCGCGCGACCAGAACGGCCCCCAGCAGCAGGGTCAGGGACACCGCCCCGACGCCGGGCTGAGCCACCATCCAGATGCCCAGGCCGAGGGCCAGCAGGGACCATAGGACGTTCAGCCAGCGCCCGTTGCCGGACTTTTCCGAGAAGCTGGCGAACAGGCCGACGGCCCCGCCGGCGATCAGGCAGATGCCGATGACCAGCACCGTCGCAAGCGTCGTCACGACGGGCAACGCTAAAGCCGCGATGCCCAGGATGATCATCAGAATTCCGTAAAAGCCGCTGACCATTCTCAGCCCGCGACCGACGCTTGTTACCGTATCCGTCATGGCATACCTCCCCTGTGATGCACCCGAGAACGATACGCCTGCTGTTGCAGATCGGCAATCGATGTTCTTTAGGGTCACCAAGCGCCTGAATTCGGCATGGAGAGCCAGGGTTCCAACGGGGCGAGGGGGTCGCCTTCCTGCAGCAATTCCACCGAAATGCCATCCGGCGATCGGACGAAGGCCATGTAGCCATCGCGCGGCGGGCGGTTGATCGTCACGCCACGATCCATCAGCCGCTGACACGCGGCGTAGATGTCGTCGACCTTGTAGGCCAGGTGGCCGAAGTTGCGGCCACCCGTGTAATCCTCGGGATCCCAGTTCCAGGTCAGCTCGACCTCGGGCGCCCGCTCGGCCTCGGACCGCGCCTTGTCCGCCGGGGCGGCCAGGAAGATCAGGGTGAAGCGACCCTTGTCGTTGTCGAAACGCCGCATTTCCTCTAACCCCAACGCCTTGCACCAGAACTTCAACGAAGCCTCGACGTCCGAGACGCGGATCATGGTGTGCAGGTAGCGCATGACGGGTGCCTTCAATCGCCAGTACGAGCTTCATACCCGGGGCTGCCAGGGCACCAAAGGATGGATCCAGACGCGACTGCCACTCAACAGGAAGGTCGCGCCTTTGGCCGCCATCCTTGCCGCCGCGATCGCGAGGATGATCGGCTTGCCGCGCAACTTCGACCTGGCTGCGTCTATGGGGGCGGGTGTCCAGGGGACCGGCGATCATCGCCACCGTTGTGGTTGGCGGCGCTGTCGATCATGGCAGAGTCTCTTCAAGGGCAAGGCGCTGAGCACTGCACCCCGCGACGAGGTGATCCAGCAGAAAGCGGATCGAGGGCAAGAGGCCGCGCCGTGAAGGGTAGACGGCGTGAACGATCCAGGGGCGCGGTCGCCAATCCGGCAGCAAGCCCGTCAATCGCCCGGCCTTCAGGTCATCGAACACCGCCACGGTCGGTAACAGGGCTACGCCCAGGCCACTTCGCACGGCCTGTTGCAGCATGGCCAGGTCGTCGGTCACCAGCCGGGGGGAGTGGCGCACAGCGGCGGTTCGCCCCTCGGGCCCACGCAGGATCCATTGGTGGTTTTCGCGCGCCGGACCAAAATCGACGCTAGGCCAGGTGCCCAGGTCGGCTGGCTCCAGGGGCATCCCTTGTCGGTCCACCAGATGAGGGGCGGCGACCAGGCGGTGAACGCTTTCGTCCAGCTTGCGCATCACCAGGTCGCTTTCCTCGAGCGGCGGCTCGCGAACCCGAATAGCGAGGTCGAAGCCCTCGGCCACCACGTCGACACGCCGAGTGGTGCTGTGCAGTTGGACGCGGACCTCGGGGTGTCGGTTCATGAAGTCGGCGATCAACCCGGCCATTTGATTTGCAATCAACCCAGGCGGGCAGACCAGACGAATCTGCCCGCGAGGCCCGGAGGCGGCACTGTCGATCACAGCCTGGGCCGCTTCAGCCTCGATCAGCATGGCGCGACAATGGTTGTAGTATTCCGTCCCGAGTTCGGTGACGGCGAATTTGCGCGACGTCCGCTGGATCAGTCGCGTCCCGAGACGGTCTTCCAGGGCTGCGATGCGGCGACTGAGCTTGGACTTCTGTTCGTCGATGGCCCGCGCGGCGGCGGCGAATCCGCCGTGATCGACGATCTGGACGAAATAGTAGAGGTCATTGAGATCCTGCATCGTTCCAAAAATAGAACGCAGAGGCGTGGATTGGCAATCTTTTCGCCTCGTCGTTGCGAGCACATATGGGTCACAACCGGGCGGCACGACGCCGTCCAAAACAAGGGAGATCTGAAATGAAGAGATTTCTGGGGCGCTACGGCAACGATCGCGGCCACTGGGTCGGCGATGGATTCCCGGTCCGGTCGCTGTTTTCGTACAATGAGCTGGGCAAGCACGTCAGCCCCTTCCTGCTGCTGGACTATGCCGGTCCGCACAACTTCGAGCCGACCGATCAGCGTCGGGGCGTCGGACAGCATCCGCACCGCGGCTTCGAGACCGTCACCATCGTCTATGACGGCGAGGTCGAGCATCGCGACTCGACCGGGCAGGGCGGCATCATCGGCCCGGGCGATGTCCAGTGGATGACCGCCGGTGGCGGCATACTGCACGAAGAGTTCCACTCCTCGGCCTTTGCCAAGACGGGTGGTCCATTTCGGATGGTTCAGCTCTGGGTGAATCTACCGGCCCGCGACAAGATGGCCGCGCCTGGATACCAGGGTATCCTGAATGCCGAGATCCCGACCGTCCGCCTCAAGGACGGCGCGGGAACGGCGCGGATCATCGCCGGTGCGCTGGACGGATCGAAGGGCCCGGCCCGTACCTTCACCCCGATGAATGTCTGGGATGTGCGGCTGAACCGGGATGCCGAGACGGTGCTCGATCTGCCTGATGGCCACACCTCCATCCTCGTGGTGCTGTCCGGCCGGATCACCGTCAATGGGACCGAGGCCGCCGGGACCGCCGAGGCCCTGCTGATGAGCACCGACGGCGAGGGCGTTCGCGTCCATGCCGACGCCGATACGGTCCTGTTGGTCCTCAGCGGCGAGCCGATCGACGAGCCTATCGTCGGCTACGGCCCGTTCGTGATGAACTCGGAGGCCGAGATCCGCCAGGCTATCGGCGACTTCAACTCGGGCCGCTTCGGCCAGATCGCCGCCACGGCCTAATCGCCTTCAACGCCAAGGCCCGGTCTTGCGACCGGGCCGCCTTCCCCGGCCGCACCCTTGCGGCCGATCGGATCACTGCGCCCTGAAAGGAGCCAGATATGACCACCGCCTCAACCCCCGCCAACTTCAACGGCCAGCGCCCGGTCATCGACCCGGATGATGCGGTCCTGCTCTTGATCGACCATCAGAGCGGCCTGTTCCAGACCGTCGCTGACATGCCGATGACGACCCTGCGCCGCCACGCGGCGGCCCTGGCCTCGATGGCCACCCTGAGCAAGATCCCGGTCATCACCACCGCCTCGGTGCCGCAAGGCCCGAACGGCCCGCTGATCCCCGAAATCCACGCCAACGCTCCGCACGCCGTCTATGTGGCGCGCAAGGGCGAGATCAACGCCTGGGACAATCCCGACTTCGTGGCGGCGGTGAAGGCCACGGGCCGCAAGACCCTGATCATCGCCGGCACCATCACCAGCGTCTGCATGGCCTTCCCGGCGATCAGCGCCGCCTATGACGGCTACAAGGTCTTTGCCGTGGTCGATGCGTCGGGCACCTATTCCAAGATGGCCCAGGAAATCACCCTGGCCCGCGTGGTCCAGGCCGGGGTCGTGCCGATGGACACCGCCGCCGTCGCCTCGGAGCTGCAAAAGACCTGGCATCGCGACGACGCCGGTGAATGGGCGCAGATCTACACCCAGATCTTCCCGCCCTATCAGCTGCTGATCGAGAGCTACGGCAAGGCCCAACAGGTTGCCGTCGATCACGAAATGCTGGATTCTCAACGCAGCTAAGCCTCTGACCGCAGGCCCGGATGATCTCGCATCGTCCGGGCCGAGCGCTGTCATTCCTTCGGAGCCTTCACAATGAAACGCACATCCTTCCCCATGCTGCGCGCCGCTCTGGCCGGTGCCTTGGCCCTGTCGCTCGGCGGCGCAGGCCTGACCCCGGCTCTGGCCCAACCGGCCCCCGCCGCTGTCGAGGCCGCCGGCGTCCGCGACTACGCCATCGACCCGACCCACGCCCAGGTCCGCATCAGCTGGAACCACATGGGCCTGTCCAACCCCGGCGCGACCTTCGAAACGGTCCAGGGCGTCATCCGCATCGACCCCGGCAACCCCGCCGCCTCGCGGGTCTCGGTTCGCATTCCGGTCGCCGGCGTCGATTCCGGCGTCCCGGCGCTGGACGAACACTTCCAAAGCGCCGACTTCTTCGACGCGGCGAGTCACCCCGAGATCACGTTCGAGAGCACGGCGGTGCGCTTCACCGGTCTGGGCAACGCCTTCGAGGTCGATGGCGATCTGACGGTGCGCGGCGTCACCCGCCCCGTGACGCTCCAGGCCCGCCTGAACGGTTCGGGCGTTCACCCGATGACCGGTGCGCCTGTGGTCGGCTTCGCGGCCGAAACGCGGATCAAACGCTCCGACTATGGCCTTGAGGTTGCCCTGCCCATGGTCAGTGACGACATTGACGTCCAGATCACCCTCGAAGCCAGCGCACTATAAGAGACCCGCTCATGATCGAACTCATCATCGACCAACGCCGCAAGGACCTCGGCGGCGGCTTCGAGGTTGGACGTGTCCTGCCGTTCGCCAAGCGCCGGGCCGTGGGGCCGTTCGTCTTCTTCGATCACATGGGGCCGGTGGATATGCCCGCCGGGATTCCCATGAGCATGGACGTGCGTCCCCACCCGCACATCGGCATCTCGACCCTGTCCTATCTGTTCGCCGGCGAGATCACCCACCGCGACAGCCTGGGCTACCACCAGGACATTCGCCCCGGCGAAGTCAACTGGATGACCGCCGGCAGCGGTGTCACCCACTCCGAACGGCTGGAGCGCGCCCGACGCGAAGGCGCCCATATGGAGGGCATCCAGGCCTGGGTCGGCCTGCCCGACGGTCAGGAAGAGGTCGATCCGTCGTTCGAACACCATGCCGGTTCAATCGCCCTGCCGACCTGGAAGGCCGACGGCGTATCGGGCCGGTTGGTCGCCGGTGAGGCGATGGGCATGAAGGCGGCGGTCGGCGTCTATTCCCCGCTGCACTATCTGCACCTGGACATGGACCCCGGCGCCCGTTTCCAGACCCCGACCGAACATTCCGAAAGCGCCGTCTATGTGGTCTCCGGCCTGGTCGAGATCGACGACGGTCGCCCGCTCGGCCACGGCCAGATGGCGGTGCTGGAAAGGGGCGTCGCCTCGGTCGTCTGCGCGCTGGAGCCCAGCGTGGTGATGATCCTGGGCGGTGAGCCGCTCGGCCAACGCTTCATCGACTGGAACTTCGTCTCCTCGTCCAAGGAGCGTCTGGAACAGGCCAAGGCCGACTGGCGCGCCGGGCGCATGAAGCTGCCGGACATGGACGACCAGGAGTTCATCCCTCTGCCGGAATGAGGGGATCCGCCGTCGTGATGCGGGCTTGATGCGGGCGCAGGTCGGTGTCACCACCGGGCGAGTTGATCAGTCAATGGACCTCGCCCCATGAAAACCCGCGCCGCCGTCGCCTTTGAGGCCAAACGTCCGCTGGAGATCGTCGAGGTCGATCTGGAGGGCCCCAAGGCGTTCGAAGTGCTGATCGAGATCAAGGCGACGGGCATCTGTCACACCGACGCCTATACGCTGGACGGGCTGGATTCTGAGGGCATTTTCCCCTCGATCCTGGGCCATGAGGGCGCGGGCGTCGTGGTCGAGGTGGGGCCGGGCGTGACCTCGCTTGAGGTCGGCGACCATGTGATCCCGCTCTACACGCCCGAGTGCCGCCAGTGTAAATCCTGCCTCAGCCGCAAGACCAACCTGTGCACCGCCATCCGGGCCACCCAGGGCAAGGGGGTGATGCCCGACGGTACCTCGCGGTTCAGCTACAAGGGCCAGGCCATCGCCCACTACATGGGCTGTTCGACATTCTCGAACTACACCGTCCTGCCTGAGATCGCGGTGGCGAAGATCCGCAAGGACGCGCCCTTCGACAAGGCCTGTTACATCGGTTGTGGCGTCACCACCGGCGTCGGTGCCGTGACCAACTCAGCCAAGGTCGAACCGGGGGCCAACTGTGTGGTCTTCGGCCTGGGCGGCATCGGGCTGAACGTCATTCAGGGGCTGAAGATGGTCGGGGCCGACATGATCGTCGGCGTTGATCTGAACCCGGCCAAGGCCGAATGGGGCGAACGCTTCGGCATGACCCATTTCGTCAATCCGACCGAGCATTCGGACATCGTAGCCCATCTGGTCGAGCTGACCGGCGGCGGGGCGGATTACACCTTCGACTGTACGGGCAACACCACCGTCATGCGTCAGGCGCTGGAGGCCTGTCACCGCGGCTGGGGCGAGAGCATCATCATCGGCGTGGCCGAGGCGGGCAAGGAGATCGCCACCCGCCCGTTCCAGCTGGTCACCGGCCGGGTCTGGAAGGGCTCCGCCTTCGGCGGCGCGCGCGGTCGCACCGATGTGCCCGGCATCGTCGACTGGTACATGGACGGCAAGATCCAGATCGACCCGATGATCACCCACACCCTGCCGCTGGAGCGCATCAACGAGGCGTTTGATTTGATGCACGCAGGCGAAAGCGTTCGTAGCGTGGTGGTGTTTTGATCGGCGTTGCGTAAAGCAACGGACCTGTGCAATCTCCCGCCAGCCCAACAAGGAGGCCGCTGCCATGTTCACCCACGTCGTTCTCGGAGCGAATGATATCGAAGCCTCGCGCCGGTTCTATGACGCTGCGCTGGGCGCGCTGGGACTGCCTGCAGGATCGGGGCCGGACGAGAAGGGGCGCTATTGGTGGCGTACGCGGCAGGGCGCCTTCGCCATCGGCGCGCCCATCGACGGCGAGCCCGCCAGCCACGCCAACGGCGGCACCATCGGCTTCTTCGCCGCCACGCCGGACATGGTCCAGGCCTTCCACGACGCCGGGGTCGCCGCCGGCGGCCGGGCCATCGAAGACCCGCCGGGCGAGCGCAACGGCCCCTTCGGCAAGCTGATCCTGGCCTATATGCGTGACCCGGACGGCAATAAGGTCTGTGCCTTGCATAGGCCATGACCGATTTCGCCGGCGCCGGGCTCACGCTGCGGGTCCGCACATCCGACGACACCGACCGGGCAGATCTGGCGGTGGGTGCGGCTGAGTTGTTCGAGCTGTTCTTGAAGCGTGAGCATGAGTTCGGCGTCAATCCCGATGTGACAATCGACTATCCCGATCTGACGGCGGGCGCGGACAGTCCGTTCCTGGCGGATGCCGCTGCCTATGTCGAAGGCAGACTCGCAGCCCTGGAGGCCGAGGGTGAATCGGTTACTCGCGTCGTCATCCTGACCACCTTTGGTCCCGTGGTCGGACCGGCGCTGGAGGCGGGCGGCTGGGACGCCGCGCGCATCGACTTCCCCGCAGGCCCGGACGGCACCTGGACCTACAGCAAGGATCTGTGGACCGAGGGGCGTGTCCTCTACATCGAGGCGGTCAATGAGGCGGATGAAAAGCTGCGCCCGGATTTCCTTCTGGAGCTGACCGATGATCACGGCCGGCTGCGAGGCGGGGCATGGGGGGCGATCCATGACCGGGACGGCAGCCGCTACGCCTATATCGCGACCATGACCCTGGACGTCGGGCTCAAGCCCGGCGTCGGCACACGGCTAGGCGAGGCGCTGCACCAGACCCTGACCAAGGCCGGCGTGGTCGCCACCCACCTGGGCACCCAGACCGCCGGCCCTTTCTACGAGCGGCTGGGCTTTCGCATCACCCACCGGATCCTGCCCGCACTGCGGGTCCGCACCAGCGAGGACGGTGCCCAGGTGACGACCGACCTGGTGATGATGGAGCGGCGCCTCGTCTGACGGTTGACGCAGCCCCGCCCCGGCCCGAGATAGGGCGGATGCAAACCCTCAAGACCCACATCGTTCTCGGCGGCACCCTGCGCTATCTGCGACATGATAGCGACGTCACCGGCACGCCCATGTCTCTTTCGGTGTTTACGCCGCCGGGGGACGGGCCGTTCCCGGTCGTGATCTGGCTGTCGGGTCTGACCTGCACCGAGGACAACTTCACCACCAAGGCCGGGGCTTACCGCGCCGCTGCCGAGCTGGGCCTGATCGTCGTGGCCCCGGACACCTCGCCGCGCGGCGAGGGCGTGGCTGATGATCCGGCCTATGATCTGGGGCAGGGGGCAGGTTTCTATGTCGATGCGACGCAGGCCCCGTGGGTGCCGAATTTTCGCATGGAAAGCTACATCGTCGATGAGCTCGTCCCGCTGATCGACGCCGAATTTCCGACCACCGCTGCGCGCGGGATCTTCGGCCATTCGATGGGGGGGCATGGTGCGTTGACGCTGGCGCTGCGCCACCCGGACCTGTTCCGCTCCGTGTCGGCTTTTGCCCCGATCTGTTCACCGACGCGATGCCCCTGGGGCGAAAAGGCCTTCACCGCCTACCTGGGAGAGGATCGCAGCCGGTGGGCCGAACACGACGCCAGCCTGCTGATCGCGGACGGTCGCGCCCAGGGCCGGTTTGACGACATCCTGATTGACCAGGGCGACGCCGATCCCTTCCTGGTCGAGCAACTCAAACCCGATCTGCTGCGAGCGGCCGCCGATGCGGTGCGCCAGACCCTGACCTTGCGGATGCAGCCCGGTTACGACCACAGCTACTTCTTCATGGCCAGCTTCATCGACGACCACCTCGCCTTTCATGCGGCACGGTTGAAAGACTGAGGCAATGACCGGACGTCAAGCCGATGAACTGATTTCGACCTTGGCGGGGGTTGAAGTCATCCTCAAGGATCCGTTGAGGTTCAAATTGAGGCTGCGGATGGGTGAGGACACCTATGCGGTCATGCGTACCCGCAAGCGGCTGCAGGAGTTGTGGGATGTTTACGGCATGGCCACAGCTGGAGCCTCGGCCGCAGCTTCTCCGATCGTCGCATCGACGCTGTTTGCGTCGACGGCCGGTCCCCTAGCTTTTCTTGGCATAGGCGCGGCTGCAACCCCCATCGGCTGGGTGCTGGCCTCCGGGGTGGCGGCAGGGGGGCTGTATTTCGGTCTGACCCGGTGGGTGTCCTTCGCCTCGCCTGTCGACGTCATTCCTCGGGCGGTCAACACCCCGCTGGATGTCCTGGCCATGAGCTTGTTCGATCTGATCGGCTCGCTCGCGGTGCGCGTCGCGGCGATCGATGGAGAGGTCTCTGAGCCCGAGCGAAAATCGATTCTGGATCACTTCGTCGAGGATTGGGGATACGACGAGGCTTACGCCAAGGCGGCTTTAGACGCGCTTGATGGAGCGGCATCAGAGGGCACGGTTAAGGCTTTTGCAGAAAGCCTGGCGAGGTTTCAGGTGACCAACCCGGACTGTCGTGCCGACCAGATGCAGGCTGAACTCATGGATTTCCTTCAGGACCTCGTGCGGGCCGATGGGAAGGTTGATGAACGCGAGGAGCTGGCACTGGATGCCATTAGCGCCACCTTCAAAGCCCAGCGGAAGCTGACTTTGGCGCGGGTCCGCGATGCGGGCTCTGTCCTCGCAAAGGATGCGACCTCCGCCATTCAGGGTTCTGCAGCACAGCTCGTCCGGTTCGGGGCGAAGTTGAAAACGCCGCGTTCATCGGAGTCATGACGGAACCAAATCGCCCTGACCGCCCTTGGTTTTGGCAAGGGTTGGATTAGATACAGCCCAGCTTTTCAACCGACAGACAGGATCCGGCAACATGGCCTTCACTCTTCCCCCGCTGCCCTATGCCTATGACGCGCTGGAGCCGGCGATCGACAAAGAAACGATGGTGATCCACCACGACAAGCACCATCAGGCCTACGTCGACAATCTGAACAAGACCGTGGACGCCAACCCTGAGCTGGCGGGCCTGTCGATGGAAGAGATGTTCGCAAAGATGTCGAGCCTGCCGCGGGCGGCGCGCAACAACTCCGGCGGCGTCTGGAACCACACCATGTTCTTCGACGGCCTGGCACCGGCGGATCAGGCCGGTGCGCCGTCGCCGGCTCTGGCAGAGGCCATCGACCGGGATCTCGGCGGCATGGACAAGTTCATGGCCGACTTCGACGCGGCCGGTCTGGGTCAGTTTGGATCGGGCTGGGCCTGGCTCATCGTCCAGGACGGCAAGCTCAAGATCATCAACACGCCCAATCAGGACAATCCGCTGATGGATGACGCCGCCGAGCCGGGCGCGCCGCTGCTGTGCGGAGATGTGTGGGAACACGCCTACTATCTGAAATACCAGAACCGTCGGGCCGACTTCCTCAAGGCCTTCTGGTCGGTGGTGAACTGGAACAGGATCAACGCTCTGTTCGCTGAAGCGACCGCCTGAAGACCACAGCTCGCCATGACCCGGCGCGGTTGTGGCGGGCTGACACCTTCTGAAATCGGGTCTAGGGTCGCCGCCGTTTCGATGGGGGCTTCACATGATCCGTAGTCTGACTCTGGCTGTGCTGGCTGCGGCCCTGGCCTTGCCCGCCGCCGCCCAGGAGGCTCCGCGTTGGACCATCGCCATCCACGGCGGGGCGGGGACCATCGAACGCGCCCAGATGACGCCGGAGCGGGACGCCGAGTACCGCGCTTCGCTCGTCGCCGCCGTCGAGGCGGGCTCGGCGGTGCTGCGCAACGGCGGTTCGTCGCTGGATGCTGTCCAGGCCGCGATCGAGATGATGGAGGACAACCCCCTGTTCAACGCCGGGCGCGGGGCCGTCTTCACGGCAGACGGGACAATCGCGCTGGACGCCTCGATCATGAACGGCGAGACAATGGAGGCGGGCGCTGTGGCCAGCGTCTCTCGCACTCGTCACCCCATCGCCCTGGCGCGGGCGGTGATGGAACGGTCCGGCCACGTGTTGCTGGCCGAGGAGGGGGCCGATGCCTTCGCGGCCTATGTCGGGCTCGAACAGGTCGACCCCAGCTTCTTCTACACCCAGCGCCGCTGGGACCAGCTGATCGAGGTCCTGACGGAACGCGGTCTGCCCCTGCCGGAACGCCCTGCCGGCGTGCCCCAGGAGATCAGTGCCGTGCGCGATCCCGATGATCACCAGTTTGGCACCGTCGGCGTCGTCGCGGTCGATACGCAGGGCCACATCGCCGCCGGCACCTCGACCGGCGGGACGTCCGGCAAGCGTTGGGGCCGGGTCGGCGACACGCCGGTCATCGGGGCCGGCAACTGGGCCGGACACGGCTGTGCTGTGTCGGGGACCGGCACGGGCGAGTACTTCATTCGCTTGACGGTGGCGCGCGATGTCTGTGCCAGGGTCCAGTACACCGACGCTCCGATCCAGCAGGCCGCCGATGCGATCGTGGCCGACATGAATGCCCTTCGCGAAGGCTCAGGCGGCGTTATCGCCCTGACGGCCGATGGGTCGGTGGCCTTCTCGATGAACACCTCGGGGATGTACCGGGGCTGGGCCAACCAGGACATGGCCCCCCAGGTCGCCATCTATGCTGACGAGGTCCTCGTCACCCCGTCGCGGGATCAATAGCGACAAATATTCCGACACCCCGCGGTTGACTCTGTGGGGTGCCAGCCATACCTCCCACCCGCGATTGGCACTCAAGGTCCGCGACTGCTAGCAGGCGCGCCGGGGTGTCGGAGATTTGTCCAACAGGGAGACAGACAACATGGCGTTTCGTCCGCTCGGCGACCGCGTCCTGGTCAAGCGCGTCCAGGAAGAAGAGAAGACCAAAGGTGGGATCATCATCCCCGACAATGCCAAGGAAAAGCCCCAGGAGGGCGAGGTCGTGGCCGTCGGCCCCGGCGCCCGTGACGAAGACGGCGACTTCATCAAGATGGAGCTGAGCGTCGGTGACCGCATCCTGTTCGGCAAGTGGTCGGGCTCTGAGGTCAAGATCGATGGTGACGACCTCATCATCATGAAGGAATCCGACGTCCTGGGCGTGCTGTCCTAAGCACCCGGCGTCCAAAGCCTTCTTTCCCAACATTCTGAATTGAGGAGCACGCCCCCATGGCTGCGAAACAAGTCTATTTCAACACCGACGCCCGCGACCGGATGCTGCGCGGCGTCAACGTCCTGGCCAATGCGGTCAAGGTGACCCTGGGCCCCAAGGGCCGCAACGTCGTGATCGAAAAGTCCTTCGGCGCTCCGCGCTCGACCAAGGACGGCGTCTCGGTGGCCAAGGAAATCGAGCTGGAAGACAAGTTCGAGAACATGGGCGCCCAGATGATCCGCGAGGTCGCCTCCAAGACCAACGACAAGGCCGGTGACGGCACCACCACCGCAACCGTCCTGGCCCAGGCCATCGTCGTGGAAGGCATGAAGTCGGTCGCCGCCGGCATGAATCCGATGGATCTCAAGCGCGGCATCGACAAGGCTGTGACCAAGGTCATCGCCGACATCAAGGACAGCTCCAAGAAGGTCACGTCCAACGACGAGATCGCCCAGGTCGGCACCATCTCGGCCAACGGCGACGACGAAGTCGGCAAGATGATCGCCAAGGCGATGGACAAGGTCGGCAACGAAGGCGTCATCACGGTGGAAGAAGCCAAGACCGCCGAAACTGAGCTGGACGTCGTGGAAGGCATGCAGTTCGACCGCGGCTACCTGTCGCCGTACTTCATCACCAATGCGGACAAGATGCAGGCCGAGCTCGAAGAGCCGCTGATCCTGCTGCACGAGAAGAAGCTGTCGAGCCTGCAGGCCATGCTGCCGATCCTGGAAGCCGTGGTTCAGTCGGGCCGCCCGCTGGTCATTATCGCCGAGGACATCGAAGGCGAGGCCCTGGCCACGCTGGTGGTCAACAAGCTGCGCGGCGGCCTGCGGGTCGCGGCGGTCAAGGCACCTGGCTTCGGCGATCGCCGCAAGGCCATGCTGGAAGACATCGCCGTCCTGACCGGCGGCCAGGTCATCTCGGAAGACCTCGGCATCAAGCTGGAGAACGTCACGCTCGATATGCTGGGCAAGGCCAAGCGCGTGACCATCACCAAGGATGACACCACCATCGTCGATGGCGTGGGCGAGAAGGACGCGATCGAGGCCCGCATCGGCCAGATCAAGACCCAGATCGAAAACACCACCTCGGACTACGACAAGGAGAAGCTGCAAGAGCGTCTGGCCAAGCTGGCCGGGGGTGTGGCGGTGATCCGCGTCGGTGGCTCGACCGAGATCGAGGTCAAGGAGAAGAAGGACCGCGTCGACGACGCCCTGAACGCGACCCGCGCGGCCGTGGAAGAAGGCATCGTCCCCGGCGGTGGCACGGCCCTGCTCAAGGCGTCGCGTTCGCTGGACGACATCAAGACCGACAACGCCGACCAGAAGGCCGGTGTCGCCATCGTCAAGCGCGCCCTGCAGGCCCCGATCCGTCAGATTGCCGAAAATGCCGGCGTCGAAGGCTCGATCGTGGTCGGCAAGATCCTCGACTCCAAGGACGCGGCGTTCGGCTACAACGCCCAGACCGAAGAGTACGGTGACCTGGTCAAGATGGGCGTCATCGACCCCGCCAAGGTGGTCCGCACTGCCCTGCAGGACGCGGCCTCGGTGGCCGGTATCCTGATTACGACCGAAGCCGCCGTCGCCGACGCGCCCAAGAAGTCGGCCCCGGCCGGCGCCCCCGACATGGGCGGCATGGGCGGCATGGGCGGCATGGACTTCTAAGCGAAGCCCTACGCCTAAAGACCTGACTATCGGAACCCCCGGTCGGCAACGGCCGGGGGTTTTCGTTTGGGGCGGTGGCTGTTCAGCAGTCGGCTGACGTCGCGCACCCGCAACTCAATCGACGGGGCAGCCCTCCGGGCCGCAGGACGGTCCGGGTGTCGGGGGCGTCACTGGCGCGGGCAATGCCGCTTCCCCTACCAGGGCCATGATCTCGGCCCCCAGCTGCAGGTCGGGAATGTGGCCGAAGGACTGGCGACGCAAGATGCCGCTGCGATCGATCAGCAGCAGGGTCGGCGTGCCGCGCATGGCATAGCGGGCCATGGTGACCGGGATTGGGCTGCCGTTGTCCGAAGCCCGGTCAACGCCGACGGGAAACGTCAGGCGGTATTCTTGAATGAAGGCGGCCAGGGACGCGGGACCCATGCCCTCATGGTGCTCGAACACCGTGTGCAGGCCGATGACGGCGACCTGATCCTCGGTGAACAGATCGCGTACGTTGCGGAGCTGTGGAATCGTCCGCTCGACGCAGCCGGGGCAGAGCATCTGGAAGGCGGCCGCCACAACGACCCGACCGCGCAAATCAGCCAGGGCCAGATCGCCGCTGTGGTTGAACCACTGGGCTATGTCCCAGTCGGGCGCAGTGGGCGACGAGACGGCCATGCGCGGGACTGTGCGCGCCGGCCCGGGCACGGTCAAGTCGAGGTCAGTTCGGCCACAGCCAGGCGGCACCGCGCACGCCGGAGGAATCGCCGTGAAGGGCGGCGCGGACGGGCGTGTCGCAGTGGTCCGAGAAGACGTGCGGACGCAGGGCGTCGGACAAGCGATCGACGATCTCGGGCGCATTGGACAGGCCGCCGGCGATGACGATGACCTCGGGGTCGTAGAGGTTGACCACCAGTCCCAGGGCGCGTCCGAAGCGGTCGATCAGGCGCTCCACGGCGGCGCGGGCGGCGGCGTCTCCGCTGCGGGCGGAGGCGAGGATGTCCGGGGCCTTGAGCGGTTCGCCGCCAGAGGCCTGATAGTCGCGCTGGAAGCCGGAGCCGGACAGCCAGACCTCCAGACAGTTGCGCCGTCCGCACCAGCAGCGGGCGTCTTCGTCCGGGCGCGCATCCGGCAGGGGGATGTGACCCCATTCCCCGGCGACATGGTTGCGCCCAGCCAGGATGCGCCCGTCCACGACCAGGGCGCCGCCCAAACCTGTGCCGGCGATGGCGCCGAAGACCGAGGCGGCCCCGGCGGCGACCCCATCGACGGCTTCGGACAGGGCCATGCAGTTGGCGTCATTGGCCAGGCGCACGGCGCGGCCCAGCGCCCGTTCCAGATCATCGGCCAGGGCCCGCCCATTCAGCCAGGTGGTGTTGGCGTTGCGGATTCGTCCGGAAGCCGGAGATGGCGACCCGGGAATGCCGACCCCCACGCAATCAAACCGGTGCCCGCTGCTCGCTTCGCTGGCCGCCACCAACTCGACAACAGCCGCAAGAGCCTGGTCGTAGCCGCCTGGATTGGGTACCCGCCGTCGGTCCACGAAGCGTCCCATAGCGTCCAGCACGGCGGCCTCGATCTTGGTGCCGCCGAAATCCACACCCAGTCTGTAGCCTTGGGTCATGCGCAGCACCTGCGAATGAGGACGGCGGCCGGGAGGGAGGAGCCTCCTCGACCGCCAGCTCGTTACATCAACCGCACCGCAATGCCCGACAGGGTGTCACGCAGAGCCGTCGCACGCCGCGTCGTGGCGCGGTCGTCGCCGTTGACGGTCAATCCCTCGGCCAGGTCGCGCAGGCGCGCCGCCACCATGGCGTCCGATCCACCAGACTCGATCAACGGCAGGGCCTGATCCAACGCGGCATTGAGTTGGTCCGACGCCTCGGCCGTCAGGCCACCCGAACGGGTCAGTTGCTCCACATAGGCCCGCGCGATGGTCGGATGCGCCGGCCAGGTGACCGGGTTCTGCTGTTGGGGGTTGAAGGTGTCGCCCTGGTTTGCCATTCGGGCCGCCGCCAGCTCGGTCTCTGACAGATACGGCGAGGGGGCGAGCTCCAGAACATCCAGGCCCCGCGCGATCTCGGTGCCGTAGATGCGACCGTGGTACCAGTACGCCGACCAGAAGCCCCCGAACTGGAAGCTGGTGTCTGACATCGGTCCCCGGTCGAAATAGGCGACCTCGAACGGATTGTTCGAATCCGTGAAGTCGATCACCGAAATGCCACCCTGGTACCAAGCCTGGACGAAGATATCGCGGCCCGGAACCGGCACAATCGAGCCGTTGTGGGCCACACAGTTCTCTCGGGCCGATTGTGCGGCGGGCAGTTTGTAGGTGCCGCGGCGTTCCAGTGAGCCGTCAACGATGTCGTAGAAGGCATTGGCACCCCAGTTGCGCGGATCCGAGGCCTGGCAGCGTGGACGCCCGCCGCCGCCCCACTCGTCGGTGAACAGGACCGTCTCGCCCTCATTGTCGAAGGTCGCCGAGTGCCAGTAGGCGAAGCCCGGGTCCGTCACGGCGTCGATCCGGCGCGGGTGACGGGGATCGGTGATATCAAAGATGATTCCGTTACCCGAACAGGCACCGGCCGCCAGGTTTCGCGACGGAAAGACAGTGATGTCGTGGCACTGGTTGGTCTGGCTGGTCCGCTGGGTACCTTCGCCATGGTCGCCACCCGGCCACAGGCCGGCGACCGCGCCGGTCGTCTCGTCAGCAAAGACGCGGGGGCTGTCGATGATGCGGGCACGCGCCGGATCGGCGACCGGAATCTCGATCACGTCGATGGAGAACAGGGCGGTGCGCTGTTCGCCCGGCAGGCCAGTGACACATCCCGCCAGCTCGTCTTCGTCCCGGACCGAAGACGTGCCGGAGTTATAGACGATGATCGACCGCTCATCGGAAGAGACGACCGAATGGGTGTGCGAACCGCGACAGGTCTGGACCTGGCCGACCTGAACCGGCTGGACCGGGTTGGAGATGTCGAAGATGCGGATACCGCGGAAGCGGACGGCACTGGCCTCTTCGTCGATGCCCTGACGGCCACAGTCGACCCGACCGTTGGTGGATTCCACCGACATGATCAGAAGGTCGCCGACGATCGAAACGTCGCCCTGTCCGCCCGGGCAGACCACCGACGAAATCAGCTCAGGCCGCTCCGTGCCCAGACGGTAGAGATTGAACCCGTGATAGCTGCCGACGGCCATCAGGTCGCCTTCGAAGGCCATGTCGGTGTTGGCGAAGGACAGGAAAGGTCCGCGCTGGCTGAAGCGGGCTTCGGCCGCATCGTCGCGCGTGCCTTCGTCGCCCGTCGCCGGCAGCGGGAGGGGAGCGCCGGACGGATTGGTCGGGTCGTAGAAGCCTTCCGGCTTGGGGAGGCTGGCGATCAGGACCATGTTTGAAATGGCCTGTTCGGCGTCCAGGAAACCGCCGGCCAGGGTCGAGCGCGGATCGGCGCGCAGTGTGCGCAGGGCCAGGTCCATCCGGCGGATCTCGGCCTGCTGTTCGTTGTTCACATCGCCGACGAACTCGAACAGGGCCGGTTCATAGGCCGAGCCGGGGCGACCGAGCAGATGCTCGACCATGGTCACGGCACCGGCGTGGTGGGCGATCATCAGCTCCAGGAACAGCCGGTCGAAATCGGTCCCGGATGCGGCGGCGAGGGCAGCCATCTGTTCGGGGGTGGCCATGCCGGCCATGTTGGAATGATCCATGTCCGGGCTGTGGCCGGCGTGTCCGGCGTGGGCCGCGCCGACCATCGGAACCGTTTGGCCGCGCTCCGTCAGCCAGGTGCGCATGAAGGCGATCTCATCGTCCTGCGAGGCGCGGATGCGACCACCCATGGTGACGATCTCGGGATTGTTGGTGCGGCCCTCGATCAGGGCGGTCATCTCGACCGCCTGCTGATGGTGGACCATCATACCCTGCATGAAGGCGATGTCGTCGTCGGAGTAGCGATTGTCCGAAACGCGGGCGGCGGCACCGGCCTCGAGCACACGGCTGGCCTGGCCGGGCGCGCCGGGCTGGACGATCGGGGGCATTGACTGAGCCTGTGCGGCACCGGCGGCGAGCAGGGCGGCGATCGAGCAACCGACAAACAGACGAAGCGAACCCGACGACATCAACAACCCTCCAAGATACCGATGCGGTGCTCGGCTTAGCACGGGTTGATCGAAGCGCCAGATTAATTGGACCTAAGACGAGAAAGGCGGGCTATGGAAGGCCATGGATGTCGCCGGCTTCAGGGTCGCCCTGCTGGATTGGTATGACGCCGCCACGCGCGAACTGCCATGGCGCGTGCGCGGAGGGCGGGCCGACCCCTATGCGGTGTGGCTGTCTGAGGTGATGCTCCAGCAGACGACGGTGCCGCACGCGACGCCGTACTGGATGGAATTTCTCAGGCGGTGGCCGACGGTGAGCGATCTGGCGGCGGCGGACGATGCCGAGGTCATGAGCGCCTGGGCCGGGCTGGGCTACTACGCGCGGGCGCGCAATCTGCTGGCCTGCGCACGGGCGGTGGCCGACGAGCACGGCGGCGTGTTTCCGGACACGGAGGCGGGTTTGAAGGCGCTGCCGGGGGTCGGCCCCTATACGGCGGCTGCGGTGGCGGCGATTGCGTTCGACCGTGTGGCGCATGTGGTCGACGGCAATGTCGAGCGAGTCGTGGCGCGGCTGTTCCGTATTTCCACGCCGCTGCCCAGGGCCAAGCCCGAGATTCGCGCGCGCGCAGCCGAGCTGACCGACCCGGACCGGCCCGGCGACTGGGCCCAGGCGATGATGGATCTGGGCGCGTTGATCTGTCGGCCCAAGGCCCCCCTGTGCGAGCGGTGTCCGGTGGCTGCGGCCTGCCAGGCGCGTGCGGTCGGCGACCCCGAGACCTATCCGGTCAAGGCGGCCCGCAAGGACCGACCGAGACGCTTCGGCGCGGCCTATGTCCTGCGTCGCGGGGACGAGGTGGCGCTGGTGCGACGGCCGCAGAAGGGTCTGCTCGGCGGAATGCTGGGTCTGCCGACGACGGCCTGGGAGACTGAGCGGGCCGATGCCCGGGCGCTGGCGCCGGCCCAGGCCGACTGGATCAAGGTCGGAGAAATCGAACACGTCTTCACCCACTTCGCCCTGACGCTCGAGGTATGGGCGGCCGAGGCAGAGGCTCTTCAAGGCGCGATCTGGTCGCGCGACGTCAGCGGCCTGCCAAGCGTGTTCCTGAAGGCGGTGCGAGCGACGCAGTAGCACCGGCGCAAGGGCCCGTTGTAGGGTCGCATCTGGATTGCGCGGACCTGGCATGACCCTGAGAAATCTGGAAACGGGCATGGCCCTCGATACGGTCGATCAGATCGACCAACTGCTTGGCGAAATCAGCCGAGAGCATGGGGTCTATATTCCGTGGGCCATCGAAAGTGGCAGCCGTGCCTGGGGCTTCCCGTCGCCGGACAGCGACTACGACGCCCGCTTCATCTACGTCCGCCCCGCAGACCAGGCCTTAACCGTGTGGCCGCGCCGCGACGTGATCGAGTTACCGATCGTCGATGACTTGGATGTCAACGGCTGGGATCTGGCCAAGGCTCTACGGCTCATTCTCAAGGGGAATGCGGTCGTGGTGGAATGGCTCAACTCGCCGATCATCTATCAAGGCGACGCTAAGTTCCGAGACGAACTCCTGGCCTTTGCACAGACGTGGATCGACCGGGATCGGCTGGCATCCCACTATCTGTATCTCGCACGACGGCACCGGGAGACGGATCTGGCTCCGAGCGGGCCGGTAAAGCTCAAGAAGCTGTTCTACGCGTTGAGGCCAGCGGCGGTCGTCAGCTGGATGCGTCTCCACCCAGAGCGGAGCTTCCCGCGGATACGGTTCAGCGAACTCATGTCCGAATGTGGCGCGCCCTCTGAGGTGCGGGAGCTCAGTGAGGAACTCGTTGAACGCAAGCTTGTGACCCGCGAATTGGGAATGGCTGTGCCGCCGCCCGCCCTATTGACGTTTGTCGATCAGTGTATCGCCGGCGGTGACATCTTCAGGGCCCGTACACGACCTCAGAAACCCGGTGCGGCAGAGGCAGCCGATATCCTTTTCGGCGATATTACGCGGCGGCTTGATGCCGCCCGCGAAGGCTCCTGAGCGCCTACTGCATCCCCGCCCGCACCTGGGCGCGCAGCACATCAATCGGCTGCAGGCCCCGGTCGGATTTAAAGCGCCAGTAGGTCCAGCCGTTGCAGGCGGGGGCGTTTTCCATCAGGGCACCGAGCTTGTGGATCGAGCCGGTGAACTCGCCGGCGACCAGGGAGCCATCCGCGCGCACCCGTGCCTCGCGCTCGCCCTTGGGGCAGAACAGGCGGTCGCCCGGCCGAAGCAAGCCCGCTTCGACCAGCGAACCGAAGGCGACGCGCGGCTCGGCCTTTTTGGAGCCTGTGATCTTGAGATCATCGGGCGTGACCGGGACCACCTCAGCGATGCGATTGCGGGCCAGATCGGCATAGGTGGGGTCGCGCTCGATGCCGATGAAATGCCGACCCAGGCGCTTGGCCGCCGCGCCAGTGGTCCCTGTGCCGAAGAAGGGGTCCAGCACGATGTCGCCAGCCTTGGTCGAGGCCAGCAGGACCCGGTAGAGCAGACTTTCGGGCTTCTGGGTCGGATGGGCCTTATTGCCGTCGTCGTCCTTGAGCCGCTCGTCGCCGGTGCACAGGGCCAGGTGCCAGTCCGAGCGCATCTGCGTGTCTTCGTTGAAGGCTTTCAGGGCATCGTAGTTGAAGGTGTAGCGCTTCTGCTCGCGACTGCGCGCGGCCCAGATCAGGGTCTCATGGGCGTTGGTGAAGCGGGTGCCCTTGAAGTTGGGCATGGGGTTGGCCTTGCGCCAGATGATGTCGTTCAGCACCCAGTAGCCCAGGTCCTGAAGCGCCGAGCCCAGGCGGAAGACGTTGTGATAGCTGCCGATCACCCAGATGGCGCCGTCGGGTTTCAGCACGCGGCGGCACTCGGCCAGCCATTCGCGCGTGAAGCGGTCATAGGCGGCGAAGCTCTCGAACTGGTCCCAGTCGTCGTCGACGGCGTCGACCTTGGAGTTGTCCGGGCGCAGCAGCTCGCCGCCGAGCTGGAGATTATAGGGCGGGTCGGCGAAGACCAGGTCGACCGAGGCGTCGGGCAGGGTCCTGAGCTGTTCGATGCAGTCACCGATCAGGATGGTATCCGGCTTCAACGCCATGGGGAGGTCCTCAACTGTAGGGGACCAGAAGCGCAAAACACGGTGAAGGAAGCGTTAGCCCTCGTTTGATTGCATCGTGGCGGCCCGACGGCGCGCAGCCTGGACGGCCAGATCGCGCGCGACCCGGAGCCACAGCAGGATCAGGCCGGTGACGACGACCACCACGCTGACGGCAGCCAGAAGGATCAGCCACCAGCTGTTGATGTTGTCGCCGCCGGGGCCGAAATCGAGGATATGCAGCCGCCACATGATGTCGAACAGGCTCCACATATCCGAACGTCGCGAGACGACGGCCCCGGTCGACGGGTCGAGGTAGAAGCGGGTGCCTTCGGGGTCGTTGAACTCGACCCTCCACAGGGGCCCGTCGCGGCCGGTCTCGACGGGTGCCTCGGCCAGCAAATCCGCGGTCAGGGGGCGACCTGGGCCTTGATATTGCGAGGCGGCGAGTTGCTCGGCTTCTGCGGCGTCATAGGCGGGCAGGGGGCGCCCCGTCGTCGCAGACACCCGGACGGCATCACCCTCAGCCGGTGTCAGGGTCCAGACCGGCCCGCGCGGCGTCGTCTGCAAATCAGCCCTCGCAGGATCAACGCCCGCCGCTGCCGCGATCTGAGTCAGGGGCAGGGTCTGGTTCAGGTCGAGCGCCGCCGCGGGGACTTCGGCCAGGCGATGCTCGCCGCGGACACGGTCTATCGGCAGGGACACCATGACCAGCCCCCCGATCACCCAGAAAGCGATCTGGATCGCCACGATCAGGCCGATCCATTTGTGCAGCCACACGGAAATCCGATTCAGGCGTAAGGTCATACGTCTATCCCAAAATCAGGCCGCGACCGGCGGGCACGCCGGCGGTCGGTGCGGTATCGATCTGCATCAGGGTCCCGTCGAGCCACCGTCCGAACTTCCATCCGACGCGACGGTCAACGCCAGCCTGTCGGAAACCCGGACGTTCATGCAGGACGACGGAGGTGACGCTCTCGTCGTTGGAAATGGCCGCCGTCATCTAGCGAAGGCCCATCGCCTGACAGCGGGCGATGACCTCCTCCACGAGCGCACGGCGGTGGCCTCGTCCCTGCTCGTCGTTGGCGGCATAGATGGACGTCTCCATTGCATGGCGATAGGCCGAGCGGGGCCGAAACGGCGACGCGTTGGCATAGGCCGCAAACTTCCCATCCAGGTCGGCGACCAGCCATGCGGGTCGAGCCGCTGTACCCCCCTCAGGCGTTCGAGCAGGGAACCGACTGAGGGCGGCACCTCTTCGAAGGTCGCGGCTCCCTCCCGCGCCTCGCGGCCATAGATGGCGGCGACGGCCGCCATGTCGTCGGCCGTCGCATCCCGGATCATCCGTGGTGATGTTCCCAGCCGCTCTGCGCTGCCCAGACGCAGAAGGCATAGTCGTGGGCGATGTCGCGCAGATAGTCGAACCGGCCCGACGAGGCGAAGTGGCCCGCCGTCATATTGATCTTGAGCAGGATCGGCTTGCCGGAGGTCGTGGCGGGACGCAGCTTGGCCACCCACTTCTCCGGCTCCCAGTAGGTGACGCGCGGATCAGAGAGGCCACCCGTGGCCAGGATGGCCGGATAGGCCTTGGCCTCGACCTGATCATAGGGGCTGTAGCTGTACATGTAGTCGTAGGCTTCGGCATCCTCGATGGGGTTGCCCCATTCGGGCCATTCCGGCGGCGTCAGCGGCAGTGAGGTGTCGCTCATGGTGTTGATCACATCCACGAACGGAACATTGGCCAGGACCCCGGCCCACAGCTCGGGCCGCATATTGGCGACGGCCCCCATCAGCATCCCGCCGGCCGAGCCACCATGGGCGACAATGTTACCGGAGGTCGCATAGTTGCGGGCAATCAGGTGATCGGCGCAGGCGATGAAGTCCTCGAAGGTCTTCTTCTTGGTCATCCGCCGGGCCGCCAGGAACCAGCCCCAGCCCTTATCCGATCCGCCGCGAATATGGGCGATGGCATAGATGAAGCCCCTGTCCACCAGCGACAGGCGATTGGCGTTGAAGCTCGCCGTCATCGGAATCCCGTACGAGCCGTAGCCATAGAGCAACAGCGGAGCTGACCCGTCGACCGGCGTATCGCGGCGTCTCAGGATGGAGATCGGCACCATAGCCCCGTCGGCGTGCGGCGCCTCCATGCGCTCGACGACATAGTCGTCGGGGTTGTGGCCCGAGGGGATTTCCTGGGTCTTGCGAAGCGTGCGGGTCCGCGAGGCCATGTCGTAGTCATACGTCTCGGTGGGGCGCGCCATGGAGTTGTAGAGATAGCGCATGACGTCGGTGGAAAAGTCGTAAGAGCCCTGACGGGCAAGGGCATAAGCCGGCTCGTCCACCGCGATGGCGTGTTCTTCGCCTGAGCGGCTGCGGACCACGATGCGGGTATTGGCGTCGGCGCGTTCCTGACGGACCAGCCAGTTCTCGAACAGGCCGACCTGTTCAATGATCTTGCCGGCCGTGAACGCGATCAGGTCCGTCCAGCCGGACTTGGCGGGATTGGCGGTCGGGGCCTCGCACACCTTGAAGTCGACGGCCCCGTCGGCGTTGGTTCGAATGATCCAGCGATCACCCCAGTGATCCAGATCGTACAGAACGCCATCCACCCGGGCCTCGGCCAGGACCGGCGCGGCCGTGGGGTTCGAGCCGGGGATGTAACGGCTCTCGGACGTTTCCTGGTTCTGGATCCCGATGACGACATAGGCGTCGTCGGACGTGCGCCCGACGCCCATGAACATCCCGTCGTCCGTCTCCTCATAGACCAGGGTACGTTCGCCGCCGGTGATCGGACGCCGGAAGATCTTGTCCGGGCGGCCATTGTCGTCGCGGTTGGTCCAGAACAGCCACTGGCTGTCAGGGGCGATCGTGTAGTCCCCAACGGCATCCCCGATGGCCTCTCCGACCAAGGCACCGGTGGCCAGATCCTTGACGTAGATCTTGTAAACTTCGGACCCCTGATCATCCTCCGCATAGACGAAGTAGCGATGATCCGGGCTGGGGCTGGTCGAGCCGACCGATGAATAGGCCTTGCCCTCGGCCAGGGCGTTGGCGTCCAGCAGGATCTGCTCGCCGTCGGCCTGCCCCTTGGGGCGGCGGCAATAGAAGGGGTGCTGGGCCCCGGTTTCAAAGCGGGTGTAGTACTCCCAATCTCCGTAGGGGGCCGGGACCGAGCTGTCGTCTTCCTTGATGCGACCGCGCATCTCCTGGAACATTTGCTCCTGCAGGTCCGCCGTCGGTGCCAGGACCGCCTCGCGGTAGGCGTTCTCGGCCTCCAGATGCTCGCGCACGTCCGCCTTGATCAGAGACGGGTCGCGCAGGACGTTCTGCCAGTTGTCGTCCTTCATCCACTGATAGTCATCGGTCCGCACCCGTCCGAGCTGTTCGATGGTCACCGGGATGCGGCGGGCGACGGGGGGCGTGGGCATGGTGGCTCCGGTCTGGGCGAGGGCGGGGGTGCCGGTCGCGCCGACGGCGGCGAGGGCAGCGGTGGAGGCAAGCATTTGGCGGCGGTTCATGAGCGGGCTCCCAAATTTTGACGCGGACGTTGCTCAGCTTGCGCCATCAGGTCAAATGAATGTTCGGAAATTCGGCAGGGCGGTCGCATGCAGTGGGATCAGACGATCCAGATGATCGAGGCGACGGTCCAGGTGGAGAACACCCGGCCGGGCGGTGATCGCCGCATCTCGGCCGGGCTCTTGGTATCGGCCCCCTATTGGGATGGGACGCCGAGGGTCGTGCTGGTCACCGCCGCCCACGCCATCGACCCGTCCGAGGCCCCGGAATTCCGCATCGGCTGGCGGTTTGCGACCGATGACGGCGGCTGGAGCTTCGCGCCCCAGCCCGCGCCGCTCGAGATTGGCGGGCGCGAGCTCTGGGCGCGCCATCCCGAGCGCGACATCGCGGTGGTCGAGGTTGTGGCTCCGCCGGACATCGCCGCGCGCGCCATTCCTCTGAGTTGGCTGGCGGACGAGCGCGATCTGGAAGTGCAGGGCGTGGGGCCCGGCGTCGAGGCCTTCACCCTGGGCTATCCGCGCGGTCTGTCGTCCAATCGGGCCGGCTTCCCGATCCTCAGGACGGTGCGTATCGCCTCCTATCCGTTGAGCCCGATCAGCGCCTTCCCGACCTTTCTGATCGACGGCTTCCTGTATCCCGGCAACTCCGGCGGGCCGGTCTTTCTGGCCGATGGCGGAGAAGGGCATCCGCTCGTGCTGGGTGTGGTCACCCAACAGGTCGATCAGGGCGAGGAGCCGCTCGGTCTGGGCGTCGTCGTCCATGCCTCCTATGTGCGCGAGACCCTGGCGATCCTGGATGAACGGGCCGCAGAGGATGCGCGCCCGCGACGGCGCGGTCGCCGCAACTAGGTCGCGCCGGCGACGTTCAGAACCACCTTGGCGGCAGCCGCGCTCGGATCAGGCTGGCCCCGGCCCATAAGATCCAGGGCTGCAGACTGGCGCGCGACCTGATCGGCGCGCAGGGCCGGATCATCGAGCCGCTCGGCCACCTCCCGGGCCAGAGCGTCCGGCGTCGCCTCGTCCTGGAGGTATTCCGGGGCGATGCGCTCATCGGCGGCGATGTTGAACAGAGTGATGTGGCGCGCCGTCATCAGAGGTCGGGTCAGGGCGAAGCTGAGTCCGCCCAGCCGATAGGCGATGACCATCGGTACCCCCGCCAGGGCCAGTTCGGTCGAGACGGTGCCCGATGTCGCCAGGGCGACCGTCGCGGCGCACATGGCGTCCCTCTTGGTGGCCTCGCCTTCGACCAGCACGGTGCGGAAGGGCCAGCCGGCGACGCGGCCCCGGACCTCATCGGCCACGGTGTCGGCGACCACGACGGCGATGGCGAGATCGGGGCGGTCCGCCTTGAGCCGGCGCGCCGTCTGTTCGAACACGGGCGTCATGCGGGTGATTTCAGCCGGTCGGCTGCCCGGCAAGATGAGCAGCAGTGGCTGGTCGGGCCCGAGGCCATTGTCGCTGCGGAAGCGCGCGCCGTCGGCCGCCGAAAAATCGATGGCTAGGCTTGGGTTGCCCACGAAGGTGGTCGGCAGACCTTCCGTCTCGAACCAGGGTGGATCGAAACCGTGCAGGGTCATCAGATGATCGACCGACGCCGCCAGGGTCTTCGCCCGGCCAGGTCGTGAGGCCCAGACCTGTGGCCCCACATATTTGACGATCTTGAGGTCGGGGAGGGCGGCGCGAAGTCCCTTGGCGACCCGGATGGTGAAACCCCAGCTGTCGATCAGAACGGCTACGTCCGGCTGTTCGCGAACGGCCAGTTCGACGGTCTCGCGGACCCGCTTTTTGACGCGGCCATAGGCTCTAAGGCCCTCGATCCAGCCGAGGATGGAAAGGTCGGAAATGTCAAAGGGGCTGACGACGCCCTGTTCGGCCATGCGAGGTCCGCCCACGCCGACGAAACGGACGTTGGTGCCGACGCGGGCCTTGATGGCGCGCGCCAGCCCGGCTCCCAGATTGTCACCCGAGGCCTCTGCCGCGACGAGCATCACCGTTAGCGGTCGGCTCATCCCTCGCCCCAGACGAACAGGCCCAGACGGTCGGCGGTCGCAATGACCGCCGGCATGTCGATGACGATCAGGTCGCCCGCCTGGCCGGCCACGCCCGCGAGGCCGGCGGCATGGGCCAATTCCAGAGTGCGCACCCCGATAACTGGCAGGTCGACCCGTCGTTCCTGAATGGGCTTGGGGGCCTTGGCCAGTACACCTTGAGGGGCGGAACCCCGGATGTCGGCAGGCAGGTCGGCGACCCGCTGCAGCATCGCGTCGGTGCCTTCCTGCGCTTCGACCGCCAGAACCAGGCCGTGCGAGACGACCGCGCCCTGGCCGACATCCAACTTTCCGATGGCGCGTGCGATCCGCAGTGCCTTGTCGATGTCGGGGCGGTCCGCCTCGCGCGGGCTGACGGCCCCCAGCGCCCCGGCAGGCAGGGTCTGGTCACCGCCCAGAATGTCATCGGCTCCTTCAACGGCGAAGCCGGCATCCGAGAACACCTTCAGCACCTGGCGCAATAGAGCGTCATCGCCCTGTTTGGCGGCGGCGACGATGCCGGGCAGAACGGTCATACCCTTGAGGTCGACCTTGAAGGTCGAGAAATCCGGCCGATTGACCTGACCTGCCAAACAGACTGAAGCGCAGCCGGCCTTCTTGAGCGCATCCAAGCACCTGCCGAACTCCCCTAGCGCGAGATCGACGCCGTCGGCTGCCTGAAGGGCGTCATCGGCATACCCCCTGAGGCGGATCACGAAGAGGGGGCGGCCCTGGGTCCGGCACGCTTCGACGATCCGAATCGGCAGCTCGCCGCCGCCCGCGATCAGGCCCAGCCGGCCCACGTCAGGTCTCCGGCAGGCAGAGTGGACGCGAGCCGCCGTCGCGGATGAAGGCGACGATCTCTGCGGCCTCGGCCAGGTCCGCCGTGGCCGGTTCGACCCGAACCAGGCGTTCGGCGAAGGTGCCGTCCCCTTCAAACAGATCTCTGTAAAAGCCTAGCATCCGCTTGATCTTGGCACGATCAAAACCCCGCCGCTTCAGGCCCACCATGTTCAGGCCATGCAGTCGCGCATGATTACCCCAGACAGAGCCGAACGGAATGACGTCACGGGTCACAGCGGCCAGCCCCCCGACCATGGCACCTCGTCCGACGCGCCCGAACTGGTGGATCGCGCATAGACCGCCCAGGAAGACGTTATCGCCGATGGTGACATGCCCGCCCAGGGTGGCGTTGTTGGCGAAGGTGACGTGATTTCCGACGACCGAGTCGTGTCCGACGTGGGCTCCGGTCATGAACATACAGTTTGAGCCCACGGTGGTGACACCGCCCCCCTGGACCGTGCCCCGATTGAAGGTGCTCCCTTCGCGGATCAGGTTGTTCTCGCCGACGACCAGTCGCGTTGGCTCGCCCTTGTAGCCACCGTGCTGGGGCGGTCCGCCCATAACGGAAAAGGGATGTACGATGGTCCCCGCGCCGATCTCTGTCACGCCATCGACCACGACGCTGGACACCAGCTGGACGCCCGGATGCAGGGTCACGTCGGGGCCGACGTGGCACCACGGGCCGATCTCGGCATCGGCGGCGACGCGAGCGGCCGGGTCGACGATGGCGGTCGGGTGAATTCGGCTCACGCGGGTGGTGTCCTTACAGACCGGTTTCGACGACCATGGCGGCGAATTCGGCCTCGGCGACCAGCTTGCCGTCGACGAAGGCTTCCCCACGGAATTTGAACAGGTCCCCGCGGTGCTTGACCACGATCACCTTCATTCGAAGTTGATCACCGGGGCGGACGGGCTTTCGGAACCGCGCTCCATCCACCGACATGAAAAAGATCGCCTTGCCGGTGACGTCTGCATCCAGCGACTTGGACATCAGCACGGCTCCGGTCTGGCCCAGGGCCTCCACGATCAGCACGCCGGGCATCACCGGATTGCCCGGGAAGTGGCCTTGAAAAAAGGGCTCGTTGTGGGTGACGTTCTTGATGCCTGTGATCGAAGTGTGCGCGACGTAGTGCTCGGCCCGATCGACCAGCAGCAGCGGGTACCGATGCGGGATACGCCGCATCACCTCTGCGAAATCGATCTCGTCCCCGCGATCTTCCGACTCAATCATCTCCGCCTCCCTGTTTCTTGCTCGCCTGTTTGGCGAGCCAGACGGTTTCGCGCAAGAACCGCCGCATGGGTCGAGCGGGTTGCCCGCCCCAGGTCTCGCCGTCCGGGATGTCGTTGATCACCATGGAGGCTGCTGCGATTCTCGCGCCCCGCCCGATCGTGTGATGATCCGTGACCCCGGCACGACCGCCAAGCTGGGCGCCGTCGCCGATCGTGACCGACCCCGACAGACCGGTGTGCCCCGCCAGGATCACATGGCGACCGAGGCGACAGTTGTGACCGACCTGAACCAGATTATCGATCTTGGAGCCTTCCCCGATGACGGTGTCGTCCCAGGCACCACGGTCAATACAGCTGTTGGCCCCGATCGACACATCGTCCTGGAGGATCACCCGCCCGAGCTGCGGGATGTCGATCAGCCCGCCGGCATCGCCGGTGACGCCGAAGCCGGCCTCTCCGATCACCGTCGATGGGCCGATCCGGACCCTGTCCCCCATCAGGCAGAAGCCGAGGGTGACATTCGGCCCGATGTCACAGCCGCGCCCGATCTGGACGCCCGGTCCGATGACGGTATTGGCCCCGATCCGCGTGCCTGCGCCGATTGATACGTCGTCGCCGACAACGACCCCAGGCCCGATGACGACGTCGTCCTCGAGCCGGATGTTCGAACCACGCGGCTGGTTGGGGAGCATTCGGGCCTGGTGCAGGCGACGCGCGATCTGGGCCCAGGCGGCATGGGGGGTCGGGGTGATCAGTCGCGCTGAATCTGCCGGTGCGGCTTCCAGATCTCGCGCGGAAATGAAGATCGCTCCGGCCCGGGTCGCGGCCAGGTCGGCTCGGTATTTCCGGTCGCTCAAAAAAGCGACGCTCCGCCCGTCGGCATGGACGAGCGGAGCGGTCGTCTCAACCAGCTGGTCCGGGCGGCCGCCGTCAAGGACGGCCCCGGTCAGCTCGACAATGTCGGCCAGCGAAACGCCGGGCGCGGTCACGAAGAAGCGCGCGTCCGGCATTCGCCCTTTCCGTCCCGACTACTGCTGCTGTTGGGGCAGCGGCATCCGATCAAACGACAGCGTCTGGAGCCGCTGGTTCAGCAGCTCGATCACCCGGTCGGAGATGTCCATGGCCGGATTGGCACCGAACATCGCGGCGCGATCAAACAGCAGCCCGCAGCCACGTTCCTGATAAACCTCGGCGAGGATCGGATCCATCACCTCACCAACGCGCACCAGCTGCTGGTTCTGGGTGTACTGCATCTCGGCTTCGCGCTGGGCCGCCAGTTGCTGATAGGCGTTCAGGCGCTGCTGCAGGGCACTGGCCCGCTGCTGAAACTGGTCTGCCGGCAGCGACGCCTGAGCCGCACCCAGCGCATTGGCTTCGGCTTCGATCGCCGAACCTTCCGGCTGAAGCTCAGCGCGCACGGCGTCGGCCAGCTGCTGCATGCGGGCACTCATGGCCTGGCCGACCATGGAGGTGGCGACGGCGCGGGTCTGATTGAAGGTGCAGACCCCGGGGATCACCGGGCCGGGGTTGGTCACCTGGTTCGACTGAGCCGATGCGGCACCAGCCGCGCCCATCGCCAGAACTGCGGTGACGGCGAGAACGGAAAGCTTCATGGAGATGGTCCTAGAACTGGGTGGAGGTTGAGAACCGGAAGGTCTCTGTCCGGTCGTAGTCTTCGCGCTGGAGGATCTGCGAGAAGTCGAAGCGAATCGGTCCCATGGGGGACCGCCAGTGCACACTCAGCCCCACCGTGGCGCGCGGACGGATGTCAGAAACGATGTTCGGATCCGGGAAACCCAAGGCGTCGATCCGGTAACGGTTGTCCAGCATGCCCACCGTTCCATAATCGGCGAAGGCGGAGGTGCGAATGCCATACTCCTCTGGCAAGAAATTCGGGACCGTCAATTCAAGCGTCCCGATCGCGAACATATTGCCGCCGAGCGCATCGCCCGTGAGCAGGTCGCGCGGCCCCATACCGGCCGTCTCGAAGCCGCGGAAGCTGTTACCACCCTTGAAGAAGCGGTCGTTGATACGCACGGGATCACCGCCCCAGCCGGAAATGTAACCGGCTGAAACTTCAGCTGAGAACACGAAGTCCCGGGTAATGCCACGATACCAGGAGGCATTGAACTCGGTGCGGATCGAGTTCACGTCACCGCCGATGCCGGCCAGGTCCTGCCAAAGGGCGGCACGCCAGCCCCGGGTCGGACGGATCGGATCGTTCACCCGATTGACGTTAAGCGTGTAGCCGAATGTCGAAGACAGCGACGATCCGACCTGCTCACACAGCGCGCGCGACCCAAAGCCCGGGCAATAGCCGTCGGGCACGGTGATGTCGTCAGCCTTGATATTGTAGCGGAGGCCCAGGGCCGTATAGCTATTGATCGGCCAGCCCAGACGCAGGCCGGCACCGGTCGAGGCCCAGTTGAAGGACGACTCGTTCTCCAGATTGTACTGGTAATGGAACAGGTCGACCCCGGCCCGCACGTCCCGGCCCAGGAAGCGGGGCTCGGTGAAGCTGATGTTGGCTTGCTGACGCAGCGATCCCCAGGAGATGCGCGCCACCAGATTCTGGCCACGGCCGCGGAAGTTGCGTTGGGTGACACCCAGGTCGATGACAAAGGAGTCCACCGAACTGAAGCCGGCCCCGAATGAGAGTTCGCCGGTCGCCTGCTCCTGAACCTGGACCTGGAGAACCGTCCGGTCGGGGGCCGAACCCTGCACCCGTTCAATGGTGACGTCCTCGAAGAACTGGAGCCCTCGCAGATTTGAGCGCGAGCGATCGACCAGAGCCTGATTGAAGGCGTCGCCTTCGCTGAGCATCAGCTCGCGGCGGATGACCGGGTCGATCGTCTGTGTGTTGCCCACGATGTCGATGCGCTCAACATAGACGCGCGGGCCTTCGGCGATCTGGAAGGTGATATCGACAGTGTTGTTGTCGCGGTTCGGCGTCTCGATCGGATTGATGTCGACGAAGGCATAGCCGGCCGCCCCGGCTGCGAACGTCAGGGCCTCGACGGCCTGGGTTACCTGCTCGCGCTCATAGCGGGTGCCCTCACGGATCGGCAGCAGCGCGCGCAGGAACTCGCCGTTAAGGCGGTCATTTTCCGTCTCGACGGACAGGGTGCCGAATTCGAACTCGTTACCTTCATCCACCGTGACGGTGATCATGAAGTCCTTTTGATCCGGCGTCAGCTCGGCGACCGATGAGACGACCCGGAAGTCGTAATAGCCGCGATTGTGATAGAATTCCCGCAACTGTTCGCGATCGTACTCGAGACGGTCGGGGTCATAGTTGTCGTTGGAGGAAAAGAAATTCCACCAGTGCGACCGCTCGGTGACCATCACGCCCTGCAGGTCGGAATCCGAATAGGCACGGTTGCCCAGGATGTTGATCTGGCGGACCCCGGTCTCGACACCTTCGTCGATCTCAAAGATCAGATCGACGCGGTTCTGTTCGAGTTCGACCAGCTGAGGCGTCACCGTCGCGGAAATTCGCCCGGCGCGGCGATAGAGTTCGACGATGCGCTGCACCTCGGCCTGGACGCGGGCGCGCGTGTAGACGCCGCGCGGGCGTACGCCCAATTCTTCACGCAGGCGCTCTTCGGTCAGGGCACTGTTTCCCTCGAAGACGACCTGGTTGATGACGGGATTTTCGACCACCTGAACCAGGAGCGTGCCGTTAGGCTGAAGCGCGATCTGGACGTCTGAGAACTGTTCCGTACGGAAAAGCACGCGCACAGCCAGGTCGATCTGCGCTTCGGAGATCGTGTCGCCAACCCGGATCGGCAGGTGGTTCAGAACCGTCAGCGGGTCGATCCGTTGGGCACCCAGGACCTGAATGCGCGAGACCACATCCGTCGGCACCTGGGCTTGCGAGGTCTCAGTGACCGCCTCCTCGCCTGCTTCGGGCGAAGCCGGGGCCGCAGGCGCATCCTGGGCGAAGGCCGGGACGCTAAATCCCGCCGACACCATCATGGCCAGCAGGCTCGACTGAAGAATGGGGCGTTTACGATAATGCATGGTGAGCACCAACGGCGACGGGCTAGGGTTTAAGATGTCCCGCCGAGGAAGGCGAAGAGGTTCAGCTTGTTCAGATCGTTCCAAGTTGCGAACAACATCAATCCCACGAGCAAAGCAAGTCCGACCCGCAGCCCCGCCTCCTGGATTTGGGCATTGAGTGGCCTGCGTGCGACGGCTTCGTAGGCGTAGAACAAGAGGTGTCCCCCGTCCAAAATCGGAACCGGCAACAGATTGAAGAAGCCGACTGCGACCGAAAGGAGGCCGGCGAGGGTCAAAAGCGAGAAAAAGACGCGGATGGCCGCATCTCCGAAGCTGTTTGAGCTCTCAACCGCCTGATCGGCGATGGCGCCGGAGGCGCGAGCGATGCCGATGGGGCCCGAAAGCTGGTCACCGTTCTCGCGACCCGAGAAGATTCGTCCGATGTAGGTCAGGGTCGCATCGATCATGCCGCCGGTCTGGCGCACGCCCTCACCCATCGCTTCCGGCAAGGTGTAGCGGTGGACCACGATGTCGCCCGGTGCCCGGCTGGCGCTGAGACCCAGATAGCCGATCCGAACCACCGACTGATCGATCTCGCTACGGACTTCACGACCGCCTGGCGTCGCCGTGAGGTCCAGGGTCCGGCCGTCGCGCTCAACCTCAAAGACGATGGACTGATCGGCCCGCAGCATGACGTGCTGGGCCAGATCGTCCCAGCGCTGGATGGAACGACCGTCTGCTTCGAGGATCAGGTCGCCGGTCTGAAATCCCGCCACAGCCGCCGGGCTACCGGCTTCGATGCCACCCACGCGCGGCTTGACGAGGACGGTCTCGCCGATGGCCAGGGCCACGACCGTGAAAATCGTAATCGCCAGAATGAAGTTGGCGACCGGTCCTGCCAGCACGACCAGCGCGCGCTGCCAGATCGGTTTGAAGTGGTAATAGGCCCGTTCGGCCCCTGGACCCTGCTCCGCTACGATTTGCTCGCGCAGGGCATCGAGGCCCTCGCGGTCGGGAACGCCGGTGACGTCGAGATCGCCAGCGAACTTGACGTAGCCGCCCAACGGCAACGCGGCCAGCCGCCACTCCACCCCCGACTTGTCGGTGCGCGCCCACAGCGTTTTGCCGAAGCCGATGGAAAACCGGTCGATCTTCACGCCGAATAGCTTGGCTACACCGAAATGGCCCAGCTCGTGGATGACGATGACGAGACAAAGCACGGCCAGAAAGGCTGCGAGTGTTCCCAGAATGGAGCTCAGAACATCGAGCATGTCGAAATAGACCCTCAAATCAATGCCTAGGCCACTAGCGCCCGGCGACGGATCGCTTCGGACGCCAGTCGGCGTGCATCCCGGTCGGCACTCAGGGCCCGTTCGAGCGGACTGACGTCTGCCCCCGCTGCATCTGCGCCGACATGGGTGTCGAGCGTCTCGGCCACGGTCGCGGCAATATCGAGAAAGCCGATCTCGCGGTCAAGGAAGGCGCGAACTGCGGTTTCGTTGGCGGCGTTGAAGACCGCAGGCGCAGCGCCGCCCGCTATGAGCGCCTCACGTGCCAGCTTCAACATCGGAAACCGCGTCTCGTCGGGCGATTCAAACGTCAGGGCGGCCAAGCCGGCCAGGTCCAGTCGGGGGGCCGGCCAGGCGATTCGTTCGGGCCAGGCCAAGGCACAGGCTATCGGGGTGCGCATATCCGGAGGGCCGAGCTGAGCCAGGGTCGAGCCGTCGGCATATTCGACCATCGAATGAATGATCGACTGGGGGTGGACCAGAACCTCGATCCGCTCGGGCCCGACGCCGAACAGATAGGCGGCCTCGATCGTCTCAAGGCCCTTATTCGCCATCGTCGCGGAATCGACCGAAATCTTGGCTCCCATCGACCAATTGGGATGGGCAACGGCCTGCTCCGGCGTCGCCGCCCGCATCTCCTCCAAGGTCAGGGTGCGGAAGGGGCCGCCCGAAGCGGTCAGAACCAGGCGGGTGACCTGGTCGATGTTTCGCGTCTCGAGCACCTGGAAAATGGCCGAATGCTCGGAATCGACCGGAATGACGCGTCCGCCGCACGCCTGGGCGGTCTGGATCAGAGCCGGGCCACAGCAGACCAGGCTTTCCTTGTTGGCCAGGGCCAGAGTTGCGCCGGCGCGAGCCGCCGCCCAGGCGGGCCGCAAACCTGCGGCCCCGACGATGGCGGCCATCACCCAGTCAGCCTCGCCGGCGACCGCTTCGACGGCGGCCTCGCCTGCAGCGGTTTCGATCCCTGTCCCGGAAAGGCGTTGATCCAATTCCGCCTTTTGACGCTCATCGGCGATCACGACCCGTCGCGGTCGCCAGGTCAGGGCCTGCTCCGCCAGGGCCGCGACATTCGAGCCGGCTGTCAGGGCCTCGATATCGTAGGCCTCAGGGTCGCCGGTCCGGGCCATGAGGTCCAGGGTAGAGACCCCGACCGACCCCGTCGAACCCAGAACGGCGATGCGGCGCCGGCTCATACCGTCAGCCCTTGATCGACAGCCAGCTTGATGGCCGCGACGACGACGACGGCGAACATCAGGCCGTCAACCCGGTCCAGCAAGCCGCCGTGGCCGGGGATCAGATCCCCGGAATCCTTGACGCCGTAACGACGCTTGAGAGCCGATTCCCACAGATCGCCGGCCATGGTCGCCAGGGCTCCCGCCAGACCCGTCACCACAGCCAGCCAGATACTGACACCCGGGAAGGCCAGGAAGCCGCCGCCCTGGGTGACGACGAGCAGAACCGCCATGGCCGTGCCGCCGACCAATCCGCCAATAAAGCCGGACCATGTCTTGTTCGGCGAGAAGCGGGGCCACAACTTGGGGCCCTTGACCAGGCTGCCGACCAGATAGGCAAAGACGTCCGAGGCCCAGGTCACCGCGAACAGCAGGATCATCCAGCTTCCGCCGTCCGATGACAGCCGCAGCCACACCAGCAACACCAGGGGCCAGCCGATGTAGAAGACGCCGTAGGCCGCGTCGATCGGCGAGCGTCGCACCGCCTCGGCAATGAGGAACGCGACGATGGCCCCGAAACCGAGCAGCACGAGGGCTAGGGAAATATCCGCAAAATAGACCGTTAGCCCCGGCACGACGACGCCGGTGGCGACCGCGGCGGCCATCCACTTGGATGCCCCCGGTGCCGTCATCTTGGCCCATTCCCACGACAGCAGAAGTGCCGCCGCGCCCATCAGGCTCATGAAGGCCCAGCCGCCGAGCCAAAGTCCACCGATAGCCACGGGGGCCAGGATTGCGGCCGACCCGGCGCGAATGGCGATGTCGCGGACCTGCATCAACCGGCCTGCCGGGTCGGTTCCAGTCCGCCGAACCGCCGCTCACGCATGCGGAAGGCGTCCACGGCCTGGGCCAGGGCCTCTTTTCCATAATCGGGCCACAGGATGTCCTGGAACAGGAGTTCCGCATAGGCGGCTTCCCACATCAGGAAGTTGGAAAGCCGATGCTCACCGGAGGTGCGTACGACCAAATCCACCGGCGGCGCCCCGGCGGTCGACAACAGACCTTCGAAGTGATCCTCCGTCAGGTTGGCCGGGTCGTGACCGCTCTGCGCGAACCGGCGGGCGGCATCGACGATGTCGGCGCGCGAGCCGTAGTTGAAGGCGACCTGCAGCAGGAAACGGTCATTGTGCGCCGTTCGGGCCTCGGCGCGCTCGACGATCTGGCGGATGTCATCCGGCAGCCCGTCGCGCCGGCCCGGGATTCTCAAGCGCACGCCCTCGCGTACCAGCCGGTCCAGGTCGTTTTCGACATAGGCCCTGACCAGACCCATCAATTCTGACACCTCAGACGCCGGCCGCCGCCAGTTCTCGGTGGAAAAGCCGAACACCGTCAGACAGGTGAGGCCCAGGTCAGGCGCGGCTTGGACGGTCCGCTTCAGGGCCTCGACACCGGCCCGGTGGCCGAGCGTTCGAGGAAGGCCGCGCGCCTTCGCCCAGCGACCGTTGCCGTCCATGATCAGCGCGACGTGGCGCGGACCGGCGGCGTCTGGGCTGGGGCGATCGGCCATCAAGGCACCTTTCGAGGTTCAGGCCGAAGCCTAGACCTGCATGATTTCCACTTCCTTGGCCTTGAGGGCCTCGTCGATCCGCTTGATGGCGGCATCGGTGTCCTTCTGGACCTCGGCCTCCATCTTCTTTTGCTCGTCCTGGCTGATCTCGCCTGCCTTTTCGGCCTTTTTGAGATCGTCATTGGCGTCGCGGCGAACATTTCGCACGGCGACCTTGTGCTGCTCGGCATAGCGTCCGGCCAGCTTGGCCAATTCCTTGCGGCGCTCTTCGGTCAGGGGCGGGATCGGCACGCGGATCGTCTGGCCGTCGACGATGGGGTTCAGGCCCAGGCCCGCGGCGCGGATGGCCTTTTCCACCGAAACCACCACGCCCTTGTCCCATACGTTGACGGCGATCATGCGCGGCTCGGGCACCGTGATGGCGGCCACGGCGTTCAGCGGCGTGGTCGAGCCATAGGCCTCGACCTGGACCGGCTCAAGCAGGCCGGCGGAGGCGCGACCGGTCCGAAGGCCGGCGAAATCTTCCTTCAGGGCACTGACGGCCTTGTCCATGCGATTGCGGACGGAGTTGAGGTCAGGCTTGGCCATGGTTGTCTCCCAGTCTTTCGTCGTGCCTCAGCCGTCGGTGCAGATGACGGTGTAGGCCCCCTGGCCGTCCAGCACCCGCTGGAACGCGCCCTGTTCGCGGATGGAGAAGACCACAATTGGAATCCCCGCATCGCGCATCATGGCAATGGCGGATGCGTCCATGACCCGCAAGTCCTTGGCCAGGACGTCGGTGTAGGTGAGGGTGTCGTAGCGCGTGGCGTTCGGGTCCTTTTTGGGATCTGCCGAATAGACGCCGTCGACCGACGTGCCCTTGAGAAGAACGTCGCAGCCCATCTCCGCTGCGCGCAATGCCGCGCCGGAATCGGTCGTGAAGAACGGGGCCCCGACGCCGGCGGCGAAGATCACCACGCGGCCCTTTTCCAGATGGCGCAGCGCCCGCCTGCGGATCAAGGGCTCGGCCACGGCGGGCATATCGAGCGCGGACTGGACCCGCGTCGGCACCCCGATCTTCTCCAGCGCCGCCTGCATGGCCAGGGCGTTCATCACCGTGGCCAGCATCCCCATCTGATCAGCGGTCGCGCGCTCCATGTCGCCGGCGGCCTTGGACAGCCCACGGAAAATGTTTCCGCCACCGATGACCAGACAGATTTCAACGCCCGTCGCGTGGGCCCGCGCAATCGAGCCGGCGACCTCGGCCACCGTCTTCATGTCGATGCCATAGGGCTGATCGCCCATCAGCACCTCGCCGGAAACCTTCAATAGGACGCGCTTGTATTGGGGGTCGGCCATGGGTCCTTCGGAGAAGCTGGGTGCGGAATCGGCCCTTCATAGACGAAGGGCGCCCCAGCCGTCAGCCGGGGCGCCCAATCTTTCGTCTCTTCTCCCCATCGGAGGAGAAGAAGGCTCCGCGTACCGGAGCACAGCGAAGGCCCGCGCGAAAGATGAGGGCAGGGGCTCGGTCGATGCCAAGCTGGAGACCCTCACCTCTCGCCCAATCGCTTCGCGTGACGCTCAGCGCGGCGGGGCCCTCCTCTCCCGCTCTCGGGAGAGGAAAGCGACTTACGCCTTGGTCATCGAGGCGACTTCTTCAGCGAAGTCCATGCCGACCGGCTTCTCGACGCCTTCGCCCAGGCCCATGCGGACAAAGCCGACGAGCTTGATCGGGGCACCCAGCTCCTTGGACGTGTCGGCCACGAGCTGCTCGATGGTCTGGTCCGGGTTCATGACGAACGGCTGCTTGGTCAGGACCACTTCCTTCTGGAACTTGGCGATCTGACCCGAGACGATCTTTTCGATCATGTTGTCCGGGCGGCCTTCTTCACGGGCCTTTTCGGTCAGAACAGCGCGCTCCTTCTCGATGGCGGCCGGATCCAGGTCTGACTCGTCCAGCGACAGGGGCGAGGTCGCCGCGATGTGCATGGCGATCTTGCGGCCCAGTTCACGCAGCTTGGCGTGGTCGGCGGACGACTCGATACCGACCAGCACGCCGATCTTGCCCAGGTTGGTGGCCACGGCGTTGTGGACATACGACGCAACGACGCCTTCGCCGACCGACAGGGTCGAGACGCGACGGACGTGCATGTTCTCGCCGATGGTGGCGACCAGGTTGGTCACCAGGTCCTGGACCGTGGCACCGTCCAGCGGGGCGGCGTTCACGGAATCGACGTCGGTGTGGTCCAGCGCCACGATGGCGATCTTGTGGGCCGCCTGCTGGAACAGCTCGTTGCGGGCGACGAAGTCGGTTTCCGCATTGAACTCGATGACGGCGGCGCTTTCGCCCGAACCCTGATGGCGGGTGGCGACGGCGATCAGGCCCTCGGCGGCCACGCGGTCAGCCTTCTTGGCAGCCTTGGACAGGCCCTTGGCGCGCAGCCAGTCGATGGCGGCGTTGATGTCGCCGTCATTTTCCTGAAGCGCCTTCTTGCAGTCCATCATGCCGACGCCAGACTTTTCGCGCAGTTCCTTGACGAGCGCAGCGGTGATCTCAGCCATTTCGGTGTCTCCTTGGGGGTAGTCAGATAGGGGAACGGCCCGGCTAATCGTTAGCCGGGCCGTGTGTCAGTTAAACGCACGGCCTTTCGTCAAGGCCGGTCGGGCTGATCTCAGCCCTCGGCCTCTTGGGTCGGTTCGGCCTCGGCCACGACGACCTCAGCCTCAACTTCAGCTTCAGCCGGAGCCTCGGCAGCGGCAGCGACCGCTTCATCCTCGGCCGACAGCTTGGCCGGGGCGGCCTCTTCCTTCAGCGCCGGCTCGGCCGGCGGGGTGGCGGAAGCGCCCAGGTCGACGCCGGCTGCCGAAGCCCCCGCCGCCAGACCGTCCAGGACGGCGTCGGCGATCAGGTCGCAGTAGAGCTGGATGGCGCGCGCGGCGTCATCGTTGCCCGGCACCGGATAGGTGATGCCGTCGGGATCCGAGTTGGTGTCCAGGATCGCGATGACCGGGATGTTCAGCTTGCGGGCTTCCTGGATGGCGATCGCTTCCTTGTTGGTGTCGATCACGAACATGATGTCGGGAATGCCGCCCATGTCCTTGATGCCGCCCAGGCTCAGCTCCAGCTTGTCGCGCTCGCGCTGCAGGTTGACCAGTTCCTTCTTGACCCGGCCTTCGCCGCCCGAGGCGAGAATGCCTTCCAGGTCGCGCAGGCGCTGGATCGAGTTGGACACGGTGCGCCAGTTGGTCAGCGTGCCGCCCAGCCAGCGGTTGTTCATGTAGTACTGGGCGCAGCGGGTCGCGGCTTCGGCCACCGGCTCGGCGGCCTGGCGCTTGGTGCCGACGAACAGAACCCGGCCACCCTTGGCGGCGACGTCGCGCACGGCGACCAGGGCCTGGTGCATCAGCGGAAGCGACTGCGACAGGTCGATGATGTGAATGTTCGAGCGCGCGCCGAAGATGTAGCGGTCCATCTTCGGGTTCCAGCGGTGGGTCTGGTGGCCGAAGTGGGCGCCTGCTTCGAGCAGGGAACGCATGGTGACGTCAGGCAGAGCCATCTGATTTCTTTCCTTTATCCGATCAAATCCGCCGCAGGCGTTGATAGGCTTCTGAGGGCCCTCGGAACGGTGCGGTCGGGATGTCTCCCCGAAACGCGCCACGCCTGCGTGTGAAGTGAGCCGGGCAGATAGGGGGGAAAGCGTCGAATTGCAAGGGCGGGGGGACTCGGCTTGCGTCCCGGAGCATCGACCCTATCTGCGATCATACAGATCGGGAGTTCCTCATGAAACGCGCCTTGCTCATTCTCGCCGCCGCCCTGGCCTTCGGTACCGCCGGTGCCGCCGCCGCCCAGGAGCACGACCACGCCGCCCATGGCGATAACGCTAATCAGGGGCAGGACCACGCCGGTCACGGCGATCATGCCGCAGCCGGGCAGGACCATTCGGCCCACGGGCAGGATCAAGGCGAGCAGGCGCACGACGCCGTCCACTTCGCCTCTGAGCGCCATGCCGAGCATGTGCTGCGCGACACCATCGCAGCCCTCCAGGCCGGCACCCCTGATTATGACAGCATGGTCCCGGAGCTGGCGGACGCCGTTCGGGCCCAGTCGGCAGCCATGACGCCGGCCCTGGCCTCGCTCGGCGAGCTTCAGACGCTGGAGCACATCGGCGAGCCCGCGCCAGGTGCCCACCAGTTCCGCGCCACCTTCGCCAGCGGCCAGGCCCTGACCTGGAGCATTTCGATCAACGGCGAGAACAAGATCCAGGGCCTGCTGATCCAGTAGGGATCAACCCACGAACCCCGCCGCCCGCTTCAGCCGGTCGTTGATCGCCTCGCCCAGACCTTCGGTCGGGATCGGGGCCACGGCGATGCCGGCGGGACGGGTGGCGTCGGCCTCACGCAACCGACGGAACAGATTGGCGGCGGCCTCGGTGAGGTCGCCGTTTTCGCTCAGGGTGAACGGTCCGGGCGTTCCGAAGCCCAGATAGACCTCGCCGTCCCGTGCCGCTTCGGCATTGATCCTGACCGGCGCGTCCGGCGCATAGTGCAGGGCCAGCCTTCCGGGTGAGCGCCGGGCGTCGTCTTCGGCCTCGGCCAACGGTCCGACGACGGCCTCGATCTGGGTACGGGTGACGGCACCGGGGCGCAGAAGTCGCGCGCGATCCAGCAGCGCCACGACCGTACTTTCCAATCCGACCTGACATGGCCCTCCGTCCAGAGCGGCGGCGGCGGCGGAGCCGGTTTCCGTGAGGGCGTCATCATACGTCGTCGGACTGGGCCGCCCCGAGCGATTGGCCGAAGGTGCGACGACCGGCCCGCCAAAGGCCGTCAGGACCTCTTGCATGAGGGGATGCCCCGGCATTCGAACCGCGACCGTCTCCAGCCCCGCCCGCGCCAGCTCGCAGACGGCCTCAACACCGCGGATCGGGAGCACCAGGGTTAGCGGGCCGGGCCAGAAGGCGTCCGCCAGGGCTTGGGCGCGCTCATCGAAGACGGCGATCCGCTGAGCCTCTGCCTGGTCGGCGACATGGGCGATGAGGGGGTTGAAGCGTGGCCGTCCCTTGGCCTCGAAAATGTGCGCGACGGCGACCGGATCGGCGGCATCGGCGGCCAGACCATAGACCGTCTCGGTCGGCAGGATCACCAGACCGCCGCCCCGGAGGGCGGCGACGGCATCGGCGATCTCGGCGGGCGGGCGCATGACGCGCCTATAGCCGATCCGCCTCGCCCCGCGAATGGGTGTCGACGGCCCGATTCAGTCCGGTCGGCCAGGCCGCTCGGCCAGGAACGGCAGCATCCGGCGCAGCACATTGTCCTTGTCGACAAACTGGTGCTTGAGCGCCCCGGCGATGTGCAGGAACAGCAGCGCATAGAGGAACTTGGCCCCCAGCTCGTGCATCCCCATGATCTGGCGGGCGACCTCGCGGCCCCCGTCGATCGGCAACAGCGGCCAGTTGAACAGCCCGTAGAAGCTGATGTCCCGGCCCGCCGCCGACGAGGCGGCCCAGCCTCCCAGCGGCAAGGCGAGAAGCACGACGTAGAAGCCGATCTGGGTCAGGCGAGCCAGCCATTTTTCCCAGCTCTTCATCTCGGCGGGGAGCGCGATCCACGGCTCCTTGAAGCGCCAGGCGATGCGAACCAGGGTCAGGGCCAGGATCAGCATCCCACCGGCCTTGTGCAGGCCGATGAGGTTTCGCGACAGGTCCCCCTCGGTCGCGTCATGCGCCATGACCAGGCCGATCTGGCCGAAGACCAGCAAGGCGATAATCCAGTGCAGCGCGACGGCGACGCGCGAATAGGTCGGTGATGGCCGGCTCATGTCCCCTCCTGGTCCCAAGGATAGCTTGGCGCCGTAACGTCAGGGGCGCTAGGGGTTTCTCGATACATCTGACAGGACCTGTCGCATGACTTTTCGTTCTCCGATTCGAGACATTGATTTCGCCTTGAACGCCATCGCCGGGCTGGACGCCGTGGCGGCGACAGGGGCCTTTCCCGACTATGATCCCGAGATCGGGGCGGCGGTCCTGGAGGCGGCCGGGCAGTTCGCTGACGGGGTTCTGGCCCCACTGAACCGCGAGGGTGATCTGAAAGGCGCGCTCTACGCCAACGGAGCGGTGACGGCGGCGCCGGGCTATGTCGAAGCCTACAGGAGCTTCGCCGAGGGCGGCTGGGCCGGTCTGGCGGCGGACCCGGAACAGGGCGGGCAGGGACTGCCGAAGGCGCTGGAGCTGGCTGCCTTCGAGAGCTTTCATGCCGCCAATATGGCGTTCGGCCTGTGCCCGATGCTGTCGCTGGCGGCGATCGAGGCCCTGTCGCACGTCGGCACGGACCGTCAGAAAGAGCTGTATCTGTCGCGTCTGATCACCGGCGAATGGACCGGGGCCATGGTGCTGACCGAGCCGCAGGCCGGTTCGGATCTGGGCGCGCTGACGGCCACGGCCTCGCCGAACGGCGACGGCACCTATGCCCTGTCGGGCCAGAAGATCTTCATCACCTGGGGCGACCACGACGCCACCGACAACATCGTACATCTGGTCCTGGCCCGCCTGCCGGACGCGCCCAAGGGCTCCAAGGGAATCAGCCTGTTCCTGGCCCCCAAGATCATGGTCAGCGACAACGGCACGCTGGGCGAGCGCAACAGCTTCCGGCCGGTCGGGGTCGAGCACAAGCTGGGCATCCATGCCTCGCCGACCTGCGTGATGAGCTACGAGGGTGCCACCGCCGAACTGGTTGGTGAGCCCAATCAGGGTCTGGCCCATATGTTCATCATGATGAACGCCGCGCGCCTGGCCGTGGGCGTCCAGGGCGTCGGCATCGCCGAGCGCGCCTATCAGGCGGCCCTGGCCTATGCGCTGGATCGCCGTCAAGGGCGCTCGATCTGGACCGGGGAGGCCAACGCCCCGATCTTCGATCACCCGGATGTGCGCCGGATGCTGGTGGTGATGAAGGCCAAGATCGCCGCCGCGCGCGCCATCTGTCTGTCCACCGGGGTTGCCGCCGACCTGGCCGCCCATGCCGCGACCGAGGACGAGCGTCGGTACTGGAAGGGCCGCGAGGACCTGTTCGTGCCGATCGCCAAGGCCTGGTCGACGGACGTGGGCTGCGAGGTCGCCTCGATGGGCGTTCAGGTCCACGGCGGCATGGGCTTCATCGAAGAAACGGGCGCGGCCCAGCATTACCGCGATGCCCGCATCGCCCCGATCTATGAGGGCACCAACGGCATCCAGGCCGGAGATCTGGTCGGGCGCAAGCTGAGCCAGGACGGCGGCGAGGCGGCCAGAGCCCTGATCGCCGAAATGAAGGCGATCCTTCCGGAGTTGGCGCTGCTGCTGCCCGGCAAGCCGGTCGAGCGGATGGCCGCCGGCATTGAGTCCGTCGAGGACGCCACCCTGTGGCTGCTGGACCGCAAGGCCGAAGCCGAGAGCGCCGCCAACGTCCAGGCCGGTGCCGACGCCTATCTCAAGCTGATGGGCGACGTCGTCGGCGGCTGGATGCTCGCCAAGGGCGCGCTGGAGGCCGACCGCCGGCTCAAGGCCGACGACGGCGGCGACCGCGCCTGGCTCCAAAGCAAGATCGACCTGTACGAAGCCTATGCCGCCAATGTGCTGGGCCACTGCTCCGCACGCCTCGCCGCCGTCGGGCAGGGGGGGGACGTGCTCAAGCGACTGGGCGCGGAGGTGCTGGGATAATTGATCCTCCCCCGTTTACGGGGGAGGGTGACCACGAAGTGGTGGAGGGGGCGGGTGCGAGCACCGATCCTGACAGCGAAGCGCGCAAAGACCTCGCGGCGGTCAATGACATTGCCGGAGGTCATTCTGTGGGGCGACCTTCGCGCCGGACGGTTGAAGGGTCTGAGATTCCGTCGGCAACACCCCATCGGTCCCTACATCCTGGATCTCTACCTCCCATCGCATCGGCTGGCCGTCGAAGTCGACGGTGCGGGGCATGATCACCCTGATCAGATGCGGCATGACGAACGCCGCGACGCCTGGCTGACGGATCGGGGCATTCGCGTGCTGAGATTTCCTGCGACCGTGGTGCTGAAAGACGATGAGCGAGAGGGCGTGCTTGAAACAATAGTGCGAGCCGCCCCCCCCTCCACCGCCTCTGGCGGTCCCCCTCCCCCGTAAACGGGGGAGGATCAAACCCTAGCTCGGGTTCGACGCCCGACTGCGCCATTCGCCCGGCGGCACGCCCTCCCACTCGCGGAAGGCGCGGTAGAAGGATGTGACGTCCTGAAATCCCAGCAGATAGGCCGTCTCGTCGATGTCCGTCCGGGGGTCGGCCAGCAATTTATGGCTGAGCTCTCGGCGGGCCTCGGCGACCAGATCGCGGAAGCTGGTCCCGGCCTCGGTGATGCGCCGTTGCAGGGTGCGCGCGCTGAGGCCCAGGTCGGCCGCCGCCGCCGCCAGTTCGGGGCGACCGCTCGCGAGCGTTGGCCCGACCACGGCCTTGACCTGATCGGTGATTGACGCGCCCGCATCCAGTTCGTCGAGGCTGGCGGCCAGGCTGGGGGTCACAATGGCCAGCAGCTCGGGATTATGTCCGGGGAAGGCCCGGTCCAGATCGGCCCGGTCGAGCACCAGGGCGCTGCGGGCCTCACCGGAACGAATTTCGCCGCCATAATAGGCCTGACGCGGCGTGATCGGAACGTCGGCCTGGACGTAATGGACCGCGCGCGCCGTCAAGGGCTGGTCCGTGCCGCGTCGCCCCAACTCCAGGACCGTGGCGAAGGTGATGTCGGCGCAGGTCAAGGGCTCGGGCTTGGTCGCGTGCAGCCAGTCGACCGTGATGATCGCGTCGGCCCCTTGAACCGCGACCTGAACCCGCTCGGGCGTGCACAGCCGCTTGAACCGGGCCAGCCGCTCCAGCCCATCCTGAAAGTCCCGCGCATGGAAGGCGGCGAGGCTGGAGGGCGGGTGGGCGCTGGTCGGGGTGGCGGCCGCCATCTGGATGCCCAGCTCGGTGGAACCGGTGATGTCCTCCAGCGCCCGCCAGAGATCGAAATACTGATCCGTCGTCACCACCGCCCGGTCGCCCAGATGCAGGGTCGCGGGCAGGCGGGCCCGTTTGAGCACGGCCGAGGGCGCAATGCCGTTGGCCTCCAGCGCCCGCCACAGGGCGGGCGGCAGCTTGCACTTGTCGGGCGTGGCGACGGCCATGGCGATCACCCCATCTGGCTCAGGATCATGCGATCAAAGACGCGGTCGCCGAACCATTTGCGCACGCCGATCATCAGGCCGGCGTAACGCCCCACGACATAGCGGGTGCGCGGCCGGCGCGACCGGATGGCCCGCGACACGAGATTGGCCACGACCATTGGGGGCGTGCCGCGACCGGGGCGATAGGACTGTTCGGTGATGCGGGCGACGGCGCGAGCGGTCTGGCCATAGGCGCCGTCGCCGAACCGCTCGACCACGCCCCGACCAGCGACATCGCCAAAGCCGGTCTCGATCAGTCCCGGCTCGATGATCACTACACGGATGCCGAATGGCTGAAGCTCCAGCCGAAGGCTGTCCGACCAGCCTTCCAGCGCGTGTTTGGTGGCGTGATACCAGGCCCCCAGCAGCGTATAGATCTTGCCACCCATCGAGGTGATGTTGACGATCGTACCCGCTCCCTTGGCGCGCATCGCAGGGACCAGCAGTTGGGTCAACCGCGCCGGGCCGAACATATTGACTTCGAACTGATAGCGGGCCTCGTCCAGGCCGATTTCCTCGACGGGCCCGTAGAGACCAAACCCGGCATTGTTCACCAGCACATCGACGCCGCGGGTCTCGGCCAGGATCTGATCGACGGCGGCGCGGATGTCGTCGTCACTGGACACATCCAGCTTGAGCGGTCGGGCGCCCTGGGCGGCGAGGTCCTGCATCCGGTCGACCGACCGGGCGGCGACGTAGACGACATAGCCGTCGCGGATCAGGCGCTGGGCGATGGATTTGCCCATGCCGGATGAGGCACCGGTCACCAGCGCGGTCTTGGGGGTTTTGCGATTCTTGGTCATGGCCGCCTCTGCGTTGTGGATGCGGACCTGTCGCAGCGGACGCGGATCCGGTCGTTAGCGAACCGCGCCATTCAATTCGCGATTTGCGCCAATCGTCAATCGCGCCCGGGACGCTCCGACACGCGACGCCCCAATCCCCGCCCGCTGGTCACCGCCGTCTTGCCGAACTTGTCTCGGAGGGCGTCGATGGCTTTTTCGGTCTTGAGGGCGCGGGCTTCGCTGGAACCGAATAGGTCCGAGGCGATGTCGGACGGCTCGACCAGATCGGCGATGCCGACGCCGATCAGGCGGTAGGGCGGGCCGATCTCGCGGGCGAGCAGTTCGCGGGCCTGGGCGAAGAGGGTGCGGGCAGTCTGGGTCGGTTCGGCCAGGGTGCGGCGTCGGGTCAGGATCTTGAAGTCGGTCTGGCGGAGTTTCAGCGTCAGGACGCATCCGGCCACGCCCTCACGGCGGGCCTGGGAGGCCAGCCGGTCGCACAGCGGCCACAGGACGTTCTCCAGTGCCGTCAGGTCCGACAGATCGTCGTCGAAGGTCGTCTCGCAGCTCATCGCCTTGCGCTCGCTGTCGGGGTCGACGGGGCGATTGTCGCGGGCGTGGGCGAGGGCGTGCAGGCGCAGGCCGTGCTCGCCATAGCGGCCGGCCAGGGTCTTCGCCTCGGCGGCGGCGAGGTCGCCCACCGTGCTATAGCCGTCCGAGCTGAGCGTGCGGGCGAAGACCGGACCAACGCCGGGCAAGATCGAAACGGGGCGGCCGGCCAGGAAGGCGGGGGCCTCGGCCTCGCCGATGACGGCGAAGCCGCGCGGCTTGTCGAGGTCCGAGGCGATCTTGGCCAGGAAGCGATTGGCCGACAGCCCGACCGAGACAGTCAGGCCGACCTCGCGCTCGATCGCCTGTTGCAGGCGGGCCAGTTGAAACGCCGGCGGCCCGCCGTTGAGCCGATCCGTGCCGGATAGGTCGATCCAGGCCTCGTCCAGCGACAGGGTCTGGACCAGGGGCGTCAGGGCGCGGACCTGGTCGAAGATGGCCCGGCTGGCGGCCTTGTACTTGGTGAAGTCGGGCTTGATGACGACGGCATCGGGGCAGGCTTTCAGGGCCTTGAACATCGGCATGGCCGAGCGCACGCCGTACTGTCGGGCGATATAACAGCAGGTTGTGACGACCCCGCGTCGGGCCCCGCCGACGATCACCGGTGCGTCGCGCAACTCTGGCCGATCCCGCTTTTCGACCGAGGCGTAGAAGGCGTCACAGTCCAGATGGGCGATCCGAAGCTGGTTCAACTCCGCGTGGACCAATACACGCGGAGAGCCGCACGAGGTACAGCGGACGGCCTGAACGGCATCGCGGGCCAGACAATCTCGACACAGGGCTTGCACGGCTTCAATCGACCTTAAGGTTTGCCCGCCATAGTGCATGAAACGGGAGGGCGGCGCGTCAGGGATGCGGCTGAACCCTGCCCAGAATGCGGTGTGGGTTGATGATGTCCAAGAAGGTCCTCATCGTCGAGGATAACGAGCTGAACATGAAGCTGTTTCATGATCTGCTCGATGCGCAGGGTTATGAAACTCTACAGACGCGCGAGGGCCTTCAGGCCCTGGCGCTGGCGCGCCAGCATCGGCCCGATCTGATCCTCATGGATATCCAGTTGCCTGAAGTCTCGGGGCTGGAGGTCACCAAGTGGCTGAAAGAGGACGATGAGCTGTCGCATATTCCGGTGGTGGCCGTGACGGCCTTCGCCATGAAGGGCGATGAGGAACGCATCCGCGAGGGCGGCTGCGAGGCCTATATCTCCAAGCCGATTTCCGTGATGAGCTTCCTCGACACGGTTCGTCGCCATCTGGGCTGAGGATTGCCTGGATGACCGCTCGAATCCTCGTTGTTGATGACGTCGATGCCAATGTCCGACTGCTTCAGGCGAAGCTGTCGGCTGAGTATTTCGATGTCCTGACGGCGACGGACGGAGAGATGGCCCTTGCCAAGGCCGCCTCCGATCAGCCGGATCTGATTCTGCTGGACGTGATGATGCCCGGGCTTGACGGGATCGAGGTGTGCCGGAGGCTGAAGGCGGGGGCGGCGACCCGGCATATCCCGGTGGTGATGGTCACGGCCCTGGACGGTCGCCAGGACCGCCTCAGGGGGCTGGAAGCCGGAGCCGACGACTTCCTGGCCAAGCCGCTGGATGACCTGATGTTGTTTGCGCGGGTCCGGTCCCTGACGCGGCTCAAGGCCTCCATCGATGAACTGCGTAAACGTGAGGAGTCCGGTCGGCGCATGGGCCTGCTGGAAGGGGCACCCGTGCGCCAGAAGTCAAGCGGCGGTCGGGTGCTGGTGGTCGATGACCAGCCGCGCCAGGCCGAGCGCCTCGAGGCCGAGCTGTCGAACGATCACCGCGTCACCGTCATCGACGACCCCGAGAAGGCACTGACCATCGCGCGCGGGCCGGTGGATCTGGTCATCATCAACGGCGCGTCCGACACCTTTGACGGTCTGAAGCTGGTCGCCCAGATCCGTTCAGATGCGGCGAGCCGGTCCGTGCCGATCCTGGTCATCGTCGATGCCCATGAGCGCCCGCGGGTCGTCAAGGCGCTGGAACTCGGGGCCAATGATATCCTCGCCCGGCGCATGGATCCGCAGGAATTGGCCGCGCGTTGCCGGACCCTGATCCGTCACAAGCGGTACGCCGATTCCTTGCGCAACAAGCTGGATCATAGCCTGGAAATGGCGGTGACGGATCCGCTGACCGGACTGCACAACCGGCGCTATATGCTAGGTCAGCTGGAGCCGCTGGTGGATCACGCGAGCCGGGGCGGGGCCTCAGCAGCGGTGCTGATCCTGGACATCGACCATTTCAAGAGCATCAACGATTCCTTCGGCCACGATGCCGGAGACGAGGTGCTGGTGGAGTTCGCAGTCCGGCTGGCGACCAATGTGCGGGCCGTCGACCTGCCCTGCCGCTACGGGGGCGAAGAGTTCGTGGTCATCATGCCCGAAACCCGGGTCGAGGATGCCCAGGCCATTGCTGACCGCATCCGGGCCCAGGTGGCCGGGACTCCCTTCGCGGTGATGGAAGGCCGGGAGAGCCTTGCCGTCACGATTTCGATCGGTGTCGCCGCCACAACCGGCGAAGGTGACACGGTCGAAGGTCTGCTCAAGCGGGCCGACGAGGCGCTCTATGAGGCCAAGCAGTCCGGGCGCAATCGCGTCATCGCCAAGGCCGCCTAGACACAACGAAAAACGCCCGGCGGGTCGCCGGGCGTTCGCGAAACCAGCAAGGCGTGGGCCTTACTTGATTTTGCCTTCCTTGAACTCGACGTGCTTCTTGGCGACCGGGTCGTACTTGCGAACGACCATCTTCTCGGTCTGGGTCCGGGCATTCTTCTTGGTGACATAGAAGTAGCCGGTGTCCGCCGTCGAGTTCAGGCGGATCTTGATGGAGGCGGGCTTGGCCATCGGGAAAAACCTTGCTGCGGCGCAAAAGCCGCGGAAATCGAGAGCGGCGGAACATACTCAGGAAGGCCGGGAAGTCAACGGCTGCTTGGCGACGACGGATTTCCAAGGCTAGGGTGCGGCATGAAAACCCTGTCCATGATCGCTTCCGCCCTTGTTTTGAGCGCCTGCGCTAGCGCGCCGCAAGTCCCGTCCAACCCGCAGGACGCCTTTTTCCAGCGGCTGAGCGCCTTGTGCGGCCAGACCTTCGAGGGACGGGTCACGACCACTGATCCGGCGGATGACGATTTCCGGGCTCAGCGTCTGGTGATGCAGGTGCGCGACTGTTCGGACGATGAGATCGGCATTCCGTTCGCCGTCGGCCAGGACCGGTCGCGCCGCTGGGTGATCACCCGTACCGCGACGGGCCTGAGGTTGAAGCACGATCACCGCGACGAGAACGGCGAGATCCACGGCTATCATATGTATGGCGGCGACACGGCCGGACCGGGCACTGCCGAGCGCCAGGAGTTCCCGGTCGACCAGGACTCGATCGACCAGTTCAATGCGGCGGGGGCCACCGTCTCGACCACCAACGTCTGGGCCGTGGAAGTGCGGCCGGGTGAGGCATTTGTCTATGAGCTGAGCCGTCCGAACCGCCTGCTCAGGGTGGAGTTCGATCTGACCCACCCGGTGGAGCGGTAGGACCGGCTGTCCATTCTCAGGACCATGGACATTTACGCGCCGCTTCAGGGCGGCTCCGGCGGCGGAATATCCGTCCGAACAGTCCGGACCGGGCGTGACCTTTGCGATGCTGACGATGTCAAAGCGCGGCGGACAGAATAAGCGTGCCGGCGCGGGCGGGGACACGGCGCGCGCTTTGGGAGGGCTATTTGCCTGAGGTCAACGGTCTGGACTGATCGGCGACGGGGATGTGTGCGCTCGCTCGTCATCCCGGACAGAGCGCAGCGGAGAGCCGGGACAAGCCATCCGTTCAGGCCGCCCTTCCTGGAGCGGCGCGCCGGGTCAGGTGATCCGCCAGCCTTCCCTGGGCTTCACAGTGGCGCAGGCGGGCGTTCCGTCCTTGCCGCGACCGGGGAGCACGGCTTCGAGCACCGCGCCTTTTCGGGCCTGATCCAGAAGGGTCGCGGAGATGTCGTGAATGTCGATCTTGGCGCGGCGCTGCCAGCCGGCGGAAGGGTCGCCGGCCATGGAGCCGATGCGGATGTAGACGAAGCGCCGAACGGGTCCCTCGCGGCGGACGAAATCCCCGAGGACGCGGCCATCGTCGGTCAGGCGGACGGGGACATCGAAACTGAGCGGCGCGTCGGCGGCGACGCGAGAGTCGAAGACAGCCTCCTTCTGCTGGAGGCTGTAGTGCACGCCGGGGACCGGATCGGCGATGGTCAGGCGCAGGGTGATGAGGGTTTCGGAGCTCAATTCATCGCCTCGATCTGATGCCGGCCGCGCATGAAGCGCACGAAAGGGGCAGGGCGGTTGGGGTCGTCCAGCCGTTTGCCGACCTCGCCGATGATGAAGCGGGTGATGGCGGGCAGGTCCAGGTTTTCGGCCTCTTCCCAGGGGATCCAGGCGATTTCGTCCAGTTCGTCCGAGCCGTCGATGTCGCGGCTGAGCAGGGCCGAGCCGTCGGCCATGAAGAAGCGCGCGTCGAAGCGGCGGGCGCGGCCTGGCGGGGTGATGGCGCGCGCGACGTAGGTGAGGGCTGAGAGGTCGGGAATGGCCCCGGCGGCGCGGTATGCCCGCCAGCCGCCGGCGACGGAGGCGGGCGGGGCCGGTTTGCCGATGATCAGGCCGGTTTCCTCGAAGGTCTCACGCACGGCGGCGAGCGCCAGCGCCCGCGCGCGGTGGGGCGGACAGCCGAGGCCGAGCCGCGCGGCGGAACGGGCGTCGAAATCGCCGGTCGAGGCGGCGCGATAGTCGCCGCGCTCAATACGGCCGCCGGGGAAGACCCATTTGGCGGCCATGAAGACATGGCCCTGAGCGCGGCGGCCCATCAGCACCTTGCCATCGCGCACCACGATCAGGGTGGCGGCGTCTTTCGGGCGCATCCGCGCGCCGGTGACGGGCGCATCAGCGAGGTCCTGGCGGGGGTCGAAGGGGGCGGCGTTCATCTCTCCTCCCCATGAGCGAAGCGAGATGGGGAGGTGGCTCGGCGCGAATCCGCGACGAGACGGAGGGGGCGGCGCTGACCTTGCAGATCGGGGCTTTGTAGAGATGGCCTGGAGAGGGCGGCACTGTCTCCTCCACGGCCCACCGGTCGCTTGCAGCGACCGGCCCCCCGACCGCTTCGTGGCCCCCCTCCCCACTGCGTGGGCAGGAGAGTCATGGGCGCTTTCCCTTCGGTCCCTTCCCCGGCTTGGGGCCGCCGGGGCGGCCTTTGCCGCGTTTGGTGCCGCTGGGCGGGCCGCCGCGGTCGCGGATTCCCAGGCGCGGGCGCGGGGCGTTGGGATCAGCGGGGGCGGGCTCACTGAGCATTTCGAAGAGGAGCCCACCGGTCAGGGGGACGGCTTCCAGCAAGCGCACATCGACTGTGCGACCCAGGGTCCAGCGTTTGCCGGTGCGTTGACCGACCAGGGCGTGGGCGCGGTCGTCGTGGATGAAATATTCGTCGCCCAGATCGCGCACCGGAACCAGGCCGTCGGCTCCGGTCTCCTCCAGACGGACGAACAGGCCGAACTTGGTTACGCCGGTGATGCGCCCGGTGAAGATGGCGCCGGTGCGGTCGGCCAGGAAGGCGGCGACATAGCGGTCATTGGCGTCGCGCTCGGCGGCCATGGCGCGGCGCTCGGTCATGACGATGTGTTCGGCGGTGGCCTGAAGCTGGCTGACTTCCTTGTCGGTCAAGCCGTCACTGCCCAGACCCAGCGCCCGGATCAGACCCCGGTGCACGATCAGGTCGGCATAGCGGCGGATCGGCGAGGTGAAGTGGGCGTAGCGGTCCAGATTCAGTCCGAAGTGGCCGACGTTCTCCGGGCTGTAGATCGCCTGCATCTGGGTGCGCAGCACGACCTCATTGACGATGTCGCCGTGCGGGCCGTCGCGGGTTTCGTTCAGCAGGGCGTTGAAGCGTTCGGTGCGCGGGGCCTCGCCCTTGTTCCAGCGTAGCGAGAGCGTGTGCAGGAAGTCCGACAGGTTGAAGATCTTCTCCTGGCTGGGCGCGTCGTGGACGCGGTAGATCAGGGGCGTCTTCTTCTGCTCCAGGGTCTCGGCGGCCGAGACATTGGCCTGGATCATCATCTCTTCGATCAGGCGGTGGGCTTCGAGCGAGCGGCGCGGCTCGATGGAGACGACCTCGCCGGCCTCGTTCAGCCTGATCTTGCGTTCCAGCGTTTCGATGGCGAGCGGCGAGCGGCGCTCGCGGCCGATCAGCATGGTCCGGTAGGCGGCCCACAGGGGCTTGAGGATCGGCTCCAGGATCGGGCCGGTGACCTCGTCGGGCTGGCCGTCGATGGCGGCCTGCGCCTGTTCGTAGGACACCTTGGCGGCCGAGCGCATCAGGCCACGCACGAAGGTGTGGCTGATCTTCTTGCCGGTCTTGTCGAAGACCATGCGCACGGCCAGGCAGGCGCGGTCCTCGCCCTCACGCAGGGAACAGAGGTTGGACGACAGGGCGTGCGGCAGCATCGGCTCGACCCGGTCGGGGAAGTAGGTGGAGTTGCCCTTCTCGCGGGCCTCGCGATCCAGCGCCGTGCCCAGCCGGACATAGGCGGCGACATCGGCGATGGCGACCCAGACGATCCAACCGCCCTTGTTCTTCGGGTCGGGATCCGGTTCGGCATAGACGGCGTCGTCGTGATCGCGGGCGTCCGCCGGGTCGATGGTGATCAGCGGGATTTTCCGCAAATCCTCGCGGCCCTTGAGCGTCGGGGGCTGGGCGGCTTGCGCCTCGGCCTCTGCGGCCGCGGTAAAGCCGGTGGGCAGGCCGTGGCTATGGATGGCGATCAGGGAGGCGGCGCGGGGCTGGTCCTCGCGCCCGACGACCTCAAGCACGCGGCCCGGCTTGGGGCCGTAGCGGGTCGGACGACCGGCCAGTTCGGCCAGGACCAGATCGCCGTCCTTGAGTTTCTTGTCGTCGGCCTCACGTTCGGTGAGGGTCAGCACATCCTTGACCTTGCGGTCGACCGGCTCGACGCGGATTTCGCGGCGGCCTTTTCGGATAACGCCGAGGATGCGGTGGGCGCTCTGGCCCAGCTTCTTGATCAGGCGGGCCTCGATCTGGTCGCCCTGGCGCTCGAAGCGGACCAGAAGCCGGTCGCCCATGCCGGGCGCGCCGGCGGCCTTTTCATTGCGGTCGGGGGCCAGGCGGACCAGCGGCGCGTCGTCGCCGCCCTTGACCAGACGGACATAGAGCTCGCCGTCGGCATCGCGCTCGACGACGTCAGCCACGCCGGTGGGCGGCAGGGCGCCGGCCTCGGCGAAGCCCTTGCGGCCCCGCTTGCCCAGCCGGCCTTCGCCTTCGAGTTCGCGCAGCATCTGGCGCAGGGCGCGACGGTCGTCGCCCTTGAGGCCGAAAGCTCTGGCGATGTCGGATTTTTCAGTCTCTCCGGCGTCGCGGAGGAAGCGGACGAGTTCGTCCTTGGTGGGCAGGCCCTGTGGCCTGCGGGTTTTTGGTTTTTTCATTAGCCCTGAATGTAGGGGCGGTTGAGGCGGATTGCGAGGGGCGTTGCGCCAAACGGAAAAACGCCCGCCGGTTTCCCGACGGGCGCTTCCAACCCGGACGCTTACTAACTGGGGATCAGGCGGCTGCGGTCGTGCTGACCGAGCCCGAGCCTTCCTGGGGATCGCGCAGGACATAGCCGCGGCCCCAGACGGTTTCGATGTAGTGCTTGCCGCCGGCGGCGGTGGCCAGCTTCTTGCGCAGCTTGCAGATGAAGACGTCGATGATCTTCAGCTCGGGCTCGTCCATGCCGCCGTAAAGGTGGTTCAGGAACATTTCCTTGGTCAGGGTCGTGCCCTTACGCAGGGAGAGCAGCTCGAGCATCTGATATTCCTTGCCGGTCAGATGCACGCGGTGGCCGTCGACCTCGACGGTCTTGGCGTCGAGATTCACCGCGATCTCGCCGGTGGTGATGATCGCCTGGGCGTGACCCTTGGAGCGACGCACAACCGCCTGGATGCGGGCGATCAGCTCGTCACGGTGGAAGGGCTTGGTCATGTAGTCGTCGGCACCGCCACCAAAGGTCTTGACCTTGGTGTCGATTTCACTTGAACCGGAGAGGATCATCACCGGCGTATTGATCTTGCCGACGCGCAGCTGGCGCAGAACCTCGATGCCGTTCATGTCGGGCAGGTTCAGGTCCAGAAGAATGATGTCGTAGTCATAGATCTTGCCCAGATCGATGCCTTCTTCACCCAGGTCGGTGGTGTAGACATTGAAGCCCTCGGACTTGAGCATCAGTTCGATGCTCTGTGCGGTGGCGCTGTCGTCTTCGATCAGCAGAACGCGCATTCAGTGCCCCTCCAGGCGAATCTAGATGTGTGGCGACGGTGCGAAAAAGGTTACGCACCTCTTCCCCGCACGCTCACTCCGAAAGACTTAAGAAAGGTTAATCGGCCCCTCAAACGAATCGATAGGCTGATTTGGGAGTCGCGGTCTAGGGCCTGAGTCAACGATTCGATTCAGCCGATGAAATCGCCTGCGGAGCGAGTCGAAAAAGACTCACCCGGCGACCCGCCGGCCGCGATTCAGGCTATGACTGGACGTTGAAAAGGAGCCTCGCCTTGCTGTTCGTCTTGTCCCCCGCCAAGCGTCTGGATTTTTCGGCGCACCCGTTGGCAGCCGAGGCCACCCGTCCCCGCATGACCGAGGACACGGCGCAATTGGCGGTGGCGACGCGGCGGCTGACAGGGCCGGACATCAAGCGGTTGATGGGCCTGTCCGATGATCTGGTGAAGCTGAACCGGGCGCGGTTTCAGGCCTTTGATGCGGCGGCCGACGGAGATCTGCCGGCCGCCCTGGCCTTTGCGGGGGATGTTTATCAGGGGCTGAAGGCCCGCGACCTGGACCCCGCCGCCATGACCTGGGCTCAGGGCCACCTGCGGATCTTGTCCGGCCTCTACGGCGTTCTGCGTCCGCTGGACGCGATCCAGCCCTATCGGCTCGAAATGGGGACGCGGCTATCGACGCGGCGGGGCCGGGATCTCTATGCTTTCTGGGGTGATCGGATCGCGCGTCAGCTCGACGCCGATCTGGCCGGACAGGTCGATGGAACGATCGTAAATCTGGCGTCCGAGGAATATTTCGGCGCGGTTGACCGCAAGGCCCTGAAGGCCCCGATGGTCGATGTCCGCTTCGAGGACGAGAAGGACGGCCGCCGCAAAGTCCTGTCTTTCTTCGCCAAACAGGCGCGGGGGCGCATGGCGCGCTGGGCCATCGACGCCCGTATCGAGCGGGCCTCGGACCTGAAGGGCTTCGAGGCGGACGGCTACCGCCTCGACGCAAGCCGTTCGACGGATCAGGCCCTGGTCTTCTGGCGTCACCAGCCACCACCGGTGGCGCAGCAGCGCCAGGCAGCATTGGAAAAAGCCTGACCTTTCGTCAGGTTTGCGAACTGACAAGGTTCTCTCAACGCGCTAGATAGGCGGCGGATTTGGAGGGTGCCGATGGCCGATGTGTTCGTCAGTTATGATCGCCGCGACCGGGAGCTGGCCGAGAGGGTCGTCGCGGCCCTGACCGAACAGGGACTGACCGTTTGGTGGGATGACCGCATCACGCCGCACGAAACCTGGGACAAGACCATCGAGCGCGAGGTCGATGCCGCCAAGAAGGTTCTGGTGCTGTGGACCAAGAACTCCGTCGAGAGCGACTGGGTGCGGACCGAGGCCGGGGCGGCCCGGGAATCCACCCCGCCCAAACTGGTCCAGGCGCGCTTTTCCGACTGTAAGGTGCCGCTGGCGTTCCGTCTGTTGCAGCACGTCGACCTGATCGGCTGGACCCCCAAGCGGCGCCACGCCGGCTGGGACCGTCTGATCCTGTGGCTGAAGGCCGGGATCGATCAGCCGGCCGTACCGGCTCCCGGCGCGGGCGGACCAATCCCGCCGGCCGAGACGGCGACCACGCCCCCCATCACACCGCCCGAACCTGAGGCCTCGCAATCGGCGCCGGAGCCTGTCGAGGCGGCGGTACCGGCGGTGGCGCCGGCTGCTGCGATGGGGCTGGGCGATTTTTCGGGCCTGGCGGGATCTTCGTCGGAGCCGGATACTGCGGCCTCGGCACCGGCCGATGCCGCCCGTGCCGCAGAGGCGTCGGATCATGTGCCGGTGTCGATGGCGCCGGCCGTCGAGACGTCGAACACGGCACCAGGTGGGTCTGGAGCCGGCATCGACAAGCGGCTGCTGATCGGGGGCGGCATCGCCCTGGGCGCGGTGGTCCTGATCGGCCTGGCGATGATGCTCTTCTCAGGTGGCGGCGGCGGCGGGTTCTCGAGCGAAGAGCGCACGACGCTGGGCGGCTATCTCGACGGCTACGCTCAACAGTATGCCCAGGGACTGGACGCCGTCGGCGACGACGAATTGGCGCGGTTGGCGGACGATGCGGCGCATGACTACGAGGTCAGGCTGGACGGTGGTCGTAGCTACCGGGTGCTGGGCGCGTGCGACACCAACTGTCGGGACGTGGATCTGTACGTCATGGACCCGTCCGGCCAGGAGATCGGCCGCGATGTCCTGACGGACGACTATCCCGTGGTCGAAATCCCGAATGCCCAGGACGGCACCTACACCGTCCGCATCGGGATGCCGGACTGCGGTGCCGACGAATGCCTGAGCGCCGCGCGGGTCTATCGCGCGCCGTAACCCCGCGCGGTCTGATTATCCATTCGGGTATTACGACGCACGATACGTCGTGTTATTATCCAATCCGGATAATATAAAGACGCAGGCTGAGAGATATGGTTCAACCGGATAACAGGCCAGTCCGTGGCTCTGCGCGCGCGGGCCGATATGTCAGACAGGCGCGTGGGTATAGCGCCTTCCTGCCTGAGCCCCTACCGCCTGCCGACCTCGATATTTCGGGTGCTGTCATGTCGGCCCTAAGCGCCGCCGACCTCGCTCTCGGACGGCTTGATGGTGCCGTTGAGACGCTTCCTCATCCCGAGCTTTTCACGGCGATGTATGTCCGCCGAGAGGCCGTACTTTCAAGTCAGATCGAGGGCACCCAGGCCTCGATGGATGACCTCGTCGCGGCGGAAGCGAGACTTAGAGGGGAAAGGCCGCTCGGGGACGTTAACGAAGTCATCAACTACACAGCTGCCTTGAAGCTCGGTGTTGATCGCCTCGCCGACCTGCCGGTCTCGGGGCGGCTTCTTAGGGAAATCCACGGCGTTCTCATGTCGGGCGTCAGGGGTGGGCACGCGACACCGGGCGCGTTTCGGACCACCCAGAATTGGATCGGCCCACCAGGTGCCGGCCTGTCCGATGCGGTCTTCATTCCTACGCCGCCGGAAAGGGTCGCCGATGACATCGGCAGGCTGGAGACATTCCTGCATACGCCCAGCGATCTGCCCTTGCTGGTGCGCATCGGACTCGCTCATGCTCAATTTGAGACGATCCATCCGTTCGTCGACGGAAATGGAAGGTTGGGTCGACTGCTCATCACCTTCCTGCTGTGTGACGGAAATGTTTTGAGCAAGCCCGTTCTCTATGTGTCGCTGATCCTGAAAAAGCGTCGTCAAGAATACTACGAAAGGCTTCAAGCCGTTCGTGACGATGGCCAATGGGAAGCCTGGCTCGTATTCTTCCTCGAATGTGTGGAGGCAGCCGCCGTGGATGCCGCCGCCCTCGCCAAGAAGATACTGCGGCTACGCGAAGATCATCGGGATCTGCTGGTACAGGAACTGGGAGCGAGGGCGGGTAAAGCCATCCGATTGCTCGAGCGCCTGTTCCAGGACCCTTATCTCGAAGTCAACGAAGCCGCCCAATTCCTTGCGGTCGGCTTTGCGAATGCGAATGCCATTATTGGCCAGATGGCCGCGCTTGGCGTCTTGCGCGAAGCAACGGGCCAAGCACGCAATCGGCTCTTTGTGTATGAGCCCTATCTCGCGCTCTTCCGCGAGATCTAGGCAATCTTAGCCCCGCTCCTTCGTCCGGCTGAAGGCGACCTTGGGAAATTTCTCGCTGACGTAGCCGGTTTCCCAGCTGGATTTGGCGAGGAAGACGGGGGCCTGGTCGATGTCGGTGGCCATCTGGGGGCGGTATTTGCCGGCGAAGTCTTCGAGGTCGCCTTTGGTATCGGCGGTGACCCAGCGGGCCTCGGCGTAGGGGGAGGGCTCGAAGAGGACGTCGAGGCCGTATTCTTCGCCCAGGCGATCGGCCATGACCTCGAACTGGAGCTGGCCGACGGCGCCGACGATGAAGTCTGAGCCGATCTCGGGGCGGAACAGCTGGGTGACGCCTTCTTCGGCCAGGCCTTCGAGCGCCTTTTTCAGATGCTTGGCCTTGAGCGGGTCTTTGACGCGGACGCGCTGGAGGATTTCGGGGGCGAAGTTGGGCAGGCCCTGGAAGCGGACGAGGCCGGATTCAGACAGGCTGTCGCCGACGCGCAGGACGCCGTGGTTGGGAATGCCGATGACGTCGCCGGCGTAGGCCTCCTCGGCCAGTTCGCGGTCGGAGGCGAAGAACAGGATCGGGCTGTTCACCGACAGTGACTTGCCGGTGTTCTGGACCTTGAGCTTCATGCCGCGCTTGAAGCTACCCGACGCCATGCGGAACATGGCGATGCGGTCCCGGTGGTTGGGGTCCATATTGGCCTGGACCTTGAAGACGAAGCCGGTGACCTCGGCGTCGCCAGGATGGACCGTGATGTCGACGGGCACGGGTGCGTTGCGGGTTTCAGGCGGGGCTTCCTTGCGGGCCGGAAGCGGCTTGGGGGCCGGGGCCCAGTCGGCGATGGCGCGCAACAGCTCGTCGATGCCGAAGTGGCGCAGGGCCGAGCCCCACAGCACAGGCGTCATGTGGCCTTCGAGGAAGGCTTGCCGGTCGAAGGGCTTGTAGCCGGCCTCGACCAGTTCAAGCGCGTCGGTAAGGTCGGGTTGTTCGGAGCCCTGGAAATACTGTCCGGCCTGATCCAGCGACAGGGCGGCGGGGTGGTCGGGGTCGTGATCGGCGCCGGCGTCCTTTCGGGCGTAGGGCTGGAATGTGCCGTCACCAACCTTGGCCATGCCGCGCAGGCGGTTTCCGCTCTCGGCGGGCCACCAGATGGGAGACGGATCGAGCTGAAGCCGGCTGGCGATCTCGTCCAGCAGGGCCATGGGGTCCTGGGCCTCGCGATCCAGCTTGTTGATGAAGGTGATGATCGGGATATCGCGCAGACGACAGACCTCGAACAGCTTCAGCGTCTGGGGCTCGATGCCCTTGGCCGCATCCAGCACCATGATGGCGCAGTCGGCGGCGGTGAGGGTGCGGTAGGTGTCCTCGGAGAAGTCCTCGTGGCCGGGCGTGTCCAGCAGGTTGAACATCCCGCCTTCGAACTCGAAGGTCATGACCGAGGCGCTGACCGAGATGCCGCGCTCCTTCTCGATCTTCATCCAGTCCGAACGGGTGCGCCGGGCTTCGCCGCGCGCACGCACGGCCCCGGCCGCGCGGATGGCCCCGCCCGCCAGCAGGATATGCTCGGTCAGGGTCGTCTTGCCCGCGTCAGGGTGGGCGATGATGGCGAAGGTCCGGCGGCGGCCGGCTTCCTGGGCGATAGAGAGATTGGACATTGGGCGCGGCGCTTAGCGTGCCCCGCACCGATTGTCACCCGATGATCAGGCCGCCATGCGGTTCCAGACGGCCTTGTCGGCGGCGACGGGGTTGAGGCGACCGCGCGCGTGCTTGGCTTGAAGGGCGTGGATGACGTCTTCGGGCAGGACGGCGAAACGCGGTTCGACCAGCTCGGGGATACAGTCAGCCTCGGGGGCGGCAAACAGGGCGGCGTTGACGCCGGACTGGCGGCTGGCGATCAGCCAGGCCAGACGACGCGCCCGCTCGGGATCGTCGCGGTGCAGCATCGGATTCTCCGAAAACAGCTCGCAGCCCAGCTCGACCACATAGTCGAAGCCCAGCCGGTCGAAGCGGCGCGCATCGATCGGATCGACCGAGAGGTCGTCTTCCAGATCGAACACCGCGTCATTCAGCAGAAACAGCACCAGAACACACCCCATCACCGGACTCATGTCGGCCCGTTAGACCTGACCATAGGCGAGGGGGTTTGAGGTTCGGTGTGCGAACGCGGTTAAGCCTTTCTGACCAGCAGAAGGGTCCATGTCCGGTTTCGGTGCGGCTCTTCGTAGTCCTCTGTGAAGCCAGGAGAGACACCATGTATCGAATCCCGACTGTCATGCTCATCGGTGCCATGTGCGCCGCCGTGGCTGGGTGCGGCGAGCCCGCGGCGGACACTCCGACGGAAACGGCGCCCGCCGCCCAGGGTGGGAGCGCCGCGTCCATGCCCATCGCCGGCGTTCGGGGCGACCCGGAGGTGCGGCACGCCATGCAGTGCTGGGGCGTGACCAACGGATCTTACTTGATCCACATGGCGTCGCCGGATCGCGTCGTCGGGTTCCCTCAGGCGACCATGAATGACTACCGGGCCTGGTCGGCGCATGCGGAAATCCTGATCCGGGACAAGGGCGGGACGCTGGACGACTACAATGCGCTGCAGTCGGAATTCCAGGAGCGGTTCTTGTCCGAAGAGTCGCGACAGACCTTGCGGCCGGTGCTGGAGGAATGCCTCAGGACCGTTCCCGTCGCCGCGCTGGAGGTCGAACAGCCGATCCTGACCGGACCGTGATCAGGGTCTAGGCCTGCGGCTTGTCGCCATCCACATCCTCGACAAGGAAGTGGCGGCCCAGGCGGTCTTCGATCTCGACCAGCCAGATGTCCGGGTCGAAGTCGGCCTGGCGCGCGGCATAGGCGTCCAGCTCGAACTCCGGAGCGTCGGGGTGGGGCTGGATCCATAGCCGGTCGCCGTCCAGGCCGATGGTCTCGGCATAGAGACGCGCGGTGCGGTTCAGGGTGTCATAGGCCTTGACCAGCACCGCCCCCGCGCGCGCGTCGCCCTTGCGTGCGACCACGGCGGAGGCCCCGGCCAGCTCGGCGCGGCGGATGAGGGCGGCGACCCAGACGTCAGTGGCGATAAGCAAGACTTAACCGTAAGCGGAAACCGAACCGAAGGGCCGGCGCGCCTAAGGTGACGCCATGACCGGACGATTCCAAGACCTGCGCCACCCGCGGGCCATGAAATGGGGTGCCGCGCTGCTACTCGGCGCGGTCGTGGCCGCGACGCCGGCCGTGGCCGGTCCGGCCGAGACCTATTTCGAACGCAGCCTGGTCGCGGCGGCGGGCGTACGATGCCAGCTCTTCGACGCGGCGACTGCCCATGCGCTGCAAGCCGGCGTGGCTCAGTCTCGCGGCGCGGCGCTGCGAGCCGGGCTGCGCGACGCCGATGTGGCTGACCATCGCATCCGCGCCCTGGCGCGAGCGGGGCAGATCTCATGCGAAGACCCAGAGCTCCACATGGTGGCCGAGCGGGTACGGTCTGCCTTTTCGGCCTGGGCGCGGACGCCGCGGATGGAATTCCCCGGCGAGCGGTCCGACTGGCAGGTCGAGCGGACGGCCTATTCCAGTCAATCCTGGCGCCTACGTCAGGAGGGGGCCGGAGTGGTCTTCGGCTTTGCCGGAGCGGGCACGGGACATACCCTGGCCCTGGTGGTCGACGATCGGCAGATCGTTTCCGCGCGGCTGGTGCTCCGCGATCCCGCCCGCGCGCCGACGGCGTGGCTGGCGCGCGAGGGAATGAGCGAGATGCCGCCAGTTTCGGCCAGCCGTGTGTTCATGGCCGGTCGCGGTCGCCAGGCACCCGAGACACTGACGCCGACCGGCGGGAAGCTCTTCCGGTTTGCGACGTCGGCGGCGGACGCCATTGGCGAGCTGGATCCCCGCGAGCGATTTGCGGTCGAGCTGGTCCGGGCGGACGGTCAGATGCGCACGATTACCCTCGGTGCCGGGGACTTTGCCGCCGCGCGCGCCTTCCTGGCGATGGGAACACTCTAGCGTCCTAGGCTGCCTCGGCGGCCCCGGCTTCGCGGCGCATCTTCCAGAAGCGAAGCGTGCGCTGGGCCGTCTCGCGGCTGAGCTCGCTGTACATCCGTCCGAAGGACTGGGCCTTGGACATGGCGTCGCCGTCCTTGTTCATCAGGACGACGGCGTAGGTCAGAAAGACCGCGCGATCGACATCGGCAGATCGACAGATCACGGCAAGGGCATCGATCTGGCCCGCATCGACGATCTGGCGAGCGGTGTGAAAGTCGATGTCGGACAGCTCGGCCAGGGCGATCAGAAACTCGGTGCGACCCCCCGCGCGAAGGAAGCGCACGAGGGCCTCCGGGGTCAGGTTCCCGGCGGCCCGCAACTCGCGGACATAGGCCCCGGCGGTTTCGAAGTCGTCGGGCAGGGATCCGTCAGCAGCACGCAGACGCCCGCGGCCGGCGGCCATGGCCGCCTCGAGGCGGTCCGGCGGCAGCGCGGCGTTGCGTTCAAGGATCTTCTGGCGAAGTCGGGCCTCGACGATGAAATACATTTCATTGAGCAGGTCCGGCGGCATGGCGGCCCGATTGACCAGGGCTTCCTGGAGATCAGGGTTGGACTGCGCGCGGTCCGCGACGGCCTCGTGGCCGCTGCGGGACAGGCGAGCCCCGTCATTGCGGACCAACACGCCCAGGGTGTCGTCGTCGCCGCGCTCGACGATCATGTCCGAGACCGCCTCGGTGACGGTGTCGCGCTGGGAGACGGCGCGCAGGTGGCCCTGACCTTTGACCCGGACGACGTCCAGCAGGTCGGATTCCTGGAGCGCCGAGCAGGAACGAAGGACCGGAACGGCGACATCCTCGACGTCCATGGCCAGGGTCCGCGCCAGTGATCGCGGCGCATTGGGGGCAATCGAGAAACGACCGGCCAACTCCTGGCGAACCGCCTGTTCCATCTCGGCGGACAACTGGGCCAATACGGTGCCGTAGAGGTCGCTCTCGGCGGCGGTGGGCGGGGTCGTGCCGAAGAACTGATCCGTCAGCTCTCGCAGAAGTTCGCGCCGTTTCTCGCTGGACGGTTCCTTGGCGAGATCAATCAGATCCTGAAGACGCGATACGCTCACGGTTGTCGCCCCAGCATTTCCATCAGTTGATCCGGCGGCAGATTCCGCAGGATCTCGAAAGCCTCGTCGGCACGGGCATTGCGGTCCTGCTCGGCCAGGGACTGGCCCTGTGGGGATTGAAGGGCCACGAGCGTGTCTTCAGCGGCCAGAACGCGGGCGCGATCGATGGGGTCAGGGGCCCGACCGGACTGGCGATGGACGGAATAATACCGGGGCTGGCCCGTCGTGCCGGTGGCCGTCGGGGTGACCGTAGCGCCGGTCGTCGACGGTGATGTGGACGGCTGGACGACAGGCGTCGTCGTCGGGGTTGCACCGGACCGTTCGGCCGGCGTCTCAGACGTGGTCGTCGGGCTCAGGCGCGCAGGGGCGACGCTGGGGCGCGCAGCGCGCGCCGGGGGTTGCTGAATGGGCGGTCGTCCCGGCCAGGTCAGGTAGCGCAGGCCGGCCTGGCGCGCGCCTTCGGTCTGTTGCTGCTGAGCCGCCGTGGGCGCGGCGAGCAGGACGCCGCTTGCAGCGACGGCGATGAACAGGAGGCGCGTCATGGCGGAACCCCGAAAAACTTAAAGCCAGACTAGCGGGCCGGCGCTTGCTCGCGAGTTAACGCGGTGCACCAAGAGCGTGCTTGGTGCGGCGACGCACGGCCTCGATACCGGCGTGGACCGCCAGACCGAGGGCCGCCAGGACGAACAGGGCGGCGAACATTTCGGCGGTCCGCAGGCGATGGCCGGCCTCGAGAATGCGCCAGGCGAGGCCCTGGGACTGACCCGATCCGGCGACGAACTCGGCCACGACGGCACCGATGACGGCCTGGCCGGCGGCGACGGAAAGACCTTCCAGGGCAAAGGGGGCCGCCGACGGCAGACGTAGGCGAAGGAGACGGTCCAGGGGGCGGGCGCCATAGAGGTCGAACAGGCGCTCCAGTTCCGGGTCGGCCGAGGTCAGGCCGGTGAGAAAGCCGGAGAACAGCGGAAAGAAGGCCACGACGGCCGCCAGGATCATCACTGCGCGCTGGGAGTGGTCCAGCCCTGCCCAGATGACGATCAAGGGCGCGATGGCGACCACGGGCGTCACCTGGATCGTCACCGCAAACGGACGAAGGGCCTCGGCCGCCCAGCGGCTGGAAGCCGCCAGCATGGCCAGCGGGGCCGCAACCAGCGCCGCCATCATCAGACCGCCCAGGGCCATGATCAGGGTATGGCCAGCCGAAAGGGCCAGAAGCGGGCCACGCTGGATGAGGGCGTCGGCGATGGCGCTGGGCGGCGGCAGTAGATAGGCCGGCAGGGTCAACGCGCGGCAGGCCACTTCCCACACGCCCAGAAGTGCGACAGCCAGGATCAGCGGAGCCAGACGCCTCATGTCGCGCCCTCGGCCTGACGAATGGCCGCGGTGACCGCCTGGACGGCCTGACGGAAGACGCGACCGGCGCGGAAATCCTCGTCCCGCAGCCCGTCTTCGGGAACAGAAACCTCGGCGACGATCCGGCCCGGCTGGGGGCTCATCACCAGCACCCGATCCGCCAGATAGACGGCCTCGTCGATGTCATGGGTTACGAGCAGGACGCCCGGTCGCGTCTCGGACCAGAGGGCAAGGACGTCGTCGATGAGGCTGCGCCGGGTCAGGGCGTCCAGCGCGGCGAAGGGCTCGTCCAGCAGCAGGAGGCGGGGTCGGGTGACGAGGGCGCGGGCCAGGGCCACGCGCATGGCCATGCCGCCTGATAGCTGGTGCGGCTTGAGGGCAGTCGCCTGAGACAGGCCGACGCGGGCGAGTTCGGCCTCGGCGGCGGCTCGGGCCTGTGCGGCGGGTTGTCCGGCCAGTTCGATCGGCAAGGCGACATTGGCGCGGGCCGACAGCCAGGGGGCCAGGGTGGCGGACTGGAAGACCAGGCTGGTGCGGCCCGGCTCGACGGTGCGGGTGACGGTGCCGGTCGTCGGGGTCTGGAGACCGGCCAGGAGACGCAGCACGGTCGACTTGCCGCAGCCGGACGGACCGACAAGGGCGGTGATCCGGCCGTCCTCAACCGCCAGAGACGTCGGGTCGAGCGCCGGGACCGCGCCATAGGCGACGGTGGCGTCGCGCAGGGCGGCGAGTGCCACCCTAGCTCCGCAGGAAGTCGAGGGTGAAGGCCGAGCGCCAGTCCACCGTGCGCTCATAGACGCCGGCCTCGGAGGTCAGGGTGAAGAATTCCTGCCAGCGGGCGGCCGACATGTCGCCGATGCGCCCGCCCGGTGAGACGACGATCTCGTTGGCGATCATCTGGTCGCGTGCCCAGGTCAGAAGCTCCTGGGTCATCTCGGGGTTGGCCCGCTTGATGAGGGTTTCAGCCGGGCTGGGGTCTTCAGTGAGGTAGGACTGCCAGCCCTCGACCGAGGCCTCGATGAAGCGGGCGACGACCGAGCGGTTGTCGCGGATCAGACCGTCGGGCGCGAGCAGCATATTGGCGTAGGAGGGGTAGCCCTCGTCTGCCAGCAGAAAGACGCGGGGCTGGAAACCGCCTTGCGTTTCAATCGTATAAGGCTCGCTGGTCAGGTAGCCCTGCTGGACGGCGCGGGGGTCGGCCAGGAAAGGGGCCGGATTAAAGGTGTAGGGCCGGACCTCTGCATCGGTGAAACCGTAGCGGGCCTTGAGCCAGACCCAGAAGGCGGTGATCGAGGCATCCGCCAACAGGACCGGGCGTCCGACCAGATCGGCGATGGAGCGCAGCGCCGCATCGGGGTGAGCCAGCAGAACCTGGGGGTCCTTCTGGAAGAAGGCGGCCACGACCGACACCGGTGCGCCCTCAGCCGTGAGGTTCATCGGAATGAACGAGTTGGACCCCATGCCCAGCTCGACCTCACCGGCGGCGAGCAGTTGCGGCACATTGACGGACGGCCCGCCCTGGATGATCTCGACGTTCAGATCGAGGCGGGCATACAGGCCGTTGGCGACCGCCTGGTAGAATCCGGCGTGCTCGGCCTGGGCACGCCAGTCCGTGGCGAAGCGAACCCGGGCGCGGCCATAGCGGTCGATCTGCTGGCGACGCGGTTGGCAACCCGACAGCCCGCCCAGACCGGCGGCGGTCAGCCCGGCAACTCCGGTCAGTCCAGCGATCAGCGACCTACGGTCCATGGGCGACTCCCCGCGACGAACCGAGAGCCTAGCGAGGGGGTGGGGCGAAGGGAAGGCGCAGGAGCCCGTGCGGGAGGCCGGGGGTTTTTGCACGGTGAATCGGGTGCAAAAGGTGCAAAAGGTGCAAAAGGTGCAAAAGGTGCACTAAATTTTCGGACCCGATGATTGGATCGGCGCGGGGCCTTCAGACGAACCGAGGGGGAAAGACGGTCTTGGCGTTTCATTTCAAGGCATCCGAGGACGGCTCGTCAGTCTAGGGCCGCCGAAGACGACGGCGATGAAACGCACGCCGTAACCGCGGGTGTCGATGGAGATCAAGGACTTGGCTTGCGCGCCGACGGGCATGACGGTGCCGGGGCGGTCGCGCTGCATCCCCTCGAAGTCGTGCGAGCGCGGCAGCGGAGCGACAGGGCCGACGCGTCGCCCCGGCCCGCCTGTGGCGTGCAGGATGGCAAATTGTGCTGGAAACTAGGGGCCAAAAACGGATCGAGGGGCGATGGTCCGGGCGAACCCGTCCGCATCGACCCCTCACCAAGTCCGGGTTGGACGTTGGTCCGTTACGGGTGGATGTCTCATTCGTCTGGCGGGCAAGCCCGGCGTCCGATTGATCGTCCTGTCCTTGCCTGGTCTTCATCCGTAGCGAGTTGCCCCGCGCGGTTTTGAAGTCCGCCCCTCCTCGGATCGCTCCTTGGTCAGGCCCGTCCCGGTCTCTCCTGGGTTCCCCCTGAAGGCCTTGTTCGGTGGCCGGTTTCGCCGCTTGAAGCCCGGGTCTCCCCGGAGTTCCGCGCCGCGATGTCCGTCGGCAAGGACACGCTCTCGCAGAACGACGCGGGTGGCAAGCGGGACGGGGGCGATGACGGCGCGCGAATGGGGGACGGGGGGTGGATAACCCCGCGGATCAGGGGGATGGATTGCGGAAAGCTCTGACAAACCAAGCGTGTGGGTTGTCCCCAGAAATGCGGGGGATGAGCGGATTTGTTGGCGGATCATGTCGCCAACGCCGACTTCATCTCTTCGAGGCGGAGCCAGTCGGCCTCGGCCAGGTCGAGTTGGGCGCGGGCGGTGTCGAGGTCGGCGGAGAGCTGGTCGAAGCGGGGGCGGTTCGAGGTGTAGAGGGCGGGGTCGGCCAGGGCGGTTTCAAGAGCTTCGATGTCGGCCGGGAGGGATTCCATTTCGCGCTCGGCCTCTTCGAGGCGGCGGGCGTCCTTGTAGGAGAGCTTTTTCGCGGCGGCAGGGGCCGGTGCGGGCCGCTCGCCCCCTCCACCACTTCGTGGTCCTCCTCCCCCGCTTCGCAGGGGAGGGGACGCGATGGCGGCGGTTAGGAAGCCGGGGTTCTGGGCGATGAAGTCGGTCCAGCCGCCGGGGGTTTCGACGGCGTCGCCGCGGCCGTTCAGGGCGATGGTGGAGGTGGCGAGGCGGTCGATGAAATCGCGATCGTGGCTGACCAGGATGAGGGTGCCGTCGTAGTCTTCCAGCAGGTCCTCGAGGCGGTCGAGGGTCTCCATGTCGAGGTCATTGGTCGGCTCGTCCAGGATCAACAAATTGGCCGGCTGGGCCAGGGCGCGGGCGAGGAGCAGGCGATTGCGCTCGCCGCCGGACAGGGTCGAGACCGGCTGGCGCAGCTGGCTCTCCTTGAACAGGAAGTCCTTGGCGTAGGCGGCGACGTGTTTGGACTGGCCGCGCACCAGGATGGAATCGCCGCCGCCGGGGGTCAGGGCGTCCCACAGGGTCATGTCGGAACGCAGATCGGCGCGCGCCTGGTCGAGATAGACCGGCTGGAGGCTGACGCCGAGACGGATGGAGCCGGCGTCAGGCTGGATCTCACCCAGGAGGAGGCGGACCAGGGTAGTCTTGCCGGCACCATTGGGGCCGACGATGGCCAGGCGGTCGCCGCGCAGGAGTTTGGTGGAGAAGGGTTTGAGGATCGTGCGGGTGGCCGCCCCCTCCACCACTTCGTGGTCCCCCTCCCTCGTTCGCTTCGCTCCAGGGGAGGAGAAGGATTTGGAGACGCCCTTGAGTTCGGCGACGAGCTTGCCGGAGGTCGGGCCGGAATCGACGCCGAGCTGGATCTCACGCGGGAGGTCGGCGACGCGGGCGGCGCGGTCCTGGCGCAGGGCATCGAGGCGGCGGGAGCGGCCCTCGTTGCGGGTGCGCTGGGCGGTGATGGAACGGTAGAAGGTGTAGGTCTCGCGCTCGATCTCTTTGGTCAGGCGGCGCAGGGATTCGGCTTCTTCTTCGGTGACCTTGGCAGCCCAGGCGTCGAAGGCCTTGAAGCCCTTGTCCAGGGTGCGGACGCGGCGGTTCTCCAGCCAGAAGCAGCGTTTGGTCGTGCGCTCCAGAAAGGTGCGGTCGTGGCTGACCATCAGGACGGCGAAGCGGGCGGCCTTGAGTTCGTTTTCGAGGGTTTCGATGGCGAGGATGTCGAGGTGGTTGGTTGGCTCATCGAGCAGCAGCAGGTCGGGCTGTTCGGCGAAGGCGCGGGCGAGATCGGCGCGGCGGGTTTCGCCGCCGGAGAGACGGGCGGCCGGCTTGGCGGGGTCCAGGCCGAAGGTCTCCAGCCACTGATCGGCGGCCCAGGGATCCGCGCCGCCCGAGGTGGCGTGGTCGCGCAGCGTCGGGCCGACGATGACGGGCTCTTGCGGGACGTAGGCGAAGCGGGCCCCGGCCTGGACCGCGCGCTCGCCCGAGTCCGCCTCGATCAGGCCCATGACCAGCTTCATCAGGGTGGACTTGCCCGCGCCGTTGCGGCCGACCAGGCAGGCGTGCTGGCCTGGCTCGATGGCGAGATCGACGCCGTCGAACAGAGGCAGGGGGCCGTCCTGGAGACGGACGTCGCGGAGAGAGACGAGGGGGGCGCGGGCCATGGAGGGCGGGGTATAGAGGGCCTGGGGCCTGGGGCCTAGGGATTGGGCGTTGTTTCTGTCTCCGCTCCCATCGCGAAGGCGATGGGGAGGACGATCGAAGCGAAGCGGAGATCAGGAGGGTACCCTGTTCGCCGCACAAACCAGGCGGAAAGAGTTCCCTCCACCACTTCGTGGTCCCCCTCCCCATCAGAGATGGGGAGGAGACGCGCTTCACCGCACCGGGCTCGAGTGCGCCGCGCCCCGGAAGATGGCGTTGAGGAACAGGACGTCCTGGCCGTGCAGGAAGCCGCGGAAGGTGGGGTCCTGGGTGAAGGCGATGACCTGGCCGCGGCCGACGCTGTTGACCATGACATAGGGCTTGAAGGCGAGTTGGGCGCGGTTCTCGGCCCACAGGTGGCCGGCGACGGGCAGCTCATTGGCCGAAAGATATCGGAGCACATTGGTGCCCTCGTCCTGACGCAGAGGCTCATAGATGGCGGAGCCGACGACCAGAACGGTCAGGCGATCCGGCAGGCCCGATGACAGCCAGTGGCTGCGATCGACCTGGACTTGGGCGAGGACGCCGAGCACGGAATCCGGGGTCTGTTCGGCCGGGCGGGTCGCCTCGGCATAGGCGGTCGCGTCAACGATGATGCGGGGCTCGGCGGCGGGGGCGGGGACCGGCTGGCCGTCCTGGGACAGGAGCGGCTCACGCGCCGAGGCAATCATGGGGCTGTCACCGGCCATGGTCAGATCCGCACCGGCCCCGATGCCGATGAGGGTGCCGCCGCGCTGGACCCAGGCGCGAAGAGACGTGGCGAGGGCGGCGTCATAGCGGCCATAGGCGTCTGGCAGGATCAGAACCTGGTAGCGGCTGAGATCGGCGCGGGCCAGGTTTTCGGTGCGGATGATGGTGACCGGATAGCCGTAGCGGCGCTCCAGCACATAGCGGATGGCGCCGGCCGAGTTGGGATCGGTGGGCTCGTCCCATGCCAGGGCGATGCGGATAGGCGGGATCTGCGGCGACCGGTCCGAGGCGAAGTTCGGGCCGTCGGTGACCCAGGTGTCAGACAGGCCGACGGCCTCGGCCCCGGCTTCGCGCGCGATAACGGCGACCTGGGCATCGAAGTCGTCGGGCGATCCGGCGCGGCTGAGGATGACGGAGCCCGCCGGGAAGGTGCGGTCGCCGACGGTGAAGGCGGCTTCGGGGGAGCGCACGCGGATACCGGCGCGCAGGGCGCGGGTCATCACGCCCATGGCCTGGGAGCCGGAGGTGACGACGTAGGCCACGGGGGACGGATCGCCGGTGACGGTGCCGTCGATGCCGTCGGCCGAGACGGCGGCGGTGGCCACTGACGGCGTTGAGCGGCACTGGAGGGCATCGACGCCGTAGGAGCCGGGCAGGGCCCAGGCCGTGATGTCATAGACCTCGGCGTACTGGCCCTGGTGGCGGCGGGCCTCCTGGGCCTGGACGAAGCCCTCGCGCATGGTGATGGAGGGGTCCATCAGGACCTGGAGCAGGCGACCCAGGGGTTGGCCCCGGCGGATGATGTAATCGCCGGCGCGATAGCTGCGACCACAGGCCGTGAAGCCGGCGCCGGCGCGGGTCACCTCGATCCCCTGGCGGGCGAGGAGGGCGGCCAGGGCGTCGGCGGAACCGGGATCGACGTCGCCGCGCGACAGGATCCAGGCACCCGAACCGCCTTCGGATACGGCCTGACGATAGTAGGCGGCGAAGTCCGAGAGCAGACGGGCGCGGGTGGCAGAGGCCGTACGAATGGTCGAGAGCGAGGCGAGGAAATGGTTCCGCACGGTGGTGCGGTAGGTCAGCTCTTCGCCGTTGGAGCGACGCGCGACCAGGCCGCGGGCCGAGCCCTGTTCATAGGTCATGCCGACGGCACCCAGATAGGACGGCCAGCCGTCACCGTAGCCGGGATAGAAGGCGTCGAAGACTTCGCGGGTGTAATAGTCCACGCCCTCGCGATCGAAGGTGGTGGCATTGCCGCGCCCGAAGATCTGGCGCGCGCGAAGCTGGGCCTCGGGCAGAAGCGGGTTCAGAGGCTCGGCCTCGGGCGGGAAGAAGAAGGGGTCGTCGGTGCCCATCTCGTGGGCGTCGACGACGACCTGGGGCCGCCAACCGAGCATCAGCTGGGTGAGGCCGCGCGTCTCGGGCTGGGTCTGGGCGAACCAGTCGCGATTGAGGTCGAAGAGATAGTGGTTGGGACGGCCCGACGGCCACGGCTCATCGCGCTCGGCGGAGAGGCGGTCGCCGTCCGGCTCAAGGCCGAGCGACTGGTAATAGGCGTTCATGAAGCGGTCGCGGCCGTCGGGGTTCTGGGTCGGGACCAGGACGATGACGGTGTTGTTCAGCCATTCGACGACCTCGGGGTCGCGGGAGGCCAGAAGGTGCCGGGCGGTGGCCATGGCGGCCTCGGCGGGGCTGATTTCGTTGCCGTGGACCGAATACATCAGCCAGACGATGACGGGCTGGTCGGCGGGGGGCGTGGTCGCACCCGCGCGCGGATCGGTCAGGGCGAGCGAGGCTTCGCGGATAGCCCCGATCCGACGCATATTCGCCGCCGAGGTGATGACGGCATAGGGCAGGGGTCGGCCCTCCCAGGTCTCGCCGTAGCGGGTCAGCATCATGCGATCCGGGGCGGCTTCCGAAAGGGCGTCGAAATACCTCAGGACATCGGAGGCGCGCGACAGACGTTCGCCGAAGGGGTAGCCGAGCACGCGCTCAGGCGTCGGGATGGCGGGGTCGTATTCCTGGCCGGCGAACAGGTCGGCGGGTGGCTGTTGAGCCAGGGCCGGAAGCGGCGACAGAACCAACGCGAAAACAGCGAGAAGGCGAGCGAACATGAAACCCCCGAAAACAGGGGGTCAGTTAGGCCGGAGGGGGGGCGGCTGGCAAGGCGGCGGGCCTCCTGCCCCCTAGCGGTGCCGGGTCATGTGAAGACGCGAGGTGTCGTAGCCCAGCTCGGCGGTGCGGGCGAGGATGCGATCGCAGACGGCAGGCGCAGGATCAGGGGTGCGGCTGAGGATCCAGAGGAACCGGCCCGAAGGTTCGCCGACGATCGACCAGCTGTAGTCCTCGGCGTGGTCGAGCACCCAGTAATCACCAAAATAGAATGTCTCGAAGAAGGAGACCTGGAGCTTGGCATTGCCGCTGTTCTCGACCACGCGGGCGCGGCCCTCGGCTGTACGGACCTCGCCGTTGGGTGAGCCGTCGCGGCAGATGTTCAGGACCCGGATCTCACCGTCGTCGCGCAGGCTGTATTCGGCTGTTGACGCTTCACAGCCCTCCTGAAAGGTGCCGACGTCATAGCGGGCGATCTCGTACCACTGGCCGAGTTACCGATTGAGGTCGGCGGAGCGGGCCGGTTGTGGGACAGCGGGATTGCCCACCGGCGCGGTCAGGGTGGACCAGGCGGTCGCCCCCAAAAGGGCAGCGGTCGCGACGGCGGTGAGGGCGACGCGGGCGTGTGTCATGGCGCGTTAGCGTCAAAGCCACCTGTTTGGTTCCCGGCGGGCCAGGACAAGTCTCGCTCGCCGGTGTATGGACCCGCCCCATGAAGCCCTTCTGGGAAACCAAACAGCTGCACGAGATGACGGAGGCGGAGTGGGAATCGCTCTGCGACGGGTGCGGGCTGTGTTGTCTGGTGCGGTTCGAGGACGAGGAGACGCTGGAGGTCATCCCGACGCGGGTGCACTGCAAGCTGTTCGATCCCGAGGTTTGCCGGTGCTCGGATTATGAGAACCGCAGGGCGACGGTGCCGGACTGTATCAAGCTGACGCCGTTCAATGTCGAGGCGTTGGAATGGATGCCCAAGTCCTGCGCCTATCGGCGGATTCATGAGGGGCGCGGGCTGGCGGCCTGGCATCCGCTGGTGTCGGGCGATCCGGAAACGGTTCACACGGCCGGTATCAGTGTGCGGGGCGAGACGATTTCAGAGACGACCCTGGCCGATCCGGAAGATGCCCTGGACTATGCGGCGTGGGATCTGGTTGAGGAGCGCAAATAAGATGTCTCAGAAGGATGTGGGATTGAGCGGGCGCTAACCCAATATTTGGGGTTGGGCGTCCAGCTTGGTTGAAACGGAAGTCGACCATGCCTCAACGCACCGCCATGTCCCTCAACCGCTTGACGCAGATTGCGGCGACGCTCTGCGGCACGCCCGGTGCGACCGTGGTGCTGGGCGGTGAGAGCAGCATGCAACTCCGGGGCGGCACGAATGTGTGTGTCGATCAGGCCCCAAAGGCCGGAAGTTTCACGGAAATTGCGATTCAGCAGGGACCGGGGTCTGTGCTGGTTGTCGAAGACGCGAGCAAGGATCCCCGGTTCGCGGACCACCCTCTGGTAGCGGGGCCGTCCCACGTGCGGTTCTATGCGGGGGCCGTCATCACACTCAAGAGTGGCCAGGCGGTTGGTGCCCTGTGCGCGCTTGATGTGGTGGCGCGTCGACGGCCTGATGATGCCACCCTGGCGGCGCTGGAGACGCTCGCGGACCTGGTGGCGGACATCATGGACCGCGATACGGAGTTCCGCCGCCAGCGTGACGAACTGGCCATGATCGATCTCGCAGAAGCCATGTCCGGGGTCGGACACTGGCGCATGGACATCACCACGCGGGCCGTCAGCTGGTCTGATGCCGTCTACCGGATCCACGGCGTCACGCCGGACGACTATCAGCCGACCCATGACACGGTCGCCAGCTTCTACCACCCCGATGACCAGGACAGGTTCACGGCCGAGATTCGACAGGTAATCCAAACCGGCGAGGAAGGGCAGGCCGAGTTCCGGCTGGTGCTGCGGAACGGTGAAGAGCGACTGGTGCTGTCACGCGCCGCGGTGGAGAGGGGTCCGGACGGTCAGCTGATGGCGGTGTTCGGCGTGGTTCAGGACATCACCCAAGAGCGCAACATCCTGAAGCGGGTCAGCACCAGCGAGGCGCGATACCGGCTGTTGGCCGACAACATGGCCGATGTCGTCACGCGCATGCAGCGCGATGGGACGAGTACCTATATTTCTCCGGCCGTCCAGAAACTGTTGGGCTGGACTTCGGACGAGATGACCGGTCAGGCGGTGGACTACATCCACCCCGAAGATTGCGCCAAGGTCATGGGGGTCATCGCCTCCGTGCTGGACGGATCGGACCGCACGAGCTTGATGCATCGGGTGCGGCACCGCGACGGGCACTATATCTGGGTCGAGAGCCGGTTTCAGCGGATCCAGACCGAGGAGGGACGGGCACCGGAGGCCATCGTCGTCATTCGCGACGTGTCGCGTCGCAAGGCGCTCGAAGAGCAGCTCAAAACCGCGCTGGACGAAAGCCGCGAACAGGGTGCGCGCTATCGCCTGCTGGCCGACCGGGCCCAGGACGTCATCGTCACCTACGGCTATGACATGAAGGTTCGCTATGTCTCACCCGTCGTGGAAGAGATTACGGGGCTAAAGCCCGAGGAGGTCGTGGGTCGCCCGGTGATCAGCCTGATCCACCCTGAAGACGCACCAGGCGCGGTCGAAAACCTGTCAAACTTCCTGCGCGAAAATCCCAAGGCGACCCTCTTCTCACAGAAGTACCGCGCCCTGAACAAGGACGGCGAGGTCCGCCACTATGAAACACGGACCCGCATCGTTCATGACGAACACGGGCGGGTCGCTGAAATCCAGGACGTCGTGCGCGACGTGACCGAGACGCACCGGCTTGAGGGCGAACTGCGCGAGGCCCTGGTCCAGGCAGAGGCCGCCGGGAATGCCAAATCGGAGTTTCTGGCCAATATGAGCCACGAGCTTCGCACGCCTCTGACCAGCGTGGTCGGCTTCGCCAGCCTGCTCAAGACCAGCTCGTCCCTGCGCGCCGAGGATCGTCGGCACGTCGAACGGATCGCGACGGGCAGCGAGGCGCTGCTCAGCGTGATCAACGACATTCTCGACTATTCCAAGCTCGAGGCGGACGCGCTGGAGATGGATCCCCACCCGTTCGATCTGCAGGACTTCGCTGAGGGCGCGGCAGAACTGATGGAGGGACAGCGCGAGGCCAAGGGCCTGGAGCTGGACCTGAACATCGCGCCGCAGGTGCCGGCCGTGCTGGTCGGTGACGAGGGCCGGTTGCGACAGGTGACGTTGAACTTCCTGTCGAACGCCATGAAGTTCACGGCGCGCGGGACAGTCACCCTCGACGTCGGCGGAAGCCCAAGCCCCGACGGCGGATGGCGGTTGCGGGTGGCGGTGACCGATACGGGTATCGGAGTCGAAGCGAACAAGTTGGACACGCTGTTCGAACGGTTCACCCAGGCAGACCAGTCGACAACGCGCAACTTCGGCGGCACCGGGCTGGGGCTGGCGATTTCCAAGCGTCTCATCGAGCTGATGGGTGGGGAAATCGGCGCTGAGAGCCGACTGAACCAGGGTTCGACCTTCTGGTTTGAAGTGCCGTTGCAGGTGGCGGAGGAAACTGAGGCGAGTCTGCAGGCCCCGACGGCCATGCCCGAACGTCACGCCCGCATCCTCATCGCCGACGATGCCGCAGCCAACCGGGAGCTGGTGAGTGCGATCCTGACCCAGCTCGGAGCCGAGCCGACCCTCGCCGGCAACGGCGTGGAAGCTCTGGCGGCGGTGCAGACGTCGTCCTTCGACCTCGTCCTGATGGATATGCACATGCCGGAGATGGATGGGCTGGAGGCCACGCGACGTATCCGGGCCCTGGGTGGGGCGTTCGCGCATCTGCCGATCGTCGCGCTGACGGCGAATGTTCAGGCCGAGCAGATCCGGCGCTGCCTGGATTCCGGAATGGACGACCACGTCGGCAAGCCGATCAACATCGCCGAACTGGCCGCGACGGTCGCCCACTGGCTCGAGCCCGGGAATCGGGACGGAACTCGCCTACAGAAGGCGGTGTCGTGACGGGTGAAACGCCCGCATTGCCGACTTGAAATCATCATAAAATCAGAAACTTCAGGATTTCTGAGCGCAGGTTATCCGCGCGCTTCGCTGGTCGGTTAGGTTTGTCGCAGGCTCGAGAGCTGGGCCTGAAGCACCCCGGAGACACCGATGTTCGACTGGCGACGGCCGTTTGGCCGGCGAGGCGAGGCTGCGTCCGAAACCAAGGCCAGCGCGGTCGGACCCGTGATTGCGTTTTCCCACATTGGCCGCCCGGTATGGACGCCACGAGACTATGCCAGTCTGGCGCGGGAAGGTTTCGCGCGGAACCCGGTGGTCTATCGGTGCGTGCGTCTGATCGCCGAGGCGGCGGCCAGCGTGCCGCTGGCGGTGTTCGAGGGGGCAGAGCGGCGCGATGATCATGTGCTGGCCGAGCGGCTGGCGCGGCCCAATTCCGAGCAATCCGGCCCGGAGCTGTTCGAGCAACTGTATGGCCATCTCCAGACGTCGGGGAATGCCTATCTGGAGGCGGTCGATGACGGCCCGGCGGAGGTCTATGCCCTGAGGCCGGATCGGGTGCAGGTGGTGCCCGGAGCGAACGGCTGGCCGGCGGCCTATGACTATACGGTGGGGGCGCGAAGCCGGCGGCTGATGCGGGCGACGGACGGTTTCTCGCCGGTGCTGCACCTGAAGCTCTTCAACCCGGTGGATGACTGGTACGGGGCCTCACCGCTGGAGGCGGCGGCCTGGGCGGTGGACGTCCACAACGCCTCGGCGGCCTGGAACAAGGCGCTGCTGGACAATCAGGCCCGGCCCAGCGGCGCGCTGGTCTTCGGCAGCGGACACATGAGCCAGGATCAGTTCCAGTCCCTGAAGGACGAGCTGGACAACAGCTATGCCGGGGTCGCCAACGCGGGTCGGCCGATGCTGCTGGAAGGGGGGCTGGACTGGAAGCCGATGGCGCTCAGTCCGCATGACCTCGATCATATCGAGGGCAAGCATGCGGCGGCGCGCGAGATCGCCCTGGCCTTCGGGGTGCCGCCGCAGCTGCTGGGGATACCCGGCGACAACACCTATCAGAACTTCCGCGAGGCCCAGGGCGCGTTCTGGCGCCAGACCATCGTGCCGCTGGTCGGCAAGACGGCCGGGGCGATGACCGCGTGGCTGGCCGTGCGACATCCGCAGGTGACGATCCGGCCGGATCTGGATGCCGTGCCGGGACTGGCAGCCGAGCGCGAGGCGCTGTGGGCGCGGCTGGAGGCGGCGACCTTCCTGACGCCGGAGGAACGGCGACGGATGGCGGGAGTGGGCATCTAGGCCCCGCATCAGGCCAGCGGACGCGAGGATAAGGGCATGACGGACGACATGGCGCGGCGGTGGCCAGCGGCGGTGATGGTGGCTGTGGCCGTGCAGGCGGCGGCGGCCTTGATGTGGGCGGGGGCAGCGTCGGCGCGGATTGCGGCGCTGGAGGCGCGGGCCGAGCGCCAGGGCACGGTGATCGAGCGGCTGGCGCGCCTGGAAGAACAGACCCTGGCGACGCGGGCGGCCGTCGAGCGGATGGAGCGACGGATGGAGGTTGGCGGTGAGTGAGGCCGTCGAGATCGAAGGCTACGCCTCGCTGTGGGGCGTGGCGGACCTGAACCGGGACGTGACGGTGAAGGGGTGTTTTGACGCCAGCCTGATCGCGCGGGGTGCTGGCGGGGTGCGGATGCTGCACCAGCACGAGGACGCGCCGGTCGGGGTCTGGGATGAGCTGATCGAGGATGAGCGCGGGCTGTTGGTGCGGGGTCGGGTGATGGACTGGTCAGCGGGCGCGCGGCTCTGTCAGGCGCTGGTCCGGGCCGCGGCGCTGGACGGGCTGTCGATCGGGTTTCGGGCGGTGACGGCGCGGCGCGACGGGGCGCTCAGGGTGCTCACGGCGGTGGATCTGTGGGAGGTGTCGCTGGTGACGTTCCCTATGCTGCCGGGGGCGCGGTTGATCTGGTCGTGATCCCTATGGCTCAGCCGAACTGTCCGGTCTGACGCGCGGCCAGGGCGGCGTGGATGCGGTCGAGCGACTTGGGCTGGGTCAGGAGGCGCGCCAGCCAGAGGGCGATGACGCCCACGAAAATGTAGGATCCCTCCGTCAGGATGGCGATGACGGCCGCCAGGGTGATGAGGCCGACCCAGATGCCGATCTTGAGGGTGGTCTTGTCGACGCCCGTGGCGATGGCCTGTTCGGGCGAAACGGGCGGCGGCGTGGTCGGGACGGTCGTGGGCCGTGAGGCGGTCGGCGCAGGCGACGTGACCTGAACGGAGGGGCGCGGCGTCAACGGAACGGTCGGCTCGGCGCGGGGCCGGGACCGGTCACGGCGGCGATAGAGCGCCGGGTCGATCGGGCGCGGACGGTCGGCGGCGTCGAGATAGAACAGCTGTACGAAGTCGAGGGCCTGAAGGTCCAGGCCGGTGACGTCCTGGCCATAGGCGTCGGCGACGAGGCCGACGAGGCGGCCACGGCGGAGCTGGAACTGAAACGACATGGGCTGGGCCAGGCCGCTGACGACGGCGTGGACCGAGCCGAACAGGCCGCTGGGGCCACGGGCCTTGCCGGACCCTGAGCGGGCAAGGCCCGTGCGGCGCACGAAGCCCGTAAGGCCGGGAAAAAAGCGACCGGGCGTCGCCTCGTCGGCCAGGCCCTCGAGCTGCGGCAAGGCCGGTGCCAGCTCCCAGGCGAGCGCCTGGATGACGGCGCGTTCGAGCCGGGAGAAGGGCGGATTGGGCTCGGTGCGGCGTGGCAAGGATGTCTCCAATGGGGCATCAAAATTTCGGGGCGCCTGGTGCGTCCCTTCATCCGGCCCCGCTGTGCGGGGTCACCTTCTCCCGCGAGAGGCGAAGGATCAACCAGGGACGATCATGAAAGAGACCAAACAGGGGCTCGCCTCGCCTGAGGCGCGGGCGGCGATGCATGAGCTGATGGGCGCATTCGAGGCGTTCAAGGCGGCCAATGATGAGCGGCTGGAGGCGATCGAGAGAAAGGCGGGAGACGGCCTGCTGGAGGCGAGGGTGGCGCGCATCGACCAGGCGGTCGGGGCGGCGCAGGACCGGCTGGAGCGGCTGTCGGCGGATGCGCGGCGGCCGGTGATCGGGGCCGGCGTGTCGGAGAGAGACCCCTCCACCGCTACGCTGTCCCCCTCCCCCGCAAGCGGGGGAGGATCTCCCGAGTTCAAATCCTATCTCAGGACCGGGGCCACGGCGGGGGTGATCGAGGTCAAGGCGGGGCTCTCGACGGGGGCCTTGTCCGGCGGTTATGTGGTGCCTGAGCAGGTTGAGCGGCTGATTGAAAGACGCCTGATGGCGGCCTCGCCGATGCGCGAGATCGCCGCCGTCAGGACGGTGGCCGGCGGCGTCTACAAGAAGCCCGTGTCGATCGCCGGGGTCGAGAGCGGCTGGGTCGCCGAGACGGCACCCCGGCCGGAGACGGACCCGGCGACCTTGCAACTGCTGGAATTTCCGTCGGCGGATCTGTACGCTAGCCCCGCCGCGACCCAGACCCTGCTGGACGACGCCATGGTCGATCTGGACGAATGGCTGGCCGCCGAAGTCGAGGACGCCTTTGCCGCGCAGGAGACGGCGGCCTTCGTCAACGGTGACGGCGCGAACAAGCCCAAGGGAATCCTGTCCTATACGGTCCAGGCCGATGCGAACGCGGACTGGGGCGAGATCGGCTATGTGGCGTCCGGTGCCGACGGAGCGTTCGAGGCGTCGGATCCGACCGACCGGCTGATTGATCTGATTTATGCGCCGAAGTCGCAGTACCGGGCCAACGCCCGGTTCGTGATGAACCGGCGCACGGCGGGGATCATCCGCAAGTTCAAGGACGCGGACGGCAACTACGTCTGGAGCCCGGCGACCCAGCCGGGGGCGACCAGCTCGCTGCTCGGCTATCCGGTGACGGAAATCGAACAGATGCCGGATGTCGCCTCGGGCAGCCTGTCGATCGCGTTCGGGGATTTCCGGCGCGGCTATCTGATCGTGGATCGGGCGGGGGTGCGGGTGTTGCGGGATCCGTACACGGCCAAGCCCTATGTTCTGTTCTATACCACCAAGCGGGTCGGCGGCGGGGTGCAGAATTTCGATGCCCTCAAGGTGATGAAGTTCGCGGCGACGTAGGGCGTCGGTTGTCTCCTCCCCAGCGGGAAACCGATGGGGAGGCAGGCCCGCTAGAAGCGGGCCGGGGAGAGTCTTTCCGCAGCACCGGCGTTGACCGGATCGCACGCGATCCGGTCCTCGCAGTCTTGGCTCGCCAGCGGCGCACCGGGGGCCGCCGGCCCCTCCACCCCCCACCGGTCGCTTGCAGCGACCGGCCCCTCCACCACCCACCGGTCGCTTGCAGCGACCGGCCCCTCCACCACTTCGTGGTCCCCCTCCCTACCGCTGCGCGGCAGGGAGGAGACGCGTGCGGCAACCATCGAGGAATAAACGATGAGCGAACCGGTGAGCCTCGCCGAGGCGAAGCTGTTCCTGCGCGTCAGCCATGACGCCGAGGACGACCTTATCGAAACCCTGATCGCGGCGGCGCGGCAGCGGGTGGAGGCGGCAATAGGTGACATGATCGACGAGACGGCGCCGGCCGCCTTGAGGCTGGCGGTGCTGAAGCTGGTCCACGCGGCCTATGAGGGCGAGGTCGACACGGAGGCCGAAGGTTGGTTGGCCCCGTATCGAGGGTTGCGGCTGTGAGGTCGTATCGAACCCTGGCCCAGGTGTTCACGCCGACCGACGCGGAGACGGAATTCGGCGGTCGAACGGTCGACTGGTCGCCGCTGGGCGAGCTGTGGCTGCGCCTGTCGTCCCCGCATCGACGCGAGGATGGGACGGGCGAGATGAAGCCGGTGGTGACCGAGGTAAGCCTTGCAGAATCACGGTCTGACCCGCGTGTCGCCGCCGGCCAAAGGGTGGACATCGCGGGGGTCGAATGGCGGCTCGTCCACGTCGATCGGGACGCCCCGAAGATGGGTCGCATGACCTTGACCCTGACGCGAGACTTGTGATGCCGCTAGATCCTGAACGCGCCCTGCAAAAGGCGCTGATCAACCATCTGCGGGCGGACGCCGGGCTGACGGCGCTGCTGATCAGTCCTGCCGCCATCCATGACCAGCCGCCGGAAGAGATCGGCTGGCCGCACCTTCTAATCGGGCGCAGCGAGAGCCGGTTCGTCCCGGCAGACGGATCGGCGATGGAGCACATCCTGACGCTGACGGTGCGGTCGCGCTTCGGCGGAACGGAGGAGGCGAAGGCCATCAATGCGGCGGTGCGGGCCGCGCTGACTGAGCCGGACCTGGCGCTGGAGGGCGGTCGGATCGTGAGCCTGCGCGTGACCTATCAGGACGTGTTTCGCGCGGCGGACTGGACCACGACCCTGGGGGTCAGTCGGGTGCGCGTCGTCACGGACAAGGATTGAGGAGACGGAGATGGGCGCGCAACGCGGCAAGGACATTCTGCTGAAGATCGACGACGGCGAGGACCCTCCGGGCTTTGTCACGGTCGCAGGGCTGAAGGCCCGCACGATCGCGCTGAATGCGCGGACGGTGGACGTCACCGATGCCGACTCGGCCGGACGCTGGCGCGAGTTGCTGGCCGGGGCGGGCGTGAAGGCCTGTTCCGTGGCCGGTCAGGGCGTGTTCCGCGATGCGGCATCGGATGCCCGAGTGCGCGAGGTGTTCTTTGAACAGGCGGCCCGGACGTGGCGGCTGATCGTGCCGGACTTCGGGATTCTTGAGGGTCCGTTCCTGGTGGCGGGCTTGGAGTATGCGGGTGAGCACGCCGGAGAGGCGACCTTCGCCCTCAGCCTGGCCAGCGCCGGCGAGCTGACGTTCGAGGCCCTGTGATGAATCCGGCTCGCGGCGAGGCTCAGGTGCAGGTCGGGGGTGAGCGGGTGCGGCTGTGCCTGACGCTGGGCGCCCTGGCTGAGATCGAGAGTTCCTTGGAGGTCGAGGGATTTCAGGCTCTGGCGGATCGGCTGCGGCAGCTCACCACGGCGGATCTCATCGAGGTGCTGGCGGCGTTGATGCGCGGTGGGGGTGCCGATCCGGCGACCGCGACACGCATGGCAGAGGCGTCCACGCCGCAGCTCGCCGCCGAGGCCGTGGCGCGGGCGTTCGAGGCAGCGACCCGGTGACCTGGGCCGTCATGATGCGATGGGCCTTTCACAGGGGCATCGCGCCAGCTGCGTTCTGGCGGCTGTCGCTGACGGAGTGGCGAATGCTGACGCAAGAGGCGGCGGTGCCCTCGATGAGCCGCAATGAGTTGGCGCTGCTGGCCGACACCTGGCCGGACGAGGTGAAACATGACTGAGGGGCTGGACGAGGTGCCGGGTCGCGCGGCCGAAGCAGCCGAGGCGCTGGAGCGGCTGAAGGCTCCGGCCGAAGCGACGGCCCAGGCTATTGAGGGGAGCTTCGAGCGCGCCGGTGAAAGCCTGGCGCGGTCCCTGGCGCGGGCAGCGGCGGACGGCGAAGTGACCCTGGCCGAGCTGGCCCGCGCAGTACTGGCGGCGATCAACGCCATGGCTGGATCGGGGCGCGGTGGGGGACTGGGAGACGCCCTGGCGGCGGCCATGGGGTCGGTGTTCGGAGGGGCCAAGGCGGACGGCGGGCTGGTCATGCCGGGCGCGGCCTATCTGGTCGGCGAGCGCGGGCCGGAGGTGTTCCGACCGGCGACGAGCGGCAGCATCGAAGCCGCGCAAACGGGTGGCGTCACAGTGAACGTGACGGTTCAGGGAGGGCCGGAAACCCTCCTGCGATCCGAGGCGCAGATCGCACAGGCCTTGGTTCGGGCGGCGCGTATGGCGACCCGCGGCTAGTGAGGGCGCGGCGTCGGGATGGGGCCGTATTGATTGGTCTGTTGCTGAGACGGCATCAACGACACCACGAACAGGAAGATGTTCCCGAACGGGACGAAGGCCAGAAGATAGAGCCAGCCGGACATCCCCACGTCATGCAGCCGCCTCGCGTAGATCGCGATGCTGGGGATGGTGATAGCCAGCATGAACAGGCCGAAGATGACGAAGCCGAAACCGAAGGTCGCTGCGGCGGCTTCGGACTCCAGCGACGGATCGATGGCCGCAGCTGCGACCCCAAAGACGATCAGGGGGATCCAGGCAATCAGAACAGCGAACAGGGTGAACCCCCAGAACTCCTTGCGCCGCGCCCGACCATTGCCGTCGGCGTAGCGCTGGGTGATTGCCCGGACGAAATAGGCCCAGAGGCTGAGATCCTCGCCCGTGTAGTCGACGGAAGCGGGTGCAGGGCCAGAGGCTGAGACAGCCGGAGCTGGGGCCAGGGCGATGACTTCGCGCGCATAGCTCTCGGCGGCCACGAAATCGACCGCTGAGCCGACCGCCGGAAGGTCGCCTCGGACGTCAAGCGCGGAGAAGGCGTAGCGGTTGCCGTCCTCGCCACTGATGAGGCCGCCGCCGGTTTCGGCGTCGAAGGTCAGGATCTGGCCGCGCAATAAAATTCTCCCCCGTGATCGCGACCTTGTCTCGGCCATTTGCGGGGTATCGGTCAACAGGATTGGAGCGCCCATGAGCTTTCACGAGGTGAGCCTGCCGGCGCGGCTGGCCTTTGGGTCGACCGGCGGGGTGGAGCGACGCACGGAAATCGTCACGCTGGCGAACGGCTTCGAGCGGCGCTCGACCCCTTGGGCCGATGGGCGGCGTCGATTCCTGATCGGGGCCGGCCTGCGGTCGCTGGAGGATATGGCGGCCCTGACGGCCTTCTTCGAGGCGCGGCGAGGGCGACTGTACGGGTTCCGGTTTCGTGACTTCGCCGATTTTCGCAGTGGCTCAGGTGCGCCGTCCTCGTTGGATCAGACTCTCGGAGAGGGCGATGGCAGCCGCACGGTGTTCCAGCTTGCCAAGAGCTATGGCGACTATGTGCGCGTCATCCGCAAGCCGGTCGTCGAAAGCGTGCGGGTCGCAGTGGATGGCGTGGACCTGTCGAGTGGGGCCTTCAGCGCCGATGCCGCCAGCGGCGCGGTGACCCTGATGGAGGCTCCCGCCGAGGGCGCCGATGTCACGGCCGGGTTCCTGTTCGAAACGCCGGTCCGGTTCGACACCGACCGGCTGGACGTGACGCTGGAGACATTCGAGGCCGGGCGGATCGCCGCCGTGCCTCTGATCGAGATCAGGATCTGAGCCCATGAGAGACGTGCCTGAGGCGCTGGCCACCCGCATCGAGAGCGGAGCGGCCCGGCTGTGCCATGCCTGGATCGTCACCCTGGCTGACAACAGCCGGCTGGGCTTCACAGACCATGACGCCGACCTGAGCGTCGAGGGGGTGACCTGTCGCGCGGCCTGTGGCTGGACGGCGGGCGCGGCCCACCAAGAACTGGGGCTCGATCCGGGGCTCGCCTCGGCCCGGGGCGTGCTTGATGTCGAAGGTCCTGTCGAGGCGGATATTCGCGGCGGTCGGTGGGATGGCTCGCGCATCGAGGTCTGGCGGCTGGATTGGAGCGAGCCTGAGCTGAGGGTCCGCATCGGGGTCGGCCAGGTTCGTCGACTGGTTATTGCCGGCGAGCGGCTGACACTGGAGCTGGAGGGGCCGGTGGCCCGGCTGGACCGGCTGACGGGGCGCACGTTCGGGCGGCTGTGCGATGCGGCTCTGGGTGACGAAAGGTGCGGGCTCGACCCCGGGGGCCTGGCCGCCGCAGGCTGCGACAAGCGGTTCGAGACCTGCCGGACGGTCTTTGCCAATGCGATGAATTTTCGGGGGTTTCCCGACATGCCGGGCGACGATTTTCTGTTCGCTCAGCCGGGCCGAGGCGGCCTCAACGACGGTGGGAGCCGCCGATGAGTGGGCTTCGCGAGGCGGCCCTGGCCGAGGCGATGACCTGGATCGGCACGCCTTATCAGCATCAGGCCAGCGCCAAGGATTTGGGGTGCGACTGTCTCGGATTGGTCCGGGGCATCTGGCGGGCCCTGTATGGCGAAGAACCACAAGCTGTCCCGCCCTATCGCGCCGACTGGGCGGAGGTCAGCCGCCACGAAAGTCTGCTGGATGCGGCGCGACGCTGGCTTGTGGAAATCCCGATCGGGACGGCGTGTCCCGGCGATGTCGTCCTGTTCCGCATGAGCCCCGAAGCCGCGGTGAAACACTGTGCGGTGATCAGCGACGCCGGGCCGCCGGGACGGATCGTCCATGCCTATTGGGGGCGAGCGGTGACCGAGAGCTGGCTTGGCGACTGGTGGCGGTCGCGGCGGGTTGCGGCGTTTGCGTTTCCGGATCGGGAGGACTGAATGGCCCAGGTTGTCTTGTCAGCCGTGGGACGCCATTTCGGCGGCCCTGTCGGCCAGGTGCTCGGCTCGGCGATCGGGGCCCAGATCGACCGCGCAGCCGTGCAGTCGCTGATGCCTCCGCGACAGCTCGGCCCCCGTCTCGAGCAGATCCGCGTCCAGGGGGCGTCAGAGGGAGCCCCGATCCCGGCAGCCTTCGGGCGGGTGCGGGTGACCGGCCAGATCATCTGGGCCGCGCGCTTTCGGGAGCGTCGCCACGACGGTCGCGCCGGCAAGGGCGGGCCGCGGACGGTCGACTACAGCTATTCGCTCAGTTTCGCGGTCGGGCTTTGCGACGGTCCTATCGACGGGATCGGCCGGGTCTGGGCCGACGGCCAGCCGTTCGACGTCGCAGGCGCGACGATGCGCGTGCACTACGGGACCGCCGATCAGGTGACCGACGCCCTGATCCAGGCCATCGAGGGCGAGGCCCCGGCCTATCGTGACCTTGCCTATGTCGTATTCGAGGACCTGCCGCTGGATGCCTTCGGCGACCGGGTGCCGCAACTGGCGTTCGAGGTGTTTCGGCGCCCGCGCTCTGAAACGCCGAGGCTCGAAGACCGACTGGAAGGGGTCTGTCTCATCCCGGCCTCCGGGGAGTTCGTCTATGCGACGCGGCCAGTGCTGAGGCGCGACGGGCTGTTCCGCACCTCGGCGGAAAATGTGAACAACCGCGAAGGCCGGCCCGACCTGATGGTGTCGCTCGACCAGTTGCAGGCCCAGTTGCCGAATTTGAAGCGTGTCACCCTGGTTGTGAGCTGGTTCGGCCGGGACCTCAGATGCGCGAGCTGTGACGTTCAGCCGATGGTGGATCGTCGGGTCAAGGCGACGGCGGGCCGGGCCTGGAGCGTCTGTGGGATAGAGCGCGCGGACGCTCGTGAAGTGTCCCGCATCGACGGAGCTCCGGCCTATGGCGGCACGCCGTCCGACGCGTCGGTGATCGAGGCCGTCCAGGAGCTGAAGCGGCGAGGGCTGGAGCTGATTCTGGCTCCGTTCGTGATGATGGACGTGCCGGCCGGTAACGCCCTGGCGGACCCCTACGGCGGCACCGAACAGGCCGCTTACCCCTGGCGAGGGCGGATCACCTGTCACCCGGCTCCGGCACAGGCCGATACAGTGGACGGCACTGAGGCGGTCGAGGCTCAGGTCGCGGCCTTCTTCGGAACGGCGTCACCGGCAGATTTCTCCTGGATCGGCGGCGGCGTGGCCTATTCGGGACCCAATGAATGGTCGTGGCGGCGGATGGTGCTGCACTATGCGCGGCTGGCGGTCGCGGCAGGTGCCGACGGCCTGTTGGTCGGCTCGGAACTGAGGGGCCTGACCTGTTTGCGGGCAGCGAGTGCCTATCCGGCGGTGGAGGCGCTGAGGTGCCTGGCCGTGGATTGCCGCACGATGATGGGACCGGAGGCCGTGATCACCTATGCGGCAGACTGGAGCGAATGGAATGCCGTCCAGCACCCTGACGATCCGGGCGGCGTGGTCTTCAATCTGGACCCCCTCTGGGCCGATCCGGCGGTCAGTTGTGTGGGCATCGACTGGTATCCGCCGATCTCGGACTGGCGCGAAGGACGTGCGCATCTGGACGCTCTGAGCGGATGGAGCGGGCCGGCCGACGGCGACTATCTGGCGGCCCGCGTCCAGGGCGGCGAGACCTTCGACTGGTTCTATGCGGATCCGGCCGCGCGCGAAGCTCAGGTGCGGACGCCGATTGCCGATGGAACGCATGACGAGCCGTGGGTGTGGCGGGCCAAGGACATTCTGGGTTGGTGGAGCCATGCCCACCACGACCGGATCAGCGGTGTGCGCCAAGACAACGCAACGGCCTGGGTGCCCGGCATGAAGCCGGTGCGCCTGATCGAATTCGGATGTGGGGCGATCGACAAGGGGACGAATGCGCCGAACCTGTTCCTCGATCCCAAGAGCGCCGAGAGTGCGGTTCCGCCGTTCTCCAGTGGGCGTCGTGATGACCTGGTACAGCGGCGGCTCGTCGAAGCGACCCTGCGCCGCTTCGACGATCTTGCCGTCAATCCCGAGGCCACGGCCTATGCCGGGCGCATGATCGAGGCGCTCGACGCCTGGTGCTGGGATGCCCGGCCATTCCCGGATTTTCCGGCGCGCGAAGACGTCTGGGCCGACGCTGGAAACTGGCGGACCGGCCACTGGCTGAACGGTCGCCTGCACGGTGAAGCCGCCGACCTGATCGAAGCGATCGCCCAGCGGGCCGGCCTGGTCCCGTCGGACCTGGATTTGAGTGGGGTCTCGGGGATCGTCGAGGGCTATCTGATCGATCGACCGATGACGGCCTCGGCGGCCCTGTCGCCGCTGTTGCTGGCGCTCGGTCTGGACGTGGCCGAGCGCGGGGGGCGTCTAGCCTTTTTTCAGCGCGGCGAGGACGTTGAGCTGACCGATGACGACCTGGCCCTGCCCGACCGGAGTGAAACGGACGAAACCGCCCGCGAGGTTGAACCGACACCCCATCTGGCGCGGGCACGATTCATCGACGGCGGAGCCGACTACGCCATCGGGGCAGTCGGCGCGCACGGAAGGTGAGGCAGGCGGTGCGTCGCTGGATCTGGATCTGCCACTTGTCACCACCGACAGCGCAGCCGAGGCCGTCGCACGATCGGTTCTGGATCGGGCAGCGGCGGACCGTGCTCAGCGGCGGGTTCACCTGGCCCCGCTGGCAGCATTGAAGCTGGAGGCGGGCGATTGTGTCCGCCTTGCCGACGACCCGACGGATTGGCGGATCAACCGTATCGACCATGACGAGGCGTGCCGGGTCGTGCTGACGCCTGACAGGCCAGGGCCGATGGGGGCCGGTCGCGAACGCTGGCGACCCGGGGAGCCGGTGTTGCCTGGCGCACCACCGGTGCTGGAGCTTCTCGATCTTCCGGGCGGGGGCGATGACGACCGCCTGTTGGCAGCGGTCGCAGGCGAGCCTTGGCGGTCGGTCGATCTGCACCTGGGTCCCGATGCCCAGAGCCTGACGTTCCGCGCCCGAATCGAGACGCCTGCCACCATGGGGGTGCTCGAAGCGCCGCTGGAACCGGGGCCGGTTCATCGGTGGGATCGTGGCCATGTGCTCGTGGTCCGGCTGGAGGGCCAGGCTCCGCAGAGCCTGGGCGAGGCTGCGGTGCTTGCCGGAGCCAATCGCATCGCGGTGCGTGCCGACGACGGCGAATGGGAAGTCGTCCAGTATCAAAATGCTGAGCTGATCGACCTCGACGTCTGGCAGCTTAGCGGCTTGCTTCGCGGTCAGGCCGGTACCGAGCCACAGGCCGAAGCCGGAGCCGGCGTCGGATCAAGAGTGGTCTGGCTCGACGCGCCCCTGGTGTCGGTTTCGATGGTCGAGGCGGAGCGCGGTCTGCCACTTCAGGCGCGCATCGTCCCGGCCGGCGGTCCCGCCAGTGAGGGCGATACGGCGGATCAAGCGGTGGTCTGGCGCGGCGTTTCGCGACGGCCCTGGTCTCCGGCCCATCTGGAAGCTGACCTGAAGACCAGCGGCGACCGGGCGTTCAGCTGGATCCGGCGCGCACGGCAGGGCGGGGACGGATGGGATCTGGAGCCGCCGCTGGGTGAGGAGCGCGAAATCTATCAAATCACTTTTCTGGCCGATGGGTTGGAGGTCGCGACCTACGAAACCGACACGGCGTCGTTCGTCTGGCCGCTGGCCGATCAGGTGCGGGATTTGAGCGGGCTGACCCCCGAGGTTCTGTCCGCACGCGTCGCCCAGGGGTCGGCGATCTGGGGCTGGGGACCGGCGGCCTTGCTCGACATCTGAGACATCGGGGTTGCGCCACGCGACGAATGGCCTAACTCACGGGCCTGTGACGATTGGCGAGAGGGTCCAGAAGTTTGGCCGGCGATCCGTACAAGGAACTGGGTGTCCCCCGCTCGGCCAGCAAGGCGGAGATCAAGAAGGCGTTCCACAAACTGGCTAAGGACCTGCATCCGGATCGCAATCCGGGTGACGCGGCGGCTGAGGAACGGTTCAAGCGGGTCACGGCGGCGTTCGACCTGCTCGGTGACGAAGAGAAGCGGGCCAAGTTCGACCGGGGCGAGATCGACGCGGATGGCCGCGAGCAGTTCCGGGGCGGCTTCGGCGGTCGAGGGCCGGGACCGGCCGGCGGTGCGGGCGGACGATTCGAAGGCGCGGACCTAGACGACATCTTCGAGATGTTCGGCGGCCTGGGAGGGCGTCAGCGTGGGCCCGCGAAGGGCCAGGATATCCGCGCACGCATGGAGATTTCCCTTGAGGAATCGATCACGGGCGGAACCCGCCGGATCGCTTTTTCTGATGGGCGGACGTTGGATGTCAGCATCCCCAAGGGCGCGGCTGAGGGCCAGGTGCTTCGGCTCAAGCAGCAGGGCGCGCCGGGGCGCCAGGGCGGACCGTCCGGCGACGCCCTGATTGAGATCGTTGTGGCGGACCATCCCCTGTACAGGCGGGTCGGCGCAGACCTGCACATGGACGCGCCCGTTTCTGCGCCCGACGCGATCCTGGGCGGCAAGGTGACGATCCAGACGCCGGACGGGGCCGTCAAGCTCAAGATCGAGAAGGGATCGAACTCGGGCCAGGTCATGCGGCTCAAGGGGCGGGGCGCTTTTGATGCCAGTAGCGGCAAGCGGGGAGATCTGATGGCCAGGTTGATCGTCACCCTGCCAAAGACCGTCGATGCGGAGCTGGAGCGCTTCGCCGAATCCTGGAGGGCGGAACGACCTTACTCGCCTCAATTGCGTTGACGTTGGTGTCAGGTCTCAATCCGCCGTAAACTCATCGTTCAGTCCCCGTTCAGAGCCGACGGCGTATCCGTTGATCGTCATGAAGCGTTTCCTCGTTCTTTTCGCCGCTGTGACGGCTCTGGTGGCCCCGGCCGCGGTCTCGGCCGCCCCGGCGGCGGACTTTGTCCTGGCCAGCTACCAGCAGTTCCGCGCCCGTCAGGACGACAGCCAGCGCGTCAGCCTGAGCGAGGTCGTGCGCCGGCTCAGGGCGTCCCGTCAGGGCCAGATGCTGGATGCCCAGGCGACGACGCGTGACGGACGCGCGATCTATGTGATTATCTGGGAATATCCCGGCGGGCGAATCGGCAACATCTTTGTCGATCAGCGAACCGGAGCCGTCATCGGAGAAAACTGACGCATGCGCATCCTGCTGGTCGAAGACGATCCTGATCTTTCACGGCAGTTGAAGGCGGCGTTGGCTGATGCAGGCTATGCGGTCGATCACGCCGGCGATGGCGAAGAAGCGCATTTCCTGGGGGACACCGAGCCCTATGACGCGGTGATCCTGGATCTCGGCCTTCCCAAGATCGACGGCGTTTCGGTGCTGGAGCGCTGGCGTCGGGAAGGTCGCAGCACGCCGGTGCTAATCCTGACCGCACGCAGTGCCTGGTCGGACAAGGTGACGGGCTTTGACGCCGGCGCTGACGACTATCTCACCAAGCCGTTTCACACCGAGGAGCTGCTGGCGCGGCTGCGGGCCCTGCTGCGGCGGTCGGCCGGCCATGCCACGGCGACGCTGACCTGCGGTGCCCTGCGACTTGACCCCCGTGCCGCGCGGGCCAGCGTCGACGGCGAGCCGATCCGCCTGACCTCGCTTGAATATCGGCTACTGCACTATCTGATGATGCACCAGGGTCGGGTCATCAGCCGGACCGAGCTGGTCGAGCACCTCTACGATCAGGATTTTGATCGTGATTCCAATACGATCGAGGTTTTCGTCGGTCGTGTCCGCAAAAAAATCGGCCCGGACCGCATCGAGACCGTTCGCGGGCTCGGATACCGCCTGACGCCGCTCGAGGGCGAGAGCGACGCATGACCGACGTGGCGGCGGTCGAACCGGCCGTCGAAACGCGGGGCTCGCTGGCCTGGCGCCTGATCTGGCTCGCGGCCGGCTGGAGCGTGCTGGCCCTCGTCCTGACGGGTCTCGTCCTGACGCAAGCCTTCCAGGACACGGCGATCCGTCGGCTTGAGGGGCTGCTGCAGGCGACGGACATAGAAGTGGCTGCCGTGACGCGGGTTCAGGGCGACTATGTCGTGACGCCCCCGGTGCAGGACGCTCGAACCCTGAGGGCCTATTCCGGCAAGTATTGGTCTGTCGTGGAGCCCGACGTTCAGGGTGGATTTCACCCGCTGACCCGGTCGCAATCGCTGTTCGACTATGGGTTACCCGCTCCGCTGGACGGCCCGGGAATGATCCTGGCGGCTCCCGGTGAGCCTTACTTCTATGACGCCGTCGGTCCGGACAGTCAGCCGCTCCGGATCATGGCGGTGGCGAGAACCCTGCCCAACAGGGGCGCTCCGGTCATCTTCCTGTCGGCTATGGACCGAAGTGAGATCGATCAGGACATCACCAATTTCTCGTTCCTCGCCTGGTCTGCCCTGGGCGTTCTGGGCTTTGGACTGGTGGCGGCGGTCTTCATTCAGGTGCGCGTCGGCCTGCGCCCCCTCTATGCTCTGGGAAATGCGGTCGCTGATGTGCGGCGCGGCAAGGCGCAACGGCTGGTCGGACGGTATCCGCGCGAGATTGCGCCCCTGGCACAGGAACTGAACGCGCTGCTGGACCACAACCAGGAGGTCGTCGAACGTCAACGCACCCATGTCGGCAACCTGGCCCACGCGCTGAAGACGCCCCTGGCGGTCATGCTGGCGGAAGCGGGCTCCAAGAAGGGCCTTCTGGCCGACACCGTTCGCAGACAGGCCGAACTGATGCGGGCCCAGGTCGAGCATCATCTTCAGAGAGCGCGTGCAGCCGCCCGGGCCCAGCAAACTCACCAGACGGCACCGGTGGGTGAGGTGATCGACGAGCTGGCCACCCTTCTGGAGCGCGCTTTTCGTGCGAAGGACATCGAGATCGACTGGCGGGCTCCGGATGATCTGGTTTTCCGCGGTGAACGGCAGGATCTGCAAGAAATCTTGGGAAACCTCCTGGAAAATGCCTGCAAATGGAGCCGGTCGCGCATCCGGGTGGACGCCGTTAGGGCCGCGCCGGGCCGGCTCAGCATTCGGGTCGACGACGACGGCCCCGGATTGCCTGCCGATCAGCGCCAGGCGGTCCTCAAGCGGGGAACACGGCTGGATGAGGAGGCCCCCGGCACCGGGCTCGGGCTCTCGATCGTTGATGAGCTGGTCAAGTCGTACGGCGGGCGGCTGGAGCTGGGCACCGCCCGGCTCGGCGGTCTTCGGGTGGAACTCGAGCTTCCGGCCTTCGAAACCTAAAAACTCTGATTTCTATGCAAGTCTTTCCTTAACCCCCGACCCTGCATGGTAATTCAGCGAGCGCGTTCGGCTCGACTGGGGGCACGGTGATGTCCGGCCTGTCCGAAACCAAACGGCGTGCGATGGCGATGTTGCTGGGCCAGGCTCCCGAGCCCGTGCTGCAAGCGATCGAGGAGCGTTTTCAGGGCTCTGGTGGTGGGCTGGCCGCGGATGTCGTGGCACTGGCGCGCAACGAGCGGCTGAACCGGGCCGTGCTTCAACATGCGTTCGGGCCTGTCCTGGCTTTCAGCGCGGCGCGCGCCGACGGCGTCAGGGCGCCCTTCTTTGCCAAGGCTATGTTTCGCCGTCTTTGGGCCGAGGTGCGCGTCCGTCGCCCGGATCTGGCCGAGACCTTGATGGCGACGGTCGATCGCGAGGTGGATGTCATCGCCCCTCCCGGCTTGATCGAAGGCATTTGCCTTACGGCTGCGTCGATTGCTCGCGGACCCGATCCTGCGTCTCTGGGACTGGCCAACAGGGACGAGGCAGAGGACCTGGCGGCTTATCTCGATATGTCGCCTTTTGCCGACGCCGCCATTCGGCGGTTGCCGGATTGGCTCGGGCGGATGGACGGGGAGCAACTGGCCGGGCTCAAGCTGTGCTTCAAGGACGCAGATGCCGTCCGCGAGGACGGTCGGGCCCGACTGCTCGAAATGTTGTTGGCCCAGATGCCGCGTGCGGCCGATATTCTGAAGCTTCTGTCCGCCCTGACGGACCATGCCGGGGCGGAGTTCATCGATCGCACAGAAATGGCGCACTTCGCGAGCCGCCTGATCGAACACGCCGAGACGCTCGGTGCCGGGATTCGGATGGATGCGCCCGGCCTGACGCTGGCCGCAGCGGAATCAGCGACCGCCGACCTGGTTGTCGTGTCCGACATCCTGACCGAGTTCGACCTGCATTTCGCCGGACTTCACGGCGGGGCCTGGACGCCGCGTCTGCTGGCGGTGCGCCGGCGTTTGACCAGCGAAATGGAGGCGGCCTTCAGGGCGATGCCCAAGATGATCGACAGAGCGCTGCCTCTTGGAAGCATCAAGCTGGCAGGCCGAATGTCGCGTCTGGCTCCCGATCACTCGGCAGATCCCGACTCCGAAATCGTGCATCGCGCCCGTGCTGCGCTGCATATTCTGGCCGGGACCCGCTCTGCATCTGCCAACCTCGGGAGCGAAGGTGCGCGCCGGGCGGCGGCCGACGGCATGGCCGAGCGGATCGATTCCTACGCTGAAGAATCCCTGCAGATGCTCCAGCAGGGGGTCGTTGAAGATACGGACCGGGCCCTGGCCCTGATTGAGGTCGCGGCCGAGTTCCTCTCGCTGACCCGCAATGAGCAAGCCGGTGCCCTCGTACGCCGCCGGGCGGCCGTCGCCATCAACCGAGGCGAGGACCAGGCGAGCGAAGCGGCCTGACACTTGGCACATATCGGCCGGCGAGCTAAACGGCGACCGCCATGCCGCTGCTTCCCCGTTCCCCCCGCGCCCGGCGCCGTTTCATCTTCATTGCGGTGGCCGCTCCAGTCCTCGCTCTGGCCGTGGGCCTGACATTGTGGGGCATGCGCGCGCAGGTCACCTATTTCTATTCGCCCAGTGAGGTGGAGCGTACCCAGATCGATCCGACGGTGACCGTGCGGCTGGGCGGACTTGTTCAGACCGGGTCTGTCAGCTCGACGGCCGCGGGCCACCACCTCTTCGCCATCACCGATGGCGGGGCGTCGGTGCCGGTCACCTATGACGGTGATCTGCCCGACCTCTTCCGTGAAGGGCAGGGGGTCGTGGTTCAGGGACGATTCGACGGCGCGGGCGGTTTCACCGCAACCCAGGTCCTGGCCAAGCACGACGAAACCTATATGCCGCGAGAAGTTGCGGATGCGCTGAAACGCGAAGGCCGATGGCGCGAGGGTGAACCGGAAGCCGGACGCTGAACTCTTTCAATTCTCCTGCCGTTTCGCCAAGGTTTCGGCACATTCGAAGGGCGATATCCGTGGCCCTGGGATTGCAGGGGACCGGGCCCCAGTATCCCGTTGCGAAACACAGCCGGCCCCCCCGGCCATCGATGAAAGGACGCCGAGGCTCGTCATGATCAAGCGTAAGGAGTTCATCACCGGAGCGGCCGTCGGGCTGGCGATTGCGGCAGCAGCTACGGCCGGCGGAGTGCTGGAATGGCCCGCAGCCCGCGCGCAGCCTATGGCTCCGGCCGATGCCCTGCTGGTACGGACACAAGGGCCGGTGGTGTTTTCTCCGCCGCCCGGCGCGCCCATGTCCTTCGCCGACATCGTCGATGCCGTTTCGCCGGCGGTGGTGTCGATTGACGTGCGTCAGCACGTCAGTGCCGAGTCCTTGCGCGAGCTGCCCGGTTTTGGCGGCCTCCCGTTCGATCTTCCCCAGCCTGAAGGTCAACCGGGCGAGCAGGACCAGGAGCTGCCCGAGCAGATGGGCTCCGGTTCCGGCTTCTTCATCTCGGCGGACGGCTATATCGTCACGAACAATCACGTCGTGGCCAACGCCGAAGAGATCACGGTCCGCCTCACCGATGATCGAGAGCTGCCGGCGACGTTGGTCGGAACGGATCCCGAGACCGACCTGGCCGTCATCCGGGTCGAAGGTCACAACTTCCCGTTCGTCCGGTTCGAGACTGACGCACGTCCGCGCGTCGGCGATTGGGTTCTGGCTATCGGCAATCCGCTGGGCCTGGGCGGGACCGTGACCGCCGGCGTGGTGTCGGCCTATGGCCGCCAGATCGATCAGTCGACCACGCCTTATGTCGACTACATGCAAATCGATGCCCCGATTAATCGCGGCAACTCGGGCGGCCCGACCTTCGACATCCATGGCCGGGTCATCGGCGTCAATTCGGCCATCTATTCGCCGAACGGCTATTCGGTCGGCATCGGCTTTGCCATCCCCGCAGACGTGGCGGATCGCGTCACGCGCAGCCTGATCGCGGGGGGAGCTGTCGAGCGCGGGTATGTCGGCATTTCTATTGGGCCGGTGACCAATGATGTGCGCGAGGCCCTGAACCTGCCGGAGGGCACCGACGGAGCCCGGGTGACCAACGTCAACGCCGGTGGGCCCGCCGCGCGCGGCGGGCTGCTCTTCGGCGATATCGTGACCGCCGTCGACGGGCAGGACATTGATGACGCCAATGAACTGACCCGGCACGTCGGGGCGGTTCGGGTCGGCGAGACGATCGTCTTCGACGTGCTTCGTGGTGGGCGTCACCAGCAGATTTCGGTGCGCGCGGATGCGCGACCCAGCGCCAATGAGCTTGCGGCCCTGAATGCGATCGACCGCGACCGGGAGTTTCCGCAGGCCGGCAGCGTCGCCGGAGACCCGGCTCTGGGAATGACCGTTCGCCGCCTCGATGGCGAGACACGGCAACTGTTCGGCATCGCAGAATCGGTCGCCGGGCTGGTCGTTACCGATGTCCGTCGCGGCACCGTGTTTGCGCGCCGCGGGTTCGAGCCGGGCGTCGTCATCGTTCGCGCGGACAACCGCCCGGTCAGTTCCGCCGAGGAGCTGAGCGGCATCATCGCCGAACTGCGCCGCAGCGGCCGTCCCAGCGTGCTTCTGGATCTGAGCTATCGGGGCCAGCCGACGCTTCAAATCATCGAACTGAATGATATCCCGGTGGCCGACTCGGGGGCGGGCGGCTAGGCTGGTGGCCTCACCAAGGGGGGCTCTTTGCGAATTCTGATCGTCGAGGATGACCAGGACGCCTCCGCCACCATGCGCAGGGGCCTGGAAGAGGCAGGCCACGATTGTGTGGCCGCTCCGGACGGGGCTTACGGCCTCGAAGAGGCGCACAAGGGCGGGTTCGACGTCTATGTGGTGGACCGGATGATGCCGCGCCTCGACGGGGTCGGCATGGTCGAAACCTTGCGCCGCGAAGGCGACCAGACGCCGGTTCTGTTCCTTTCAGCCCTGGGCGAGGTCGAGGACCGGGTCGTGGGCCTGAAGGCCGGGGCCGACGACTATCTCGTCAAACCCTATGCCCTCGCCGAGTTGCTGGCGCGCGTCGAGGCGCTCGCGCGTCGACGTGAGACCGGATCGGTCCAGACCGTTCTGAAAGTCGGCGACCTTGAGATGGACCTGATCAGTCGGTCCGTGACCCGCGCAGGCCAGGACATCGACTTGCAGCCGCGCGAGTTCCAATTGCTCGAATTCCTGATGCGCAACGCCGGCCAGTCGGTCACCCGGACGATGTTGCTGGAAAAGGTCTGGGAGTATCATTTTGATCCCCAGACCAACGTCATCGACGTCCATATCAGCCGCCTGAGATCGAAGATCGACAAGGGATTCGACCGGGCCATGCTGCAGACGGTGCGCGGGGCGGGATACCGCTTGGAGGCCTAGCCGTGCGCTGGCCGTCAGCCCTGCGGCGCACGCCGTTCCGCCTGACACTGCTGTTTCTGGCCCTGTTCACAACGGCTGCCAGTGCGTTGTTGCTCTATGTCTATTTCGCCTCGCGTTCGGAAGCCGCTGCGCGTGCCGAGAGCGGCATCCGGCGAGAAATGGACAGTCTGACGGCGATCTACCGGGAACGAGGCCCCGAGGCCCTGAACGCGGAGTTGATCGATCGAACGTCCAAGGGGGGGAACTATCTTTATCTGCTGACCGACGCACAGGGGCAGCCCGGCACCGGCAACGTCAACGAAAGCCCGATCACAGAGCTGCGGGGGCCCGAGACTTGGGAGACGTTCCGTCTGTCGGCGGCCGACGCTGATGGCCGTGTGGCACGCCGTGCGGCCATGGGCGTCGAGGTGCGCATGGCGGGCGGCGAGTCCTTGTTTGTGGGCGAGGACATCGGTGACAACGAGGCCTATCTCAATCGCCTGTCGCTGATCCTGTGGGGGGCCGCCGGTATCGTCTTTCTGCTGGGCCTTGGCGGCGGTTTGCTGGTCAGCCGCCAGGTCGACGGGGCCCTTGGGCGACTCAACGCCGTGGTCGATGCGGTCAGGGGCGGCGATCTGAAGCAACGGGTTCAGGTGCGCGGGGCGGGCGACGAACTGGATGAGCTGGGCGAAAACCTGAACGCGATGCTGGATCGCCTTGAGCAGTCGATGGCTGCAATCCGGCACGCCGGTGACGCCATAGCCCACGATCTGCGTTCGCCGCTGAACCGGATGCGGGGTCGCCTGGAGATTGCTATGATCGACGCGGAGGCGGGCAGAGCCGATGGCCGCGAAGCCTTGTCCCAGGCTCTGGACGAGACCGACGAGCTGTTGAAGACCTTCAACACCGTTTTGTCGATCGCGCGGCTGCAGGCGTCGTCGGGACCGCCTGATCCGTCAGACTTCGATGCCGCTGAACTGGCCTTCGACATGTCGGAGTTCTACCAGCCGCTGGCCGAGGACACGGCGATCGAGTTCTCGGCAGAGATCCAGACGGGGCTGATCGTCCACGCCAACCGTGCCTTTCTGGCCCAGGCCCTGGCTAACCTCATCGACAATGCGGTCAAGTTCACCCCGCAGGGAGGGGCCGTCATGCTACGGGCGCGCCGCCGTTCATCCGGTGAGGTCGAGTACTCCGTCACCGATACCGGCCCCGGCGTCGACGAAGCCGACCGCGAGCGTATTCTCGAGCGGTTCGTGCGCCTGGACAGCAGCCGTTCGGAATCCGGAGCCGGGCTGGGTCTGTCGCTGGTGCAGGCGGTTGCTGAGACTCACGGAGGCCGAGTCGAAGTGTCGGAAGGGCCGGGCGTCGTCGACGGGTCGGGACCCGGCCTGCGTGTCGCCCTGGTGTTGCCGCCGGCATGACGGGCGCGCTCGCCCTCGCCGCGCGTCTAGGTCCTTGTGGGCCTGTGCTGGACAGTCCGGCGGCGCAAGCGACGTTCGAGCAACTCAGCCGGGCGGCACGCGAGGACGGCTGGTCTTCGAGCCTGATGCAGGCCGAGGCGGCGATCCGACCCGTCCTGTCCGCGTCGGACTATCTGGCGAGCCTGATGCGCCGCTGGCCGGACAAGCTGAAGCAGGTGTTGGCCGTCGATCCCGACGTTCGACTGGCACAGATCCTGGCCACCGCCCGCACCCTGACGGGCGGACCCGACGACGTGCGCGAGCCTCTGCGGCTGCTGAAGGCAGATCTGCATCTGTTGACGGCCCTTTGCGACCTCGGAGGTGTCTGGTCTCTGGACATGGTGACGCAGGCCCTCAGCGATTTTGCCGACGTCGCGCTGCGGGCGGCACATTTAGCCATCGCGCACGACCTGAGGGAACGGGGTCGCCTGATCGCTGCCGTGGACCCCGAAAACCCGATCCCAGGTCTCTTCGGACTGGCCATGGGCAAGCACGGGGCCGGCGAGCTGAACTATTCCAGCGACATCGACGTCACCTTCTTTCACGAAACCGAACGTCTGCAGGCGGCCTTGTCGGACCGCGAGGAAGCTCAGGCCCTTGCCGATCGGGTCGCCGGGGCGTTGGCTCGCCTGCTCAGCGAACGGACAGGCGAAGGCTATGTGTTCCGGGTCGATCTTCGCTTGAGGCCGGACCCGGGATCGACCCCGCCGGTGGTCGCCGCCCCGGCTGCCCTGAACTACTACGGCACGGTGGGCCAGAACTGGGAACGCGCCGCCTTCATCAAGGCCCGTCCGGTGGTCGGGGACCTGGGGGAAGCCCAGGCCTTCCTGCAGGCACTGCGGCCGTTCGTCTGGCGCCGCAGTCTGGACTTCGCAGCCGTCGCCGATGTCCATTCGATCAAACGTCAGATTCATGTTCACCGGGCCGACGACCGCCCGACGGCGGCCGGGGCCGACCTCAAGCTCGGGCGTGGGGGCATCCGTGAGATCGAGTTTTTCGTCCAGACCCAGCAGTTGATTCTGGGGGGGCGCGACGCCTCGCTCCGGTCGCCTCGAACCTTGAAAGCCTTGGCGGCCCTCGCAGCCGTCAACCATGTCGATCAGGGCGTCGCCGACGAGCTGAGCGCGGACTACGTGCGGCTGCGCGAGCTCGAACACCGCATCCAGATGCTCGACGACGAACAGACCCACACCCTGCCCGAAGATCCGGAGCGGAGACTGCGGGTCGCGGTCCTTTCCGGGGAAGCGGATCTGGTGACCTTCGACGGCGAAGTCGAGGATCTGATGACGCGGGTCAATGTGCGGTACGGCGAACTGTTCGCCGATGACGAGGCCCTTTCGTCGGAGCTGGGCAGTCTGGTGTTCACCGGGATCGAGAACGATCCCGAGACCTTGCGTACCCTGACTCGCATGGGATTCACCGAGCCGGACCCCGTGGCCGAGACGATCCGGGGCTGGCACCACGGCCGCATCCTGGCGACACGGTCGGCGCAGGGGCGTGAGGTGTTCACGCGCTTTGCTCCGCGTCTGTTGGAAGCCTGTTCGGCGACCGGCACACCAGACGCCGCCTTCCACCGTTTCGCCCGCTTCTTCGAGGGGCTTAGGGCGGGTGTCCAGGTGCAGTCATTGTTCCTGCTCCAACCGGCGCTGTTCCGACTGATTGTCGAGACGCTGGCCTTTTCGCCGCGCCTGGCCGCCACGCTCTCCCGGCAGGCGGCGGCGCTGGATGCGTTGCTGGATTCGACGTTCTTCCAGTCGATCGAGGTCGATAGCGGCGTCGTCGAAGAGATCGAGGCGAGTGGGCGCGATGGCCCGGACTATGAGGCGGCGATGAATGCGGTCCGCCGGCTTCATCGTGAGCAGGATTTCCGCATCAGCCTGCAGGTCCTGTCGGGAACGGCCGACCCGGCGCGAGCCGGCGAGGCCTATTCCGACCTGGCTCAGGCCTGCGTCCGGGCGCTGGCCTGGGCGTCGCTGGCGGAGGTTGAACGTCTGGGCGGGCGGATGGCGGGGCGGATCGCGGTCGTCGCCCTGGGAAAACTGGGCTCGCGTGAAATGTCGGGAGCCTCGGATCTCGATCTGATGACGGTGTTCCAGGCGGATGCGGACGCGGAGTCGGACCTGAAGGGGTGGAGCCCCGACCGCTGGTATGGGCGCTTCACCCAGCGACTGATTGCGGCTCTGTCGGCCCCGACCGCCGAGGGGGGGCTATACGAGGTCGATATGCGGTTGCGTCCGTCGGGGGCGGCCGGGCCGGTGTCCGTCTCGCTTCGGGCCTTTGAAGACTACTACGCCCTCGACGCCGACACCTGGGAATTCCAGGCCCTGACGCGCGCGCGTGTCGTCTGGTCCAGCGAAGACGGTTTCGGCGAGATGGTGACCGAGCTCATCGACCAGATCCTGCGTCGCCCGCGTGACCGGGCGTCGACCCTGGCTGACGTCGCTGGAATGCGGGCGCTGATGCGACGCGAGCATCCGCCCTGGAGCTTCTGGGACATGAAGCGATCGCAAGGCGGCCTCATCGATTGTGAGTTCGCTGCCCAGGCCCTGCAACTGGTCTCGGCGGCTAAAGGAGGACCGCTGAGAACGGGGACGGTGCCCGCCTTGTCGGCATTGACCGAGGCGGGATGCGTTGCGGGCGATGTCTGCGCCGCCCTGGTTGAGGCCTGGACCCTCCAGCAGGGGTTGGCCCAGCTCTTGCGATCGTCTCTGGATCGCCGCAGCGACCCCGCCAACGAACCTCAGGGCTATCAGGCGCGCCTGGCGCGGATCGGCGGGGAGGCGGACCTGGAGGGGCTGGGGCGTCGCGTGGCGATGGCGCGGTCCCGCGCCTACCAGGCGTTTACAGGCCTGCTCGAGGAAAGTGCGACGGATTTCCCGCGGGCGGACGTGTAAGGTTCGTGGTGGGGCTCACCGACGAAGGAACAATATGATGAAGACCCTGATTATTGGCGGCCTTGCCGCTGTCGCGATCGGAGGCGTGGCCCTCGCCCAGGACGGCCCGCGTGGCCCGCGCGCCGCCGATTCTGACGGCGACGGCCGCATCAGCCAGGCCGAGTTTGTGGCCGGGGCCCTGCAACGGTTCGATCACCAGGATGCCAATCGCGACGGGACGGCCACGGTAAGCGAACGCCAGGCCGCCCGTGAGAGTCGCCGGACTGAACGACGTAGCCAGATGTTCGCACGTCTGGACGCTGACGGAGACGGCATGATCTCGCGCGCCGAGTTCGACGTTCGGCCCGAATGGCGCGGAGAAGGCGAAGGTCGTGGCCATCGCGGTCGGGGTGGTCGCGGTCGCGGACATGATCGCCAGGGCGAAGCCGGCGACGCCACCCGTTCTGAAGCCGAGGCCCGCGCCACGGCGGCCTTTGCGCGTATGGATGCCAACCACGACGGCTTCCTGACCTCGGAGGACCGGCAGGGTCGCCGCGGCGGGCGCCGGGGCGGAGCTTCGGAGTAGAACCCATGTCGGACGCGGGTCTGCGGGCCAGGGTCGTCCAGCCGGAGGCGAGATGGTTTGACGGCGACAAGGCGCGATCCAGACGACGATCTGGTGCTGCGGGTCGGGCGCGGCGATGCGGTCGCAGCCCGCACCCTTGTCGCCGACAAGCTGCCTCGCATGGTCCGTCTGGCGTTCAGGATGCTCGGAGATGCGCAGGCGGCAGAGGATGTGGCCCAGGAGGCGCTGTTGCGCGCCTGGAAGCAGGCACCTTCATGGAAACCGGGTGCGGCCAGGTTCGATACCTGGCTGCATCGGGTCGCCTTGAATCTTTGCTACGATCGTCTGCGCCGGCGTCGCGAGGTTCTGACCGACAGTCCGCCGGACCAAGCCGATCCGGGGCCGCTACCGGATCAACGCTGGTCGCAGCGCGACGTGGCGCGTCAGATCGAAGGTGCGCTCATGGCCCTGCCGGATCGGCAGAGAGAGGCCTTGGTGCTTTGTCACTATCAGGAACTGTCCAATGCCGAGGCCGCCGGCCTGATGAACGTCAGTGTGGAAGCCTTGGAGAGCCTGTTGTCGCGTGGGCGTCGAACATTGCGTCGGGCATTGGCAGACCTCGCGCCGGGGAGGGATAAGCCATGACCGTGGGGCTGGAGCGGTTTGAGCAGATCATCGACGCCTATGGCGGCGATCCGGGGCGGTGGCCACCCGACGAGCGTGAGGAAGCCGAGGCGTTGATGGCCGCGGAGCCGCGCGCCCGTTCGCTGGCCGAGTCTGCGCGCCGTCTGGACGAACGGCTGGCCCAGAGTGAGGCACCGTCCCCGTCGGACCTGCTGACCCGGCGCGTTTTGAAGGCCGCGCCCCGTCCGATGCACGTGCTCGGCTGGGCGTCGGGTGCCGGCTGGGCGGCGGCGGCGGCGGCGGGTCTGTTCATCGGGCTGTCCCTGGGTGAGCAGTTCGAGGTTCGCAGCCAGGCCTATGAGGGCATCAACCAGGCCATGACCTGGACGCTGGACGAGGCGGAGGATTTCGGATGACGGGCCGCGGACTGAAAATCGCCCTGGGGGTGTCCGTCGCGCTCAATGTCTTCGTCCTGGGTGCCGTGGCGGGCGCCCTCATCATCGGTGCCCGTTCCATGGATTCGCGCGGACAACGGGAGCGGCCGCCCCTGATCCAGATGGTGCAATCGTTGAATGAGGCCGACCGGGCGGGAGCTGAACGGACCCTGCGTGAATCCGGTCTGGCTGCGCGCCAGGACTTCGATGCGGCGAGGCGCTATCGCGCCGAAGCGATCCGGCTGGCGGGAGCCGAGACCTTCGATCGGGCGGCGATCGAGGCGGAACTCGCCCGCGCCCGTGAAGCCGAAGGTCATGGACGCGACCGGATCGAGAGCTCGCTTCTGGACCTCATGGAGCGCCTGGACCAATCCGACCGTCAGCGTCTGGCACCGGGTCTCGCACGGCGCGGGCGAGGGGGGCACCGGGGACGCAACGGCCCCGCTCGACCACATCCCGAGGTGCCGGTCGCTTCAGACACGGCCCCCTAGTCGTCAGGCGGCTTCCGCGCGCTCAGGCGTCTGCCGGCTGGGGATGATGATGGTGACCGTCGTCCCCTCACCTGGCTCGCTGGTCATCTCGAACCGACCCTGGTGCATTTCGATCAGGGACTTGGTCAGCGCCAGGCCGAGGCCGGTGCCCTGGGTGGCGCGGGCGTGCTTGGTTTCGACCTGCTCGAAGGGTTGGGCCAGCCGTGGCAGGTCCTCCGCCGAAATCCCGATGCCGTTGTCCGACACGCTGAGGAAAGCCCAGCCGGCCTCGACGCCGGCCTTGATGGACACCCGGCCGCCGCGTGGCGTGAATTTGAGGGCATTGGACAACAGGTTGAGCATCACCTGCTTGAGCGCACGATAGTCGGCCTGGACCAGGGCGTCGGGGCTGACGTCGCTGATCAGTTGGATTTCCGCTTCCTGGGCCTTGCCGCGCATCAAGCGCTCGGCGTCCTGGCACAGCTCCGCCAGGTCCACCCTCTCGAAGTGCATCTGCATTTTGCCGGCTTCGATCTTGGCCATGTCGAGCACGTCGTTGATCAGGGCCAGCAAATGCTGGCCCGAGTTCAGAATGTCTTGCGAATATTCCCTGTAGCGACCGTCGCCGAGCGGGCCGAACATCTCCGTCGCCATGATCTCGGAAAAGCCGTTGATGGCGTTCAGCGGCGTACGCAGCTCATGGCTCATATTGGCGAGGAACTCGGACTTCGCCTGATTGGCCGCCTCGGCACGAATCTTGGCGACCTCGTATTTGCGAGCGAGTTCGGACAGGGCGACCTGGTTGGCCTCAAGCTGTTCAACCAGCTTCTCTAGTTCAGCCTCATTGCGCGCGCGCATCGCCTCCTGTCGTTTGACGGCGGTGATGTCGGCGGCGGTCATCACCGAACCGCCGTCGGCGGTGCTGCGTTCGCTGATTTGCAGCCAACGACCGTCGTGCAGTTCGAACTCGCGAACGCCGGCGCGACCGTCCTGCGACGGCCCCTGGCTCTTGATGGCCAGCGAGCCGATCTGCATCAGCATGTCTTTGCGTGCTCCGGCCTTCAGGGCCTTCTCTTCGATTCCGAAGGTGTCGGCGAACGCGAAGTTGCACAGGATCAAACGGTCCTGGCGGTCAAACAGGACGAAGGCGTCCGACACGCTGTCGATGGCGTCGCGAAGCCGGCTCTCGGCGGACTGGGCTCGTGCCTTGGAACGGCGCTCGTCCGTGACATCAATGGCGACGCCGACCAGCTGATCATAGCCGTAGGTCTTGCGGGGACCGGACGCTTGACCGCGCAGCTCGATCCAACGTGATCGGCCCTGGCCGTGTTTGACGCGAAGCGTGGCTTCGAACTGGCCATAGGCGGCAGCCTGGCGCAGCGCATGGATGACGGCCTGCTGGTAATCGGCCGTGAGCAGGCCCAGGATATCGTCGCCCGAGACCGAGGAACCTTCCCGCCACCCCAGCATCGATGCCATCTGTTCGGACAGCTCGACCCGATCCGCATCGAGATCCCATTCCCAAACTCCACAACGCGCGGCCTCGACCGCCATCATGAAGCGTCTTTCGGTATCAGCCTGGGCGCGCTGGGCCCTTCGTCCCTGGACAAACAACAGCACCGCCAGGACCATGCCGATGGCAAGCGGGCCCAGGAGAATCCAGGCACTGTCCAGAAGGGCCTGGACGGAGAGCACATTCAGCTGACCGGTCTGTTCCGCTACGATCAGAAGTCCTGTCTGGCCGACCACGGCCGGTGCCAGGGTCGTAGCCGATCCGTGACGATCGGTGGAGAGGGTCGCCCCGCTCTCGGCGGCCCGGACGAGTCTGGCCACCTCGACGCCGAGTTCAGGCTCTCCACGAGCGTGCTCGGACGAAACGAGAATGGTTCCGTCGGAGCCCACCAGCAGGAAATGTCTACCGACGGTGACGTCCAGGTCCGGGACTGGGTCGATCAGGGCGGCTAACAGCTGCGAGGAACTGACGCGGCGCAGGTACAGGAGACGACCACCGGGCGCTGCGCGAAAGCCGCTGGTCTCGACGTCGGTGACCAGAGCGTTCTCGAACGGCTCAGGGCCGGCGCGCCGCGTCACCGCCGTCACTCGGCCGTCAGAATTCAGAACGGCGACGGCAATCACGCTGTCTTCAGCCAACTGCTGCGCCTCTTCGGCGATGTCCAGCGGGCCGCCCGCCGCGTTCGAGGCGCGCGTGGCCACCGCATCCAGCGCCGTCGCGGCGTGGGCGAGCCGGGCGTCCAGGCGCGCCGCAGAGAGATCCGCCGCGCGGGTGAGCTCACGTGCGACCTCAGCGGTCTCGCTTTGCGGCCGATCTCGAATTTCTTTTGCATAAACAGCGGCATAGGCCGCAAGCGCGAGCGCTGAGACCAGGAATGCGACGCGCAGCCATCCAGGCAAGGCTGAGCGATCGAAGCGGCTTTCGCCGTCGCCAGCCCGTCTCCCCGCTTGCGATCCTCTGCGCTCGGGCCGCTGCACGCACCGCTCCCTTTGATTCGCCTGCCAGGTGGAATCCTAGCCAGCGTCAGGGATTCGCGCGAGGGCGTTTAAGCGGCGCTGACGTCGACCCGGCCAGCGGACCCTTCGGGGCGGGCCAACACTTCGGTGACTGATTTCAAGGCGCTGCGGGCCAATCCGGCAAGGCGAAGCATCTCCGGCGGTGCATCGCCGGCGCTGGCGTCCACGCTGGTGATCAGGTTTTCGGCGAGCGACATGAGCTCGGGCGCTGCAGCAATCAGGCGGGCTTGAAACTCGATTCGGTGCGGGTCGCGGTCGTATTCCGCGCCGGGGACGCGCCAGCCGCCCCAGTCCGCCTCGTCCGTCACCACCACCGGATAGGTGCCGGGGAAGGGATGGTGCGGGACGTCCTCGGCCATCTGCCACTTGTTCTTGGCCCGCATCAGCCGCCAGGTTCCAGGTCCGGCGTCCGCCGCAGGGTCGTCTTCAGGGGCGGCCAGTTCGTGGGCCAGAAACTCCCGGCCCAGTCCCACATCATAGGTCATCCGCACGGGCTCGACGAAACCCTTGGCCCAGATCGGATTCAGCTTTTCGATCTTGGCCCAGGCCCCCACGCATTCGACCCAGACCTTTTGGCCTGGTTGAAACTGAGCTCGCGCCATGGACTGCTCCCCATCCTGTGACGAGCCAATCTAGCGCGCAGGCATTGACGCCTGGTTCAGGCAAATAGTGAACCGGGCGTAAACGCAAAGATCAGCTCTTTCGGGAGATGCTCTCCAATGCATCTCCGGCGGCCTTGTCCTTGCCGCTCAGGGCCATGTCGCCGAGCGACACCATGCCGACCAGATCGTTCTCGCGACTGACGATGGGAAGGCGACCAATCTGGCGCTCGGCCATACAGGCCAGGACCTCGGCGGCCGGTTCATCATCGTAGCGCCACTGGAGATCTCGGGTCATGATTTCGGCGACGGGCGTGGCGGCATCCAGGCCCTGGGCGACGGCGCGCGTCGCCAGGTCGCGGTTGGTCACGACGCCCTGGATCTTGGTGCCGTCGCACACCGGCATGAAACCGAAATCGCCGGCCGCCATCTCCTGGGCCACGGCCTTGATGGGCTCATCGGGGCGGGCGACCTGCACGTCACGGGTCATGATTTGGCTGATCTTCATGGGTTGAGCTCCGCACGAGGGATAGATTGCCTGCTTCAACGGCGAGGACAGCCGGGGTTTCCGCCCGCTGGCGTCGGCGCAGGCGCGGCGCTATGCCACGCCGCATGAGCAACGCCCCGTATGACCAGACCCTCCGCATCCTTCGCGCCCTGGGCGTCAACTTCACGGAGGGCGCGCGCACCGTCGCCTCTCCGATTGACGGCTCCGAACTGGCACGTCTGACCGACCAGACCCCGGGCGATGCGCAGGCCGCCGTCGCCCGGTCTGTCACTGCCTTCCACGCCTGGCGTCGGGTACCCGCCCCACGCCGGGGTGAGCTGGTCCGGCTGTTCGGCGAGGAACTGCGCGCGGCCAAGGACGATCTGGCCCTGCTGGTCACGCTGGAGGCCGGAAAGGTCGTTTCGGAGGGTCTGGGCGAGGTTCAGGAGATGATCGACATATGCGACTTCGCCACCGGCCTGTCGCGCCAGCTTTACGGCCTGACGCTGCCCAGCGAGCGACCGGGCCATCATATGCGCGAAACCTGGCAACCGCTGGGGCCGGTCGGTGTCATCTCGGCCTTCAACTTTCCGGTGGCGGTCTGGGCCTGGAATGCGGCCCTGGCGCTGGTCTGTGGCGATCCCGTCATCTGGAAGCCATCGGAGAAGACCCCGTTGACCGCCCTGGCCACCCAGGCGGTGTTCGAGCGGGCGGTGGCCCGGTTTGGCGACGGCGCGCCGGCGCATCTGTCGCAGGTGCTGACCGGCGGGGCCGAGCTGGGCCAGGCCCTGGCGAGCGATCCGCGCGTGCCGCTGGTTTCGGCCACGGGTTCGACCCGGATGGGCCGGGCGGTGGCGCAGGTCGTGGCCGGGCGGCTGGGTCGGTCGCTGCTGGAACTGGGTGGCAACAACGCCATGATCGTCACCCCGACGGCGGACCTTGAGCTGGCGGTCAGGGCCATCGCCTTTTCAGCGGTCGGGACGGCGGGCCAGCGGTGCACGACCCTAAGGCGCCTGATTGTCCATGAGGGCGTGGCCGCGGGCCTGATCGCGCGACTGGTCGCGGCCTATCCGAGCTTGCCGGTCGGCGACCCGCGCGAGGCCGGCACCCTGGTCGGGCCGCTGATCGATGCCGAGGCCGTCGACGGCTTCCGGCGGGCGCTGGATCAGGCGCGGGCCGAAGGCGGCGAGGTGCTGACCGGTGGAGAGGGGTTGGACCGGCCCGGCACCTATGTCACGCCCGCCATCGTTCGGATGCCGGCGCAGTCGGCGGTGGTCGAGCACGAGACGTTCGCGCCGATCCTTTATGTGATGACCTACCGCGATCTGGATGAGGCGATCGCTCTTCAGAACGCCGTGCCGCAGGGACTGAGTTCGTGCATTTTCACCGGGTCGGTGCGGGAGTCAGAGGGATTCCTTTCGGCCTGGGGGTCGGATTGCGGCATCGCCAACGTCAACATCGGCCCGTCCGGGGCCGAGATCGGCGGGGCCTTCGGCGGCGAGAAAGATACGGGCGGCGGGCGCGAGAGCGGATCGGATGCCTGGAAGGCCTATATGCGCCGACAGACCCAGACGGTGAACTTCTCCGACGCCCTGCCGTTGGCGCAAGGCGTGAGGTTTGACGTCTGACCCCATTCTCCGCTCACCCCCGCGAAGGCGGGGATCCAGACCTGTCCAGCCGCCGTCCCCTGTCTTGGGGTGGGGTCCGCGTTTCTCCGTTGAGGAGCATCACTCCAAGACCTGGGTTCCCGCTTTCGCGGGAATGAGCGGAATGGGGAGGGCCTCAACGCGCTGGAGAAATCCGGTTGGAGTTCTCGCCCTGGCCGCGCTGCCAGCGGTGATAAAGCTTCCACACGCCCCAGAAGACCAGCAGCAGCGCCACCGGGATCAGCACCGGCATGATGAAGGCCAAGAGCACCGTGCCGATGCTGAGGATGTCGTCCATCAGGCTGAGGAACGGGTTGGCCAGCCCACCGGTAGTGGCGGTCGAGGCCGCGCGCGTTCCCCCCTGGGCCGCGCCAAAGGCGAGCGCCGTCGGGGCCCCGACGATGATGCCCGCAACGGCGGCGGCGGTCGGATCGAGCCCGGCGAACATCGACCCGGCGGCCACCGCTCCGGCGATGGGGCGCGCGACGATACCGACGGCGTGCAGGGCATTGTCCAGAATGGGAATTTTGTCGGCCACCACTTCCAGCATGGTGGCCAGGCCCAGGGCCGCGATGGCGGTGTTGGAGGTCATCCAGGCCATGCTCTCGTTCAGCTCGATGCCGAACAGATTGAACTTGGCCGCCAGGGCCGCCATCAGCAGCGGGATGAAGATCCGCAGGCCGGACGCCGCCGCCAGGCCCAGCCCCAACAGGGCGGGCAAAACCCAGGTCTGAATGACATCAAGCGTGGGGATGTAGTCCTGCATCAGATCTCACTCCCTATGTGCGCCGCGGCCTGGACCGGCGTGCGCTGCGTGCGGGTGACAGGTCGACGGCATTTTGGCACCCGCGACCTGAACGTCGCCTGACATAACGCGGGACGGCGACGGGTCGATCCATCGGCCCTAGAACCGCCGCTTGCCGGTGACGGTCTCGAAGAACATCCGCCAGTCGCCCATCAGGCTCCACAGCGGGTATCTGAAGGTGGCGGGGCGGTTCTTTTCGAAGACGAAATGGCCGAACCAGGCGAAGCCGTAGCCGACGACCGGCATCGCCAGCAGCCACCAGCCGTTGCGGGTCACGATCGCCGTGGCGAGGATCACCAGCACCAGCGCCGACCCGACGATGTGAATGCGCCGGCACGTCCGGTTGGAGTGTTCGTGGATGTAGTAGGGATAGAACTCCGAAAAGCTCTTGAAACGGTCGCCGGAGGCGGGAACGGGCGCGTGGGTCATGCCATGAGGTTCGCGCGGTTAACGCTGGTTGTCGAGGGGTGGGGCGCGGGGCGCTCGCGGCGGCGTTGATCCTCCCCCGTTCACGGGGGAGGGGGACCGCTTGCGGTGGAGGGGGCGGCGGCTCGCACGATCTTCTCCAGCAGGGTCATCTTGCGTCGCCTGCCGCGCTTCATCGTCAGGATTGGTGCGCGCACGCGCCCCCTCCACCACTTCGTGGTCCCACTCCCCCATACGCTTTGCTATGGGGGAGGATCAAAACGGCGTTCATCGCTGGAAGCCGGGCTAGGCCATGCTGTGACGGCTTTGATTTCTGCGTCAGGACTGACCCCATGACCGACCCGTCCGCCTCACCCACGTCACCTACCCCCCGGCTGTCGATCATCGGGCCCGGTCTGGTGGCGGCCGCGACCGGGGTGGGGGCAGGGGATCTGGTGGCGACGTTGGTGGCGGGATCGCAGTACGGCTATGCGCTGTTGTGGGCGGCGGTGGTCGGGACGGTGATCAAGGTGGCGCTGGCCGAGGGCGTGGGGCGCTGGACCCTGGCGTCGGGGCGCACGATGTTCGACGGCTGGTCCAGCCTGCCGGGGCGGATCGGCGGCGGCGGGCGGCTGAACTGGGCGACGGCCTATTTCGCGGTCTATGTGGTGGTCTGGGGCTTCGTCTATGGGGCGGCGGCGATGTCGGCCTCGGCCCTGCCGCTGGCGGCGTTGTTTCCGGCGGTCGATCTGAAGGTGTTCGCGATCGGGTCCGGGCTGGTCGGGCTGGGGCTGACGTGGTTCGGCGGCTACCGCGTGTTCGAGACGGTGATGGCGGGCCTGGTGGCGGTGATGTTCGTCACCGTGGTCGGGCTGGCGGTGGTGGTGGCGCCGGACATCCCGCGCCTGCTGACCGGATTGTGGCCGACCCTGCCAGAGGGGGCACTGTTCTATACGCTGGGGCTGATCGGCGGCGTCGGCGGGACCATCACCATGGCGGCCTATGGCTATTGGCTGCGCGCGAAAGGCTGGCGCGGGGCGGGGTGGATCCGGGTGATGCGGATCGACAATCGCATCGCCTATGGCATGACCGGCCTGTTCGTGGTGGCGATGCTGATCGTGGGGGCCGAGTTGTTGCACGCCGGGAGCGTGGCGTTGGCCAGTGGGGATCGCGGTCTGCTGGACCTGGGGCAGGTGCTGGAGGCGCGCTTCGGCCGGGCGGTGGCGACGGCGTTTCTGGTCGGGTTCTGGGCGGCCAGTTTCTCGTCCCTGATCGGGGTGTGGAACGGGGTCAGCCTGATGTTCGCGGACTTCTGGGCCCATATGCGCGGGCGGCCCGAGGATGACGGCATCGGGGCCGACGGCGGGCCGGCGTTCAAGGCCTATGCCCTGTGGCTGACGTTCCCGCCGATGGCGCTGTTGTTCATGGACCGGCCGGTCGCCCTGATCATCGCCTATGGGGCGTTGGGCAGCCTGTTCATGCCGTTCCTGGCCGGGACGCTGATCTGGCTGTTGAACTCTGGCCGGGTCGAGCCGGAATGGAGGAACGGCTGGGTGTCCAATGCGCTGCTGACGGCGGCGGCGGGGCTGTTCTGTGTGCTGGCCGGGCGCGAGTTGATCGGCCTGTTCTAGGATCGCGCGTGGTTTACGCCGTCTTGAGACCTGAGGCGGCATCCGGGGGGCGGAGTATCTGAATGGCCGCGCGTGACGCCCCCTATGTTCTGGTCGCCGAGGAGAACCTGCTGCTGCAGGAGATCTTCGAGCGCGTGCTGGGCGATGCGGGTTTCGAGGTCGCCAGCGTGGGCGACGGCGAGGCCCTGGTCGCAGCCATGAAGGCGCGTCCACCTGTGCTGGTGCTGCTGGAGCTGATCCTGCCGCGCATGGACGGGTTCGAGTGCCTGCGTCGGATCCGGGCCGAACCCACCCTTAAGGAGACACCGGTGGTGGTGGTGACCGCCCTGACGCGTGACGACCATTTCGAGGCGCTTCAACCGCTGGGTGTTCTGGCCTATGTGACCAAACCGTTCAGCCCGTCGGCGCTGGTGCGCCAACTTGATACCTTGGGAATTCACGGAGCCCCGAAATGATGGGACTGGAAGTCGTCGCCGTGGTGCAGGCCGTGGCCGGACCGGCGCAACTGCTCGAACAGGGGCGTCAGGCGCGCCGCGCCGGCAATGCCGAAGGTGCGATCCCTCCGCTGGAGGCGGCGGCCCGGCTGGCCCCGACCGATGCCGATATCCTGCTGGAATTGGGTCTGGCCTATTATGCGACCGAGCGTCTGGCCCAAGCGGACAGGGTGCTGGCCCAAGCGCAGGACCTGGCCCCCGACTATCGCGACGTGACGCTGGCGCGGGTGCGCGTGGCCTTGGCGCGGGGCCGCACGAATGAGGCGCGCCGTCTCGCCGGGCCGCTGGCCGCCCAAGGCGACGCCGAGGCGCAGAGTCTGGTGACCCAGGCCGAGGCCAGCCCCGAAGCCCGCATGGAGCGGGTCGACGTCTGGACGACGCGCTCCACGCTCGAAAATCAGGACGACTGGACGTCGTTCGGCGTCGGCATCGGCGGCCGGGTCGCGGCCGGCTGGTCCGGCTGGGCCAATCTCGAACATACCCGCCGCTTCGGCCAGAACGACATCTATGGCGAGGTCGGGATTGAGCATGGCATGGGCGACCTGTCGGTCTTCGTCTCGGTCGGCGGCGCACCCGATGCCGATCACCGGGCCGAGTTGTCGCTGGCGACCGGTGCCCGTTATGAGCTGACGGACGACGGCCTGGCCGCGGTCGGAGATGTGCGGTTCTCGCGCTATCCGGTCGGGGAGGTGTGGACCGTGAGGCCGGGTCTGCTGTGGGAGGCGTCCCACTGGGGCGGCGAGGTCCGCTGGATCCATCTGCGCGACGAAACAGGCACCCGCCGTAACGGATGGATGGTGCGCGGCGAACGCGCGATCCTCGGCGAGACGACCTGGCTTGACGCATCCGCCAGCGACGCGCCGGAGACGTCGGACGGCTTCACCGTCGATGTCCGGGCCTGGGGCGTGGGCGTTCGCCGGCATCTGGGCGAGCATCTGCGAGTGCGGCTGGGATATGTCCACGAAGACCGGGGCCTGTTCGGCGACCGCGACGAGGTGGCCCTGTCGTTGACCCGACGGTTCTAGGATGACGGTCCTGTGGGCGGTCTGGTGGTTGGCAGCCGTCCTTGCGGTCATGGCTGTCGCCTGGATGGCGATGCTGATCGGCCTGCGCGAGGTCCATGAGACCCGACGCGGCGAACGCCTCACCTTGCAACGCAAGACCCGGCGACAGCTCCTGGACGTGGCCCTGGGGCCGAACCAGACCCTGACCTGGGACCGGCGCGATGCCCGGTCGCTGACGGTGCTGGCCGCTTATCTGGCGGAAATGGCCGAGATGATCAGGGGGCTGGAGATGGAGCGCCTGAGCTCGGCTCTGCGGGCGTCGGGTCTCTACAGGCGTCTGCTGCGTCTGGCACGGCGGGGTGACCCGGATCGCCGCCTGGTCTTCATTGAAGCCATGGCGGCAATGCCCGGACGCGAGACGGTTCGCATCCTGCGGACGATTGCCCAGGAGCCTGTGCCGGAGGTCAGTCTGGCGGCCTATCGGACCCTGTGGCTGCTGGGAGAGGTGGTAACCATCGAGGAGGTCCAGAGGGATGCCGGCACCCGCGACGGGGCGACGCTCGACCGCCTCGAACTGACGGGACAGATCGGGGAGGTCCATCCCGAGCGGGCGCTGCGGTGGATACTGAACGAGGCGGCCAATGACGCGGTGCGGGTCCGGCTGATCGATTCTGTGGCCGATGCCGACTGGCCGCCCGGGGACGAGGCGCTGCGCCAGCTGGCCAGCGACAGCGCGTCACCGGATGTCCGGGCGGCCGCGCTTCGCGCCCTCGCGCAAGTGCGCCGACCAGGTCTTGGCCGGGTGCTGGCCGACGGCTTGGCGAGTGAGGACTGGCAAGTCCGGGCTGAGGCGGCTCGCGCCGTCGGTGAATGCGAACGCCTGGAACTGGCCGAGCGCCTCGGATGGCTGCTCGGCGACGAAAACTGGGCTGTGCGCTACAACGCCGGATCTGCCCTGGACAAGCTGGGCCCTCCAGGTCGGACCATCATCCGCGCGGTTGCCAAAGGCGGGGACGCCCGCGCGCGCAGAACCGCGGAACTGCTGATGCAGGGCATGGACGTGGCCGCATGATCTGGAGCGTCGGAGCCGTCTTCGCCGCTCAGATTGCGGCAGCGATCATCATCTTCCTGGGCGTGTTGCAGCAGGCCGTTCACATGGTCCAGCTCGGCATTGCGGGCTTCACCCTTATGCGGGAACGGGCGACCCCGTCCGAACTGATGTGGCGACGCTATGCCGAAGCGGCCCCGCCGATCGCCATTCTGGCCCCCGCGCATAATGAGGCAGCCGGCATCGAGCAAAGCGTTCGATCTCTGCTGGCGCTCCAGTATCCAGTGTTCGAGGTCATCGTCATCAACGACGGGTCCAAGGACGCGACGCTGCAGACCCTGATCGACGCCTTCGAGCTGAAGCGGACCGAGCGGATTTACGACGAAATATGCCCGCATCAGCCGATCATCGGCATCTATGAATCGCCGCACCAGGCGCGCCTGACGGTCATCGACAAGAAGAACGGCGGCAAGGCCGATGCCCTGAATGCCGGCATCAATTTGAGTCGCGCGCCGATCCTGTGTTCGATCGATGCCGACAGCATCCTGGAATCCGACGCCCTGATGCGGGTCAGCCAGCCCTTCGTTGAGAACCCGGAAGGAACCCTGGCGGCCGGTGGAACCATCCGCATTGTCAATGGATGCCGCGTCCAGCACGGGCGGGTGGTCGAGGTCGGCGCGCCGCGCAACATCCTGGCCCTGCTGCAGACGGTCGAATATCTGCGGGCCTTCCTTATGGCGCGTCTGGCCTGGAGCCGCTTGCGCGCCCTGCTGATCATTTCCGGGGCCTTCGGCCTGTTCCAGCGCAAGGCGGTGGTCGAGGTCGGCGGCTATTCCCTGGGCACCGTCGGCGAGGACATGGAGCTGGTCGTCAAGCTGCACCGCATGGCTATGGAGGAGGGCCGCGACTACGCCGTCGCCTTCGTGCCGGAGCCGGTGTGCTGGACCGAGGCCCCCGAGCGGCTGGATGTGCTGGGTCGCCAGCGGTCCCGCTGGCACCGTGGCGCGCTGGAGGTCTATGCCAAGCACCGCGACATGCTGGGGGACCGACGCTATGGCCGGGTCGGGTGGCTGGGCATGGGCAATGTGCTGGTCAGCGACGTGCTCGGACCGGTCGCCGACCTGCTGGGCTGGGTGCTGGTGCCGTTGCTGTGGATGATGGGCCTGCTGTCGTTCGACTATTTCATGGCCTTCTTTGCCGTGACGGTGACGCTGGGTATCGTCGTGTCGGTCGGGGCTTTGGCGCTGGAAGAGATGGAGCTGCGCCGGTTCCCGCGCACGCGCGACCTGGTCAAGCTGGCCGGTGCCGCCGTGCTGGAAAACATCGGCTATCGCCAGCTGGTCAGCCTGTGGCGCCTGCGCGGTATGTGGCAGTGGCACCGCAAATCCCACGTCTGGGGCGAGATGACCCGGACGGGCTTTCGGAAGTAGCGCCCCAAAAAGCCTGACGCGCGTCAGGTGGAGAGCCGGCTCAGGTCGTCTTCAATCGACGCGAGAAGGTCTTCGCAGGGCTGGACGCCTGCCTCCACGAGCCGGTCACGCGCGCCTTCGAACCGCGCGCGCGCCTGAGCGTCTTGTCCCCGCGCCAGGTCGAGCAAGGCCTCGGCCCGTTCGATCGCTGCCCATTCGGGATGGTCGGGTCCCCAGACACCCGACAACGCACTTCGAGCCAGCCCTACATCGTGTGTCGCTCGTGTCAGGTCGCGTTGATCGATCTCGATCACGGCCCGGTGGGCGAGCGCGACGGCGAGCGCGGGCTTGGCGTACGTCCCCTTCATCGCCAAACGTTCAATCGCGCCGTCGAGACGTTCGCGGGCCTCGCCTATCTGACCTAGGCGGTAAGCAATCCGGCCGAGTCGACTGCGCGCGATCAGACACGTCAGATGGTCCGGCCCTAGCGTCGGCTCAAGCGCTTGAGAAATTTGGAAATAGAGCGCCTGCGCCGAGGCGAACTGTCGCCGCCCGACAGCAATATTGGCCACCACGGACCGGGAGAGCCAGAGGTTCGGATGGTCGCCCGGCATCCGCCGAGACTGGACCTCCAGCGCCCGGTCGATAAGCGACTGGGCTTCGTCATATTGGCCAAGGTCCACCCAGACGGCGGCCAGATTGGCCTCGGTCTGGGCCGTCGTCAGCGTGTCGGCGCCGGACGTCGCCAGTCCGATCGCGAGCGAACGCTGCAGCACCTCCTGGGCATCACGATAGCGGCCCTGTTCGCGATAGACGTTGGCGAGGTTGTGCAGGGTTACGCCCACATCCGGATGCTCGGGGCCGAGTGCCTCTGTCTTCTGTGCAAGAACCGATCGGAACAGGTCCTCGGCCTCATCCAGCCGCCCCAGATCGGTCAGGACGATCGCGAGATTGGCCAGGCACTCAAGGGTTTGCAGATTGTCGGATCCAGGGAGGCCAGCATATTGTTCGACCGCCTGACGAAAGAGCGTTTCGGCCTGGTCCAGCCGCCCCAGATCGGCCGCGGCACTCGCTTGCCAGCTAATCAGGGCGGCGACCCAGTCCGGCCCGGCGTATTCACGGGCAAACGGCATCAGGCGGTTCGTCGCCGTCTCGACGGTGCGCGCGCGGGCGGCATCGCGGAACCGTTGCAGTCGGTCCAGTCCCCACTGAACCGATCGGGCGCTGCCGACCGCCAACATATGGCTGATCGCCGTCAGGAAGGCTTGCTCGTCCTCAGCGGTCACGGGCTGATCGGGCTTGGACATACGGTTCTCAGCGACCTGCCAGAACCAGACATGGATGTCGCGAAAGCGGTCCCAGTGGTCCTCGCGCTCGGATGCCTGAAGCGTGGCACGGGTCAATGCGTGCATGATCGGCGGTCCTTCGGCCGGATGCTCGATGAAGGCGCGTCCGAGCAGGCGCTTCCAACCTTCCGTATCTGGCTCCTTGAGGAACTGCCTGGACAGGGTGGCCAGGCTGGCCGGGTCAAGCGTCTCGGGGTAGCTGGCCATCCGCAGCCGCTTTTCAGTCTCCGGATCGAGATGCGCCAGGAACCGCGCCAGGATCTCGGCCCGGCCCCCGCCGAACTGATCCGGGCTGGGTGTCCGACCGGCGGCGACCAGGGCGTCGTGCGTCTCACGCTCCAGATCGAGATAGTAGGGCAGACAGCCTTCGCCTTCCTCGCCGCGGGCAGCGGCGATCATGCGGGCGCGGACGTCAGGATTGTCGACACCGACCTTGATCAGATAGCCGCCGGCATCCTCGTCGGACAGGCCGCCCAGGAGATGCTGCTCGACGATGGCGTCCCAGTCAGCATCGATCTCGCCCCAGCGCAGGCGGTCACGGCCGGTGATGATCATCAGGGTGCCTGGAGCGTCCTGGGCCAGGCGGCGCAGCCAGTCGTCGACCAGCAGAGCCCCCGGGCCGTCCTTGAGGCCGCGGTCGCGCCAGAGGGCCTCGTGGGTGTCGAACCGGATCACGAAGCGAGGCCCGTCGACGCCGGCCATGGCCTCGCACAGGTCGTAGCCGAGGTACTTGGGCAGAGACGCGGCCAACTCGTCGACGGACAGGTCGTCGATGCCGCTCATCACCGTCCGACCCCGACGTTCCCACCACGCCTGCAGGGATTCGGCGCCGCGCGCGGCCAGTTTGGACCCGTATTTGACCATCAGGCCGTAGCCGGGAATGACGTTGGCCACCTCTCCGGCGAGGGAGAGGACGTCGGCCAGGACCTCTCCGCCGCGCTTGAACAGCTCGGGGTGAACCGCACGGATGTCCTTGCCGGGCTGGTCCAGGCTGAAATAGCGGGCGAAGGCCAGGTCGAAGGCCGGGAACCGCACACTGGCGTGCTCCGCCAGCTGCAGCCGCACCGACAGCAGGGCCTGGGCCGGATTTCGATTGGCCGGGTTTTCGAGGTCGACCAGAGCCGAGGCCAGCCGCCGGTTGCGGGCATTGACCCACTGTCCGCGCGCACGGTCGATCATGCGACCGAACTCGCCCTGAAGGGCGCTCTTGCCCTGACCGCCAACGCCGTACCAGACCAGAATCCGATACTCATCGCCGGCCTGGGGGTCATCCAGGGCGCGAGAGAAGCGCGCCCGCGCATCTTCCCGATCGGTGAAGAGATCCGACGCCGACCTCTGCGGCAGTGCGTGCGAAGGTTTGATCATCGTCGCCTCCAACCCCTTGGAACGTGCCTCTCATCTAGGTGGGCACGCACGAGTCGGAAGGGGCGCGTCAGAAGACGTCAGGTTGCCGTCAGCTGTCCAGGAAGCTTCGCAGCTTGCGCGAGCGGCTGGGGTGCTTGAGCTTGCGCAGGGCCTTGGCCTCGATCTGGCGGATGCGTTCGCGGGTGACGCTGAACTGCTGGCCGACCTCTTCCAGGGTGTGGTCGGTGTTCATGCCGATGCCGAAGCGCATTCTGAGGACCCGCTCTTCGCGCGGGGTCAGGCTGGCCAGGACGCGGGTGGTGGTCTCGCGCAGGTTCGACTGAATGGCCGCGTCGATCGGCAGGATCGCGTTCTTGTCCTCGATGAAGTCACCCAGGTGGCTGTCTTCCTCGTCACCGATGGGGGTTTCGAGCGAGATCGGCTCCTTGGCGATCTTCAGGACCTTGCGGACCTTCTCCAGCGGCATGGCCAGACGTTCGGCCAGTTCCTCCGGTGTCGCCTCGCGGCCGATTTCGTGCAGCATCTGGCGCTGGGTGCGGACGATCTTGTTGATCGTCTCGATCATGTGCACCGGGATACGGATGGTGCGGGCCTGATCGGCGATCGAGCGGGTGATGGCCTGACGGATCCACCAGGTGGCGTAGGTCGAGAACTTGTAGCCGCGGCGATACTCGAACTTGTCGACCGCCTTCATCAGGCCGATGTTGCCTTCCTGAATGAGATCAAGGAATTGCAGGCCGCGGTTGGTGTATTTCTTGGCGATCGAGATGACCAGGCGAAGGTTGGCCTCGACCATTTCCTTCTTGGCCTGACGGGCTTCGCGCTCGCCCTTCTGGACCGTCTGGACGGTGCGGCGATAGTCGTCGATGGGCAGGCCGGCTTCGGTGGCGATGGCGGCGACGTCGGCGCGGATGGTCGTTACCGCGACGGCCTCGTTCTCCATGAACTTGGTCCAGCGCACGCCCATGTCCTTGACCTGTTCGGTCCAGGCCGGGTTCAGCTCCGAGCCGAAATAGGCTTTGAGGAATTCAGGCCGCGAAATGCCGTAGCTGTCCGCCAGACGCAGCAGCCGGCCTTCCAGACCGATCAGGCGCCGGTTGATGGCATAGAGCTGATCGACCAGGGCCTCGATCCGCGCATTGTTCAGCGTCAGCGACTTCAGCTTGTCGGAGATCGAGGTCGTCAGGGCAATGTAGGCCTTGCGGTCCTTGTCAGACAGGTCGCTGCCTTCGAGACGGGAGTTCACCAGCTTGTCCTGGAGCTTGCGGAAGGCCCCGAAGTCCGACGCCACGCCGTCGAGGATCTCCATGATGCCGTCGCGCAGCTCGGCTTCCATGGCCGACACAGACAGACCGGCACCGTCGTCGAAGTCGTCGTCGTCCTCATCTTCGGACTCTTCGGACTTTTCTTCTTCCTTGGCGGCCTCTGGCTCGGCCTCTTCCTCTTCGCCCTCGGGGCGGGGGACCGAGTTGTCGACCGGCGGGCCGGAATAGGTGCTTTCGAGGTCGATGACCTCGCGCAGCAGGATGCGGCCCTCTTCCAGCTCCTGACGCCAGACCATGATGGCCTCGAACGTCAGGGCGCTCTCGCACAGGCCGCGGATCATGGTGTCGCGACCGGCTTCGATGCGCTTGGCGATGGCGATCTCACCCTCGCGGCTGAGCAGCTCGACCGAGCCCATTTCGCGCAGATACATCCGCACGGGATCGTCGGTACGGTCGTACGCGGGCTTGGATTCCGTCTCGACGACGGCGGTTTCCTCGCGGTTGGCGACCTCGGTGCCTTCCGGCGCGTCTTCTTCAGCCTCGACGACGTTGACGCCCATTTCGGACAGCATCGCCAGGGTGTCCTCGATCTGATCGGGGGTCACCTCTTCAGACGGCATCACCTTGTTCAGCTCGTCCATGGTGACGTAGCCGCGGGCCTTGGCCTGTTTGATGAACTTCTTGACGCCGGCGTCGGTAAGATCGAGCAGCGGGCCGTCATTGGCCTGGTCGTTTTCCTGGGTATCCGCTTTGGCGGTCATTCAAGTCTCCGGCCGGAACGGGTCCGGTCATGCAGGAACCCTGCGGATCATCAGACGGTTGGAGCCGGTCTTGATGCGCCGCACGGACGGAATTTGAAGCGGTCGATCCGGGCCGGAACCCCAGATTGGATGAGCGTCCGGACGGATGCCGCCGTCGCCGGATGCGATTGCATCTGGCACCAACGACAAAACTGCCCCGCGCCGCCACCAGCACCAGGACCTTGAGGGTCATCGACCATCCGGACGGTCACATCGGCGAGGGGGGCATCCTTGCCCTGACGGATCGGTCGGTCATTTGCCGCCGCCGTCGCACCGCTCACATAGACGCTTCAAGGTCCGAAGGACCCGAAATGGCGAGCGATGGCCAGCCTGTCAAGGGTTTGGTCGGCCTCAGACGCCGCGCAGGCTAGTGGACCGTCGGATCTGGCCAGAGCTGGCCCGCGATCAGGGCGCGTGCGGCGGCGTCGCGTTCGGCCTTCAGCTGGGAGAAGGCCTGGGAGTCCAGGGCGGCTCCGCCGGTCAGGTCACCCTTCAGCTCTTCCAGGGCGCGGCTCAGGCTGACGGACTGTTGGACCAGTTCCAGGGCTCGGATCAGGTCGCGGCCGGCCTCACGCTCGGGCAATGTCCGGTCCAGGAAGCCGGCGTGGGCGAGCGGCGCGGTGCGCTCGATACGGCGCAACGTCTCTTCGTGGCCCATCGACGCGAGGCGCGCCCGCACCAGGCTCTCGGCGGCGTCGCCAAGATCCTCGATCAGGGGGATGAGGTCGCCAATGAGCCGGTCCAACCCATCGTCGCCGACGCCCTGAACCCCCAGCAGTTCAGACTTTTCGCGCACGACTTCAGGGTGGGCGATCAGACCCTCGACCACGGCGGCGACCAACGGACGCGGGGCCTGGGACAACGTGGCGGCCGCACTTCGGGCCTCGGGCGTCACCCGTGTCAGGTCGGCGGCAGCGCGGGCGCGGCGGTCGCGATAGAGCGTCCGATTAGCCTGTTTGCGCTCCGTCTCGGACGGTCGGACGTGCTGATAGAAGGCGTTGACCAGGAACTCCTTGTAGGTCCGGGAGAGTTCCGTGTCGGCGATCGTCGCGGCGGCCTTGCGCAGATTGGCGACCAGGTGTGCTTCCTTCTCGGGCGTATCGAGAATGCCCACCTCTTCGCGCTCGCGCTCGAACAGCAGGGCCGAGAACGGCGTAGTCTGGTCTAGGGCCTTCTTGAGGCCCGGCGCGCCCAACTCGCGCAGGATGTCGTCGGGGTCCAGCCCGCCCGACAGCAAACAGAAATCAAACGTCCGGTCCGGCTTTAGCAGCGGCAGGGCGCGGTCGATGGACCGCATGGCGGCGCGGCGGCCGGCGTTGTCACCGTCGAAACAGAGCACCGGCGTCGGCGCGACCCGCCACAGCACCGCCATCTGCTCTTCGGTCAGGGCCGTGCCCATCGGCGCGACGGCCGCCAAGCCTGCACGCTGGCAGGCGATGACGTCCATATAGCCTTCGACGACGAACAGGCGGGAGTCGTCGCCGCCCTGGGCCAGAAGGCGACGCGCCTCGCTGAGGCCATAGAGGTTCGAGCCCTTGTGGAAGACCCGCGTTTCCGGGCCGTTCAGATATTTGGCGCGGGCCTCGGGATCTAGGGCACGTCCACCGAACGAGATCAGCCGGCCGCGACCGTCCGTGATCGGAAAGATCAGCCGGTCGCGGAAACGGTCATAGGGCTGGCCACCATCCTCGGGCCGGATGAGCAGACCGGCATCGACCAGATCCTGGGGCTTGGCGCCTTTCTGGACGAGGGCATCGCGCAGGGCGGTGCGGCTGGACGGCGCATAGCCGAGGCGAAAGCGGCGCCACTGGTCCTCCGGCAGGGCGCGGCGGACCAGATAGTCGCGGGCCGCCTGACCCGCAGGGCGACGCAGTTGGGCCTCGAACCAGCGGGCAGCCTCTTCCAGCCAGTGTTCCAGACCTTTGCGCTCTTCCTCCCGCCGTGCGGCCTGGGGGTCGGGTTCAGGCAGGGCCATGCCGGCCTCGGCGGCCAGCCGCTCGACCGCCTCCATGAAGCTGAGGCGCTGGGTTTCCTGCAGGAAGGTGATGACGTCGCCGTGCTTGCCCGAGCTGAAATCGTGGAAGAACTGCTTGTCGTCATTGACGAAGAAGCTGGGCGACTTTTCCTTGGTGAAGGGGCTCAGGCCCACCCACTCGCGCCCCTGCCGCTTGAGCTTGACGATACGCCCGATCACCTCCGAGGGACGGAGGCGGCTTTTCAGCTCGTCCAGGAATCGTTCGTCGAGGCGCATCGGATCGGTATGACGGGGGGGCGGCGCTTCAGAAAGGGCGGGCTGCCGCCCGTCCCCGAGGAATCGGAGTGTGCATCAGCCTCTGGAGGAAATGGGGACTATTCGGTGGAAGGAAAGCTCCCGTCGGTTCGGAGTGGCATTGAATAAAATCAACGACCTAACTTGCTTTCAGGAAATCCGACCGGGGCAAACATTTAACGATACGTTAACACAACTAACTGGAATCCCTGCCCAAATTTCGACAGATCACGGGACTATCCACAGGGATGAGGGGTTAACCATGAGCGGATGCAGGATGCGTCCGCGACTGACGTTCCGGTCCGGCAAAGCCAGACTTGAGAGCCCAGCGGAAGACCTGAACCATGTTTATCTCGATCCAACACCCTACCATTCGTCCCCTGTCGGCCGATGCCGTGGCGACGCCGGGAGCGCCGCGCGTCGAAGACCTGGGTGCGCGTGCCCTGCACGCCCGCCTGCTGGCCAATGCGGCGGCGCGACGCTTGCGCGCGGCCGAACGCGCGGCGGCCCAACGGGTCGAAGATGCCGAATACTGGAAGTCCGCCTGTCCGATGGTCGTGGCCAAGGCGGCCGCCCTGCGCTCGGCGCACGCCTTCTCGCCGCTGCCCTAGGCGGCGTCCGGATCAGCCGCCGCGGTGGCGGGGGCCGCGCGCCCCAACCGATCGGTGATGGCGAAAACCACCGGATTCAGCGCGATCGACAGTAGAGCCGCCGCCAGGATCAGATCGTGGGTGCCGGCGGACATGACGCCCAGGCTGACGCCCAGTCCGGCCAGAATGAACGAGAATTCGCCGATCTGGGCCAGGGAGGCGGCGACCGTAAGGCTGGAGACCCGGTCCATCTTGAAGAGGGTCGTGATAGCCAGGGCCGCCAGGGTCTTGCCGATGACGATGATCGCCAGGACGGCCGCCACCGCCCAGGGCTCGCGGATCAGAACCATTGGGTCGAAGAGCATGCCGACCGAGACGAAGAACAGCACGGCAAAGGCGTCGCGCAGCGGCAGGGATTTCTCGGCGGCGCTGTGGCCGAGCGGCGATCCGTTCAGAACCAACCCGGCCACGAAGGCCCCGAGCGCGAACGAGGCCCCGAAAATGAAATAGGCGATCCAGGCGATGCCGAGCGCGATGGCCAGCACGCCCAGGGTGAACAGTTCGCGCGAACGGGTGTGGGCGATCTGGGTCAGAACCCAGGGCAGCACGCGCCCGCCGACCAGCAGCATGATGGCGATGAAGGCCACGACCTTGATCAGGGTCCAGCCGACGCTGAGGCCGAGCGAGGCCAAGTCGAAGTCCTCACCCGACGCGCCGACAATCAGGGGCAGCAACACCAGCGCCACCACGATGACCAGATCCTCGACAATCAGCCAGCCGGTGGCGATGCCGCCGACCTCGGACCTCATCTGGCCACGCTGCTCCAGTGCCTTGACCAGCACGACGGTTGAGGCGATCGACAGCGAGAAACCCAGCAGCACGGCCTCGGTGCCGCCCAGGCCCATCAGGCATCCGACCCCCCAGCCCAGCGCTGTGGCAACCGCGATCTGGGCCAGCGCGCCGGGCACGGCGATGGAACGCACCCTCATCAGATCCTGCGGCGAGAAATGCAGGCCAACGCCGAACATCAGGAGGATGATGCCGATCTCGGCCAGTTGGGGTGCCAGTTCGCCATCGGCCACGAAGCCGGGTGTAAACGGCCCGACCGCAACACCCGCCAACAGATATCCGATCAGCGGCGACAGCTTGAACCTCACCGCAATCATCCCGAAGATGAAGGCTAGGACGAAACCGGCCACGAGCATCAGGATCAGGCTGTCGTGGTGCGGCATCCGGGCTCCGGTTCCTGGTAGGGTCGCGCCCCGAGATGGGGCACGCCGCCTCGGATCGCAAGCCACGAAATCGGGTCTGGGCCGTTGATAAGGCGAACGACCAAGCAAAAGGAACGACCATGCAGATGCGCGCCCTGGGCCATAGCGGCCTCCAAACCGCCCCCCTGGTGTTCGGCGGAAACGTCTTTGGCTGGACCGCCGACAAGGCGCGCTCCTTTGAGCTGCTCGATGCGTTCGTCGATGCCGGATTCAACGCGATTGATACGGCCGACGCCTATTCCCGCTGGGTGCCCGGCCACGACGGCGGCGAGAGCGAGACAATCATCGGCGAGTGGTTGAAGACGCGGGGACGTCGCGACGACGTCCTGATCCTGACCAAGGTTGGATCTGACATGGGGCAGGGACACAATGACCTGTCTCCGGCCTGGATCGAGCGGGCCGTGGACGACAGCCTGCGTCGCCTGAACGCCGACGTGATCGACCTGTATCAGGCGCATTTTCCGGATCCGAACACCCCCCAGGATGCGACCCTGGCAGCGTTCGATCGCCTGGTGCAGGCCGGCAAGGTCCGGGCCATCGGCGTGTCCAACCATTCGGCCGACGCGACGGCCGAGGCGCTGGCGATCTCGGCGCGTGAGGGGCTGGCGGGCTATCAGACCGTGCAGCCGCATTACAACCTGTACAGCCGCGACACCTTTGAGGGAGCGTTGCAGGACCTGGCCGTGGAAAAGGGCCTGGGGGCGATCACCTACTTCAGCCTGGAATCCGGTTTCCTCAGTGGCAAATACGCCAGCCTCGACGACCTGAAGGGATCAGCTCGCGCCGTCGCGCTGCGGGACAAATTCAATGAGCGTGGCGTGCGAATCCTGGCGACCCTGCGGGCCGTGGCGGAGCGGAACGAGGCGACCCCCGCCCAGGTCGCCCTGGCCTGGCTGATGACCCGCCCCGGCGTCGCCGCCCCGATCGTCAGCGCCACGACGCTGGAGCAGTTGGCCGATACCCTGAAGGCCGCTGAGCTCACGCTCTCAGACACGGATCTGGCCGAGCTGACGACGGCGAGCGAGGCTTAGGTTCGGTCGGGCGTCACCAGACCCCGATCTTCTCGGCCTGTTTGTGGGTGATCGGGTGGCCTTCGGCGGCGTGGTCCTGTTCGGCGAGGAAGCGGGCGGCTTCCAGGGCGGCCATACAGCCCATTCCCGCCGCCGTGACGGCCTGACGATAGACGTCGTCGGTGACGTCGCCGGCGGCATAGACGCCGGGGATGGCGGTCTCGGTCTTGCCGGGCACGACCTTCAGATAGCCGGAGCCGTCCATCTCGAGTTGACCCTTGAATAGCTCCGACGCCGGGGCGTGGCCGATGGCGATAAAGACACCGTGGACATCGACCGTGCGCGTCTCGCCGGTCAGGGCGTCCTTCAGGCGAACGCCGGTGACGCCCAGGGGATCTGTCTCACCGATCACCTCGTCGATGGCCTGGTTCCAAAGGATCTCGACCTTCGGATGGGCGAACAGGCGTTCCTGAAGGATCTTCTCGGCGCGCAGTTCGTCGCGGCGATGAATCAGGATGACCTTCTCGGCGAAGTTGGTCAGGAACAGCGCCTCTTCGACGGCGGTGTTGCCGCCGCCGACCACCGCGACCGTCTTGCCGCGATAGAAGAAGCCGTCGCAGGTCGCGCAGGCCGAGACGCCGAAGCCCTGGAACTTCTGTTCGCTGTCCAGACCGAGCCACTTGGCCTGGGCTCCGGTCGAGATGATCACCGTCTCGGCCAGCATCTCGGCGCCGCTGTCCAGCTTCAGGCGGAACGGACGCTGCGACAGGTCGGCCTCGACGACGATATCGTGGAGGATCTCGGTGCCGACATGCTCGGCCTGGGCCTTCATCTGGTCCATCAGCCAGGGGCCCTGAATGACCTCGGCGAAGCCGGGATAGTTCTCGACATCGGTGGTGATGGTCAGCTGACCGCCGGGCTGAAGCCCCGCGATGATGACCGGGTTCAGCATGGCGCGCGCGGCATAGATGGCGGCGGTCCAGCCGGCGGGGCCGGAGCCGATGATGGCAACGCGGACGGTTCTGGGATTCGACATGGCGCTAATCTAGGATCGATTCCACGATTGTGCGACCGGAACGGCGTGAAATGAGCTTGTCTGCCAACAAGAGCGCGGCCTTCCTTCCGCTCGGGATGGGGGCCGGCATCGCCATTGGCGTGGCGCTCGGCCTGGCGATGGACAATCTTGCGCTCGGGATCGGCCTCGGCGTCGCGATCGGCGGCGGCCTGGGCCTGATAGGCATGGCCAGCGGCACCAAGCGTGACGGTCGCTCCAGCGGCGACGGCGACGCAGGCGCGACGCCCACCGACCGATTAGACGGCGACAGCGACGGCGGCGGCGATTGAACAGGTCGGGCGGGTAGAGCCTGCAGGCCCGATCTCTGCCCTTGCCGTTCCTTCCTGAAGTCAAAGTCTGCTAGACCCTAGGCAGGTCATCAGGCGGAGGGCGTCATGCCACCAGGCATCGGGATCGGAACGGGGATTGCCGTCGGCGTGGCCCTGGGCGCGGCCTTCGACGATGTCGGGATGGGCATAGCCTTGGGAGTTGCGCTCGGCGCGGCCGTCGATGCGATCAGCATGGCGCTCAGCAGTCGCAATCAGGATGAAGGCTCTCGCGAGGACGAGATAAGACGCATTCCCGGTTATCCCCAACCGCGTCGACCTGAACCCGACTCTGGCGATGCCTCCCGCAAAGACTGATCGGTGCGACGGACTGCAGGTTCCCCCTGCATTCGACCTTGTCCAGGCCGTGGGGCGCGAGGCCCGTTAGAATGGGGGACGCGATGACGACGACGGCAATCCGGGTCCGTTGGGGAGAGGTGGACGGCCAGGGCGTCGTCTTCAACGCCAACTATCTGATGTACGCCGACGTCGCGGTGACCGAGTTCATGCGCGCCAACGGCGTCATGACGCATTGCCGCGACGAGTTCGGCCAGACCTTCGTGGTGGACGCCCATTTGATCTTCAAGGCGTCGGCGCGGTTCGACGACGTGCTGGCGCTGTCGGTCCGGTGCGAACGGATTGGGCGGTCGAGCTATGTTCTGACCACGGACATGAGCCGCGACGGTGCCGTCCTGTGTAGCGCGACATTGACCTATGTGCGCGCGGTGGACGGTGACTCATTGGCGCTTTCGGATGGGTTCAAGGCGCGGCTGCAATCGACCGCGTTCGGCGCTTAGGGTCGCCAAGATCAGACGACCGGCTGTGCCGTAATCGGTGTCTCAGACGGCCATGTCCGGTTCCAGGTCGATCTCTCGTTCCAGTCTGTAGGTGTCTCACAGACAGGATAGGTCGCATGAAAAGACTCGCAGCAAGCCTCGGCGTCATCTCGATGGCGGTTCTCATCCCCGGCGTGGCCGCGGCCCAGAGCGGACAGTCGCTTCGGCTGTTTTCCGACACGGGCTTCAGTGGGGACTCTTATCGGGCTGATCGCAGCATCGAGAATCTTGAGGCCGCGCGCTTCAACGATTCCGCGCGAAGCCTGATCGCCGAGGGGCGCTGGGAGATCTGCCTGGACGAGGGTTACAGCGGCGGCTGCCGGGTGGTGCAGGGCCGCATCAACGATATGGGAGACTGGAACGGCAGCGTCTCGTCCGTGCGCTATCTGGGACCGAGCGATTGGGGCGATGCGGGCAGCACGGGCGCAGCGGGCAGCACCGGCGGCTCGGGCACGCCAGGCGGTGGCGGCGCGCAAGGCCAGGGTGCCTATCGGGTTGATTTTGAGCCGCAGGTGATCGGCAACATCTACGACACCGGGTTTGGCCGCATGACGATCGAACGCTGGGATCGGGACGGCGTGGCGGCTCGCTATGCCGGTCAGAATGAAGATGGCTCGGATGCCGGTCGGGTCGACGGCACGATGGAGGTCTATGCTGGCGACGGAGCCGCGACCGTGCGGGGGCATTGGTATCAGGCCAACGCCGATCAGCGGTGCAGCTCGCAACGAAACGGGACCTATTACTGGGGGGCGGTGACCCTGGTGTTCGACCGGGAGAGGGACTCATTCCAGGGCTACTGGGACTACTGCGATCCGGGCGGCGCACCGGAATCGGCCTGGCACGGCCAAAGGGTCGGGCGCGACCCGGCGATCGCTGCGGCCGTCGATGCCCAGATCGCGTCGGGCGGCTCGGGCGCGATGTCGGGCGGCAGTGCGGCGCGCCTGGTGCTGTTCGACGACAATGGCTTTGCGGGCCGCTCGATCAGCCTGGATCGCGATACGCCCAGCCTGCACACCGATGCTCTGGATTTCGGGGATTCGACCTACAGCCTGGCTGCTGACGGTCGCTGGGCAGTCTGCGAACACGTCGACTATGGCGGCGAATGCCGCACCGTCGAGGGCGATCAGGCAGAGCTGCGCGACTTTGGTGGGACGATCTCGTCAGTGCGCTACCTTGGGCCGGGTGCCTCGAGCCGCGTGCTGGCGGAGGGCGCTGCCCAGGCCGATGATCGCCGCTCGGGCGATGACCGACGGGGCAGGCAAGCCGGTGCGGTTGAATCCGCAGCGGAACGCGCGGCGCGTGTCGCCGCCGAAGAGGCCGAACGCCGTGTTCACGACCGTATCCGCGAAGGCATTGGCCGGATCTTCTAGTCAGGCCAGTCCCAGTGACATGGATCCGCCGATCCACTCCACGCGCCCGGCGGCGCGGGCGCGGTCGGCGGCATCCTCGTCACCCAGGGCCTCATAGGCCTCGGCCAGGACGAAGTAGCTGTACGGGTCGCTGGGCCAGTCTTCGAGCAGTTCCAGCACCTTGTCGCGCGCACCGGCGGCGTCGCCTGAGGCCAGCATCGCGGCCGCCAGACTGCGCCGGGTGGGGAACCAGATGACGGGCGGATCGCCGCCTTCCTCGCCTTCGCCCTGGAGCGCGGCCGCGCGGCCATAGGCCTCAATCGCGGTGGGCCAGTCGCGGCGGATCATGGCGGCGCGGCCTTCCAGAACGCGCTGGAAAACCTCACTGAAGGCGTCGGTGAAGGCGTGGTCGGCACCTTGCGGCAGGTCGTGACGCAGGCGGGCGATCTCGGCGGCCTGCTGCGCCACAGCCTCAGCGTCGCCCCGGCGGGCGGCGGCCTCGCCACGGGCATAGCGCAGGCCGATCCTCTGGAGAGGTTTGGACTCAGGCGGCTCGGCCAGGGCCGCGATCTGTGCGTCGGAGCCGAAGCGACCGAACAGGGCATAGGCGTTGTTGGCTGTGGCCTGACCCCAGGCAGTGTCCATTCGCGGGTGAGGGGCCGCATAGAGCGTCAGGAACCGCTCCGCCAGCCGCAGTCCCTCATCAGCCCCGCCGGACATCAGGGCGCCGCCCATGCCGAAATGGATGTTGTGGCCGTGCAGCCGCATCCCGCGCACGCCGCCCGGCGGTGATGCCTGTTCGTCATAGCGGACGTCCAGCGCCACGGCGTTGACGTTGGACATCATGGCATCCCGATAGCGCCCGACCCGGAAGAAGGTGTGCGACGGCATATGGACCAGATGGCTCGCCCCCGGTGCCAGCCGCGCCAGCCGCTCGCCGTAGGGAATGGCCCGGTGTGGGTCGTCGGACCATTCGGTCAGGTGGATATACAGGTGGATTGAACCAGGATCGTCGGGGTTGCGCGCCAGCGCGTCCTCGAGGATCGCCACGGCGCGGGTGACGCTGGGGTCAGTGGCGACGCCGTCGTCATCCCACCATTCGTCGACCACCAGCATCCAGGCGTCGGCGGTGATGGCGGCGATGGCGACGTCGGCGGGATTGTCGCGGGCGATGCGATCCATGCGCTGGGCAAAGCGATGGGCGCGGCTGTTGCCTCGACCGGAATAGCGCTGGATCAGAGCGTCGATCATCTGGCGGTGAACCGGGTCGCCGCCGCGCTCCAGGCGGCGAGCCTCGCGCGCGATGGCCAGGGCATTGCGTCGAACATCCTCACCGGTGCCGCCGCCGTTCAGGTTCGGACCCATCGCCCAGGCCTCGCCCCAGGCGCACATGGCGCAGCTCGGGTCCAGCAGACGGGCCTTCTGAAAGGCGCGGACCGATTCCGTATGCTCGAACGCCCAGCGCAACCGCACCGCATGATCGAACCAGGCCTGAGCCTGGGGATTTGCGGTGTCGATACGAAAGCCGCCCGTGCCGAAACCCTCGACCATGACCATGTCCGCGACCGGAGCACCGGTCGCCTCTGACGGATCGTCCGGCGAGGCGCACAGGATCGGATTGTCGATCAGGTCGGCGAGAGACCCCTCGATGGTCGCGTCGGCCACCGCGGGCGCGGCGGCGGCCAGCGCCAATGTGGCGATGGCGGTCATGGTCAGTCGCATGGTGGTTCCCCCCGGTTCCCTAGGCGGGACTGTGCCTGTGAAAACGGGGTTCGCCAAGGCGTGACCTCGCCCACTCCGCCCCCGTTTGTCATCCCGGAAAACGCGCAGCGCTTGTTCGGGACAAAGAGTCGACTGGGCTGGCGCGCCCGGCTTCGCACGGACAGGCCGCAGCGAGCGGCGGGCTTGTCCCGGATAGCCGCTGCGCGGCTTCCCGGATGACAAGGGTGGGGCCCATAAAAAAAGGGCGCGTCCCGCTGGAGACGCGCCTTTGTTCGTCGGGGGTCGGGCTGAACCTAGATCAGCTTCGCCATCGCCAGCGCCGTGTCGCTCATGCGGGTCGCGAAGCCCCATTCGTTGTCGTACCAGCTGAGCACGCGCACCAGAGAGCCGTCGATGACCTGGGTCTGGGGCAGGGCGACGGTCGAGGAGGCGGCGATGTGGTTCATGTCGCTGGACACGACCGGGTCGCTGGTGGTGGCCAGGACGCCCTTCATCGGGCCGTCGGCGGCGGCTTGCAGCGCGGCGTTGACCTCTTCGACGGTGGTATCGCGGCCGGCGACGATCTTGAGGTCGACGACCGAGACGTTCGGAGTCGGCACGCGGATCGAGGAACCGTCCAGCTTGCCCTTCAGCTCGGGCAGGACCAGGCCGACGGCCTTGGCCGCGCCGGTCGAGGTCGGGATCATGCTGAGGCCCGCGCCGCGCGCGCGGTACAGGTCGCCGTGCATCGTATCGAGCGTCGGCTGATCACCGGTATAGGCGTGGATCGTCGTCATGTAGCCGCGCTCGATGCCGACCAGATCGTGCAGAACCTTGGCCACCGGGGCCAGGCAGTTGGTGGTGCACGAGGCGTTTGAAACGATGATGTCGTCGGCGGTCAGGACGTCATGATTGACGCCGTAGACGATGGTCTTGTCGGCGTCGGCGCCGGGAGCTGAGATCAGGACGCGCTTGGCCCCGGCGGCCAGGTGGGCCTCGGCCTTGTTGCGGGCGGTGAAGATGCCGGTGCACTCAAAGGCGATGTCGACGCCCAGATCCTTGTGCGGCAGGTTGGCCGGATCGCGCTCGGCGGTAACGCGGATCTTGCCGGCGCCGACATCGATCCAGTCGTCGCCGGCCTCGACGGTTCCGGGGAAGCGGCCGTGGACGGAATCGTAGCGGAGCAGGTGGGCGTTGGTGGCCACCGGGCCCAGATCGTTAATCGCCACCACCTCGATGTCGTTGCGGCCATGCTCGGCGATCGAGCGAAGAACGAGGCGGCCGATGCGGCCAAAGCCGTTGATGGCGACGCGTGTGGTCATGGGCGGGCTCCTGATACGGTCAGTCGGGGCGGCGGCGCCAGGCGCCTGATCGACCCGGAATATGGGGATGGCGCGGTATCGGGGCCAGACCCGATTTGGTCAACCCCGCGCCCGGTCACAGGGGATGAAGTGTTGTTGCGGGCGCGGGATCTCAGTCCCGGTCGGCGACGGGCAGGGTGAGGCGGGCCTCAAGTCCGCCGCCGGGACGATTGGAGAGGATCACGTCCCCGCCGTGGGCGCGGGCGACGCCGCGGGCGACGGCGAGGCCCAGGCCGGCGCCGCCGGTGTCGCGGTTGCGGCTCTTTTCGCCGCGGTGGAAGGGCTCGAAGACGGTCTCAAGCTCGTCGGGCGGGAGGCCGGGGCCGCTGTCAGAGACGGTGACGATGGCGAGGTCGCCCTCGGTGGCGACGGCCACCTGGGCGGCGCCGGCGAACTTGACGGCGTTCTCGACCAGATTGGCCAGGGCGCGGCGCAGGTTGAGGCTTTCGCCCAGGACGAGGACGGGTTGGTCGGCGGTGAAGCGGAGATCCGCGCCGATCTCGGTCAGGTCGTCGACAACGGAGGCGGCCAGCGTCGACAGATCGAGCGGGGCCCGGTCCTCACGCACGGTCTCGCCCCGGACATAGGCCAGGGCCTGCGAGATCATGCCGTCCATCTGGGCGATGTCGTCGGCCATGCGGTCGCGGATCTCAGGCGCGGCCTGTTCGGCGCGGAAGCGCAGGCGGGTCAGGGGCGTTCTGAGGTCGTGGGCGATGGCGGCGACCATCTGGGTGCGGCCCTCGACATAGCGGTTCAGCTTGGTCTGCATATCGTTGAAGGCGTGGGCGGCGTCGCGGACCTCGACCGGGCCAGTCTCGTCGAGCGGCGGGGCGTGAGGATCGGCGCCCAGACGTTCGGCGGCCTGGGCGAACAGCCGGATCGGCCGGGCCAGACGCCGGGCCATGATCCAGGCCACCGGCAAGAGCAGCGCCAGACAAGCCAGGAAGGTCAACAAGATGCGCGTATGCCACGGTGACCACAGGCCGGTCGGCGGGCTGACCGTCGCCCACTGGCCGTCGTCGAGCCGGATGCTGGCGATGAAGGGCGGGAAGCGCAGCTCTTCGGTGAAGACCGTGATCTGCTGGCGGGTCTGGTCGTCGGGGCCGCCGCGAATGTCTTCGGTCAGGACCTGGACCTGGGCGCCGGGCGGCGGCGGCGCCAGCTCGGGCGCGCCGGGAGGCGGGGCGGATCCCCCAGCCCTTCGGACGATGATGGTTTCGGTGCGGCGCTGTTCGGGCAGCGGCGTCTCGGCCCCGTCCTGATGGATCCAGCGGCCGCCGAAGTCTTCATGGATACGTCGCCGCTCGCCACCGTCGACGGCGGGAACGCGGACGCGGACGGCGTCGGCGTCCAGTTCAAGGTGTTGTTGCAGGGCCAGTGAAATGACGCGGGCCAGGGGATCCTGATCCGCAGCGGCGGCGACCGGGGAGGCGCCGGACAGGCTGCGGCGCAGGGCGCGACCCTCGGCGGTGCGGACGGTCTGGCCCTCAAGCGCCGCGACGGCTTCGTCGATGGTGAAGCCGGGCTGGGCCGGCGGCGGGGCGTGCAGGATCACGGCGAAGGCGACGGCCATGGCGATGGCGATCGACACGGCCACCAGAAGGGTCACCTGAAGAAAGACCGATAGGGCCGGAAGGCGTCTCATGCCGGGCGCACCTCCACGGCGAGACGATAACCTTCGCCGCGAATGGTCTCGATGACCTCGTGGCCCGATCCGTCGTCCAGCTTCTTGCGAAGGCGGCTCATCTGGACGTCGATTGCGCGGTCGAAGGACTCCGAAGACGGGCCGTGCGACAGGTCCAGAAGCTGATCGCGCGTGAGGATGCGGCCTGGGCGTTCGACGAAGGCCTGCAACAGCCGAAACTCGCCCGACGAGAGGGCGGTGACCGCGCCGGCCTGGTCGATCAGTTCGCGGCGGACCAGATCGAGGCGAAAGGCGCCGAGCCAGACGGCCTGACCACTGGAGCGCGGCCGCTCGCCGCCGCGCCGGAGCACGGCGCGGATACGGGCCAGAAGCTCACGCGGATTGCACGGTTTGGGCAGATAGTCGGCGGCCCCGATCTCCAGCCCGACGATGCGGTCGGTGTCCTCGCCCATCGCAGACAGCATGATCACCGGCGGCCCGGTTTCGGCCAGACGGCGGCAGACCGACAGGCCGTCTTCGCCCGGCATCATCAGGTCCAGCACCACCACATCGGCGGGACGCAGGGCCAGGAGGCGGTCCATTTCACGCGCGTCGGCGGCGCCCTGGGCTTCGAATCCCTGGCGGCCCAGATAGTCGGTCAGGACGTCGCGGATGCCCGGATCGTCATCGACGACCAGGACGCGGGCCGGGGCGGGCGCGGGCGGGTTCATAGGGGCATCCTGACCGGAGCGCTTGGCGAAATGATTTCAACGCTGAAATATGCGCGCAAGACGGGTCTGATCAAACAGCCCGGACGGGCGATGATCGCCTGAATGAGACGAGGAGACGCTCCATGAAATATCTGCTTGCCGCCGCGACGCTCGCGGCCCTGATCCCCGCCGCCGCCCAGGCCCAGGAAACCCGCGTCGAAGAGCGCGTGGTGGTCATGGCCGGGCCGGGCGGGCCGATGGATATCGGCGAAGAGGGGCTGACGCGCGAAGCGTTTGCGGCCCGCCACGCCGAAATCTTCGACCGGCTGGACGCGGACCATGACGGCGTGATCACCCGTGCAGAAATGGCGGCGATGGCCGAGGCGCACGGCGGCGGCCATCACGCCATGCGGTTTCATGGCGTCGACGGCGAGGACATCCAGCTGGACGGCGACGGCGAATGGACCAGCGAGGACGGCCAGCGCCGGATCGTCATCCGCCGGCATGGGCCGGGCGCCGAGGGCGCGCCGATGGTGATCGACGGCGAAACCATCGACATCGAAGGGGGCGAGGGCGGTGAGCGCCAGATCGTTATCCGGCGGCGCGGCCCGGGCGGCGAAACCGTCGAGACGCATGGAGCCCCCGGCGAATGGACCAGCGAAGGCGGCGAGCGCCGGATCATCATCGGCGACCCCGGCGATCCGGGCGAGGGCGGCGAGCGCCACGTCATGGTGTTCCGTCACGACAGTGAAGGCGGGCTGGATGCCGACGGCGACGGCCGCTGGAGCTTTGAGGAAATGGCCGCGCCGATCCGCGAGCACTTCAACCAGCTGGACGCCAACCACGACGGCTATGTGGATGCCGCCGAGCGGGACCACTAGGTCAGGCGCGGACCGTGCTGCCTTCTCCCCTTGCGGGAGACGGTGGGCCGCGAAGCGGGTCGGATGAGGGGTCGCGCTGACCTGTCAGATTCGGGAGACCGATGGACCGGGAACGGATGAGCCGGCGCGACCCCTCATCCGTCACCCCCGGAACAGGTCCGGGGGCGACACCTTCTCCCGCAAGGGGAGAAGGGAACTACGGGCGCACCACCCTGACCCTTGAAGCCGCCTCACGGGCGCGGGCCCGGGCTTCATCGATGTCGGCGCCCAGGGCGGTGGCGACGCCCATGCGGCGGCGTTCGAAGGCCTCGGGCTTGCCGAACAGGCGCAGGTCGGCGGTCGGGACCGACAGGGCCTCGGCCACGCCCTCATAGGCGACGCCTTGCGCCTCGACGCCGCCATAGATAACGGCGCTGGCGCCGACGGCGGAGCGGGCCACATCGACCGGCAGACCGAGAATGGCGCGGGCGTGCAGGGCGAACTCGGACTGACGCTGGGTGGCCAGGGTGACCAGTCCGGTGTCGTGTGGGCGCGGCGAGACCTCCGAGAACCAGACCTGATCGCCCTTGACGAACAGCTCCACGCCGAAGACGCCCAGACCGCCGAGGGCCCCGGTGACCCGGCGCGCGATGTCATGGGCCGAGGCGAGGGCGGCGGCGGTCATGGCTTGTGGTTGCCAGCTTTCGACGTAGTCGCCCTTTTCCTGACGGTGGCCGATGGGGTCGCAGAAGTCGGTGACGACCTGGCCGCCCCGCATCGAGCGGACGGTCAGAAGGGTGATCTCATAGTCGAAGTCGATACGGCCCTCGACGATGACGCGAGCGGTCTCGACCCGCCCGCCGGACTGGGCATAGGCCCAGGCGTCGGCGATCTGGTCCGGGCTTTCGACAAAGGACTGCCCCTTGCCCGACGAGGACATCACCGGCTTGACGAAGCCCGGATAGCCGACGGCGGCGGCCCTTTCAGCCAACTCTTGCTCGGAGCCGGCGAAGGCGAAGGGGCTGGTCGGCAAGCCCAGATCCTCGGCGGCGAGACGGCGGATGCCCTCGCGGTTCATGGTCAGTTGGACCGCGCGGGCGGTCGGGATGACGGTGGCCAGGCCCGCCGCCTCGATGTCGGCCAGGACCTCGGTGGCGATGGCCTCGATCTCGGGCACGATGATGTGCGGCGCCTCGGCCAAGATGACGCCGTTCAGCACCTGGGCGTCGGTCATGGGGATGACGTGGCTGCGGTGCGCCACCTGCATGGCCGGGGCATTGGGATAGCGGTCCACCGCGATGACCTCGGCGCCGAGACGCTGAAGCTCGATGGCGACTTCCTTGCCGAGTTCTCCGGCACCTAGCAGCATGACGCGCAGGCCGGTGTCGGAGAGGGGGGTGCCGAGGCGGCGAACGGTCATCTGGGTTGGGCCTGCGGTGGATAGGCTTGCTGCAGGAAGGTGGGACCCATCTGAAGAAAGATGGTGGAGTGGGTCAGGTCGTGGCGTGGTTCATATGACCAGATGAGTCCTTCGCTGGGCGCGGTGGCCAGTGCTGCTAGCAGGGCGTCGAGACCTGCCTGCATTTCCCCTCCTTCGTCTCCGATGGTCAGGAGCAGCTGGCGGTCGGCTGCGGGATGTTCCGCCAGCAAGGCTACGGAATCTGCACCCAGGCTACCCCGGTCCCACCACATCGAGGGGCTGACGGCGAGATACCGGTCGAACAGGTCTGGCGTATTAAGGAACGTCTCGACTATGAACAGCGCCGCCGCCGATTCCCCGAGGACGGCATCATCGCCGCTGGTCCGGTAGTGTGTCTCGACCCAGGGCTTCACCTCCTGCTCGAGAAAGCGACGAAACCGGTCCGACTGACCGTGATTGGGCCATTGGCGGATGATGCGTCGATCGGTCGAACGCCAGGTCAACTCGTTCTGACGGTCCATGGAGGCGACGCCGACGAAGATTACATCTGCCATTTCGCCAGCCGCCATGAGTTCGGCGGCGATATCGGCATAGATGGGGAAGTCCTGGGCCTGGCCGCCATCCAACAGATAGACAACCGGCCAGGTGCGGTCGGGCTGGTCAGCGTAGCCGGCGGGCAGCAGGACGTTGAGTTCGCGCTCCATACCCATCACGGTGCTGGGAAGGATGAATCTCTCACCCACCGTCCCGGCCTGGGCGGTTTGCGGTGACTGGGCATGTGCGGCGACAGCTCCGACGAGGGTTATCGTTACGGAAAAGGCCACGACAGCAGATAGAAATCGCATGGGATACTCCTGGTCACCGTCCGGTCATGGCTACAGCCGTGCGCGGACAGCTTCAATCAAGGCCTCGGCGGTGATGCCGAACTTCTCGTAGAGGACTTCAGCGGGTGCCGAAGCCCCGAAGCCGGTCATGCCGACGAAGCCGCCGTCTTCGCCGATGAAACGATCCCAGCCTTGGCGGATGGCGGCCTCGACGGCGACGCGGACGGTGCCGCGACCGATGACCGAGGCCTGGTAGGCAGCCGGCTGTTGCTCAAACAGTTCGAAGCAGGGGACCGAGACGACGCGGGTGGGCACGCCCTCGGCTTCCAGGGTTTCGGCGGCCTTGAGGGCCAGGGCCAGCTCGGTGCCGGTGCCGAACAGGGTGACCTTGGCGTTGCCCGAAGCGGCCTTGATCTCATAGGCGCCCTTGGCCGACAGATTCTCCGATGAGGCCGTGGTGCGGACCGCCAGCGTCTTCTGGCGCGACAGGGCCATGGCCGAAGGCGTCGTCTTCGACCGAAGCGCGATCTGCCAGCATTCCATAGCTTCGACGGTGTCGGCGGGCCGGAAGACGTTGAAGTTCGGGATGGCGCGCAGCGCCGCCAGATGTTCGACCGGCTGGTGGGTTGGGCCGTCTTCGCCCAGGCCGATGGAGTCGTGAGTCAGGACGTGGATGGCGCGGACGCCCATCAGGGCCCCGAGCCGGATCGCGGGACGGCTGTAGTCCGAAAACACCATGAAGGTGCCGCCATAGGGAATGACGCCACCATGCAAAGCGAGCCCGTTCATGGCCGCCGCCATGCCGAACTCGCGGATGCCGTAGTTGACGTAGCGCCCGTCATAGGTCGGCGCGTCGAGGATCTCGGTGCCTTTGACGAAGGTGTTGTTTGAGCCGGTCAGGTCCGCCGAGCCGCCGATCAGCTCGGGGATGGCGGCAAAGACCTGGTCCAGGGCCGCGCCCGACGCCTGGCGCGTCGCCTGGGCCGGTTGGGTGGTCACCAGTTTGGCCATGGCCGCGTTCAGCCGGTCGAAGGCTCCGGCGGGCAGGTCGCCCTTCATGGCGCGGGTGAAGTCGGCGGCATGGGACGAAACGGCCAGACGGCCCTCCCAGGCCTTGCGGGTACGGACGCCGCGCCGCCCCACCTTCTTCCAGGCCTTTTCGAGATTGTCGGGCAGCTCGAACGGCGGCAGGTCCCAGTTCAAAGCCTCTCGCGTCGCGGCGATCTCGGTGGCCCCGAGTGCGGCACCGTGGGTCTTGTGGCTGCCTTCCATGGTGGCAGCTCCCTTGCCGATGCGCGTCTTGCACGCGATCAGGGTGGGCTTGTCCTGCCGGCTCGCCCATTGCAGGGCCGAACGGATCGCCTTGTGATCATGACCGTCGATGGCCTTGACCGCCCAGCCCGAGGCCTTGAAGCGGGCCTTCTGATCGGTGATGTCCGACAGGGCGACCTTGCCGTCGATGGTGATTTCATTGTCGTCCCACAGCACCGTCAGCTTCGACAGCTTGAGGCGACCAGCCAGGGCGATGGCTTCCTGGGACACGCCCTCCATCAGACAGCCATCGCCGGCCACGACCCAGGTGCGGTGGTCGACCAGATCGTCTCCGAAGCGGGCGGCCAGATGGCGCTCGGCCATGGCGAAGCCGACCGAGGTGGCCAGCCCCTGACCCAGCGGGCCGGTCGTGACCTCGATGCCCGGCATATGGCCGAACTCAGGGTGGCCGGCGGTGCGCGATCCCCATTGACGGAAGTTGGCCAGCTCCTGGCGCGTCGCAGCCTTGTAACCGGTCAGGTGCAGCAGGGCGTAGATCAGCATCGAGCCGTGGCCCGCCGACAGGATGAAGCGATCGCGGTCGGCCCAGTCGGGGCGGCTGGCGTCGAACTTCAGGAACCTCGAGAACAGAACCGTCGCGACGTCGGCCATGCCCATCGGCATTCCCGGGTGGCCGGACTTGGCTTGTTCGACGGCGTCCATGGCGAGAACGCGTATGGCGTCGGCCATGCGTGTCGGCGAGGGCTTGGATACGGCTGGGCTGGCGTCGGCCATTGTGGCGGTCGCTCCGGGGTCAATTGGATTTGAAGGGCGGGGGCGCTTTACCCCGGCAGGCGCGTAGGTTCTATATGGATTCGGAAATGAGCGGACGGAGCGCACCCATGTCCGACAATCTGACTGCCGCGACGGAGCGGTTGAGCCGGGCGCTGACGGCCCTGGAAGGCAAGGCGCGCGACCTCAAGGCCCAGGCCACGGTGGGAGACGACGACCTTTTCGCTGGCGCGTCGCCGTCTCATGACGAAGAACTGCGCGCGGCTGCCTGGCAGGCATCCGAGGCCCTGGGTCGCGCTGCCGAGGCCCTGCGCGAAGCCATGGGCGGAGAGGGCTGAGGCGATGGCGACTGTAACCGTCGAAATCAATGGACGCCCACATCAGGTCGGCTGTGCCGAGGGTCAGGAAAGACGGGTCATGGCCCTGGCGGCCCAATTCGATCAGCACGTGCGCCAGGTCGCCGGCGACGTCGGCCAGGTCGGTGATATGCGCCTTTTCCTGATGGCCGGTCTGCTTCTGGCCGATGAGAATGCCGATCTGAAATCGAACGTCCAGCTCGAACCGACAGCGAATGACGCCGCGGTGGTCGAGGCGCTCAACGCCGCCGCCGAGCGGATCGAGAAGCTGGCCGCGGGGCTCTAGTTGTGAGCTCTCAATAGGTTGTCCATTCGGTCCAGGCCGAGGAAGCTGGAGTTGCAGACTTCAGACCCTCGCTCGGAGAAGACCGAATGAACGTGCATAAGAATGCCCGGCTGACGCCTCATAGTCGAGCCGAACTGGTGCGGCGGGTTGTGGACCAGGGCCAGCCGCGCACGGTCGTGGCGGCCGCCTTGGGCATCGATCCGAAGACGGTCGGCAAGTGGGTGAGCCGGTTCCAGGCCGAGGGCGCGGACGGCCTGGCGGATCGGTCATCACGTCCCCGCCGACTGCGGGCACCGACCCCGCCCGAGGCCCAGGACCGGATCGTCGTCCTGCGCCGACAGCGGTTCACCGGCCAGCAGGTCGCCCGTGAGACCGGCGTGTCCCCGGCCACCGTCAGCCGGGTGTTGCGCCGTGCCCGCCTCAACCGCATCCGCGACCTCGAACCCGCCGAACCCGTCCGTCGCTATGAACGCGACCATCCCGGCGACATGATCCACATCGACATCAAAAAGCTCGGGCGCTTCGACCAGCCCGGCCACCGCATCACCGGGGACAGAACCAGCCAGTCCAGCACCCGTGGCAAGCGCGACGGCAAGACCTATGGCCAGGGTTGGGAGTTCGTCCACGTCTGTATCGATGACGCCTCCCGCATCGCTTTCAGCCAGATCCTGCCCGACGAGAAGGCCACCAGCGCCGTTGCCTTCCTCAACGCCGCCATCGACTATTACGCCAGCCTCGGCGTCGCCGTGACCCGCGTCATGACCGACAATGGTGCCTGCTACAAAGCCCACGCCTTCCGTGACGCCTGCAAGGCTTTGGGCCTCAAACACATCCGAACCAAGCCCTACACCCCCAGGACCAACGGAAAGGCCGAACGCTTCATCCAGACCGCCCTGCGCGAATGGGCCTATGCCCAGACATACCCAACGTCCGCCCAACGCGCCGCAGAGCTGCCGGTCTGGCTCCATCGATACAACTGGCATCGACCCCACGGCGGCATCAAACTACAAACCCCCATCAGCCGACTCGGCCTCCAAAAGGACAACCTGTTGAGCCTCCACATCTAGCTCGTCGACAGCAGGTTCAGCAGGCTGATGCTGCGAAGCTGATTGATCACCTGGGCCGACGCCTGGATGGCGACCTGCGACAGATTGAGGTCGGTGACGGCCTGGCTCACGTCTGCGTCGGTGCGATTGCCAATGAGTTCGGTGAGGTGCGTCTGTCGGGCCTGTTGGGCCGACAGCATCGCCTCGACACGGTTCTGCAGTGCCCCATTGCGCGCCCCGGCAGCTACCGCTGTCTCGCGCGCAGCGTCAAATGCCGTCAACTGCTGTTGAAGGAAGGCCCGCCCGGCGTCGTCGAGCTGGCCCGTGATCGGTCCGCTGGGTCCCGCGTGATAGGCTTGGATAGCGCGCAAGACCTCCATCAGGGGTCCGCCGACATCACTGGCCAGGAAACCAGTATCGACCACCACGCTGTCGTCGAGGCGGGCCGACGACGTCATCATGTCATTGGAAAACACGTCTGCCAGGGTCGGCTCTGCGGCAAGATCGGCAAGGGTCGCCGCCTGGATCGGCGCGTCGGTCGTGCGAGCGCCGGCGAAAAGATAGGCCCCCTGATGCTTGAGGTTCAGGGCTGTCTCGGCGGCCTGAAGCGATCCCTGGAGCTCGAGCATGACACCGTCGAAGCGACCGGCCGCCAGGGCGTTGGCTATGGCCTCGCGCCCGATGTCGGTGGCCTCGATCAGTTGATCGAAGGCGAGTGCCTGGGTATCGAGCCGCGCCTTCACACTTTCTCCGGTGGCGATGAAGGCTGAGAGGCGCGCATCAGCGGCCTTGAAGGCCGTCAAGGTTTCGGCTCCACGACCAAAGCCTTTGAGGTCCGTGGCGACCTTGCCGGTCGCAATCCGGTTCTGGGCGTCCTGTTGGCGTGACTGGGCGCGCTGGAGATCAAGTAAAGCCGATTGGAAGCTGGCGTTGGTAGCGACGCGGGTCATCAGCGAACCATCCCGAGCAAGACGTCATACAGATCCTTGGCCGCCTGGATCATGCGGGCCGAGGCATTGAAGGCCTGTTGGTATGTGGTCAGATTGACCAGTTCCTCGTCCAGATTCACGCCCTCCTGTGACGTCTGGCGATGGCGTGCTTCGGTCAGGACGGCGGCCGAGGCGTCTGCGCGCGACTGGGCTGCAGCGGCGCGCCCCCCGATGTCGCCTGCCAACTCTGATACATAGCGGCTGATCGAGATCGACGACGCCCCGGTCTGGCCGGCGGCTTCGAACGTGGTCAGCGCCTCACCGGCGTCTGCCAGGGCCAGGGCACCGCGACCGTCCCCGACCGACAGGGCCGGCGTTCCAGGTACCGCTGAAAGATCAAGCCGGGCCAGGGCCAGCCGGCTCGGCTGACGCAGGATGTCCGCGCGCACCGAGAAGCTGTCCAGGCGCGAGGCCCGGATCCCGCCTCCAAGGCCAAAGAGCTCCGAGATGGATACGCCAGACGGCACCTGGGTGGTCGTGTCGCCGACGACGGCGTAGTTGACGGCCTGGCCTGCTGCCGGGGTGAAGCCCACGCGGCCCTGGGAATCCAGCGCGAAGGTGCCCATCCGCCCGACGCCGGTCATCGGGTCGTTCAGGGCCGTCAGAAGATCGCCCATGGTCGCACCAGCAGGGACCGTGACGGTGATGTCGCGCAGTCGCGCCCCTGCCGGATTGGTGAAGCGGAAGGTGGTCGTCTCACCAGCGGTGAAGCCGTGAGCTGAGGCCGTCGTCAAACCGTTATCGTACAGGGCCGGCCGCTCAGACCGGATCAGGTCGTTCAGGCCGAAGAAGTGAGAGAAGCCGCGTCCGGCCTTGGCCGACGGACTTGTTGGGTCATCACTGATGACGACGCCGCTATTGCTGTTGGTTGCCTGGATGGTCAGAACGCCGTCGCTGAACGCGGCGGTGGCCGTCCCGCCGAGCTGGGCATTCAGGACACTGAGGAAGCTGGCTGGAGTGGCGGCAGCCCCGTTGATCGTCATCGACCCGCCCGAGAAGACGATCTCAGCCCGAGCCGACACGGCCCCGTTGGCGTCAGTGACAGCCACGTTCGTCGTACCGGAAAAGCCCGTCAGGGCGGCCTCCAGCCCCGTCCCGACGTTGCGGCCGGTCAGGACGTTCGGCGGCGGCACTGAGGTCGCGGCATTGTGCGCCCGGTTCAACTCGTCGGCGATGCGCGTAACCAGCTCGGCCAGGCGCTGGGCCGCGGCAGGAGCGTCCTGGTCACGCAGTTCGACCAGGCCCTTCAACTCTCCCGAGCCCAAATGATCCATCAGGGAGCGCTTGGCTCCTCCGGGCTCCGTCAGCCAGATTTCGTCGAACGCGGTCTGGGCATTGACCGAGCCGGCACGTTGATAGCTCAGCGTCGCCTGTCCGGCACCGGCCAGCAACATACCGTCGCCGGTGCGGACCTGAACCCCGCCGACCGGGCGGGGCGAGACGCGGATGTCCATGAGGCCGGAGAGCTGGTCGATCAAAGCTGCCTGGGCCGATTCTGCGCCGGTGGTGTCGCCCCCGGCGACGGCCGCTCGCGAGATCTCCACGTTGAGGGCTTCGATCTGGCCGAGCAGGTCGTTGACCTTGGCGACACCGGCCGAAATGCGGGAATCCGCGTCGGCCCGGACACGCTCGATCTGGCCGGCCAGGCGTCTGGCTTCGTCGAACAAGACCTGTGTCTGGCTCAGTGCCTGCTGACGGTAAGGATTGGAGATGGCGTTGTCGGTCAGGGTCGAAAAGGCGGAGAACAGGTTGTTGACCTGACCCAGAAGCCCGTCAGAGCCGCCGGGATCCCCCAGCAGCGACTGGATCTGGTCGTAGAGCTCCGCCTTGACGCCGTAGCGGCCGGCATCGGCTTCCGCGTTCAGGCTGGCGGCCTGCAGGAAACGGTCGGTGGCCAGACGGATGCGCGCCACATTGACGCCCGCGCCGATACCGTTGGAGGAATAGGCGACCTGATCGGCGATCTTGCGGACATAGCCGGGCGTGTTGACGTTCGACACGTTGTCGGAGACCACGCGCAGCTGCGTCTGGGCCGCCATTAGGCCCGTGGTCGCCGTGTTCATGATCAGGTTTAGGCTCATGGGATGAGCAGACACCGGCAGGCTTTGCGCCGACCCGGCCAATTCTGCCGGGTTCTGAACGCAGAGTTTTACGCCAAGTCTTTGAAAGGCGTACGCTTATTCCAGGCCGACGAAGGGCCTATTACGGTTAATCGCAAGAAGGGGGCCAGCCGGCCTAGGCGACCCGGCTGATGGAGAAGAGGCCCGAACCCGCGAGAGGCGGGCCCATCTGCCAATGCAGGACGCCATCGTTCGGCCCGACCAGGATCAGCCGGAACGTGGCCAGGCCGGCGAAGCCGTCCGCGTCGATGCGCGCTTGCCCCGAGAACCTCGCCATTTCGCTCTGGCTGGCGCAGCCATAAGTCATGACGAGGTCCTCGCTGGAGATGGCCACATCTGGACCAGCCGCCCAGTTCCAGGCTGGGGAACCCGGCGCTGCGCGTTGCAGGCGCACGGTCGGGAAGCCCTCTATGGTCAGGGTCAGACTGTCGTTGTTGCTTGAATTCAGCGTCAGGGTGTTCGATCCCGACCGCGTCGAATGGCCCTGAAATTGAGCTTCGCCGGAATCGACAGTCCATGTTCCCGTGAATCCGCCTGCGCCGTGCCGGCTCATCAGACAGGCTTCGGGCGTTGCGCCAGAACCTGCCGCGACGGCACTACCGCTGTCGTTTTGGACGGTTTCACCTGGCTCCGTCTGGCCGGGTGGCGTCGTCGCATCGCAACCCGCCAGCGCGAACATCAAGCCGCCAGCAATGGCAAATCGACAAACACGCATGGTTCTACCCATTCCCTGTTTCACCATGTTGCTTGGATGGCGCGAGCGACCCTTGCAATTCATCGGTCGTTTGGCAATGTCGCTGCGACCAATGACAAAGATTAGCCCTCAATAGGCCAGATGGCCCCGCACATTGCCCGGCGGACTATATCGACAGACGAGAACTTGGCGATCATCGCGCTCCGACAGGGCGCAACCCACCTCGGTCGTGTCGCGCCAGACCATCTGGGTGTAGTGCCCGACCACACGGGTGTCGCCGAACCGGCGGACGTCGGGGTAGGGGCCGGGGACATAGGCCTCGCGCTCGCTCGTCCAGGCCGCGATCATCTCCTCTGGCGCGAACCTGCGGCCCCATCCTGCCCAGAGGTTCTCACCAACTGCGCCCCGTTGACGATCATGCTCAAGCTGACCAAGGGCGAGCAGGGCTTCGCCCCAGGCCCGCGCCTGCTGCGCCAGCGTCCGGCTCCAGGACAGCGGGGCCACGCCGACGTCGGCGCGGACCTGGTTGTGGAGATCGAGCAGGCGGCGGTTCAGATCGGAAGTGGCGAGGGGCTGGCCCGCCGAAACGCGCGCGGTCGGACCTTCGGCGCGGGGCCCGGTCGACGGCTGCGCCGGTAAAATCCCGACTGTCAGGGCGATCATCAGGGCTTGGAACGTCATCGCGACACGCAGTTTGGTGACGATTGAGGCCAATGCGCGGCGGTTAGAACTTGACGTTGACGTAAACGTCGGCTTTTTTGTGTGCGCGTTTCGATGGCGGGCGCTATAAGCCGGCCAAGCCCCGACGCGCCGCCTCGCAGGAAGGAACCCAGCCCATGACCGACGCCTATATCTTCGACGCCGTGCGAACCCCGCGCGGAAAGGGCAAGAGCGACGGCTCGCTGCACGAGATCACCGCCCTCAGCCTGGCCACCCAGGTGCTGGAGGCGCTGCGTGATCGCAACGACCTGGACACCTCCAAGGTCGACGATGTGATCCTGGGCTGCGTCTCGCCGGTGGGCGAGCAGGGCGCCGATATCGCCCGCACCGCCGTGCTGAACGCCGGCTGGTCGCAGGACACGGCGGGCGTCCAGATCAACCGCTTCTGCGCCTCGGGTCTGGAAGCCGTGAACATGGCCGCGGCCAAGGTGAAGTCTGGCGAGGCCGACTTTGCGGTCGGCGGCGGCGTCGAGGCCATGAGCCGGGTGCCGATGGGCTCGGACGGCGGGGCCTGGCCGGTCGATCCGACCAGCGCCTTCAAGACCTATTTCGTGCCGCAGGGCGTTTCGGCCGACATGATCGCGACCAAATGGGGCTTTTCGCGCGATGACGTCGACGCCTATTCGGTCGAGAGCCACAAGCGCTCTGCCAAGAGTTGGGCTGAGGGCCGGTTCAAGAACTCGGTCGTGCCGGTGAAGAACCAACTGGGTCTGGTTCAGCTGGACCGCGACGAAACCATCCGCCCCAATACCGACATGCAGACCCTGGGCGGGCTGAACCCGTCGTTCCAGATGATGGGCGACATGGCCTTCGATGCCGTGATCAACCAGCGCTACCCCGAGGTGGCCAAGGTCAATCACGTTCACACCCCCGGCAACTCGTCGGGCATCGTTGACGGCTCGGCCGGCGTGCTGATCGGCACGCTTGAGGCCGGCAAGGCTCTGGGCCTGAAGCCGCGCGCCAGGATCAAAGGCGCCGCTTCGATCGGCTCGGAGCCGTCGATCATGCTGACCGGCCCGGAGTTCGTGGCCAACAAGCTGCTCGGCAAGCTGGGCATGTCCAAGGCCGACATCGACCTGTGGGAGCTGAACGAGGCGTTCGCCGCCGTCGTTCTGCGCTTCATGCAGGCGCTGGATATTCCGCACGACAAGATCAACGTCTGCGGCGGGGCCATCGCCATGGGCCACCCGCTGGGCGCCACCGGAGCCATGATCACCGGCATCGTGCTGGACGAGCTGGAGCGGTCCGACAAGGAGACTGCCCTGGTTACCCTGTGCATCGGCGGCGGCATGGGCACCGCCACCGTCATCGAACGCGTCTGATCCGAGGAGCGACGAACATGGAAAACTTCAAGATCGACGTCGACGCCGACGGCATCGCGCTCATCACCTTTGATGTGCCGAACAAGTCGATGAACACCCTGACCTCGGGCGTGATGAAAGAGATCCCCGAGTGGGTCGAGCGGGTGAAGACCGACGACGCCATCAAGGGCGTGGTCCTGACCTCGGGCAAGGCGTCCGGCTTCTGCGCCGGGGCGGACCTGGGCGACATGGCCGCCGGGATGCTGGGCGGCTCCGACCTGCAGGCGGCGTTTGACGCCGGCTGGCGTCTGAACGGCGCGCTGCGCGCCCTGGAGACCTGCGGCAAGCCGGTGGCGGCGGCGATCAACGGCCTGGCGCTGGGCGGCGGTCTGGAACTGACCCTGGCCTGTCACTACCGGGTGGTTGGCGACAATTCGAAGATTCAACTGGGCCTGCCTGAGATCAAGGTCGGCCTGTTCCCCGGCGGTGGCGGCACCCAACGTCTGACGCGCCTGATCGGCGTGCAGGCGGCGATGACGGCGATGACCGCCGGTTCGTCCTGGCGTCCGAACGACGCCAAAAACGCCGGCGTGGTCCATGAGGTCGTCCCGGCGGGCTCCGAGGTCGAGGCCGCCAAGGCCTGGATCAAGGGCGGCGGCAAGGCGGGCCAGCCGTGGGACGCCAAGGGCTTCAAGATCCCCGGCGGCGGCCCCTATCACCCGGCGGGCATCCAGAATTTCCTGGTCGGCAATGCGATGATCCGCAAGCAGACCTATGCCAACTATCCGGCGGCGCTGAACCTGATGAAGGCCGTCTATGAAGGGCTGCAGGTGCCGATGGACGCGGCGCTGCGGATCGAGACCCGCTATTTCATCAAGACCCTGATGACGCCGGAAGCCCAGGCCATGATCCGGTCGCTGTTCCTGTCCAAGCAGGAGCTGGACAAGGGCGCGGCGCGTCCGGTCGGCGTTCCGGCCTCGGATCCCAAGAAGGTCGCGGTTCTGGGCGCGGGCATGATGGGCGCGGGCATCGCCTATGTGCAGGCCATGGCCGGCATCGAAACCATCCTGATCGACCGCGATCAGGAGAGCGCCGAGCGCGGCAAGGGCTATGCCGAGGACATCATCAAGAAGCGCGTCTCGCGCGGCCAGATGACCCAGGACAAGGCCGACGCCGTTCTGGCCCTGATCGTTCCGACCGCCGATTACGGCCTGATCAAGGGCTCGGATCTGGTCATCGAGGCCGTGTTCGAGAACCGAGAGCTGAAGGCCGAGGTCACGGCCAAGGCCGAGGCCCAGTTGGAGCCGGGTGCCGTGTTCGGGTCGAACACCTCGACCCTGCCGATCTCGGGCCTGGCCGAGGCCTCGTCGCGGCCTGAGGACTTCATCGGCATTCACTTCTTCTCGCCCGTCGACAAGATGATGCTGGTCGAGATCATCATGGGCGACAAGACCGGCCCGGCGGCGCTGGCCAAGGCGCTGGACTATGTGATGAAGATCAAGAAGACCCCGATCGTGGTCAACGACGGGCGCGGCTTCTACACCTCGCGCTGCTTCGGCACGTATGTCGCCGAGGGTATGGCGATGCTGGAGGAAGGCCTTTCGCCGATCCTGATCGACAACATCGGCCGGGCCACCGGAATGCCGCGCGGGCCGCTGGAGATGCACGACGACGTGGCGCTCGACCTCTCGGTCAAGATCGCCAAACAGACCGCCGAGGATCTGGGCGATGCCTATCAGCCGCTGCCGGGGTCGGACATTGTTCGCAAGATGGTCGAGGACCTGGGCCGGTATGGCCGCAAGAACGGCAAGGGCTTCTATGACTATGACAGCAAGCCCAAGGTAATCTGGCCGGGTCTGGCCGACCTGGCCCCCGTCAAGGTCGACGAGCTGTCGATGGCCGAGGTCGAGGACCAGAAGCGCCGTCTGCTCTATCGTCAGGCCGTCGAGGTGGCCCGCTGCTGGGAAGAGGGCGTCATCGACGACCCGCGCGAGGCCGATGTCGGAGCCATCCTGGCCTGGGGCTTCGCGCCCTGGACCGGCGGCCCGATCACCCTGATCGACCAGGCCGGCCTGAAGGGCTTCGTCGAACAGGCCGACATTTATGCCGAGCGCTACGGCGACCGCTTCAAGGTCCCGCCGTTCCTGCGCGACATGGCCGCCAAGGGCGAGACCTTCTATGGCAAGTTTTCGGGGCAGAAGGCGGCGGCTTGACCCCGTCTCCCCTCGGGGGAGAAGGTGGCTCGCGTCAGCGGGTCGGTTGAGGGGCCTCTTTGCGCATGCACCGGGCCGGGGATCGCACACGACGCGCCCGCCGGCTGCGGTCCGACATGGCCTGTGCAGAAGCCGTTCTGTGGGAGATGCTGCGTGGCCGGCGCCTCGATGGCTTGAAGTTTCTGCCTCGAAATCGAGGGCGACGCCGACGGACACAGCCGGATTGGTCAGGGCAATCACCGCGACGTCCACTTCATCAATACGCCGCGGAACTGACTATGCTAGCCGTAAATTCCCCTCAACACCCCTAGTAGGGTCATTACGCCCCGGCAGAACATTATTGCCGGGCCGATCACCAGAATACCGGCCATCGCCCGCGAAAGGGTGCTCTGTGTTTTGGCGAACAGAGTATTGAGCCAATAGAGGAGGGGTGCCAGCCCGCCGGCCAAGACACCAAGGAAAAAGAACTCCGCGGCCTCGATCACATCTGCATTGACGGCGGCCTGCAGGTCCTCTCGGCTCACCGCCGAGAGGACCGCCGCCAGGCCGGCGGCATTCGCGACGGTCGTCCAGGTAATCATTCGGCGAAGCCAGAAGGACGCGTCCTCGAGGTTGGCACGGTCCGCTTCCCGGCGAGCAGTCTCGGCCGACTGCGCCTCGGCCAGTTCCCGCTGAGAGGCCGCGACCTCGCGCTGGGCAGCGGCCAACTCGTGGCTGGCCTGGACGGCGTCTCGCTGGGCCTCGGCCGAGTCGATCTGGGCGAGCGCGCCCACTACCCACGTCAGTTCCTTCTCCAGCGCAGCCCTTCGAATCGGGAGCTGGAGATTCAAAGCGGGACCGCCGGGCTCGTACTGCATGTTGTCGAGCTCATGCATCAGCTCGCGCTGCCGCAGCTCCAGCACTTTTCTCTGTTCCAAGGTCAATCCCCTGTAAACTTGAAGCGGGAGCTTGGGCGCTGCAACGCCCAGAACTCCAAGGCGTATCCCTGCACCCAGCGGGCGCGCTCGTCAGTCCTGTGACCTATGCTCCCAGAGTGACCCATTCGTCAGTTATTTTCGTACGGAGTCGAGTCCACTCTGCACGCCGTGGCTGTTTGCTCTGGTTGTGATCGCCGCGCTTTGGGGAGGCGGGTGGCAAGGAGAGAACTGAGTCTTCTGACGCGATTTATTTGGCCAATTGAACCAAACCGCTCCTGCCGCACACCTGTCTCCTGTCGGTTCTGCCGAGGAGATCGAGATGACCCACCCAAACGCCCCAACCCTGTCCGCTGAGGACAAGGCGGTCCTGCGCCGTCTGGACCACCAGCCCGGGTTTTTCGAGCTGGCGGCAGGTTTGTTCCGTGAGGGCGACGCCTGGCCGACCTTGGCCATGATGGCCGTCGAGATCGGCCTGTTCATCGGGGGCGTCTGGTGCGCCTGGCGGTTCAGCCAGTCGGGCGAGGTGATGGAGGCCCTGCGCTGGGGCTTTCCGGCGCTGGGCATGATACTGATGTCCTTCACCATCAAGTTTGCCTTCTGGCCGGTCATGCACATCAATCGCCTCAAGCGTCAGGTCGCCGAGCTGGAGCTGCGGCTGACTCGCAGCATCGGCTGACGCGCGAACGGAAGACGTTCGTGGACCCGACAGAGCGCTGGCAGGTCGTGGATCTGGTGCTGGATGCCCAGGCCGGATCGGAGGTCGCCTTTGCCGTCCTCGCGCGGCGGTGGGATCGACGGCTGGTTGCACACGCCTGGCGGCTGCTGGGGGACGCGGAGACGGCGCGCGAAGCGGCGCAGGCGGCTTGGCTAGAAATCGTGCGCGGCCTGAAACGCCTTCGCGAACCCGCCGCCTTCCCGGCCTGGGCTTACCGGATCACGACCCGCCAGGCGGCGGCGATCATCCGGCGACGGCAGGGTGAGCGGCGGCTGTCCGCAGACCTTCAGACGGCCGTGGCGACCGAACCACAGACAGTCGACGCGTCGGAACCGGACACGAGCGCGGCCCTGTATGCCGCCATCCGCGCCCTGCCGCCGGATCAGCGCGCGGCCATCGCCCTGCACCATTTCGAGGGGCTGTCGGTGGCTGAAACCGCCGTCGCGCTGGACGCGCCGGTCGGCACCATCAAGACCCGCCTCATGCACGCGCGGCGCAAGCTGAGAGCCGCCCTGGAAGGAGACACCCATGACTGACCCCGATGACCACATCGACGCAGCCCTGCGCGCCGAAGAGCGGCGCCTGCTGCAACAGATCGGCGACGAACCGGCCTTCCTGGATCAGGTCGGCGGTCTGTTCCGCACCCGCAACGCCTGGGTCAATTGGCTGATGATCGTCAGCCAGACGGCCCTGTTCATCGTCGGGGCCTACGCCGCATGGCGCTTTTTCCAGGCCACAGACGCCCTGACCGCCCTGCGCTGGGGCCTGCCGTCAGGGGTGCTGTTGCTGATGTCCCTGATCATCAAGTTGTCGATGTGGCCTGAAATGCAGATCCAGGCCTTGCGAAGGGATCTGGTTCACCTGGTTTCAGATTCAGCATCGCGCAGCCGCTAAAGGTCCACCACCTCAAACCCATCCTCAGCAGCCAGCCGGGCCGAGAGGATGTGGCGATGGCAGCCGGCAGCCACACCGCAATAGCAGAGCAGAGCCGTGGGCGATCCGCGCGCGGTTTCACGCAGTTTCTCGAAATCCAGCAGGAATTTCGGCTCAGCCATGTGGGCGGAATAGATGCGGTGCAACTCCTCACGCCTGCCGGCGCGGGCCGCCTCACGTCCGGCCTTGGGTGTGCCGACGCCCGGGAGGTGGACATAGGCGATGCCCTGATCCTCCAGGCTGGCGCGCAGCACGGTCTTGGAGAAGCCTGCCCGGCGTGACGCCGCCAGGGCGCGCACATCCACCAGGGTTTCGACACCGGCGGCCTTCAGGCGGGCGATGAGATCGCCCTGGGACGTCTGGGCGTAGCCGATAGTATAGAGCTTCATTCGGCTATCATGCCGGGCCAGCGTCGGGAGACCAAATGCAACGCCGCTTGATCCAGACCGACGGCCTGACCCAGTCCGTCCTCGAGGCCGGGGAGGGGCCGCTGGTTCTGTTGATCCACGGCTTTCCCGAACTGGCGACCAGCTGGGAGGCGCAGATTCAGGCGCTGGCGGAGGCCGGGTATCACGTCGTAGCCCCGGATATGCGCGGCTATGGCCAGACAGTCAGTCCCGAACGGACCGAGGACTTCTCCATCCTGCATCTGGTCGGGGACATGGTCGATCTGGTGCGGGCGCTGGGCGAGGCCGAATGCGTCGTGATCGGCCATGACTGGGGCGCACCCGTCGCCTGGCACTGCGCCCTGATGCGGCCTGACATGTTCCGGGCCGTGGCCGGCCTGTCGGTACCGTTCCAGCCTCGAACGCCGAACGGCCCGCCGATCAAGGCGATGAAGGCCCTGACGGCCAAGGCGGGGCTGGGCGATCTCTACATCGTCGCCTTTCAGCATCCGGGGGCGCATGGAGACTTCGACCTGGACCCGGAAACGGCGTTGAGGAAATGCTTCTGGGCCTATGATGGGGCGACGCCGGCCCAGGATCGTTCGACCGGATTTTTGCCGATCGGCGTGCCGCTGCTCAACACCATCAGCGATGAGGCGACCCTGCCGCCGTGGATGAGCGGTGAGCATTTTGCCCAGTATGTCGTGGCCTTTACGGCGGGCGGGTTCAAGCGGCCGTTTGACTGGTATCGCAACCTGGATCGCAACTGGGACCTGACGGCGTTTTTGCAGGGCAAGACCATCGACCAGCCCAGCCTGTTCATCGTCGGATCCGATGATCCGGTCCGCCACTATGCCGGACGCCATGAGAAGACGCTGGGGACCTGGCTGACGAACCTGACGGCGCTGGTTGAGATCGATGGGGCGGGCCATTGGATCCAGCAGGAGCGACCCGAGGTGATCAACGCCCTGCTCATTCAATTTCTCGCCGACCTGCGCGAATGAAGATCGCGTTGTGGACCTATGCCGACAGCCCGATCGGGCCGCTCGGATTTGCGACCGATGAGGACGGCGTCGTGGTCGGCTGTTCGTTCGAGGGCGAGCGGGCGCTGGAGTCGGTGATGCGCCGGATCTGGCCCCAGGCCGAGGTCGGCTCGGGCCCGGAGGTCACAGCGGTGGTGGCGGCGCTGGACGCCTATTTCACTGCAGCGCGTGATGCATTGGAGCGGGTGGCCTGGCGCGTGCCGGGTGAAGACTTTCAGCCGCGCGTCTGGCGGGCGTTGGCAGAGATCCCGGCCGGGGTAACGATCAGCTACGGCGAGATGGCCCGGCGCGCCGGCGAGCCGGGTGCGGCCCAGGCGGCGGGCGTGGCCCTGAACCGCAATCCGATCCCGCTGATCCTGGCCTGTCATCGCGTGGTTGGGCACGACGGAGCCCTGGTCGGCTTCGGCGGCGGGGTGGAGCGCAAACGCTGGCTCCTGGCGCACGAAGGCGCGCTGTTGATCTAACGCAGCAGATGCAGTTGTGGCGGCGGCGAGACGTTACGCCCCTCACGGCAGGCCAACGCGTAGCTGACGGCGTTTTCGACCAGCTCGCCGTCGGCTGGCTTTGCCAGCACACCGATGACCTGCTCGGGAGCCTGGCCAATCATCGAGGGATTGCCGGTGACATACAAAACACTGACGCCCTGCTCAGCCAGCTTCCGCCCGATTTCCACTCCGGTTGGACCATCTGCGAGATGGATGTCCACGAGGGCCACGTCAATTCTGGCGTTTGAGATGTGGTCGAGTGCCGCACGCTGGCTGCAGGCGACGCCGGCGACCTCAAGGCCCATTTCTTCCAGGATACAGCCCAACTCCATGGCGATCAGGGCTTCATCTTCGACGATAAGGATACGAGCGGGCACGGCAAACAAGGGGGCTGTTGGACTGTGAGGAATAAAGTCGCCGAGGGAGGTTAGGGTTCCATTGCTCCCAAGGCGTAGCGCCGGCGTTGCAAGGCGGTCACAGGTAGCTCTGCGAGAAACAGAAGCCCCTCTGGGGTCCAGGTCTGTTCAAATCGCCCGCCGAGCTGCCCCTCGATTGCGATGCGAGCCAGGGTGAAGCCGAAGCCAGGTGCCGCAGGTGGCACCTGCAACGGCGGCCCCCCCCGTTCGACCCATTCGATGCGGTACAGGTCACCCGTATGGGTCGTGCGAATGCCGACGTGACCGTCCGGCACCGACAGGGCACCGTACTTGATCGCATTGGTGGCCAATTCGTGGAAGAGCAGGGCGACCGGCGTCGCGGCCTGGTCATCGAAGACGGCGTCGTCGCCTTCAACGACCAGGTTGGTGCCGTCTGTCGAAAGGTAGGGTGCCGTCAGTTCCCTCAAGAAGGCGTGCAAAGTGGTGCCTTCGCTCGACGGATCGGCCTCGGCCGTGTGTGGACGCACAAAGGCGTGTGCGCGGGCCAGCGCCTGGATTCTTGTTTTGAGCGTCGTCGCGAAATCCCTGGCTTCGGGGTGATGGCGAGCGGACAGGGCGATCAGGGCCGAGACCACGGCGAAAATGTTCTTGATGCGATGGCTCAGTTCCTGGCTGACAACCTCGCGTTCCGCCTCTAGGCGCTTGAGTTCCTCAATGTCCGTGCAGGTGCCGAACCAACGGGTGATGCGCCCGGCCTCGTCACGGATCGGCAGGGCGCGCCCCAGGACCCAGCGGTACACACCCGAGCGATGTCGCAGGCGATATTCGATGTCGTAAGGCTCGCCAGTCGCGAGCGAATGTCGCCAGCGCGCCCAGGCCCGGTCCTGATCGTTAGGATGGAACATGCCGTTCCAGGCCTCGCCGTCCGTCGAGCCTTCTGGCACGCCGGTAAATTCGTACCAACGCGCATTGTAATAGTCGTGAAATCCGTCGGGGAGAGTCGACCAGACCATCTGCGGCATGGAATCCGAAATGGCCCGGAACCTGGCCTCGCTCTGCGCCAGCGAACTGGCGATCTGGGTCAGCTCGAATTCCTGGTCACTGATCCGGGCGTCCCGGTCACGGCCGGCATCGACAAGCCGCTCGTGCGAGCGCTGGGATTTTCTGAGCTCGAGATTGACCGCCACCTGCCTCGCGAGGATGTCGAGGGAGCGGGCCTGGGCCTCCGTCAGGCCCTCCGGACGATCTTTGGTGTCAATAACGCACAGGCTTCCCAGCGGAAGACCTTGCGGATCGCGAAGCACCTTGCCGGCGTAGAACCGGATGTTCGGGTCTCCTGTCACCAGTGGATTGTCGATGAATCTCGGATCGTTGGCGGCGTCCAGAACGACCAGGTCCGCGTCTGCTTCGATCGCGTGGGCACAGAAGGACCACTTTCTGGCGGTGGCGGTCGTATCCAGGCCGATGTGAGCCTTGAACCACTGCTCGTCGTCTCCGACCAGACTGATCAGGGCTATCGGGGCGTTGCAGACCTCCGCGGCGATCTCGACGACACCATCGTAGGCGGGTTCAGGCTCGCTACCAAAAATGTCATAGGATCTTAGCGCCTCGAGACGCTCGATCTCCGTCCAGGCGTGGGACGGCGGAGTAGGTTTGACCACGGACGTTCCTGGCGAAAAGCAATACGTTTTTCAAAATGCTTGGGAGAGGCAACGGTTCCCTAGACAGCCGCCTATTCACTCGGCGCCGAGCCAGCCGGACGCGCGGGGCGATTGATCTCCTCGACCTCGAGCTGGGGCACGCCGACCGGGGATTGGTTCGCTTCGTACTCCGCCATCCTGGCGTTGATCGAGGCGATGTCATCCCGGGTGGGCTGGCGGCGTCCGCCCATGCTGATGACACCGACCTGTCGCACCTGTCCGTCGATGACGACCGTACGCCCCTCCTCGATGATGCCCGCGGCCTCCAGGGCGGCCGGATCATCGAAGACGCGGAGCCGTGGTCGGGCGAACCGAGCTTCATCGATCACCGGCTCGCGGCCGGAATAGCTCTGCCTGAAGGCGGCTGTCTCCCCGCTCGCGCCGATCCAGCGATAGAAGATGTGAGCCCCGATCTGATTGACCTTGGTCAGGCTCGGAGCCCACCAGGGCCGCACATAATCGGCGTGGTAGTGCGTCGCCGTGCCGACCGATCCGGCGACGCTGCCGTCGAGGGCGGCCCGCGCGACGCTCTGGGCCCGGTTCCAGGCCCAGGCCACAGGCGGACGCGACAGCGATCCATCGCAGGTGAAGGAGAACTGGCACCCGGTTATCCGCTCGGCCCCCTGATAGACTACGCCACAAACCGAGGATGGGAAGTTCGGATCGCGCACCCGGTTGAGCACGACCTGGGCCACAGCTTCCTGACCCGTCCGGGGTTCTAACGCCGCCTCATAGTAAACCGCCTGGGTCAGACAGCGCAGGGCGCGCTGGCGGTCACCGTTGCTGGCCGGTCGAAAGACGAACGCGCCGATCGGCCGCAGGGCACCGCTAGCGATCGGCACGGCAGCGTTCGCACGTTGGATGGCCACGCCTGCCCGCCCCAGGTCCCCGAGCGGGGGACGTCCGGTCAGCGACAGGTTCTCCCATCCGGGGGTCAGTCCCCAACTGGACGGGGCCAGGGCCGGGTCGTGGCGCCGCGCGAGCGCCTGTCCGGCAGGATCGAGGTTTTCGGCATAATGCCGGAGCGCGGCATCCGAGATGTCAGGTCCGACCCGTCGCGCCAGATCCTGGCCCGGATTGGGGCTGGATGCCGCGCCCACCGAACTGGCCACGAGCCCCAGGGCCACCACACCCGTCGCGGCCAGACCCAGGACCGGCCGGGAAATCGGGCCCAACCGTCCGCGCGCGACATGGAACTGCGACCGCGCCCCAGCAAAGATTTCGAATATTCGGCGGCCGAACGGCGAGGTCATGCCCGCACCCTAGCCGAATTCATCGGGCGAAATGGAGGCCTGTTTGCCGCGCGCGGACATTCTGATGACGTAAGCGGGCTTCTGGCCTTGACAGGGCTTATGCTCATTATTAGCATAATAAGCATGCGGCAGGCTCGATAGGGAGGCTGTTCGCCCGAGATATGCTCAACCCGAGCATAGGAGACGAAGATGGCTGACGGGGCACGGGTGCTGACGCCTGAGATCGATCGCGACACCTCACCGATCTGGGACAAGGTGAAGGACAAGGTGACGCCACTGGAGTGGCGGACCTATGCGCCGCTGATCGCAGAGATCAATCGGCTGAAGGTCGAACGAGGGGCTGTGATCCTGGCCCACAACTACATGAAGCCTGAAATCTTCCACGGCGTCGGCGACTTCGTCGGCGACAGCCTGGGTCTGGCCAAGGAGGCCGCTCGCAGCGAGGCCAAGGTCATCGTCCAGGCCGGCGTTCATTTCATGGCCGAGACCTCCAAGATTCTGAGCCCGGACAAGACGGTTCTCATTTCGGATCTACGTGCAGGCTGCTCGCTGGCCAGTTCCATCACCGGCGCCGACGTGCGCCTGATCAAGCAGCGCTATCCGGGCCTGCCGGTGGTGACCTATGTGAACACCACCGCCGACGTGAAGGCCGAGACCGATATCTGCTGTACCTCGACAAATGCCGTCCAGGTCGTCGAATGGGCGGCGAAGGAATGGGGCGTGGATCGCGTGATCCTGATCCCGGACGAATATCTCGCGCGCAATGTGGCTCAACAGACCGATGTGAAGATCATCGCCTGGGCCGGCCATTGCGAAGTCCATAAGCGGTTCACCGTCCAGGACATTGCCGATATGCGAGACGTCTGGCCGGACGCTGAAGTTCTGGCTCATCCGGAATGTCCTGAAGACATCCTTCAGGCGTCGGATTTCGCCGGTTCGACGGCGGCCATGACCAACTACGTCATGACACACCGTCCCGCGCGGGTCGTGCTGATCACCGAGTGCTCGATGGCGTCCAACATCAAGGGCGACCTGCCCGACACGGAGTTCGTCGGGCCGTGCAATCTGTGCCCGCATATGCGCCGCATCACCCTGGAGAACATCCGCGACTGCCTGCGCGACATGAAGTTCGAGGTGACCGTCGACGAGGACATCGCTGAACGCGCCCGTCTCGCGGTCCAGCGTATGGTCGATCTGCCGCCGCCCGCCAAGCCGGCGCGCTATGATCTCGTTCGCGCGCGGGGTCACCGCGTTCAGGTGGAGATGATCTAGGCAAGGCTTGCGCAGCGCGCCGCCGCAGGTCAACTGAACGTCATGAGCAACGAACCTCGCCGCCCCGGCCCCTGGGATACGCCGGACACCTCTCGCGCCCGACCGGCCCCCGCGCCGCAGGACCGCGCCCTGGATCCGACCGACCCTGAACCCGTCAAGGGACAGCACCCCGCCGTCGCCATCGGCAGCACACTGCTGTTCGCGGGCTTCATCTGGTGGATTTCGGGAAGCTGGATCATCGCCCTGGCCCTGATCTTTGGCCTGTTCGTGCATGAGTACGGACACGTGCTGGCGATGAACCGGCTCGGCATGGGGCCGGCCAGAATCTACATCATTCCCTTCCTGGGCGGAGCAGCGGCCGGCCAGAGGCCTGCACGCAGCGTCTGGGATGACGTGCGGGTATCCCTGGCCGGTCCCTTGTTCGGGCTTCTGGCGACAATTCCGTTCTTTGGACTGTTCCTGGCCCTAAACGACGCCAGCTGGCTGATGGGTGGCTTCGTGATCTGCATGATCAATCTCATCAACCTGGCTCCGGCACCGCCGCTGGATGGGGCCAGGGCGCTCGGTCCCGTGCTGGCGCGGATCCATCCTTGGGTCGAGCAGGGCGTCATGCTGGCCATTGGTGCGGTGGTGATTGTCTGGGCCATGACCAATGGCAGCTACATCTTCGGCACCTTCCTGGCGCTCGGTCTGTTCATGCACTTGCGGCGTGGGCCTCGGGTTTCGACGGCACGACCGCTGACGAATGGCGAAACCGCCAAGAGCGTCGCCTTGTATCTGGCGACGGCCCTGGCCTGCGTCGCAGTCGCGGGCGTGATCCCAATCGCGTTGTCGAGGGATCTCATGAGCGGTCTGTCCGTCATCTCCGCCTTTTTCGGCCTGTTCCTGTGACGATGCTCGGTCGCTGAGGCTGTCCCGTTTGACCCAGACTTTTCACCATGATGGCGTCCTGATCATCGGCGGCGGCCTGGCAGGGCTGTCCGCGGCTTTGGAGGCAGCTCCCCGACCTGTGCTGGTGGTCACGCCTGCACCTCTTCTGGAAGCCTGTTCTTCGGCTTGGGCACAGGGAGGCGTGGCTGCCGCGCTGGGCCCGGGCGACAGTGCCGAACTGCACGCCACCGACACCCTCGCTGCCGGGGCCGGGCTTGTCGCTCAGGATGCCGCCCGCACGCTGACCTCGGACGGTCGCGCGACAGTGGAGTGGCTGGCCGGATTGGGAGCGCCCTTTGATCGCGCCGACGATGGGGCCTTCGCCGTGGGCCTGGAAGCTGCCCACTCACGCGCCCGTGTCGCGCGCGTCGGAGGCGACGGCGCAGGGCGTGCGATCCTCTCCACCCTCGTGGCTGCCCTGCGCGGAGCCCGCCATGTGACAACCTGGGAAACGGCCCGACTGCGCCAACTCGTCCAGAACGGTGCAGGGCGCGTCATTGGTGCGCTGATCGAGCGGGATGGTCTGCTCGTTCGCGTGCTGGCACCCTCGGTGGTGCTTGCCACAGGTGGGTACGGTGGCCTGTTCGCCCGAACGACCACCCCGACCTCCCTGTTGGGGGAGGGCCTGGCAGCGGCCTGGCTGGCCGGAGCCGAGATCCGCGATCCCGAGTTCGTCCAGTTCCATCCTACGGCGATCGACGTCGGCCTGGATCCCATGCCACTGGCGACCGAGGCCTTGCGGGGCGAAGGTGCGCGTCTGATCGACCGGACGGGAGCCTTTCTCCTGGGGCCCGAACCCGACGCCGACCTAAAGGCACGCGACATCGTCGCGCGTGCCGTCCACGCGGCGGTCGAGAACGGGCGAGGGGCTTTTCTCGATGCGCGCTCGGCGCTCGGAGCGGACTTTCCCGCTCATTTTCCCGCGGTCTTCGGCACCTGCATGCGCGCCGGGCTGGATCCCCGCGTCGAGCCGATCCCGGTATCAGCGGCGGCCCACTACGCGATGGGCGGTATCGCAGCCGATACCGACGGGACCACGACCTTGCCGGGCCTGTTCGCGGTCGGCGAATGCGCTTCCACCGGAGTCCATGGGGCTAATCGACTGGCCTCCAATTCTCTGCTGGAGGCCGCAGCCTTCGGACGCCGTACAGGCCGCGCGGCCGCCGACGAGATGGTGGCGCTGGGTAGCCCGGTCCGTTCCGTCGCCGCGTCTGCGGACCTTTCAGTCGATGCACTGCGTCAGTTGCGAGCGGCCATGAGTGCAGATGTCGGCGTTATTCGTGACGGTGCCGGGCTGCAACGGGCGCTCGACGTGATTTCTGGGCTGGATCGGATGTCACCCGGCGCCTTGCCTCTGATCACTGCCAGGATGATCGCCCAGGCCGCCCTGGCGCGTCACGAAAGTCGGGGCGGGCATTATAGATCCGATTTCCCGGAGAGCTTGCCCGATGCGCGTCAGACGATCCTGCACCGTGCCGTCGCGACGGCTCCGACCCTCTAAGAGGAGATCCCGGCATGAGCCGAGCGCTTCCTGATCTGATCATCGAGCCGGTCATCCGGGCGGCCCTGGCCGAGGACCTTGGGCGTGCCGGCGATGTGACGGCCCAGGCCTGCATTCCTGCCGGTACGCGCATGAGCGCCGTCTTCGCAGCGCGCAAGCCCGGTGTCCTGGCCGGCGTACACTGTGTTCGGCTGGCCGTGGAGGCGATGGACCCGCAGGCCAGGGTGCGGCTCTGCCTGGAGGACGGGGATGCCTTTGAGGCCGGGGCGCTACTGGCGGAGGTCGAAGCTGATGCCCGTGCCCTGCTGGCGGCCGAGCGGACGGCGCTGAACCTGTTGGGCCGGCTGTGCGGCATCGCGACCTTGACGCGCGACTACGTCCGGGCCGTTGAGGGCACGACTGCGCGGATTACTGACACACGAAAGACGACGCCGGGCCTTCGAGCGCTTGAAAAGCACGCCGTGGTCTGTGGAGGCGGGGTTAATCATCGCTTCGGGCTGGATGACGCCATCCTGATCAAGGACAACCATGTGGCTCTCGCCGGAGGCGTCGGCGAGGCGATCCGCCGCGCCCGCGCCGCCGTGGGCCACCTGATGAAAGTGGAGGTCGAGATCGACCGTCTCGACCAACTCGGCGAGGCCCTGGCCGAGGGGGCGGACGTCGTCATGCTGGACAACTTCGTCCTGGAAGATCTGAAGGCGGCGGTTGCGTTGGCCAGGGGGCGGGTCGTCCTGGAGGCTTCTGGTGGGGTAAACCTGTCGACTGTGCGGGCCGTTGCCGAGACAGGCGTCAACGTGATTTCCGTCGGTGCCCTGACCCACTCGGCGGCCAGCCTCGATGTCGGCCTGGACGTCATCTAGGCAGTCAAGGCTTCGGCCTTTGGCTGTGTGACAGGGCGTCCGAGCCGGTCGGTCCAGGCTCGCAGCCACGTCTGTATGGGGCGATCGATGAGCAGGTGAAACGCCGTTGCGCCGCTGAATACGGCAACCCACGCCCCAAACCACGTCAGCCAACTCGTCGGGATGTTCAGGGCATCCAGCCCGCTAAACCACACCGTGCCGATGACGGCGTGGGTGATGAACAGAGTAAAGGCGATGCTCGCCGCTGCCTTGATCAGGGGGGTCTGCCTTACGCCGAGGCTGTCGGCTGAGACGATCAGGGTTGCCAGGGCGACGATCGATGCCACGGCGCTGAACTCGGTGCGGGCCGGAACCTGAATGACGACGAGGGCAATCAGGGAAGCCAGCCCGCTGGCCACGGCCATAGCGGGGCTGACTTCGCGTCCTTGGGCGAACCGCGCGAGCATCGCTCCGAGGATGAAGAGCGGGAGCGTCCTCACCACGCCTTGGTGGAACGGCAGGTCGAACAGGGACGCATGCAGCAGATAGTGGGCACCGGTCCCCGCGGCGATCACCAGTCCGAATCCCACGATGAGTGCCGAGCCCCGCCCTGACAGCCGTCGAGACGCCAGCCAGACCAGAGGGAAGAGGGCGTAGCAAACGATCAGCGCCGACAGGGTCCAACTGGGTTCATTCCAGCTAGGCTGGTGCGAAACGCCCCATGCATGGACCAGGAGGGCCTGGTAGATGAAATCGGAGGCTTGGAACCGCTCAGGCGAGTTGGATGGGAGCCCCACCAGGTGAGCAACCAGAAGTAGACCGGCCAATCCAGATAGAACGATCAGATGCGCCGGCCACACGCGCAACAATCGTTTCAACACGAAGCGATGCGGGCTGAGGTCCAGTGTGTCCAGCGCCACACCATAGGCCCTCCCGAGGACGAAGCCTGAGACGATGATGAAGAAATCGGTCGCCAGCCATCCGCGATCGAGCATCGTGTAACGCTCGGTCAGGTCGACCGGAGCGGAAGATCCAAAGTGGTAGAGGACGACGAAGGCTGCGGCGAGAAACCTAAGGGCATCAAGCGCGCCAGCGCGATCCGCTTTGCTGACGCGAGCCACCACGGGGAAGCCAGACATGAACGCTTACTCTCAATACAGGACACTCGGACCATGCAGTTGCAACGCACAGACCAAGTCGTATCGATAGAGAGCAGTGGGCGTAGCCCGCTTCGCGATCAGGCCGCCGGTGTGATCGTTGCGGCGGCGCGACCCTCGACCGCGCCACCGACCGGGGCGTTCTGGATGTTGACGGCCACGTCCGAGATATCCGGAGCGCCCGACTGGGTCGTCCCGCCAACGTCAGCCAAGGCCTCGGAGGGACGCACGGACTGGGCGAATTGCGCGGCACCTCCGCGGCGACCGCCGAAGCGATAGAAAATGTGGCTTCCGACCTGGGTCACCCGAACCAGGGAGCCGCTCCAACGCGGACTGACACCGGTCGTGTGGAAGTGGGTTGCGTTGCCGACCGGCGCATAGACATGACCGCTCAGCGCGCCGGCGGCGACGCGCCGTGCGCGCTGCCAGGCGGCCGGCTCGCGGCGGCCATTGATGGCACCGTTGCAGACGAAGCTGAACTGGCAGCCCGTGCGACGTCCGGCCCCCTGATAGACGACGCCGCAGACTGTTTGAGGGAAGGCACCGTGGCGGGCGCGGTTCAGAACCACCTGCGCCACGGCCTGCATACCGGACTGGCCTTCGCCGCGCGCCTCGTAATAGACGGCGGTCGTCAGACAATCGAGATCGCGCGAGGATTCCAGAGCGCCGTTCAGACGGAAGGGCCGGGCCGGATCGACGGTGGTGCCACCGCGCAGGCCGGCCTCGTCGGCGTCACGGGTGCCGGTGCTGGCACGAGTCAGGGCCGCCTGGCCCTGGCGCTCGAGCAGAGCCGTCAGCTGGGCCGAGCGGCGGTCGCGCTGGGCGTCACCGGCGACGGTGTAGGGATCATGCCGACGCGCGATTTCGAGCGCGCTGGCGTCAAGGCCGCCGACGGCCGCTGCGACGGCCTCGTCAGTAAAACCTGAATCGTAGGCCCCCGCCATACGGTAGGCCTGGCCACGAACGGTGGCAGACTGCGCGACCGCGCCGCCCAGATAGGCCATGCCCACAGCCACACCCACGACTCCTCCGAGAACCGCCGCAGCGACCGAGGCGCGCTGGCGGGACATTCTGGATTTCAGAGCCTTGAGAAGGCCGCGCGCACGCCCAGGCGCACGCAGATGCGCGAGTAAAGTCACCGTTCCGGTATCCTCTGCGACGAGAGCGCCCTGGCTCCCCGACGAACTCACCCTGGTCGCCTTTGGGGCCGGACTCAGGATGCAGAAGGCGCGCGATGGGGAGGTCCCGCCGCGCGCCGAGACGCGCATTAGCCACCGGAATATGGCCTGAATGAGGTCAGAAAGCAAGATTTTGCTGCGCTGCAACAAAATCAATCAGATCGGCCCGGTGGGGCGAACCGAGGTCCAATGGCAAAGCTTGCGTGACAAGCCTTCTGTCCATCGTTTGCCACAAGACGACTTCGTGTGCGCTGCGGTGGGCGAGAGGCGATCGGGGCCCGGCGACGTCGTGTCGCGCCCCCGATTCTTCCAAAGAACCGATCTGATTCGCTCGACCGGGCCTATTCAGCCGCCAGGTTGGAACCTTCCGGCGCGGTCCACTTCAGCTTGGGCTGTCGCGCGGCGCGCGTTTCGTCCAGTCGCCGCATCGGGGCATGGAAGGGTGCCCCCTTGAAGCGGTCGACGTCGCCGGCCTTGGCCGCCGTCGCCAGGGCCCGCATCGCCTCGATGAAGCGGTCAAGCTCGACCTTCGATTCTGTCTCGGTCGGCTCGATCAGCATCGCCCCATGCACGACCAGCGGGAAATACATGGTCATGGGGTGGAAGCCCTCGTCGATCATCGCCTTGGCGAAGTCGAGCGTGGTGATGTCGGTGCCCTTCAGCCATTCGTCGTCGAACAAGGCCTCGTGCATGCACGGGCCGTCCGGGAAGGCGGGGGTCATCAGATCCTCAAGGCGGGCCTTGACGTAGTTGGCGTTCAGGACCGCGTCTTCGGCGACCTGGCGCAGGCCGTCCGAGCCATGGCTCATCATGTAGCTGAGGGCGCGGACATACATCCCCATCTGGCCCTGGAAGGCGCACAGGCGACCGAACGCCTCTTTCGCCTCGACTTCGGGGCGCTCGATCAGGTCAAAGCCGTCATCGCCGTGCACCACCCAAGGCACCGGCGCGAACGGGGCCAGGGCTTCGGACAGCACCACCGGACCGGCACCCGGTCCGCCGCCGCCATGCGGGGTCGAGAAGGTCTTGTGCAGATTGATGTGCATGGCGTCGACGCCCAGGTCGCCGGGACGCACCCGCCCGACGATGGCGTTGAAGTTGGCCCCGTCACAATAGAAGTAGGCCCCAGCCTCATGGGTCAGGCGGCTGATCTCCAGAATGTCCCGCTCGAACAGGCCGCAGGTGTTGGGGTTGGTCACCATGATGGCGGCGACATCATCGCCCAGCTTGGCAGCCAGATCGGCGATGTCGACACGCCCGTCGTCGGTCTGAGCGATCTCAACCACCTGATAGCCGACAAAGGCGGCCGTGGCCGGATTGGTACCGTGGGCCGAGGTCGGCACCAGCACCTTGTTGCGCGGCTTGTCCGAGCGCAGGCCCTGGCCGGCGGCCCGGTGGGCGGCGCGAATGGCCATCAGGCCGCACAGCTCGCCATGCGCGCCCGCCTTGGGCGACAGGGCCACCGCCGGCATCCCGGTCAGGGTCTTCAGCCAATGGGCCAGGGCGTCCATCAGCTCCAGCGCGCCCTGCACAGTCGACATTGGCTGCAGCGGGTGGATATCGGCAAAGCCGGGCAGACGCGCCATCTTCTCGTTCAGGCGCGGGTTGTGCTTCATCGTGCACGAACCCAGCGGATAGATGGCCAGGTCGATGGCGTGGTTCTTCTGGCTCAGGCGCACATAGTGGCGCATGGCCTCAGGTTCAGACAGGCCCGGCAGGCCGATCGGATCGGTACGGACCAGGCCGCCCAGATCAGAGCCATTGCCCTGGGGTTCCGGCAGATCCACGCCGGTCTTGCCCCAGCCGTCGCCCTCAAAGATCAGCGGCTCGTTCTGCAACAGGCCCCGACCGCCGGTCACGGTGGCGGGCTTGGCGGTCACGGCGTTCGGGGTGGTCGGTCGACCGACGGTGTTCATGGTGCTCATTGTTCCGTCTCCGCTCAGTTCGACAGGATCTTGCCGAGCACGCGGGCGAGGATCTTGATATCCGCGTCCAGGGTCGTCTCGGTCGCCGCGACCAGCAGCACGTCATCCAGTCCGGCGTCGGGGTTCAGGCGGCTGTAGGGCACGCCGGCCAGGAGGCCATGGGCCGCCAACGTATCGACCACGGCCTCAGCGTTCTTCGGCAACCTGACCGCAAACTCATTGAAGAAGCGCAGGGTCAGGATTTCGACGCCTGGGATGGCGGCCAAGGCGTCGCGGGTGGCTATGGCCTTTTCGTGGTTCAGCAGGGCCAGACGACGCAGGCCCGTCTCACCCAACAGGCTCATGTGGATGCTGAACGCCAGGGTGCAGAGCCCGGAGTTGGTGCAGATGTTCGAGGTCGCCTTGTCGCGACGGATATGCTGCTCGCGGGTGGACAGGGTCAGGACGAAGCCGCGCTCGCCGTCGGCGTCCACGGTCTCGCCCGTCAGGCGGCCGGGCATCTGGCGGATCAGCTTGTCGCGGGTGGCGAACAGGCCGACGTAGGGGCCGCCGAAGTTCAGGGCGTTGCCGATCGACTGGCCCTCGGCCGCAACGATGTCGGCCCCCATTTCGCCGGGCGACTTCAGAAGGCCCATCGACACCGCCTCGGTGACGACAACGATCAGAAGGGCCCCCGCGGCGTGGGCGGCCTCGGCGATTTTCGTCACATCCGCCGCCGTGCCGAAGACGTTCGGGGTCTGGACCACCACACAGGCCGTGTCCGGCCCGATCTCGGCGATCACCGCATCCTCGGCGTCGACGGCGGGCGCCAGCACCTGGGTCTCGACACCGACGGCGTGAACCACCGTCTCGGTCGCGGCGACATAGTGGGGATGCACCCCGCCGGAGATCACAGCCTTGTTGCGACGGGTCGCGCGGGTGGCCATCAGCACGCCCTCGGCCATGGCGGTGGAGCCGTCATAGAGCGAGGCGTTGGCCACCTCCATGCCGGTCAGGGCCGCGACCTGGGTCTGGAATTCATACAGATACTGAAGCGTGCCCTGCGCGATTTCGGGCTGATAGGGGGTGTAGCTGGTCAGGAACTCCGACCGCTGGATGATGTGGTCGACCGTCGCCGGGACATGGTGCCGATAGGCGCCCGCGCCGCAGAAGAACGGAACGCTGCCCGCTGCCATATTGCGCGCGGCCATGGCCGACAGGGCCCGCTCGACCTCCAACTCGCCGGCGACGCGCGGCAGATCGACGAAGCCGTCGCGCCGGGCTGCGGCGGGCACGTCCACGAACAGATCGTCGATGGATTTGGTGCCGATGGCGGCCAGCATGGCGGACCGGTCGTCAGGGGAGAGAGGCAGGTAGCGCATGGCGGTCAGGCTTTCCGGGAGGGGGTCAGCGGGGTTCGATGGAGACGTCGGCCCGGATCGAATGGGCGATGTAGCATTCGGCGTGGGCCAAAGCGTGACACTCGCTCACCACGGCGGGGTCGGCCTCGCCCTCGGTGGTCAGGCGCGGCCGCAGGGTCACCGACGAGATGTAGAGCTTGCCGTCCTGGTCGGGCGACAGCACGCCGGAAGCTTCATCTTCATATCCGGTCAGGACCAGTCCCTTCTTTCGCGCGAAGGCCAGGAAGAACATCATGTGGCAAGCCGACAAGGCCGCGATCAGCGCCTCTTCCGGATCGACCGCGGTGGGGTCCGAGCCGGGCACCGGCGGCGCGGATGAGCCGCGCACCACCGCCCCCCCGTCGAAACGCCATTCATGCAGACGCGAATAGCGGCCCGAGCGATGGTCATCGACCGGTGCGGACCAGACGACGTTGGCGGTGTAGGTCTCCGACATGGATCAGAGCGTCTTCAGATATTCGTCGTAGGCGGTCTGATCCATCAGGCCGTCGAGCTGGGCGGTGTCCGGCACCTTGATCCTGGCGAACCAGCCGGCGCCCTGGGGGTCGGCGTTGACGGTTTCCGGGGCGCCGTTCAGGGCGGCGTTGCCCTCGACGACCTCACCGGTCACCGGGGCATAGACGTCCGAGGCGGCCTTGACGCTTTCGACGACGGCAAAGCTGTCGCCGGCCACCACCTGTTTGCCGGCCTCCGGCACCTCGACGAAGACGACATCGCCCAGCGCCTCGGCGGCGTGGGACGTGATGCCGACGGTGACGACGTCACCTTCCAGGCGGACCCATTCGTGATCCTTGGTGAACTTCATGGGGCTCTCCTCAAGCCTTGGGTTTGCGATAGTAGCGTTGCGGGACGAACGGCGTGGCCACGACCTCGGCGGCGGCGGGCTTGCCGCGCACGATGACCTGCAGGTCGGTTCCCAGTTCGGAAAAGGCGGGCGGGACATAGCCCATGGCGATGTTGCGGCCCAGCGTCGGGGATGGGCCGCCCGAAGTGACCTTGCCGATGACGTTGCCATCCTGGTTGGCGATCTCGGCCCCTTCACGCGCGGGGGCACCCTCCTTGACGTTCAGCCCGACGCGAACGCGCGACGGGCCGTCGGCCAGTTCTTTCAGAATGCGCGCCGCACCGTTGAAGTCGCCGCGCTCCTTGCGAGACTTGGACAGGGCGAAGGTCAGGGTGCCTTCGACCGGGCTGGTCGTCGGGTCGATGTCGTGGCCGTGCAGTGGCAGACCGGCTTCAAGGCGCAGGCTGTCTCGCGCGCCCAGCCCGATCGGCTTGACCCGCGAGTCCTCAAGGATCGTGTCCCAGACGCGGTCGGCCTGGTCGGCCGGGACCGAAATCTCGTAGCCGTCTTCGCCGGTGTAGCCAGAGCGCGAGACATAGCAATCCACGCCGAACAGCATGACCCGGGCCGTGTCCATGAAGCCGAAATCGGCCAGCAGAGGCTCATGCGCGGCCATGACCGCAGCGGCTTCCGGTCCCTGGATGGCGATCAGGGCGCGATCGCCAAGGACAGTCAGCTTGGCGTCGCCTTCGAGGTGGGCCTGCCAGAAGGCGAAGTCCTCGTCCTTGTTGCCGGCGTTGACGACGACGAACAGACCGTCGTGGTCGGGCTTGCCCGCCATCAGGTCGTCGATGATGCCGCCGTCTTCATTGAGGAGCAGCGAATACTTCTGGCGACCTTCCTTGAGGATGGCGTAGTCGCCGGGCACGAACCTCTCGAACTGCGCGATGGCGTCGGCCCCAGTGATCTTGCACTGGCCCATGTGGCTGACGTCGAACAGGCCTGCATGCTCGCGGGTCCAGCGATGCTCGGCCAGCACGCCCTCGTACTGGACCGGCATATCATAGCCACCAAAGCCGACCATGCGCGCGCCGCGGCGGCGGTGGTTGGCGTTCAGGGGCGTGGTCTTCAACTCGCTCATCGGTGTCGGCTCCTCCATCGGGCGATCTGCACCCGGCCAGAGCCCCCGCTGTCTCGATGCCTGAGAGATTCCGGCCGCCGCAAAGCGGCCTTGCTCCGTCGGCGAACCCGGCCGGGTTCTTTCCAGCGTCTGTTGTGCTTCGCGGTCCTTTTGCCTGAGCGTTTCCGGGGCGGTTGCGCCTTCGGCTCCGGGGCCGGTGGGCCACCCCGATCTCTCCCGCGAGAGCGGCTCCAAAGGCCCTGACTCCGTTGCAGAGTCAAGCGGTGCCGCCTAGACAAGCCGCGACCCAGGAAAATGCCGTTCAGGATGCTGACCATGACCGCTCCCGCTACCTTCGAAACTTGGCTCGCCGGCACCCAAGCGCCTGAAGGCGTGGTCGAGGTGTTGACGGTGCTCGGTCGGATCTGCGCGGAGATTTCGACCGTCGTTGCGGGCGGTGCCTTGACCGGGGTGCTGGGCGCCTCCGGCGTCGTCAACGTTCAGGACGAGGAGCAGAAGAAGCTCGACCTGATCACCAACAACATGCTGACCGAGGCGTTGCTGGCCTGTCCGGTCGTGGCGGGTGTGGCGTCCGAAGAAATGGACAACAGCCAGCCCGCTGACCATGCGACGGGCCAGTGGCTGGTGCTGTTCGACCCGCTGGACGGCTCGTCCAATATCGACATCAACGCCCCGGTCGGGACCATTTTTTCGATCCTGAAATCGCCGACGGCGACGCCGACCGACGCCGACTTCCTCCAGCCGGGCCGGGACCAGGCGGCGTCCGGCTATGTGCTCTACGGCGCCCAGACCATGCTGGTGCTCACGGTCGGCCACGGCGTGGTCGGCTTTACCCTGTCGGGCGACGGCCGCTGGCTGCTGACCCACGATGCGATCCTCATTCCGGCCGAAACCAAGGAGTTCGCCATCAACATGTCGAACCAGCGCCACTGGGCCGAGGGCGTGCAACGCTACATCGCGGGCTGCCTGGCCGGCGTAGAAGGGCCTCGGGGCAAGAACTTCAACATGCGTTGGGTCGCGGCCATGGTGGCCGATGTCCACCGCGTGCTGATGCGCGGCGGCGTGTTCCTCTATCCGTGGGACAAGCGCGAGCCGGGCAAGCCGGGCAAGCTGCGTCTGATGTACGAGGGCAATCCGATGGCCTTGCTGGTCGAACAGGCCAGCGGCAAGGCCACGACGGACGGTGTTCAGCGCATTCTAGACGTCGAGCCGACCCAGCTGCACCAGCGCATTCCGATTGCGCTGGGCTCAGCCCATGAAATCGATCGGGTCGCGGCGGCGTAGGGAGTTCTCAAAGTAATTCTCCGCCTCGGCGACGACTGACCGCACTCGCTCCACCCAAAAAGTACTCATAGGTGTCGACGGAGAGAGACTCCCCGAAATCATGGGACATGTGAGGAGATCGAGATTTCAAATGTTTCCGAAGGTTGTCGCTATCCAACAGCCGATCGGTCGCCTCAACGAGCACGGAACGCGCACTTGCGAAGCGTTCGTTGTGGACCTTTTGCCGGTCTGCAAGTCGCTGATGATGACCGCCGACGACATCATTCCAGAGATCTATGTTGGTAGATTGGAGTTCGGTCGCGAATAGCTCCATCGCTTGCCGCCACTCCAATAGCGCGGTGGCCACCTTAGGTGTCAGGGCCATTGAGTAGAATGAAACATCTGCCTCCAGCTGCTGCGCCACTTTGCGCAAATTCTGATCTGCGTCGCCGAACACGGAAGCCCAGAGGCGCTGGAGTTCTGGTAGCGACAGATCATCATCGCCGAAAAACCTGTCTCCAACGTCCTTCAATCTGCGTTCGAATACGTGGGACCAGTTGCGTTGCAGGTCCATCAGTTCCCCTATGAACCGGCGGCGAATAGGGCGCCATCGTCGGTTGTTCATGAACCACAGTGACACCGGCACCAATAGGGCAATGATGATCGTGTCGAGCAGAAAGAATGGAACGCTGGCGACCAGATTGATACCAATTTCGCTGCTGTTCGTATGAAGGTACTCGAGCATCTCTTCCTCCCACTAGCGATCTACAATCCAGAGTAGACCTCGACCTCTGCGATCCGCGCGGCCTTCTGGTAGTCGGGCAGAAACGACCCCTCAAAGCTGTTCTTCGCCATCCGCGTGACCTGATCGCGGGTCAGGCCGACGGCCTGTGCGAGCTGCATATAGTTCTGGTTCACATAGCCGCCGAAATAGGCCGGGTCGTCCGAGTTCAGGGTGACGTGCAGGCCGCGCCGTAGCATCTCCGGCACCGGGTGGTCCTTCAGGTCGTCGACCACGCACAGCTTTAGGTTCGACAGCGGACAGACCGTCAGGGTCATCTGGCTGTCGGCCAGGCGCTTGATCAGGGTCTCGTCCTCCATCGAGCGATTGCCGTGGTCCATCCGGTCGATGTTGAGCAGGTCCAGGGCCTGGCGGACGTACTCGGGCGGGCCTTCCTCGCCGGCGTGGGCGACGCGCTTGAGCCCAATCGCGCCGACGCGCTCAAAGACGCGCTGGAACTTGGATGGCGGATGGCCGACCTCTGACGAATCCAGCCCGACCCCGACGATCCGGTCCAGCCAAGGTTCAGCAGCCTTCAAGGTATCGAAGGCGGCGTCCTCATCCAGATGGCGCAGGAAACACAGGATCAGCTTGGAGGTGACACCCAGCTCGGCCTCGGCGGCAGCCATCCCGGCCAGCAGCCCGTCGGCGGCGACGGCGAAGGGTAGACCCCGATCCGTGTGAGTCTGAGGATCGAAGAAGATCTCGGCATGGCGAACGTTGTCCGCCGCAGCGCGCTGGAAATAGGCATAGGCCAGGTCGTGGAAATCCTGCTCGGTCTGCAGGACGTTGGCCCCGGCGTAATAGATGTCCAGGAAGTCCTGAAGGTTCGAGAAATCATAGGCCGCGCGCACGGCCCCGACGCTGTCGAACGGGATCGAGACCTTGTTGCGCCGGGCGAACTCGAACATCTGCTCGGGCTCCAGCGAGCCCTCGATGTGCAGGTGCAGCTCCGCCTTGGGCAGGCCGGCGATATAGGCGTCGAGGGTCGGCATTGCTTGCTCCGGGATTTCGCCGCACGCTAGCGCCGGGCGCGAGGGCGCGCCACCATCGACGCGAGGTTTCCATGCGCCGCCTGATCGCCGCGGCCGTCTTCGGCCTGGTCATGACCCTTTCGGTTCCGGCCTACGCCGAAGACATCCGGGAAGGTTCCGCCTTCTGGGCGACAGCTCAGACCCTGATCGCCAACGAGCGGACGGCCTGGGAGGTCTACCAGCGGCGCGATACGTCCGCGCCCGACCTGCTGACACCCGACTATGTCGAGGTTCTCGAAGGGGGCGAGGTCAATGGCCGCGCGGCCCATCTGGCCATGATCGCCGAGGCCGATCTTCCGTCCTATGCGCTGGACGCCTTCGTTGTCACCCGCCTGACCGATGAGGCCATGATCGTTACCTATGAGGCCGATTGGACCGACAGCGCAGGCGAGGCCGGACGGCTGGCGGTGACATCCGGTTGGGCGGTTCGCGGCGGTAGCTGGATGAACGTCTTCTACCGCGAGACCCCGCTGCCCTGATTGCCACGGCGGGTGTTGCCGTGGGGGAACACACGCCGCGCCTTCGCGTTTGATTGTCGTCAGCCAAGGAGCACCAAAATGGCCGAAGACAAGGACAAGACGATCATCATCAACACCACGCCCGGCGTGATGGGCGACGGCACGGAGGAACAGAATCTCGGCCAGCCCGGCGATCCCTCCAAGCGGATCACCAGGGAAGAAGTCGAGGAAGCCTTCGGCGACAAGGACTAGGATGCCCTTGTTCTGAGCGCCGGCTACATCCGGTCCGGCGTTTCTATCCCAAGCAGGTCCAGAGCGATTTCCAGCTGTTTCAGGACCGCCTCGACCAGCGCCAGACGTGAGCCGCGGGTCGCCTCATGGCCTGGCGCCAGGATCGGGCAGGCGGCGTAGAACTTTGAAAAGGCCTGGGACAGGCGATAGGCGTGTTCTGCCAGGGCGTTGGGACCGCGCCGGTCGTAGGCTTCTTCCGCAGCCTGCTGGAAGGCGTCGAGCACCAGTGCCAGTTCACGCTCCGCCGGTTCGACAACTGCGATTTCGTCGGTGGTGACGTTTTCACTCGCTGCCCGCCGTAGCAGGGATTTGATCCGCACCGCCTGGTACAGCAAGTAAGGCCCGGTCTTGCCCTCAAAGCTGGTGAATCGATCCAGATCAAAGACGTAGCTTGTGCCCCGCCAGTTCGAAAGGTCGGCGAACTTGAGGGCGGCGACGGCCACCTTGCCGGCGATGTCCTCGAATTCCTCCGGCGACAGATCTTCGCCGAGGCCCGCCTCGTGAAGACGGCTGCGCGCCTTCTCGCGGGTCATTTCGATCAGGTCGGCCAGCTTCAGCACGCCTCCGGCGCGGGTCTTGAAGGGCTTGCCGTCCGGGCCGTTCATGGTGCCGAAGCCGAGATGTTCCAGCTGTCCGGGCTGAGCGTAGCCGGCCAGATAGGCGGCGCGGAACACCTGCTCGAAATGGTCCGCCTGGCGCTGGTCGACGACATAGAGCACCAGGTCGAAGTCCTGCTCTTGGCGACGGTCCAGAATGGTCGCCAGATCGGTCGTGCCGTACATGGCCGAGCCTTCTGACGAGATCACCAGCAGAGGGTCTGGGCTGGGCACGGTCACGACGGTCCCGTCCGCCAGCTTCTTCGTCTTGGTCTCTCCGTCGCGCGCCACATGGACAACGCGCGCGCCCTGGTCGTCGACCAATAGCCCCTTGGCCTCCAGCATCGCGACCATATCGGGGATCAGAGGGTCGGCGTCCGCCTCGCCCTTCCACAGGTCAAAGGTCACGCCCAGCGCCTCGAAGTCACGCTGCAACGCCGCCATGGAGACGTCGTGCATATGCTTCCACAGCGCGCGATAGCCGGGATGGCCGGCCTGAAGCTCGGCGGTTGTCTTGCGGGCGCGATCCCGGAAGCTCGTGTCTTCCTTCGCCCGCGCAGCGGCGGCGGGATAGAGACGCTCGAGATCCTCTAGGCTGACCGGGCTTTCATCAGGGAAGGGGCCTTCGCCCTGGAAATCGCCGGCCTTGCCCTCGTCCTCTAGCGCCGCGATCAGCAGCCCCATCTGGAAGCCCCAATCGCCGAAATGGGCGTCACCCCAGACCGTATCGCCTCTGAAGCGGAACAGCCGCTTGAGGCTCTCACCGATGATCGACGAACGCAGATGCCCCACGTGCATCGGCTTGGCCACATTAGGACCGCCGTAGTCGATGACGACCTTGCGCGGCTCAGCCACGACCGAGGCCCCCACCATCGGACTGCCCGACAGCGCGCGGGCCCGCTCGGCCAGTGCCGCATCCGTGACGCGCAGATTGATAAAGCCAGGCCCGGCGATCTCAACCGAAGCGATGTCGGGGTTGCCCTCCAGATGGGTGGCCACACGCCCGGCCAGTTCGCGCGGATTGGCCTTCGCCTGTTTTGCCGCCGCCAGGGCACCGTTCGACTGGAAATCCGCCAGATCCGGTCGGTCCGACGGACTGACGCGGGCGAGGTCTTCGGGCAAGCCTTCGGCAGCGAAGGCGGTGCGAACCGCTTCGCTCAGACGGCTCTTGAGATCAGTCATTCTCTGGGCGCACCCGCATTGGCGCGGAAGCGCGCTCCTTCGCGATTGAAGGCGGCCATGTCGGGCGTGACTTCGAAGCCGACGAGAACCTCGAAGTTCGACCCCGATACGGTCACGTCGGCGCGCGGAATCGTCAGACCCCGGATCGCCTGGGTGACCGAGGTCCGGTCCCGGCCGTCGAAATCAACCGGCAGGTCGAAATATTCCTTGGCCAGGATCGCCGAATTGCGCTCGGTGACGGCAACCCAGTAGCGATAGGTGTGCTGGCCACCCTGCGCCTGCGGCCCGCGGCCGAGCTGGAACAGGATGTTCATATCGATGCGGATCGGGTCGTCCTCGCGGTAGGTGCAGTCCGACTCGACGCCTTCGATTTCTCCCGTGTAGCCGACCGAGGCCAGACGGGCCTGACCGTCCGAGAACTCCACATATCTCGCTGCGTCATAGAGAATTCGGACGAACGGGCAGGGACCCGCATTCGGACGGTCGCGCAGCGGGGCCAGCGTCAGCTCGTCTTCTTCATTATCTTGCTGGCGAGACGATTCGCGGTTTCGATCCCGATCTTCCTGGCGTGATTGCGCCAGAGCCGGTCCCGCCAAGGCGGACAAGGCGACGACGGCGGCGAAAATTCCGGCAGACAAACGACGCATGGAGAACCTTACAGACAAACGAAAAGGGTCGCCGGACGGCGAAGCCGCGACGTTTGCGCGTGATAGCGGCTTATCCGAGGCGCCGCAACGCGTTGCTACTGGCCATTGATCCGGCGGGCCGCTACCTAGGCGGGGTGACCGACAGCCCTGACCTCCGACGCCCCCTCCGAGTTCGCCTTGCGACGCCGCGTGGCTTCTGCGCCGGGGTGGACAGGGCGATCCAGATTGTCGAGCGCGCGATCGAGAAGTACGGCGCTCCGGTCTATGTGCGGCACGAAATCGTCCACAATCGACATGTTGTCGAACGGTTGCGCCGGCTAGGGGCCGTCTTCGTCGAGGAACTGGATGAGTGCCCGACCGATCGACCGGTCGTTTTCTCTGCCCATGGAGTGCCCAAAGCCGTCCCGACCGAGGCGCGGCGGCGCAATCTGTTCTTCCTGGATGCAACCTGTCCATTGGTGTCCAAGGTCCATGTCGAGGCCGAGCGCCATTTCGCCGCCGGTCGCCAGATTGTGCTGATCGGCCATGCGGGGCATCCGGAGGTCGAAGGCACGATGGGCCAGCTCCCTGAAGGCGCCGTAACCCTGATCGAAACACCACGGGATGCCGAGCGCTTTGAGCCGAAGGATGCGGCCAACCTCGCCTACGTCACCCAGACCACTCTGTCGCTCGACGACACGGCTGCGATCATCGGCGTGCTCAAGCAGCGCTTTCCCGGCCTACCGGATCCGCACAAGGAAGACATCTGTTACGCCACCACAAACCGCCAGGAAGCCGTCAAGCGCGTGGCGGCGGACAGTGATCTGGTTCTGGTGATCGGATCACCGAATTCTTCGAACTCCGTCCGTCTGGTCGAGGTTGCCCGGCGAGCGGGCGCACGCACCGCGAGGCTGATCGATGACGCGTCCGTCGTGGATTGGTCCTGGTTTGATGGAGTCCAGACGGTTGGAATCACGGCCGGTGCCTCAGCACCCGAGCCCTTGATTGAAGCTCTTGTGGCGGCCATCGCCGAGCGCTTTGATGTCGAGGTCAGCGAGGACTCCGGCGAGCGCGAGACGGTTACCTTCAAACTGCCGCGCGTTCTGGCCGAAAACTGAGATCCGGCTTGTCCCACGTCACGATCCACACCGACGGTGCCTGTAAGGGTAATCCCGGTCGCGGGGGCTGGGGGGCGATCCTCCAGTCGGGCCCGCACGAAAAGGAATTGTGGGGAGGCGAGCGCGAAACCACCAACAATCGGATGGAGTTGACGGCGGCGATCATGGCGCTGGAGGCCCTGAAACGGCCCAGTGAAGTGACGCTTGTGACCGACAGCAAATATGTGATGCAGGGCATCACCGAGTGGATCGGTGCCTGGAAGGCGCGTGGCTGGAAGACGGCGGACAAGAAGCCGGTCAAGAATGACGACCTCTGGAAGCGGCTGGACACGGCGCGCGCGCGGCACCGGGTGACCTGGCGTTGGGTCAAGGGACACGCCGGCCATGAGCTGAACGAGCGAGCTGACGCCCTGGCCAACCGGGGAATCGAGGAATTGGTCGGCTAGGGAGCGTGCCCTATTCGCGACGCTCGCGCTGGTTCGGCGGCAGGTTGGACTCGTCGTTGGGCAGGGCCTGGCGCCCGACAGTTCCGAGCATCTGCTCCATCACCGTCAGCTGGCGACCGCGAGTCGGCGTCCGGCGGTCGCTGTAGGAGATGTTGCGCCCGTCTTCCAGGCCGAGATTCTCCACACCCACGACCCGACCGTTGGTTTCGTCAAAGGTGATCTGGGTGACGGTTCGCTGCGTCACTTCGGGCAAGTTGAACGTATATTTCGCCGAGGTCTGCGAAATGTAGAACCACACGGTTTCGGGCTCAAACGTCGAGACCACCGACGGGCTGCCCAGGCGCGCACGCACCGTGTCGCGGGTGTCGGTGCCAACAACGATGTCCGTCGGCTCGACGTCGATCGGCTGGAAACCGTGCCGGGTGACCATGGGCGTGCAGGCCCCCAGTCCAGCGAGAGCGAGACCCAGGACAACAGCACGAAACGAGACGGACATGAGGATTTCCGAAAACAAGCGACCTTTGACCTAGCGCGCACGGAGGATTAGTTCAACGCCAAGACCGAAATGGGGCGAACGAGCGTGCTGCAACGCCTATTCCAACCTCGCCAGGCGCGGGTCGCCGGCGAGGCACTTTATGCAGGCTTGGTGGACCAGGCCCGCCGACCTGAACTTTACCGCGACCTCGGCGTGGCGGATCGCATCGACGCGCGGTTTGAGCTGTATGTGCTGCACCTCAGCCTTGTCCTGGACCGGCTGAAAGGTGAGGGCGAGGCGGCATCCGAAACCGGTCAGGCCGTCTTCGACACCTTCGTCGGCGCGCTCGATGACGCGTTGCGTGAACTGGGGGTCGGAGACCTGTCGGTGGCCAAGAAGATGCGCAAATTGGGGGAGGCCGTGTACGGTCGGGTCATCGGTTACCAATCGGCCTTCGCTGCCGGAGGACGGGACGACCTGGCGGCGCTGCTGGCGCGTGCAGTCTATGGCGAAGAGGCGGCGTCCGAGACGGCGGAGGCCCTCGCCGACTACGCTCTGGCGACCCATGTGGTCCTGGCCGACCGGCGACTCGAAGACATTCTGCGGGGTCGGCTGGACTGGCCGGCGGTGCGCTCGTGAGCGGCAGGCTGTCCTGGAGCGATCGCGTGCGCCTGGACCAGATCGGCACGGGGCTGAAGCGCCACCTCGAAGCCGAGGCTGCCGACCGGGCGCAGATTGCCCAAGCCCTGAACCTGGCAGACCTGGGATCCCTGAAGGCGGATGTCGAGATCAAGCCTACGGGGGCGGGTTGGCACCTCGCCGGCGTCCTGCACGCCGATGTGGTGCAGACCTGCGGTGTAACCCTGGAGCCCTTGCCGAGTCGCATCGACACCCAGTTCTCGGTCGACGTGATGGAGGCCATGGACGGGGTTCCGCATGACGATGAGTTCGACATCGACCTGTCGGTCCCGGATCAGCCAGATATCATCGAGGACGGCGCGGTAGATCTGGCAGCCTATGTGGTGGAGTACCTCGCTCTGGCCATTGACCCGTGGCCACGTAAGCCTGGTGCCGTGTTTGAGCCGCCGACCGGACCGGTCGAGCCCTCGCCGTTCGAGGTCTTGCGCGACCTCAAGCCCCGATCGTGACCAAAGGTCAGGATTTCGTGTCGCCTGACTTGCATCGAGCGGCCCGGACGCTATCGTCCCGCCTCAATTTCCAGACCTCGCGCGGCCTTGCGCGGCGCGTGGCGGAGGCGACCTGAATATCGTGTCTTCATCTACTGTGATTTCTGTCGACGCCATGGGCGGCGACCATGGGCCTCGGATTACCGTCGCCGGGATTGAGGCGTTCCTCAAGGCTCACGGGGCAGAGCGCGCCCGCTTCATCCTTCACGGCGACGAGACGGCGATTTCGACTCAGTTGTCCAGCACACCTCTGGCCCGCGCCGTCAGCGAGGTTCGCCACACCGACCGAACGATCGCGATGGATGAGAAGCCTGCGGTGGCCCTGCGTCGCGGCAAGGGTTCGAGCCTGTGGAACTCGATCCAGTCTGTGAAATCCGGCGAGGCCGCCGCTGTCGTCTCGGCCGGAAACACCGGCGCATTGATGGCCCTGTCCAAGCTGATCCTGCGGATGTCGGCGGTCGGGCTGGAGCGACCGGCCATCGTCGCCAGCTGGCCCACGATCAAGGGCGGGCACACCGCTGTGCTGGATGTCGGGGCCAATGTGTCCTCGGATGCCAAGCAACTGGTGGAGTTCGCCATCATGGGCGAGGCTTTCCATCGCGCAGTCCACCATGTCGAAAAGCCGAGCATCGGCATCCTCAACGTCGGGTCCGAAGAAATGAAGGGCCACGATGAGGTCCGGGAGGCGGCAGCCTTGCTTCGGTCGGGTCGATTTGATCTGGATTACAAGGGTTTCGTCGAGGGCGACGACCTCTCACGGGGGGTCGTCGACGTGGTCGTGACCGACGGATTCACTGGCAATATCGCCCTCAAGACCGCCGAGGGCGTCGCCAGGTTCATCTCAGGCCTGATGAAGGAGGCGCTGCTGTCGTCGCCCTTGTCACGGGTCGGTGCGATGCTGGCCTACGGAGCCCTGAAGGCCATGCGTCATAGGATCGACCCCAATTCCATCAACGGGGGGCCGCTTCTGGGGCTGAACGGCTTGGTCATCAAGAGCCACGGCGGAGCTGACGCGCGCGGCTTCAGCTCGGCCATCCGGGTCGCCGTCGACCTCGCCGAGAGCGACTATATGGCCAAGGTCGCCGAGAACATGGCGCGCCTGGACCTCGCCGAACCGGCTGAGGCCGCGCCTGAGGCGGCGCAATGACGGTCGTCCGCAGCGCCATCACCGGCGTCGGTGCCTATTTGCCGGAAGACGTCGTCACCAACGCCGACCTGGCCAAGTTCGTCGATACGTCCGACGAATGGATTCAGGAGCGGACCGGCATCAAGGAGCGGCGACGGGCCCGCCCGGATCAGCCGACCAGTGACCTGGCCGTCGAGGCCGCCCGGCGCGCCCTGGCAGCAGCCGGTCGAGACGCGGTTGACGTCGATCTCATCGTGGTGGCGACGACGACGCCTGACCTGACCTTTCCAGCGACGGCGGCGATCGTTCAGCGCAAACTGGGGGCCGGGGTCTGTGCGGCCTTCGACGTTCAGGCGGTGTGTTCGGGCTTTGTCTATGCCCTCAGCGTCGCAGACGGGTTCGTCGCACGTGGCATGTCCCGCTGCGTGCTGGTGATTGGCGCTGAAGAGATGACCCGGCTGATGGACTGGACCGACCGGGGGACTTGCGTGCTGTTCGGTGATGGCGCGGGTGCGGTGGTGCTTGAGCCTGTCGAGGGGCAGGGCACCACGGCCGACCGTGGTCTGCTGGGTTTCGCCCTGCGGTGCGACGGAAACAAGACGGATCTGTTGTATGTCGACGGAGGTCCGGCGACGACGGGATCGGTCGGGCACCTGCGGATGGCCGGAAACCAGGTGTTCAGGCACGCCGTCGTCAATATCGCCGAGGCCATCGAGGCGGCGTGCGCAGCGGCCGGCGTCAGCATCAATGAGGTCGACTGGTTCGTGCCTCACCAGGCCAATCAGCGCATCATCAAGGGAGTTGGTGACCGCCTAGGGCTGGACGAGAACAAGGTCGTGTCGACCGTGGCCTGGCACGCCAATACGTCGGCCGCGTCGATTCCGCTGGCCCTGAGCGCCGCGATCGACGATGGTCGCATCAAACCGGGTGATCTGGTGCTGCTCGAGGCGATGGGTGGCGGACTGACCTGGGGAGCTTGCGCGATTCGCATCTGACGCGAATACGCCCTTTCGTTCACGGGCGTGTTCGCGTACCACATCCTGAACGTTCAGGACCCATTGCGGGAGGACTGCAGGCATGGCGGGCAAGACGGTGACGCGGGCGGATCTTTCTGAGGCGCTGCACGAAGAGATCGGCTTGTCACGACAAGAATGTTCCGGCCTGGTCGAACGTGTCCTCGACCTGATCGTCGAAACCCTTGAGCGGGGGGAGACGGTCAAGCTTTCGGGCTTCGGCGTCTTCCAGGTGCGTGAGAAGCGCGCCCGCATGGGCCGAAATCCAAAGACCGGGGAGCCGGCGGCCATCGTGCCACGCCGGGTCATCAGCTTTCGTGCTTCGCAGCTGATGAAGGCCAAGGTTGACGGCACTGACGCGTGAGCAAGAGCGCCGACGCCTTCCGCACCATTTCTGAGGCCTCCGACGAGTTGGGCGTGCCCCAGCACGTCCTGAGGTTCTGGGAAACCAAGTTCACCTTCATCAAACCAATGAAGCGCGCCGGGGGGCGTCGCCTCTACAGGCCTGCCGACATCGCCGTGCTCGAGGGTGTCAAACGGCTTCTGCATAGTGACGGAATGACGATCCGTGGTGTTCAGAAACTATATCGAGAACAAGGACTTGCGCGGATCACCGGTCAGGGTTCGCCCGCAGAAGGCTCCGGGGCCGTGATGGTGGAGCCGAGTCGTTCTCAGCCTGAGCCCGTCTCCTTGTCAGGGCCGGACCGTGTGCGGCTGAAAGCGGCGCTGGCGGCGGTCGAGGCCGCAAAGCGACGGCTGGACGCCAGCCTAGAGGCCTGACGCGATTTCCGTTTGCGGCCCCGGCAGCGCTTGTCTATACGGGCGCCTCTCTCGGAGCGTGGCGCAGCCTGGTAGCGCACTTGACTGGGGGTCAAGGGGTCGCAGGTTCGAATCCTGTCGCTCCGACCATTCCCTTGACCCAGTCCCGGACCTTCAGCCTTTTTCGCCCCATTTGATGAGGGGAAGCACGGGTACGCCCCATGCCAGGCCGGCGACCGCGAAATAGAGCACCTGGGCCCACCAGGCGTCGGGGATGAAGTGGGCCAAGCTGACCACAGCCCAGACGTAGAAGGCAAGAAAGGCCAGAATGCCGACCGTGGCGACGGCCTTGCGGGTTCGGGGTCCCATCTGCTGCTCCTGAATCGAAAACGCCGCAGACCCTTTGGTGCCTACGGCGCTGTCGTATCGGAATTGATCGCGTCTAGCGACGGCGGATCAGGCCGAAGATGAAGAGCAGGATCACGGCACCGCCGGTGGCCGCAACAAGCGAACCCAACCAACCCTCGATCGGGATGCCCAGGACGTTTTCGGACAGCCACCACCCCAGCAAGGCACCGAGAAGGCCGACGATGAGGTTGGTCAAGATGCCGTGCCGGCGGCCCGTCACCTGTTCGGCGATCCAGCCGGCGGCGATGCCGATGATGATGGCGACAAGCCAGCTGTTTTGTTCAAAAAGTTCCATGAGAAGTCCCTTTCCAGCCCGCCGGCCCTCCCGCCGGGTTCAAGAATGACAATGCGGGTGGCGCGGGCCAGGGTCCTTGGGCTAGAGCCCAACGACCTGATAATTCCGCTTCTCCCGGGCAGGACAGTATGCTGCGTTTGCAAAGTCTCCAAGACCGTTCCGTTCCAACCACCATTTGGTTGGCCTGTGTGGCTTTGCTCGTCATGGCCATGGTGGTAGTCGGCGGTATCACCCGCCTGACCGAATCCGGCCTGTCGATCACGGAGTGGGCGCCGGTTACGGGGGCGTTGCCGCCGCTGTCTGATGCTGAATGGAACAGGCAGTTCGAGGCGTATCGGCAGACGACCCAGTACGCCCAGCTCAATGCCGGCATGAGCCTGGAGGCTTTCAAGGGCATCTTCTGGTGGGAGTGGGCGCACCGGCTCCTGGGGCGTCTGATCGGTCTGGCCTTCGCCCTGCCGTTCTTTGTGTTGCTGTTTCTGGGCCAGATCCCCCGACGACTGGTGTGGCGGTGCTGGGTCCTGCTGGGACTGGGGGGGCTGCAGGGCGCGGTCGGCTGGTGGATGGTCGTGTCCGGTCTGGCCGGACGGGTCGAGGTCGCGCCGGAGCGTTTGACGGTTCATCTCGGCCTGGCCTTGATCATCTTCGTGGGTCTGGTCTGGACGGCCCTCGAGGCGTGGGCAGGTGAGAACCCCCATCGATCGCCTGTGGGCTGGAGCCGGGGCGCGACCGCGCTCCTGGGCCTGGTCTTTGTTCAGTGTCTGTTGGGGGGGCTCGTCGCCGGAAACGATGCCGGCCGGGTCTTTACCGACTGGCCGATGTTCGAGGGCCATTGGTGGCCGCTGGTCGACTGGAGTCTGGGCACCATGGCCTTCCTGCACGATCAGGGCCTGGTCCAGGCCATGCACCGCCTGGGGGGTTATGCGGTGTTAGCGGCGGTTCTTGCCTTCGTCATCCAGGCCCGCCGCTGGCGACTGGCCGAGGGTGTGCCGAGTGCGGCGCAAGCCCTGCTGGGCGCGGTGGTGATCCAGGCCTTGCTGGGCATCGCGACCCTGATGACGGCGCTCAATCCGTGGCTGGCGGGCTTTCATCAGGCGGGTGGCGTGGCCGTTCTGGGTCTGGCGACCTGGCTCTTGTGGCGAGTGCGTCGCAGCCAGCCGCGCCTGTTCACGGGGTCACTATCGAGTGCCAGGGCCCTGTGATCGCCAGGGTCAGGCCCGGGTCCTGAAGGTTCACGAACACGGTCGAGCCGTCCGGGGATACACACACACCGCACAGCTCGCTGTTGGCGGCGTGGATGTTGCGGGCGATCGTATAGGCCTGGCCATCCGGTGAGATGCCGCGCAGGTGGTTGATCTCGGTGGAATAGCGGTCCTCGCAGACCAACAGATGGCCCCAGGGCGCGACCGTCAGATTGTCCCCGTAGTCAAAGGCCTGATCGTCCTGGCTCTCGTAGAACAGCTCGGCCCGGCACGGGTCCTCCCCGACGCCCGGCAGGACGCGGATGATCTGACCGAACCGGCGCGTCCCGCCCGAGGTGCAGGCGATGAACAGGCCGTCGTCGCCCCAGGTGATGCCCTCGCTGCGCGCCAACAGGGCGGCACCGGCGGCATGGGCGCGCGTGCGCAGGTCGTCGTCAGGGCTTTCCACATTGTCCAAGGGTACCCAGCGCACGAAATAGCCTTCGCCCTGGTCCCAGAAGGGGCGCGCCCAGTTGCGTAGATCCGCGCCTGACCGGCTGGCCACCGCCATGGCGGACAGACGGCCACCATCAGCCAGGCGGCCGGGCGTGTTCGGCACGAAGCGGTAGAGCACCGAGTCGTCACGGTCCTCGGTCAGATAGACGTAGCCGGTACGCGGATCGACACAGGCGGCTTCGTGTTCGAACCGGCCCATGGACGTCAGGGGCACCGGATCGACCAGGCCCGTCGCGCGCGACGGCACCTCGAAAACCCAGCCGTGGTCACGATGCACGCCCTCGCCGGCGCGCGTGTGCGTCTCCTCGCAGGTCAGCCAGGACCCCCAGGGCGTAATGCCGCCCGCGCAATTGGTCGAGGTCCCGGTCAGGCTGAGGAACTGGCGAACCACGCGCTGTTCAGCCAGGTCATAGACGAGGGTGGTGGTGCCACCGCCGAGCGGGCGACTGTCCGTGTAGGTGTCATAGACCTTGGTCGGGTCGAGCTGGTCGCGGAGCTGGTGGCCGATGCCGGTCGGGCCGAGGTCTGTGTGTCGCAGCTTGATTTCGTGATTGCGGACCAGGATCACCTGAGAGCCGTCGCCGGGGAAACAGCCCATGCCGTCGAACTTGCCGGGCACGAACAGGCCGTCGTCCATCGTCTGGCCGGCCTGGGAGATGATCTTGTAGGAAAACCCCTCCGGCAGATCGAACAGGCCCTCGGGGTCCGGGATCAGCGGGCCATAGCCTGGAATCTCGTTGCGATAGACGTCGGCCGTCTGGGCCTGGGCGAAACGGGCCAGACCGGAAAAGGCGAGGGCGGTGGCACCTCCGCCCAGGACATGACGACGGGTAGGGCGCATCAAACAGACTCCGACAACGGCGCGGCCCCCAATAAAAGCCGTTTGCGTCAATCCAGTGAAGGGCCAACCCTGTCGAGAGAAAGCCGGCTGACACTGCCAGACAGACCGACGTACAGGCTCCGGACCCGGTTGAGGCCAGGATAGTGCGGGCGTCACTATCGGGGAACAATAGCATTCTGGCGGACGAAAATTCGCCCGGTATTATATTACCGATTACAGAATAATTCTTTAAAACAATAAGATGAAGGCTTTTCCGAGAAAACTCGCGCATTGACGTCTGTGGGGTAGGCCGGTATTAAGCCCGCCGTCGCGGTCGGGACCTCCCCGGCCGCTTTGATTTTTTGGACCCGACCATGCTCAAGACCACGACGGCTTCGCTGAAGCCCGCCGATGTCGAGAAGAAGTGGATCCTCATCGACGCCGAAGGCGTCGTTGTCGGTCGTCTGGCTTCCTTCATCGCCATGCGTCTGCGCGGCAAGCACCGCCCGGACTACACCCCGCACGTCGACTGCGGCGACTATGTCGTCGTCATCAATGCCGAGAAGGTGAAGCTGACGGGCAAGAAGCTGACCGACAAGATCTACTACCGCCACACCGGCCATCCGGGCGGCGTCAAGGAGCGGGTCGCCGGCAAGGTGCTGGAAGGCAAGTATCCCGAGCGCGTCCTGCAAAAGGCCGTCGAGCGTATGCTGCCCAAGGAAAGCCCGCTGGCCCGCGCCCAGATGACCCACCTGCGCATCTTCGCCGGTACGGAACACACCCATGAGGCGCAGAAGCCGGAGACGATCGACTTCGCTGGCCTGAATGCCAAGAACACCCGGGGCAAGTAAGTCATGACCGATACGCCGATCACTGAAACCACCCCGGAAGCCACCGAGAGCAAGGGCTTCGACGCCCTGGCAGGCATGGGCACCAACGCTCCGGCTCCGGTGCGTGAGCGCATCGTCGACGCCCAGGGCCGCGCCTACGCCACCGGCAAGCGCAAGAACGCCATCGCGCGCGTCTGGCTCAAGCCGGGCTCGGGCAAGATCACCATCAACGGCCGCGACCAGGAGATCTACCTGGCCCGTCCGGTCCTGCGCATGATGATCGCCCAGCCGCTGGAAATCGCCGACCGCCTGACCCAGTTCGACGTGGACGTCACCGTCCAGGGTTCGGGCCTGTCGGGCCAGGCCGGTGCCATCCGCCACGGCATCGCCAAGGCTCTGACCTACTATGAGCCCGAGCTGCGCCCTGTCCTGAAGCCGCACGGCTTCCTGACCCGCGACAGCCGCGTCGTCGAGCGCAAGAAGTACGGCCGCGCCAAGGCCCGCCGCAGCTTCCAGTTCTCGAAGCGCTAACTCGCGACCCGCGAGTGGGATTACAAAAGGCGCTTCGGGGAAACCCGGAGCGCCTTTTCTTTTGGAGTGGAGCATTGCCGGACAACGTCGATCTACCGAATGCATGGGAGTGGCGGCGCGAAGCATTCCCAGCGAGTTGGGGCGATGCCGTACGACAATTGTCGGTCGTGAGGCCGACGGGGCTGCTTGCGTAAAACATGGCGGCTGACGATTTCCTTATCAGCCTTCGTGACGGTCGAGTGGCTGAGGTCCATGTTGGCTATCACGCCGGGGCCGATGTCACTTTTGAGTCTGTGACCGTTTCTGATTCACTGGACTCATGGGCAAGCGAAGCGAACGCAGAATGAACCTCCCCTCCATCTTCATCGACGGCGAAGCCGGTACCACCGGCCTTCAGATCCGCGAGCGCCTCGTTGGCCGCACAGACCTGAACCTCGTCTCCATCGACCCGGAACGGCGCAAGGACGCCGGGGCGCGGGCGGAACTGCTGAACTCCGCAGACCTCGTCATCCTGTGCCTGCCCGATGAGGCAGCGAAGGAAGCGGTCGCCCTGATCGCCAATGACGCCACGCGGGTGATCGACGCCTCGACGGCCTTCCGCGTCGACCCGGCCTGGACCTATGGTTTCGCCGAAATGACGGGCGGACAGCGGGCGGCCATCGCCGCGTCGAGGCGGGTGTCGAACCCGGGCTGCTATCCGACCGGCTTCATCGGCCTGGTGCGGCCGTTGGTTCAGGCCGGGATTATCCCGGCGGACTGGCCGGTCACGGTCAATGCGGTGTCGGGCTATTCGGGCGGCGGCAAGGCGATGATCGCCGAGTTCGAGGCGGACGGCGGCAGCGATCCGTTCCGGGCCTATGGTCTGACGCTGAAGCACAAGCACATCCCGGAGATGCAGGTCTACGCCGGTCTGGTGCATCGTCCGCTGTTCGCCCCGGCGGTCGGGACCTATGCGCAGGGAATGCTGGTCGAGGTGCCGCTCCAACTGGGGGCGCTGCCGGGGCGGTCGACTGTGGCCGATGTCCACGCGGCGCTCAGCGCCGCCTATGACGGCGAACGGTTTGTCTCGGTCGCGTCTCTGGAAGAGAGCCAGGCCATGACCGGGATCGAACCGGAAGCCCTGAACGGGACCAACCAGATGCGCCTGTTCGTGTTCGGCGACCCTGACGGCGATCAGGTCCGGCTGGTGGCCCAACTCGACAATCTCGGCAAGGGCGCGTCCGGCGCGGCCGTCCAGAACCTGAACCTGATGCTGGGTCTGGATGAGGGGGCGGGGCTCTAGCCTGTAAGCGCCTCGGCCTCATCCCGTCATGGCCGGGCTTGTCCCGGCCATGCATTGGGCTGGGCTGAGCCAGGCGAGCACCCTATCGGTGATCCGCGCTCAATTGGTTCCCGGGACAAGCCCGGGAATGACGGATGGGTTTCGACCGTTGATCGACGTTAGCCCGCGAGCGCCTCTGCCACCGCCCAGAACACCGGCTTGGGCCGCCCGGCGTCGTCGAACAACAGCGGCCGATCGTTCGGATCCCCGCCCCAGTCGGTGCGGCGCAGCCAGGATTCGGCATCGCGCACGCCCCAGACCGTGAAAGCATACTGCTGGGCCGTGGGCAGGGCGGCGAAGCTCTCGATGGCTTCCTGATAGAGTCGGATCTGCGCCGCCTCGCGATCGGCTTGCGAGCCCCGGAACACGCCGTCCGGAACCAGTGAACAGTCGAACTCCGAGACATGAACCGGCAGGCCCAGGCTGGCGATGTCACGCATCGCTTCGCTCAAGGCCCCGCGCGGCAGGTCGACCGAGACGTGGCACTGGGTGCCGATGCCGCCGATGGGCACGCCCCGGCTCATCATCCGTTCGACCAGGTTCAGGAAGGTCCGCCGCTTGGTCGGATTGCTTTCCAGATTGTAGTCGTTGGTGAACAGGATGGCATTCGGATCGGCCTCATGGGCCTGTTCGAAGGCGCGGATAAAATGGCCGTCCTGGCCGAGATTCCGGCTCCACAAGGATTCGCGCAACTCCGAGCCTTCGTCGGTGACGGGCTCGTTGACCACGTCCCAGGCGCGCGCTCGTCCGGCATAGCGACCGGCGACCTCGCGGATATAGCCGTCGTAGGCGGCCTCCATGGCGCGGCGCGACCCGTCCATTCGCTCGAACCAGGCGGGGGTGTCGGCGTACCAGACCAGGGTGTGGGCATGCAGCGCCTGATCGTGGTCCCGGCAGAAGGCAGCCAGGCGATCGCCGCCCTCGAAGCGCAGTCGTCCGTCAGGCTGGACGATGTATTCCATCTTCAGCTCGAAGCCGGTGTTGACCTGATCGAAATGGCGACCGGCCAGCTCGGCGATGACCGGTGTATCCAGTTCGGTCGAGATCAGCTGGGTTCCGAACGGAAAAGAGGCCAGGTCGCGCAAAGGTTGAGGCGGGCCACTCGGCGCGGCCTCGGCCGTGGCGACCGCGACACCACGATCACAGGCGGCGAGCGCCAGTGTCGAAGCTAGCAGGGTGCGGCGGCTGAGGTTCATCTGGCCGCCTCCGGCAACACCGGCGCATTGGGTCTTCGGGGGCCGATCAGGTCGCGGGCCGCCAGCTCGCCGAAAAGAAGCGCACAGCGCGCATAGCGCAGACCCAGACGCCTGGGCTGGCTGATCAGACGCCAGATCCATTCCAGGCCGGTCACCTGCATCCAGCGCGGAGCGCGCGAGACTTCGCCGGCGATGAAATCAAGCGCGGCCCCGACGCCAAGGAAGCCGACAGATGGACATCTGCGGCCCAGGGCCTCTGCCAGCAGTTCCTGCTTGGGAGCGCCCAGGCAAAGGACGCAAAGGCGGGCACCCGACGCTTCGATACGGTCAGCCAGGGCCGCCACGTCGAAGCCGGCGCCCAGGCCATCGTCGTCGCCCGGGACCCTGGGCGTCTCGGCCCCCGCGATTTTCAGACCCGGATAGTGGCCTGACAGGATCGACAGCGCCCGCTGCTGGGCGTCGGGTCCGGGGCCGACGACATAGACCGGCACGCCGCGCCGGGCGGCCTCGGCCATCAGCGGTTCGAGCAGATCCGCACCAGTGGCCCGCTCCAGATCGGCACCCTGGCGGCGAGCCAGCCAGACGACGGGGGCACCGTCGGCGCTGACTAGATCCGCAGAGGCATAGGCCCGCCGAAACGCGGCGCTGGTCCTCAGCTTGACCAGATGGTCCAGGTTCAGCGTGAACAGATTGAAGCCTTCGCCCCGCTCGGCCCGGTCCATGGCCGTCGCTACAGCGACCACCTGGGTCGCCAGGTTGATGCGAATACCTTCGATGACAGGTTGGGTCGGCAAGGAACGGACTCCGAGAATTCCGTGCAGCGTGCCCGAACTTGTTTGAGGTCCGGTGAATCGAACCGGAACGTCACCTTAAGCCTTGTCTGGCAGGGTTCGTGCACGGAGCGCATCATGAACCAAGCCCCTTCGAACTATGTGCCGGGACTGGACGGTCTGAGGGCCCTGTCGGTCACGGTGGTGATGATGGCCCATGTCGGGTTCAGCTGGCTGTTGCCGGCCGGGCTGGGCGTGACGACCTTCTTCTTCATCTCGGGCTATCTGATCACCCTGCTGCTCTGGCACGAGCGCGAGCGGTTCGGCCATGTCGACATGCCGCGTTTCTATGGGCGCAGATTCCTGCGCCTGATGCCGGAAATGCTCGTCTTCGTTGCGGTGGCCGGGCTGGTGATGGGGCCGTTGCTGAACCAACCCCTACCGCCGCTGCAGGCCCTGGCGAACCTGACCTACTGGACGAATTACTATAATATTTTCAATGTTGGCGGGTCGTGTGACTCGTGCGCCGTCACCGGCCACCTGTGGTCGCTGGCGGTCGAGGAGCACTTCTATCTGATCATGCCGGCGGCGCTTGTGCTGGTCGGGTTCGTGCCGCGCCGGATGGCGGGACTGTTCGGTTTCGTCATCATCGCCTGTCTGGTCTGGCGAACGGTCGCTGTCACCGTTCTGGGACTGGGGCCGGACTATACCTATGAGGCCACCGAGACGCGGCTGGACTCAATCGCCTGGGGCTGTCTGGCGGCAGCGATCCAGCGGTCCGCGCCGGGCGTCATGGCGACGATCCAGCGCCGGGCCTGGGTCAGTTTCCTGATCGGTGGAGCGCTGCTGGGTGGGTCGCTGATCTGGCGCGATCCGGTCTTCCGCGAAACGCTGCGGTATTCGATCCAGGGCCTGGCGCTGATGCTGCTTGTCCTGCCGCTGATCAATGTGGCGCGGCTGGGCTGGATCGTTCGGATTCTCGAATGGCCGGTCTTCCGCTGGATGGGGCGGCGGTCCTACGGTGCCTATCTCTGGCACATGGCGGCGATCACCATCGTCGGCCTGCTGATGGGCGTGACGGGTCCGCTGGAAGGGGCGGGGTTCCGCGAGCAACTGATTGCCCTGCCGTTCGCTATGGGCCTGGGATGGTTGATGGCCGAGGCGAGCTATCGCTGGATATTTATGCCCGCGCAGCGCCTCAAGCCCTATCTGATGCCGGGCAAGGCACCGCTGCCCTCGGGTGTCGGCAAGGAGGGCGCGCGCGCCTGACTTTGCACAGCGCGGCGTTTGCATTCGCCGGGCCGGCGCAATAGGACCGTGGCGAAGACGGGGGGCCGCTCTGGCGGATGGACGCCCCGCCCAGCACCACAGGAGCCATGCCTGATGTCGGTCCAGACGCCTTCGGCGGCAGGGGAAGAACTTCACTATCTGTCGGGCTTCGGCGCGGCGTTTGAGACTGAGGCGGTGGCCGGGGCCCTGCCGGTCGGTCGCAACAGCCCGCAGCAGCCGGCCTTCGGGCTTTATGCCGAGCAGCTGTCCGGATCGGCCTTCACGGCCCCGCGCCTGGAGAACCGGCGCTCGTGGCTGTACCGCCTTCGACCGTCAGCCCAGCATCCGGCCTATCAACCTTATGCGGGCGCGACCCGCTGGCGGTCCGGCCCGTTTGACGAGGTGCCACCCAGTCCGAACCGGATGCGCTGGTCGCCGCTGGACTGGCCCGAAACACCCACGGATTTCATCGACGGCATGACCACCTATGCCGGGTCGGGCGACCCGGCGGCTCAGTCCGGTATCGCGGCCCATGTCTATGTGGCCAACGCCGACATGACCGACCGGGCCTTCTACAATGCCGACGGCGAGATGCTGATCCTGCCACAACAGGGTCGACTCGACGTCTGGACCGAGTTCGGGCGCCTCCAGGTCGCGCCGGGCGAGCTTCTGTTGATGCCGCGTGGCGTTCGGTTCCGTGTGGCCCTGCCGGACGGCAAGGCGCGCGGCTATGTGTGCGAGAACTATGGAGCCCACTTCCGCCTGCCTGAGCGCGGCCCGATCGGCTCCAACAGCCTGGCCTCGGAGCGTGATTTCCTGGCCCCGGTCGCCGCCTATGAAGACCGCGACGTGCCAACCGAAGTGATCCAGAAATTCCTCGGCGGCTTCTGGACGACCACCTTCGACCATTCGCCTTTCGATGTCGTGGCCTGGCACGGCACCCTGACGCCGTTCAAGTACGATATCGCGCGTTTCGCCACGGTCGGATCGATCAGCTTTGACCATCCAGACCCGTCAATCTTCACCGTCCTGACCAGCCCGACGGATTCGCCGGGGACGGCCAATTGCGATTTTGCGATCTTCCCGCCGCGCTGGATGGTTGCGGAGGATACGTTCCGTCCGCCGTGGTTCCATCGCAACGTCATGAGCGAGTTCATGGGCCTGATCCACGGCGAATATGACGCAAAGGAGGGCGGTGGTTTTGATCCCGGCGGGGCTTCGCTGCACAACTGTATGAGCGGCCATGGCCCCGACCAGGCGACCTATGATCGGGCGACGGCGGTGGATCTCAAGCCGCACAAGATCGACAAGACCCTGGCCTTCATGTTTGAGAGCCGTTTCGTGTTTCGCCCGACCCGATGGGCCGTCGAGAGCTCGGCCATGCAGCTCGACTACGACGACGTCTGGACCGGATTTGCCAAAGGATCGCCCAAGTGAAGCTTGCCTCGCTCAAGTCCGGCCGTGATGGTCGCCTTGTCGTCGTCTCCAGTGACCTGGCCTGGTACACGGACGCCTTTCTGATCGCGCCGACCCTTCAGGCGGCGCTGGATGACTGGGGGCGGTGTGAGCCGGAGCTCCGTGCTCTTTCAGAGAGCCTCGAGCATGACGCGGTGCCGCGCGGGCGTTTCCATGAACGCGAGGCGGCGGCTCCCTTGCCGCGCGCCTATCAGTGGGCGGACGGCTCGGCCTATGTGAACCACGTCGAACTGGTGCGGAAGGCGCGTGGGGCCGAGATGCCCGAGAGCTTCTGGACCGATCCCTTGATGTACCAGGGTGGCTCGGACGGGATGCTGTCGCCGCGCGATCCGATCCCGCTGGCTGATGAGGCGTGGGGCTGTGACCTGGAGGCGGAGATCGTGGTCGTCACCGGCGACGTGCCCCAGGGCGTGTCGCGCGAAGAGGCGCTGGGCCACATCCGGCTGGTGGGCCTGGTCAATGACGTATCGCTGCGCAACCTGATCCCGGCGGAACTGGCCAAGGGCTTCGGCTTCGTCCAGTCCAAGCCGGCCTCGGCCCTGTCGCCGGTGCTGGTGACGCCTGACGCGCTGGGCGATCGGTGGAAAGGCGGCAAGCTGAGCGGCGAACTGCTGGTCCAGATCAACGGCCAGGATTTCGGCAAGGCCGACGCGGGCGTCGATATGACCTTCGATTTCGGCACCCTCATTGCCCATCTGGCCAAGACGCGGAGTCTGGGGGCCGGGTCGGTGATCGGATCGGGCACCGTGTCCAACAAGGACAAGGACGGCGGCCCCGGCAAGCCGGTCAGCGAAGGTGGCCTCGGCTACTCCTGCATCGCCGAGGTTCGCATGGTCGAAACCATTCAGGGCGGCAAGCCGACGACCGGCTTTCTCAAGTGGGGCGACACCGTCCGCATCGAGATGCTGGATGACCGGCACCACTCCATCTTCGGCACCATCGAACAGGCCGTCGAGAAACTCTGAGCCGGGCTTCGTAGAGAACGGAGTCTTCACCGCTTGACGCTAGTCTTCGCCATCAAGACGGAAGGTGGAGGCGGGCATGGCGGCCCCGAGAATATTGCTGGCCGAGGATGACAGCTTCCTGGCGCATCTGATCCGTCAGACGCTGGAGAGCGCCGGCTATTTGCCTTTCATCGCCCGCAATGGCGAGGAAGCCGTGACGATGGCCGACTATGAGATGCCTGATCTCATAATCCTGGACGTCAATATGCCACGCGTGAACGGCATCGAGGCGCTCAAGCTGATCCGACGCCAGAACGCCCATACCAGCACGCCGGTCATGATGCTGACGGCAGCGCGCGACGAAGACAGCGTACGTGCAGCGATCCTGGCCGGGGCGACGGACTTTCTGGCCAAGCCCTTCCAGGCGGATATGCTTTTGAAGCGGGCCCAGAAGCATCTGACTCGCGAACCGGCGTCGAACTCTGGCGACTACCTCCGGATCTGAGGGGGCATGGGTCTGTTGGGTCATAGACGGGGATGGGACGCGCACGATCGAGCCCGGCTTGGGCTGATCTGGCTGCTGACTTTTGCTCTGGCGACATTGATCGCTTTTGGGTCGGTCTATCTGACGCGCGCGGACGAGCGCGTCGCCGCGATTTGGCCGCTCAATGCCTTGTTGCTGGCGGTAATGGTCGGGGCGAGCCGCCGTATGCGAGCTGGCTTGGCTGTGGCGGGTGTCCTCGGGCACCTCGTCGCTAACCTGCTCAACGGAGACAGCCTGCCGGCGGCGGCCCTTCTGTCGACGGCCAACGGCCTTGAGCTCGGTGTGCTGGTCGCCGTCTCTGCGGGAATAAATCGGGCTCGCCTGGCCCAAGGCACCACTATCCTGAGGATGGTCGCCTATGCGCTCGGTGCCTGCCTGGCCTCAACGCTGGTGGCCCGGCTCGGCCTGGCCTTCACCAGTTCCGGGGCGACGGGGTTCCAGCTGACGCTCTGGTTCTTTGCACACTTTCTGGGTCTACTGCTGTTCTTTCCGTTGGCATGGGCGGCGCGTGACGCCGTGCGGATGGGGGCAGACCGCCGCGCGATCGGCGAGGCTTGGCCGGAACTGGCTCTGGTCGTCATCGCCAGCGTTCTGATCTTTGCACAGTCGACCTATTCGCTCCTGTTCGTCGTTCCACCTCTGATGGTTCTGCTGGCCTTCCGCCGCTCGTTCCTTGCGGCCGTGGTCGGTCTGACCCTGATGGCGGCGACGGCGTTCTGGTTCACCCTGCACGGCATTGGGCCGATCACCAGTCTGAATGCCAGCCTCCAGTCCCAGATCGTGTTTCTGCAGGTCTTTGTCGGGGTCAACACCCTGACCACGCTGCTGATGTCGGCGGCGATCAGCGAAGGGCGCCGCTCCGAGCAAAGCTTGAAGGTCGCACGCGAACGCCTCCGGCATCGATTGGCAGAAGAGCAGCTTCTGCTGCGCCAGGCGGTGCTGGCTGAAGATATGTCGGGTGTCGGCTACTGGTCAGCCGATCCGCGCTCGGGCGAGACGTTCTGGTCCCCCCAGGTATTTCGCATCCGCGGGCTCGACCCCGGGTCCTATCGGCCGGCGACAGACGACGCCTTTGCCGCCTACGTCGAGGAGGACCGCGACCGCATTGAATTGCTGCTTGCCGATGCGGTTGCCCACGGGGAAAGCTGTAGCTTCGAGGCGAATCTGGTCCGATCGGACGGCGACATCCGGCGTGTCCGCGCCGTCGCCGATTGCACCCTCGATGCGGCCGGTGAGGTCACCCGCATGTTCGGTGTGATCCAGGACGTTACGGACGACTATCGGAGGCTGGAAGCGATCCGCCAGCAACAGGAACTCTACCGGCTGCTGGCCGACAATGCCTCGGACCTGATCACGCGCTATTCGCCCGATGGCCGGTTCACCTATCTCTCACCGGCGCTTAGCCGGATGCTCGGCTATGAGCCTGACGAATTGGTCGGGCGGCGGACCTATGACGTCCTCCTAGCAGAGGATGTCGACCAGCTTCACGCTGATTTCGACGAGGGTCTGAAATCCGGACTGCCTTTCTCGGTGCAATATCGGGCGCGACACAAGGACGGAAGCGTCCGGGTGCTTGAGGCCAGGCCGTCACCCGACCGGGATGGCGACGGCAAGATCGTGGGCTTCTTTGACGTCGTGCGCGACGTCACCGAGCGAGAGCATCGCGAACAGGAACTGGCGATCGCCCGGCGAGAGGCTGAGGAGGCTGCCCGCGTCAAGGCCGACTTCCTGTCGAACATGAGCCACGAGATCCGCACGCCGCTGAATGCTGTGCTCGGCTTCGCCAATCTGCTGCACCAGACCCGGTTGAATGTGGAACAGACGCGTTTCGCAGACCGGATCGCCGGGGCGGGCGAGGCCCTGTTGAGTGTCGTCAACGACATCCTCGACTTTTCCAGGCTGGAAGCCGGCAAGGTTGAGATCCAGCACGAACCCTACAGCCTGGTCGGGCAGCTCGAAACCACGGCAGACATCGTCCGGGCCGCCTATCCCGGCATTGCCGGTCGTCTCAGCATCGTCGTCGATCCGGCCGTTCCCGAGCTGTCGCTGGGCGACCGACATCGCGTGGCGCAGATCCTGACCAATCTCATGGGCAATGCCGCCAAGTTTGCCGAGGGTGGCTCCGTCGCAGTCACGGCCGGCCTGTCGAACGACTCCGTAGAGATCCGCGTGTGCGACGACGGCCCGGGCATCGCAGTGGATCGGCTGAACTCGGTCTTTGATGCTTTCTCACAGGCCGACGGATCGATCGCCCGCAAGTTCGGAGGCACGGGGCTCGGCCTGCCCATCAGCCGTCGTCTGGCGCGGCTCATGGGGGGAGACGTCTGGCTGGAGAGCGAGCTGGGTATGGGGGCCACCGCCGTCCTGACTCTGCCGAACCGCCCGACGGAGCGTCGCCAGGTGGCGCGCGAGCGTCCGACATCGACGGGCGACATCGCCAGCCTGAGGGTGATGGTCGTCGACGATGCCGAGTTGAATCGTGAGCTAATAGACATCAGCCTTAAGCGCCAGGGCTGCAAGCCGTCGTTGTTCTCCGGAGCGGCGGAGGCCCTGGCCGCTCTCACGGTCAGGCCCGACGATTTCGATGTGATCCTCATGGACGTGCAGATGCCCGACATTGACGGGTTGGAGGCGACACGGCGCATTCGCAATATGGACGGTCGCGCCGCCCGGCTCCCGATCATCGCCCTGACCGCCAATGTCATGGCCCAGCAGGTCCGCGACTGCCGACGCGCGGGCATGGATGACCACGTTGGCAAGCCCATCGACTTCACCCTGCTGCTTCGGAAGCTGGCCACCTTGTCGCGTCGGCGCAAACCCCGGGCGGTGGTCCAGCCCAGCGGCGCGGATGTAGCCGGTGCCCTGGATGACCTGAGCCGCCGCTATCAGGCTCACATGGCCGAGGTCGCCGACCAACTGGCGGCCTTGCTTGATGCACCGGACAGCCGCGCCGAGATCGCTGGACTCAGCCATGGGGTCGCCGGAACGGCCGGCAGCCTCGGCTTTCCTGAGGCATCGACTGCGGCCTTCCAGGCGGAGGCCGTAGCCAAGGCCGGCGATGCGGCTTCAGCCAAAGAGCTGCGGACGGCCGTCGAGGGGCTGATCCAGGCTCTGAGAGTCTCGGCCGGCACAATGTCCTCCGACACCTGAGCGGGTCAGGCCGCGGTCCAAGCGGACTGGCGGCCCCGATAGGCCCGCGTGATGTCGTCGATCCAGCTGAGGTCCGGTGTCGCCCGCAGCAGATCGACGGCTGACGACAGGACACCGGTCTCGATCGGTTAGCTGAGAATCCGGGCCTCCCGCTTTACGACGCCTCCTGGGCCAGGGTCGGGCCACTCGTCAGCCGCTCGGCCCAGGCGACAAGCGCGGCGGCCGTCGCCGGCTTGTTCAGCCAGACCGCCCCGAGGCGAATCGCCTCGTTCTGGACCTCTTCGGAGGTCCAGGCCGACAGGACAATCACCGGAGTATGCCGGTGCAGTGTTTGGACCCGCAGGGCCGCGAGGAACTCCAGGCCGGACATCTGCGGCATGGCGATGTCGGCGATGACCAGATCGAAATCATGCGCCCGCGTCAGCGCCGTTGTCACAGGTCTCAACGCTGAAGCCGGCTGCCTCGAGCTGGATCTGACCGAGGTCACGCATGAATGCGTCATCGTCAACGATGAGGATCGGTCGGAAGGTCATGGCGGAGATCACCTTTCCTCGTTTCCCGCACGAGGTTCTGTGACTCGCGGGGCAAACACAAGCCGCGGGCATTTTAGGCCCGATCAGGGCGAGTCTGGAATTCTGGAAGAGAATGGAGGCCTGGCCCGGACTCGAACCGGGGTACACGGATTTGCAGTCCGCTGCGTAACCACTCCGCCACCAGGCCGTGCCGGGAACCCCCAAAGGGGAGGGCGTCAGCTATCAGATCACCCCCGCGCTCGCAACGGGGCCTGTGCCGATTGCTCCAAATGGCGTGGCGACCTATAAGCGCCCTCGAATTCGTGGCCTTCACTGGAGCTTTCCGAATGGACCTCATTTCGGCCCGTAAGGCCATGGTCGACAGCCAGGTTCGCACGTCCGACGTCACGGATGTCGCGATCCAGCATGCCATGCTGAACATCAGACGTGAGGACTTCTGCGCTCCGGATCGGGCGTTTGCTGCCTATGCCGATGCCACCGTCCCCATCGCCGAAGGCCGTTACCTGATGCAGGCGCGCGAGGTCGGTAAGCTGCTTCAGGCGCTGCGCCCACGGCCGGGCGAGCGCGCCCTGGCCCTGGCGGCGCCCTATGCGGCGGCGGTGATGGCCGCCATGGGATTGCAGGTCGAGGCACAGGAAGCCGACGGTACGGTCGCCGCCATCCTCGAGCCGGCGTTGAATCAGGCCGGAGTCACCACCACAGTCCGAAGCCTTGCCGATCCCGTCTCGTCGGACTGGGACCTGATCATCAGCGAAGGATCTGTGGCCCAGGTCCCGGATACCTGGCTTGCGGCCCTGAAACCGGGTGGACGCCTCGCCGCTGTCGTTCGCGACGGCCCGGTCGGTCAGGCGCGTCTGTTCGTCAAGGCTGCCTCTGGCGTCGTTTCGAGCCGGGATCTGTTCGATGCGACGCCGCCGATGCTGGCGGCGTTCGAACAGTTGCCTATATTTGTGCTCTAGTCATGCAGGCGCGTGGTGGGCGGCGCTGACGCCTGGCCGCGCTGACGTGAAAAAACCTTAACTGGCTCCTGATCGTCGAATTGCAGTCAAGAGTTGGCGAGGAATGATAGAGTCGGCGAATATCCGCCGTCAAAGGGACCGTATTGATGTTGCTTCGTCGACTTTTAAGCGCTGCCGCCGCTGCCGCCCTGATGGCGGGGGGTGCCCAACCGGTCGCGGCTGAGAACCTGCGCGACGCCATTATCCTGGCTTATCAGACCAATCCCACCCTGCTGGCGCAGCGGTCGCAGCAGCGCGCCCAGGACGAATCCTATGTTCAGGCCCGGGCCGGCCTGCGGCCCCAGGTCGATGGTTCTGCGGGTGTCGGCTATGCGCGCCAATGGCCCGCACCGCTGCTGGGGTCGGATGAGAGCAACTCGACCTCGGCCACCATTTCGCTCAGCCAACCCCTCTACACGGGCGGGCGCGTCGCCCATGGCATCGACGCCGCGATGGCCGGTGTCGAACGGGGCCGGGAGAACCTGCGGACGGTTGAACAGCAGATCATGCTGGGCGTGATCCAAGCCTATGCCGACGTCATCCGCGATTCCGAAGTCCTTCGCATCCGCGACACGAACCTGGCCGTGCTGGAGCGTCAGCTGGAAGAGGCGAATGCTCGATTCGAGGTCGGTGAGATCACCCGCACCGACGTCGCCCAGGCCCAGGCGCGCCTGTCCGCCTCCCAGGCCGATCTCGCCAGTGCCCGCGCCCAGCTCGAAATCAGTCGCGCCGCTTACACGGCTGTCGTCGGCCAGTCACCGGGAACGCTGGAGCCGTTGCCGGATCTCCCGTCGACGCCGGGCGATTTCGACCTGGCCCTGGACGCGGCCCTGATCGCCAATCCTGAGCTGCGCTCGGCCATGTGGTCGCTGGAGGCGGCCGAGGCTTCGGTGGCCGCGGCGCGGTCGCAGTATCTGCCTTCGGCGGGTGTTTCGGCCAGCTATGGCACCGCCGGGACGGCTGAACCCTTCGGGCTGGATGATCAGCAGACGTTCCGCGCCGGCCTGAATGTCTCGGTGCCGCTCTACAACGCCGGGCTCACACGCTCCCAGGTGCGCCAGTCCCTGGAGCAGGCCAACACGGCGCTCCTCGGGGTCGAGGGCGCGCGTCGCAATGTGCTTCAGGACGTCGCGTCGGCCTTTGCCCAGGTGCTGTCGACGACGTCGTCGCTGACGGCGTCGGAGCAACAGGTGCGCGCGGCGCGGATCGCCGCCGAAGGCGTTCGGCAGGAGGCCCAGGTCGGACTTCGCACGACCCTCGACGTGCTGAACCAGGAGCTTGAACTGCGCAACGCCGAGATCGCCTATGTCTCGTCCCAGCGTAATCACTATGTCGCTCAGGCCCTGCTCCTGGCGGCCATGGGGGGGCTGGAAGGCCCGGATCTGGTTGGTGATGTCCCGGCCTACAACCCTGAAACCAACTTCAACCGTGTAAGAAGGTCGGGTGGGGTGCCGTGGGAATACGCCGTGGAGGGGCTCGATCGTCTGGCGACCTTCCCGGTTCAGCCCGCGCACGATGAGCCGAATGCGCCAATCGACGACCAGCTCGCCAATGAGGTTATTCGCACGGCACCTTGACGGATTCGCCCAATTGGCGAAGTCGTCGTTGATTTCGTAACCGTTTGCCGTCATGCGTGATTGCATCGGCGGCGCTCGGTCCGCCAGCCCTTTTGCCTCAGGATCCACGGCCCATGTCCGACCAGACCCAGGAACCGACGATGGAGGAGATTCTTGCCTCCATCCGCCGCATCATTTCCGAGGATGAGCCGGCAGAGGGCGCTGCCGCCGTCGCGCAGCCCGAGACTGCGCCCGAGACTGCGCCCGAGACCGCGCCTGCGCCCGAGCCCGTTGCTGCGGCCCCAGCTCCCGAGCCTGAACCTGAGCCGGTGCCCGAGCCGATTGCAGAGGAAGAGCCGCTGGAACTGACCCAGCGCTATGAAGAACCGGCCCCGGTCGCCGAGGTCGAAACCATCGGCGACATCGAAGCCACCCCGGTGCCCGACCCGTTCCCGGCGGTCGAGCCCGAGCCCATCGTCTCCGCGACGGAAACGACCATCACCCAGACTGTCGTGTCCTCCATGGCCGGAGGGACGACGATTGAAGACCTGGTCCGCTCGATCGTCGAGCCGCAGGTCCGCACCTGGCTGGACCAGAATCTCGACGGCCTGCTGCGCGAAATGCTGCGCGAAAAGCTGAACAACGTATTCCGCTAACCGCCGCGACGCACATCGCGGCGTGAATCAGGGCGGCTCCTTTGCAGGGGTCGCCCTTTCTCTTTTCCGAAACGCCCCCTATCAGCCTGAACGTCATGCTCGAAAAAACCTTTGATCCGAAAACCGTCGAACCGCGTCTGTATGAGGCGTGGGAAACCTCCGGGGCCTTCTCGCCCGATGCCGTCCTGGCGCGCGACCCGGAGGCCCAGACCTATTCCATCGTCATTCCGCCGCCGAACGTCACCGGCAGCCTGCACATCGGCCATGCGCTGAACAACACGCTGCAGGACATCCTGGCCCGCTATCACCGGATGAAGGGGGAGGCGGTGCTGTGGCTGCCCGGCACCGACCACGCCGGGATCGCGACCCAGATGGTGGTCGAGCGCCAGCTGGCCGCCCAGGGCAACGTCAGCCGACGCGACATGGGCCGTGACGCCTTTCTGGAGACCGTCTGGAAATGGAAGGCCGAGAGCGGTGGCACCATCGTGCGCCAGCTGCGCCGGCTGGGCGCGTCGTGCGACTGGTCGCGTGAACGGTTCACCCTGGACGAAGGTTTGAATGCCGCGGTCCGCAAGGTCTTTGTGGACCTCTACAAGCAGGGCCTGATCTATCGCGATAAACGCCTGGTGAACTGGGACCCGCATTTCCAGACGGCCATCTCCGACCTGGAGGTCGAACAGAAGGAGGTCGATGGCCACTATTGGCATTTCGCCTATCCCCTGGCCGACGGTGTGACCTATGAGCATCCCATCGCCTTTGGCGACGACGGCAAGCCGACCGAGTTCGAGACCCGTGACTATGTCGTTGTGGCCACCACCCGGCCCGAGACGATGCTGGGCGACACGGGCGTGGCGGTTCATCCAGATGACGCGCGCTATGCGTCGCTGATTGGCAAGTTCATCGATCATCCGATCACCGGTCGCCGAATTGTCATCGTCGCTGACGACTATGCCGATCCCGCCAAGGGCTCGGGCGCGGTCAAGATCACGCCGGCGCACGACTTTAACGACTTCGGCGTCGGCAAGCGCACCGGGCTGGAGGCGCTGAACGTCATGGACGCCTTCGGGCGGATCACCGCCGCCGACACGCCCGATGTGCCCGCCGAGTACGAAGGCATGGACCGCTTCGTGGCGCGCAAGGCCATCGTCGCCCGCGCCGAGGAAGAGGGCTGGCTGAAAGACATCGAAAAGACCAAGCACGTCGTGCCGCACGGCGACCGCTCGGGCGTCGTCATCGAGCCCTGGCTGACCGATCAGTGGTGGGTCGACGCCTGGACCCTGGCCCAGCCGGCATTGAAGGCGGTCGAGGAAGGCGACACCGTATTCGAGCCCAAGAGCTATGAGAAGATCTACTTTGAATGGCTCAGGAACATCGAGCCGTGGTGTGTCTCGCGCCAGCTGTGGTGGGGCCACCGCATTCCGGCCTGGTACGGCCCGAACGGCGAGATCTATGTTGCCGAAAACGAAGCGGACGCCCGCGAACAGGCCCTGTCCGACTATGATCACGAGGTCGAGCTGACTCAGGACGAGGACGTCCTCGACACCTGGTTCTCGTCGGCCCTGTGGCCGTTCTCGACCATGGGCTGGCCCGATCAGACCGACGACCTCAAGCGGTTCTATCCGACCAACGATCTGGTCACGGGATTTGACATCATCTTCTTCTGGGTCGCCCGGATGATGATGATGGGCGTGCATTTCACGGGGCAGGTTCCCTTCGAGCGGGTGGTCATCAATGGCCTGGTCCGTGACGAGAAGGGACAGAAGATGTCCAAGTCCAAGGGCAATGTGATCGACCCTCTTGAGATCGTGGATGAACTGGGTGTCGATGCCCTGCGCCTGACGATGGCTATGCTGTCGGGCACACGCGATATCAAATTGTCGAAGCAGCGTATTGAAGGGTATCGCAATTTCGGTACAAAGCTATGGAACGCCGCGCGCTTCTGCCAGGTCAATGAGTGCCGCCGCGTCGACGGGTTCGACCCGTCGACGGTCCAGCTGACGATCAATCGCTGGATCCGGGGCGAACTGGCGAAGGTGACGCGTGAGGTGTCCGGCGCGCTGGACGCCGCCCGTTTCGATGAGGCCAGCCAGGCTCTTTATCGCTTCGTCTGGAACGTCTTTTGTGACTGGTGGCTGGAACTGGCCAAGCCGACCCTCAACGGGACCGATGCTGCCGCGCGTGACGAAACGCGGGCCATGGGGGCCTGGTTGCTGGATCAGTGCTGCCTGCTGCTGCACCCCTTCATGCCCTTCATTACCGAAGAGCTGTGGGATCAACTGGCCCAGTTTGGTGGCCCCGTGCGTGAATCAATGTTGATTTCGGCGGCATGGCCGGAGGCATCGGACGCCTGGATCGATGCCACCGCCGATGCCGAGATCGGCTGGCTGGTTGAGGTCGTGTCCGGCATCCGGTCGCTGAAGGCCGAGGCCAATTTGCCGGCCTCAGCGCGCCCTGACATCGCCGTCATCGAAGCGGGCGAGGTCACGCGCTCGCGGATCGAAACGCACCACGCCGCGATCCAGACCCTGGGCCGCGTCGGCGCTGTGGCCCCCGGCGGCGAAGCCCCCAGGGGCTCGGCTCCGTTCGTGGTCGGCGAGGCGACCTGGGCCATGGCCGTGGCCGAGTTTATCGACATCCCGGCCGAGACGGCGCGCCTGATCAAGGAAATCGCCAGCCTCGACAAGGACCTGGAGATCACGAAGAAGAAGCTCGGCAACCCCGACTTCGTCGCCCGCGCCAAGCCTGAGGTCGTCGAGGAAAACCGCCAGCGCCTGGCAGATGGCGAAGGCGCCCGCGCCAAGCTGGAAGCCGCGCTCGAGCGTCTGAAGGCGGCGGGGTGAGGGGCTTGTCTCCTCCCCAGCGCGGCTGGGGAGGGGGACCGCGAAGCGGTGGAGGGGCCGGTCGGCGCCAGCCGCCGGTGGGGCGGGGGAATCCTCTCCTGATCGCCCTCCGGATCAAGTCCGGGGTCCGATCTTCCTCCCCATCGCCTTCGCGATGGAGCGGAGACAGGCCTTCGACGGCATGGGCTAGGACAATGAAACAGCGCCTCGACAAACGCCTGCTCGAACTGGGCCTGTTCGACACCCGCGCCCGCGCCCAGGCGGCGATTGCGGCCGGCGGCGTCACCGTCGACGGTCAACCGGCCCGTTCGGCCAGCCAGTCGGTCGGGCCCGACGCGGTCATTCAGGCCCAGGCTGCCCACCCCTATGTCGGGCGCGGGGCGCTCAAGCTGGTCGCGGCGCTGGACCTGTGGCCCGTGGTGGTCGAGGGCCGCATCGTGCTGGACGTCGGGGCCTCGACCGGGGGCTTCACCGAGGTCGCCCTGATCCGCGGCGCGGCCAGGGTCTATGCGGTGGATGTGGGACGCGCCCAGCTGGACCCTAGGCTCGTGGGCCACCCCCTCGTGGTGAACCTGGAAGGGACGGACGCGCGGGCGCTCGACACCGCCCTGATCCCTGAACCGCCCGGCCTGATCGTGACGGACCTTTCCTTCATCAGCCTGACAAAGGCGCTCGGCCCCGCCTTGGCCCTGGCGGGGGAGGGGGCCGACCTCTTCGCCCTGGTCAAACCCCAGTTCGAGCAGGAGAGCCGCGCGGACGTCGGCAAGGGCGGTATCGTCACCGGCCCCGAGGCCCGTCAGGCGGCGCTAGACAAGGTCTCAGACTGGCTTCAAGGGCAGGGCTGGCGCGTGTGCGACACCGCCGAAAGCCCCGTCATCGGCAGCGATGGCAATCGCGAATGGCTGGTTTGGTCGAGCCGCTAGATCGCCGTCCTGCAGATGCGGTCACAGTCAGCATGAAGCAGATGATACTTTATAAAATCCAGCGCGCGCTGTTCGTGGGTAGATAAATTTGAGCGTTGCGTCGCATTAATTTCGCCAACAAGTTCCGCCCGTTCTGAAAGAGATGGGGAATTCAAGAACGCAAAGCGAGATGTAATCGCATAAAGGAGAATCTCAGAGTTGCTATCCCGATAGGCGGGATTGTCTGCGTCTCGGATAGCGATGCTGATAATATTGACCGCGCGTCCTCGTGCGGCGTTAGCTATCGACCAATTTCCCTCAATCTCTAGATCTAAACGCTCGGCACGCTCGAGCGCCTGGGCAACGCACGCCGCCCGAAATGCGTCAATCGGGAATAGCTCATTCTGAAATCGGATGGCGTTCTCACGCATCGATGACGTGAAGGCGGCGGTATCTATGCCCGAATCCAATCCCCCTGGATCCGGCGGCTGTTCCCATCCGAACATGAGATAGGCCAGTGCAACGCGTGATGCGGCGTGACACGGATCGTGTGTCTGCGATTCGTTCGGCTCTGAAAGTGTCGCCGGGTCAAACGCAACGTCGAAAAGCGCCCTGTACGATGCGTTGGCAATTCGCGGCGGTTCGCCGTTGCCTTCATCCGCCGCTCGGATCGCCTGCTCCAGGATCAATGCAACTTCCGTTGGCGATGAATGCGGCTGCGCTTCCGCGGAGTTGGCGAGGCAACCCAACAGCACGCAGAGCGCAATCAGGCAACGCATGACACACCTTCCAGTCAAATTTAACATAACAAGATTAGCGGAAATGAGAGGCAAGACCATAGTCTGCTAAGCAAGGGCGGGCGTCTGGCGTGGTTCCTGTCGCCGCTGTGTCAGATGGCGTGGACGATGTTGCTTACTGGCCGGTCTCTTCGGTAGCCGCGGCACCAGGTCCAAAAATTGAGATCTTGAAAAAGCAGAAGCCCCCGGCGGATCTCTCCGCCGGGGGCTTCCTACATATCGTCGATCGACAGGGGGGCTGAAGACTTAATCGACGATACGATACTGGCCGTAGCCGTCCGGGCAGACGCGGACGCGTCGCTCGTAGCGGCCATCGGAAACATTGGCCGAGCGGCAACCGTAGCGGTCTTCACGCCCGTAAACCTGGCTCGGATGGATGGTGTAGCCCTGCTGGCCGTAGCCATAACCCTGCTGGCTGTAGCGCGGGTCGTAACCCTGGTAGCCGTAGCCGGACTGATCCTGGTACTGATAGCCGTACTGGCTGTCGTACTGACGACCGTACTGGTCGGTGTAGTACTCGCTGTCGCAGGCTGCGTTCGAGCGACCGACACCGGCCCCGATCGCTGCACCCACCACGCCGCCCAGAACGCCGCCTTCGGTGCGGGCACCGTCAGAGGCGATAGACGATCCGGCTGCGGCCCCCAGCACCGCACCCAGCAGGGCACCGGTGGTCTGTCCGCGGCGCTGATCGCGTTCGCACTGGTCGTAGTAGGGGTCTTGAGGCTGGGCGTAATAGCCGTCCTGATAGCCGTAGTAGGACTGGGCCTGGGCAGCGGCAGGAAGGACGAGGGCACCAAACGCCGCAATGGCTGCAGCGGCGGAAATCGACACAGATGTACGCATGGTTCAGCTCCCTTTGTCTGGCGGTCGGGGTCTGGAGGAGGTCCAGCGCCGTTCCGTTGAGGGCCGTTCTACGGGGGGCAATCTGAACGGGTTTTGATTTTGCCGTTCATGTTCGTTCATGTGCTGGATGGGGCTTTCCCAGGATCATCAAGGAATTCGGCCCTTTCGCGGAGGGAACGCCTTTGGCAAAAGCGCGCATGCGGCGAAGAAAACTGAACACGGCTGCCCTGATTCGCGATGTCGACATCCAGGATGTGGGCGCGCGTGGAGACGGGATATCGATGCCGACCCCCGACGAGCGCCTCTATGTGTCGCTAACCCTGGCTGGTGAGCGGGTGAGGGCAAGCGTCGAGGGAGATCGAGGCGAACTGATCGATGTCCTGGCCGCCAGCCCTGAGCGGGTGTCGCCACCGTGCCCTCATTTCGGCACCTGTGGCGGCTGCGCGTTCCAGCACTGGAGCCTGCCGGGGCAGCTTGGCTGGAAATCCGACCAGGTGCGCCAGGCGCTCGCGCGCGAGGGTCTGGATACCGATCTTCGTCCCGTCATCGCCACGCCGCCAGGCGCACGCCGCCGCGTTGCCCTGCACGCGCGGCCGGGACGGGACGGAACGGCCAGGCTGGGCTTCAAGGGGCGGCGCTCCTGGGCCCTCACAGAGATCGAGGCCTGTTCGGTGGCCGATCCCCACATCGTGGCAGCCCTGCCAGGTCTGCAGACCCTGGCGGCAGCATTTTTGGATCATCCCAAATCGGCCCCGACGCTGCGAGTGACGGTCACCCAAACGGGCCTGGACGTCGAGGTTACCGGAGTCGAGCGCAAATCCGGCGGCCTATCGGTGGACCGCATGATGCAGGCTGCGGAAGCGGCCTCGGGTCTGGATCTGGCACGGCTGACCTTGGGGGGCGAGCCGATCTATCAGGCTCGCCGCCCCGTGGTGCGGATTGGTCCGGCTGAGGTCGAGCCGCCGCCCGGTGCCTTTCTTCAGGCCGTGCCCCAGGCCGAGGCCGCCATGCAGGCCGCCTGTCTGGCAGCAGTCCAGGGCGCGAGCCGCGCCGCCGATCTGTTCTGCGGACTGGGCGCCTTTGCCCTGCCGATGGCCGCCCATGTTCCGGTGCTCGCCGCTGATTCCGCCGCCGAATCGATCGCTGCGATGCAGGCTGCGGCCGTACGTACGCCGGGCCTCAAGCCGATCCAGGCCACGACGCGCGACCTGTTCCGTGAGCCGGTTTCAGCCATGGAGCTGAAGGGCTGCGACGTGGTCGTATTCGACCCACCGCGCGCTGGCGGGTTGGAACAGGCGCGTGAGATCGCAAGGTCAGATGCCGCACGCGTTGTCGGTATCAGCTGCAACCCCACCACCTTCGCCCGCGACGCCCGCGTCCTGGTCGACGCCGGCTGGCGGCTGGAGCACGTCACGCCGGTGGACCAGTTCCTCTGGTCCAGCCACATCGAACTGATCGGCGTATTCGGGCGTTAGCCCGCCCGGCAGACGCCGTCATCGTAATGGCCGACGGTGCGGATGACTTCCTGCGGATCAGCCTCGACGCGCTCACCCCGGACCAGTCCGGCGAGCACCCGGCGCACAAGACTGTCCAGCCGCGTGACCTGATAGCATTGCACCTCGGGCGTATCGTGCGGCAGGCCGACGCCGGAGTCGTCGGTCAGGAACAGATATCGGCTCTGCGTCAGGGCGGCCATGCCGCGCATCAGATATTCGGCGTCGTCGGCGACGCCCGATGCGGCGACCGGCACGATGTGGATGCGCCCTTCGCGCGCCCGCTCGGCGGCGGCCCAGGTTGCGGCGACGTCCTCGGGGTGCGGCGGGGCATCGGCCACCAGCATGGCTACCCGCACGGCGTCCTGGCGCCAGTCCAGGTCATAGGCCTGGCCCATGGCGATGTGCATCGCCTCGGGATAGTCGCCGCCGCCGCTGGCCGACTGAGCGGCAAGATCCGCCTGAAGGGCCGAAATATCTCCGGTCAGAGGGAAGACGCGGCTGACGTATTCGTCGCCCCGGTCGCGATAGACAATCAGGCCCACCTGAACATCGACACCCGGCAACTCGCGGCTCAGCCAGTCGACGATCGAGCGCAATTCGGTCTGGAGATAACGGAGCTCATCACCCATGGAGCCGGTGGTGTCGATAACCAGCGCCAGGTCGAGCTGACGGGGGCGTTCGGCGCGGACGTCGAGAGAAAGCTCGACCGTCCGGTCGCGAGACAGGACTGACGGGCGGAAGGCGAGAGTCGTGGATCGTCCGGCTCCGTCCGGCGGACGCGCGGTGACCTGGACGACGTCGCCCAGACCATCGTGGTTCGGGAAGATGACGGCTTCGCCATCGGCACCCGTTGACAGCACGAGATCAGACTGCTGGCCCCGATCAACGGCCAGCCAGGCGAAGGGCAAGGGACGGCCTTGCGCGTCGGAGACGCGAAGCGTGATGGCCTGGGCCACATCCAGGGGACGAACCGGATAGTCGCGACGATCCTGAAGATAGGTCGACACCCAGGTTGCATACATCCCGGGATTCAGCAGGTCGTCATAGTCACCGGCGGTCAGAAGGCCGGCTTGGGGTTGAGGCTGAGCCGGGCGTGCCGGTGAACCAGGGGGGGAGGTCATCTCCTCTGCGGTGACGGTCGTTTCGGTGACTATGACAGAGTCGCCACTCGGTGAAGCCGGCACCGGGGGTGGAGGCGGCGGTGGCGGAGGCGGTGGCGGCGGAGGCGGTGGCGGTGGCGGCGGGGGTGGAGGGGCTTCCACGCCGATGCCGACGTCGCCGGTCGTAGAACAGGACGCGAGGGTACCTGCCAGAATGGAACAGAATAGCGCGACAGCGATTCTTCTCATCATAGTCCTCTACGCTCGCCCGGTTTGGTCTGCGACCGGGCCAAGTCCAACCGCCAATCCAGGCAAATCTATGCCGATTGGCCCATTCAGGGGCCACCATGCCCGATAAGACAACCCCCGTCGTCCACAACACCGCCGATCACCGCTTCGAAATCGTCGAGGACGGCCTCATCGCCGAAGCCCACTATTCGCCCGTCGCCGGCGGCTGGATCATGGATCACACCGTCGTTCCGCCGGAATGGGAGGGGAGGGGGATCGCCTCCTCTCTCGTCACGGCCGCGGTCAAGGCGGCGCGCGCTGACGGTCTCAAGATCATTCCGACCTGTTCCTACGTCATCGCCTGGCTGAAACGGCATCGCGATGAGCGCGATCTGGTGCCGGACGAGATTAGGGCCTCGCTGGGTCTTTAAGCCGACACGCCGAAGGTCTAACTGGTCGCCATGACCCAGACTTCGCAAGACACCTGGACCGTTGCCGGCCGGACCTTCACCTCGCGCCTGATCGTAGGGACTGGCAAATACGTCGACTATGCCCAGAACGCCGCTGCCGCCGAGGCCGCCGGGGCCGAGATCGTCACCGTGGCCCTGCGGCGTGTGAACCTGTCCGATCCGACCCAGCCCATGCTGGTGGACTATGTGAAGCCGGACCGTTTCACCTTCCTGCCCAACACCGCCGGCTGTTTCACCGGCGAGGACGCGGTACGCACCCTGCGTCTGGCGCGCGAGGCGGGTGGCTGGAACCTGGTCAAGCTGGAGGTGCTCAGCGACACGCCGCACCTGTATCCCGATATGCCCGAGACGCTTCGCGCGCTGGAGCTGCTGGTCCAGGACGGCTTCGACGTCATGGTCTACTGCACCGACGATGTGGTCATGGCCAAGCGGCTGGAAGAGGCCGGCGCCGCCGCCATCATGCCCGCCGCCGCCCCGATCGGCTCAGGCCTTGGCATCCAGAACCATGTGAACATCCGTCTGATCGTCGAACAGGCCAAGGTGCCGGTGCTGGTCGACGCCGGGGTCGGCACGGCCTCGGACGCCACCATCGCCATGGAGCTCGGCTGCGACGCCGTGCTGATGAACACCGCCATTGCCCAGGCCCGCGATCCGATCCTCATGGCTTCGGCCATGAAACACGCGGTCATCGCCGGGCGTGAAGCCTATCTGGCTGGCCGGATGCCCAAGCGGCGCTACGCCTCGGCCTCCAGCCCGCTGTCCGGGCTGATCTAGCGGATCGAGGCCAGTAACCCTGCGGCCCTTGGAATTCGTCATCGCCGGGCGTGCCCCGGCGATCTCGCACTGACATCCGAGCTTCAACAGCAAAAGACCCCCGGGACGAGCCCGGGGGTGACGAAGGGTGAGGGGCTCCGACCGGCCTAGAAGCGCGTGGTCAGGCCGATCCGGAACGATCGCGGCGCGCCGGGCGTGATGTTGTTGTTATTGTGGGCCGAGGCGAAATAGCCCTCGTCCAGCAGGTTCTCTGCGTTCAGCTGCACGTCGATGCGATCGTTGACGGCATAGAACAGGGCACCATCGACGCGGGTGTAGGAGTCCATCACCTGGGTGTTGTCGGCTGCGGCGAAACGCTCACCTTCACGGATGACCCCAAGACCGGCCCCGAAATCGGGCGTGAAGTCATAGCGGGTCCAGACCGAGAAGCTGTGCTCGGGCGTATTGGCCAGGCGATTGCCGGCGATCACGGTCGCTGACTGGTCCGCCGTGATCTCGGCCTCCTGCCAGGCATAGGCGGCGATCACGGTCCAGCGGTCGTTGATCCGGCCCGTGGCGCTCAGCTCAAGGCCGCGGCTGCGCTGGCCGTCGACCAGGATCGACTGGCCCGGATTGGCCGGATCGGGCACCACCACATTGGTGCGGTCCAGCTGATACAGCGCCGCCGTCAGACCCAGGATCGGCGTCACGTCCCACTTGGCCCCGATCTCGTAGTTGTCGAACTGCTCCGGATCCAGCGAGACGGTGGTGGCCGACAGCGAGTTCATCTGCTCGCCCGAGCGGGGCAGGAAGCTGCGCGAATAGCTGGCGTAGAAAGACAGATTGTCCTGCGGCTTGAACACCAGGCCCAGGCGCGGCGACCACAGGCCGTCCGAGGTCTCCAGACGAGCGCCGGTGCGCCGGTTCAGGAAGTCGACCTCGAAGCTGTCGTAGCGAACGCCCAACAGGAGTTGGACCTGGTTGGCCAGCTGAATCTGGTCCTGAACGTACAGCGCCGCCACTGTAGCCTCGCCGGTGTTGGAGGCGTCCGTCGCACTCTGGGCGAAGGTGATCGGCAGATTGATGGTCGGGTTGGTCAGCGGCGCAGTCACGCTGGTGGCGCCGCCGGCGAAATAGCCGGTCATACGCAGGTTCTCGGTCTCCTGACGGCCCAGCTCGAAGCCGGCCATAAGGGTGTGACCCATGCCGCCCAGGGTCGTCTCATAGATGAAGTCGGTCTGCGACAGCAGGTTCTGGCGCTGGGTGGCGTTGTTGTAGGCGGAGATCCTCGCAGTCGTTCCGGTCGCATCGACCGCGCCCGGGAAGACGTTCTGATAGAATTTGTCATAGTCGGCGAAACGCGTGCGGTTGCGCACGATCAGGCCGTTGCCGAAGGTGTGCTCGAACAGGGCGTTCAGGGCGTCGACGTCGGTGTCGGTGGGGCTGCGCGTCGGGTCGCCGAAGAAGGTGCTCTGATAGCCGTCCAGCGGAGACGCCGGATTGGTGCGGGTGCCGCCTGGATTGGCCGGCACGCCGCGGTCGGCGATACGGCGGTCCTCGAAATGCTCATAGCCAAGCTGAACGAGCGTGGAGGGGCCGATCGCGAAGCTGGCCGTCGGGTTTACGCCAAAGCGCTCATAGGTGACGCCGTCCCGGTAGCTGCCTGAATCTTGGTACAGGCCCACAATCCGCAGCGCTGCTGTCGGGCTGAGCTCCAGATTGTAGTCGATCGTGCCGCGGAAATGCTCGTGCGAGCCGGCCTCGATGTGCAGTTGGTTCTCGATACCCCAGCCGGCCTGGCGGGTGACCCGGTTCAGGACGCCGCCCAAGCCGCCGCGCCCGAAGATCATGGCGTTGGGACCGCGCAGGATCTCGACGCGCTCGATGTTGTACAGGTCGCGATAATACTGGGTGTCATCGCGCAGACCGTCGGTGAAATAGTCGGCCGTTGAGGTATTGCCCCGGAAGACCAGCGCGTCGCGGTTACCCTCGCCTTGGGCGTAGCCGACGCCCGGCACATAGCGCACGACATCGGCCATGCTTTGCAGGCTCAGGTCGTCGATCTGGTCGCGCGTGACGATCGAGATGGCCTGGGGCGTATCGATCAGGGCCGTGTCGGTGCGAGTTGCGCTGGTCGTGCGATCGGCGTTGTACACGGGCGCGCGTTGACCCTGGACGTCGACGGGGGCCAGTTGGTCGGCTGGCGGTTGGATATCGTCTGGGGTGTGTTCGACGGCGTTCGGCTCGTCGGCGAGCGCAGGCCCAGCCAGCGCTGCCGCGGCCAGGATCAGGCCGAGCGATTTGAACGATCGAGAACTCACAGACATGGACAGGCTCCGGACAAAAACAGTCCAGGTCACCTAGCGAAGATGAGAACCAATCGCAACATAAATGCGATTGCCTCGCATTTTAGTTCTGAGGCGCAGACGGGCTCGATCGGGGTTCGGGGGCACCGCCGGCCGTGCGCGTGGCGTCAGGCCGTCCGGATCTGGCAGTATCGATAGCGGCCTGGATGTCATCCATGGAAAAGGCGTTCACGATCTGGCCGTTGACGATGAAGGTCGGGGTGCCGGACAAGCCGATGCTCCGCGCGAGGGTCATGATGTCGGTCAGGTGCTGACCTGTCTCGTCGTTTGCAATGTCCGTACGGGCGCGAGCCATGTCGACGCCGTTCGCCGCCAGAATTGCGTCCACCGACGCCTGGTCGATGGTCTGGGCGGCCATCAAAGCCTGGTGGACCTGCGGGTAACGACCCTGTCCCCACGCCGCAAGCGCGCCGCGCGCGGCGTATTCCGACAAGGGCTCATCGCGATCCAGAATCGGCCATTCCTTGAAGACGAAGCGCACGTCGGGGTTCGCCTGGACGAGGGCCATGTAGGGCTCAGCCACCTGTTTGCAGTAGGGGCAACGATAATCGAAGAACTGGACTACGGTGATGGCCGCATCGACGGGGCCTATGGCGGGGTCACGAGCATCGGCATTGAGGCCGGGAAGATTGGCCGCGATGGCGGCGCGCGCCGCCTCCTGCACCGCAGCGGCTTCCTGCTGCTGCAGCCGTTCGCTCGCTTCGCGCAGGATCTGGGGTTGCGCCAGAAGGGCTGACCGGACGGCACTGGTCATGCCGCCGGGGACGAAGGGCATAGCCGCCAGGATCAGGGCCAGCACCGAGACGGCCAGCGCCGCCCATCCCGGGTTGAAACGCTCCAGCAGGCTGGTCTCGCGCGGGGCTTCGGGCGGCGGGCTATCGGTCATCAGGGTCTCTTAGCGGCGGCTTGAGCCGTTGGCTCGATCGAGTTCGTCGATATCCTCCATCGTGGCACCGGTCGCCAGGATGATATCGACCGCACGGCGATAGGGGGCGGTGCCTGGCTCAAGTCGCGCGCGCGCGAAAACAGCAGCGCGCTGGGCCCCCTCCATATCGTCGATGAAATAGCTGTACTCGGCCTGGGCCAGGCGGGCCCGGCCCTCGTCGCCTGACGCTGCGTAGGCGCGCGACATCAACAGATAGGCCAGCGGATTGTCCTGCTCATAGATCAGCGATCGATCCAGCTCGGCGATCACCTCATCCATGCGCGCCGGGTTGTCCTGGGCCAGGATTGCCTGGGCGAGGTTGAGGCGCAGCAGGCCGGCCTCAGGCATCAATTCGACCGAGCGACGGTGGGCGGGCTCAGCCTCGACCGGGCGTCCGGCTTCGAACAACACCTGCCCCTTGAGTTCCCACAGATAGGGGTTGTCCGGCTGTTCCTCGATCAGGGCCTGGATCTGGCGCAGAGCGTCGTCGGTGTTCGAGGCCCGATAGGCCGCAATCGCCCGCGCATAGCGCGCTGGATACGAAGTGTCGCTCTCAGGGTAGCGCAACAGCGTATAGGCCGGCGCATTCAGGAAGGAATAGATCTTGGCCTGGATGATCCGGAAATCCTCGAGGTCCTCCTCACTATCGGTCTGCCCATAGTGGGGTTGTTCCTCGACGCGGCGGCGCAGGATCGAGATCCGCTCGCTCGACAGAGGATGGCTACGAAAGAAGGGAAAGCGGCGCTGTTCGGAGAAAAGTTCCTGTGACCGAAAGTTCTCGAAGAACTGAAGCAGGCCACGTGCTGAGACCCCTGCCTGCTCGAGTGAGGTGATCGCTGCCTGGTCTGCCGAGGCTTCCTGGCTGCGTGAATAGCTGAGAGCGCCCAGCGCGCCGAAATAGGTCGAGGAACCGATGAGCGCGGCCCCCGCGTCCGGCGCACCGGCCAGCGCCGCCAGCACGCCCAGGCCCATCGTCAGCAGGAACGGACGCATACCGGCCTGCTGCATCTCGCCACGGATCGTGTGCCCGGCCGCCAGGTGGCCGGCTTCGTGAGCCAGCACACCGAGAAACTGGTTCGGCGTCTCGGCTTCCAGAATCAGGCCTGTATGGAAGCCCATCCGCTGGCCCTGGGTGGCGAAGGCATTCAGCGTCGGATCATTGATCAGCATGATCGTGACATTGTCGGGATCCAGGCCCGCGGCGGACAGGATCGGGTCCGCCTCACGCCGGATGATCGTCTCGATCTCGGTGTCCCGGATGAGCGACTGAGCCTGGGCGATGACGGGCGTCACGGTCCACAGCACGGCCGCCGCCAGGGCGGCGAGCCATCCGCGTCGGGGTTGGGTCATGACACCATACTCCTTGGCCTTTGCTCGCCGCAGTTTGGATCGTTAGCGTCCCAAACGCCACCAACCCCGCTTGGGCTTCTCCGGCGCCGAGGTGATCTCGCCCTCCACCGGTGGCTTTTCTGGGGCGGTTTCGGCCAGAGCCGGCTCAAGCGCGCGCTCGGTCGGCTCGTCATCAAGGGTCACAACCTCGATGACCGGTTCGGCCTCCGGTTCTGGCCGGGGTGCAGCCTCGGGCGTCGCGTTGTCCGGAACGGCGGTGGTTGCGGCCTCATCCGACGAAACTTCCGCCTCGACGGCGACGGCCGGCGACTTGCGCCGAACCCGCCGACGGCGCGACGTCTTGGCGGTTTCGGTGACCTCGCCACCGGCTTCAGCCATTTCCGGAACCACGACGGTGTCGACCTCGGAATTCTCAGCTCGCACCGCCTCATTGCGGCGACCGACCGGCGGGCGCTCCGAGCGATCCAGCGGGTCGAACCAGACATAGGGATCTTCGACCGACGGCGTCCGCCCGCGCACCCAGCTGTAGGTGCCTTCACGCGAACCCTGGTCGCCGTCACGGCCCCGACCGCCACGCCGTCCCCGGCGGCGGCGGCGGCTCGATCCGAACTCTTCGTCATCGCTGTCGGCGCGCACGGTGGCCGGGACTTCGGCGTCGGCGGCCTCGCCTTCACCCCGACGTCCGCCACGGCGGCGCCGCCGGCGGCGGCCACCGCGCGCGCCGTCTCGATCCTCGGCCTCTTCGAGCGCCGCCAGGCTTTCGTCGTCGTCGCTGTCTTCCAGATCGGCGTCCGTGCCCTCGTCATCAGCGTCGGCGTCATCGTCGTCCGGAACGTCCTCATCGGCGACGTCCTCCGGCCGATAGGCGACGCGCGCCTGGCTGACCGCGGGGGCGACCGGCGGTGGCGGCACCACGATATCCAGACGCTCGATGGCGCTTTCTCCGTTCGCCAGTCGCTCGTCGATCTGGACGGTGACGAAAAGTCCCGACTGCACATGCAGCCGGGCCAGCACGTCGCGCTTGTTATTCAGAATATAAAGGGCCACCGCCGCCGGAGTCTTCAGAACGATGGCACCGGGCCCCTTGCCCGCTTCGGCTTCAGCAGCGCGCATGGCGAGCAGCGCGCTGGATTCGGTCGATCGCACCCGTCCGGCACCGCCGCAGTGCTCGCAGACGTGGGTGACGCCTTCCAGCAGACCCATCCGGCGACGCTGGCGGCTGATCTCCATCAGGCCGAATTGCGAGATCTTGCCCATCTGCAGACGGGCCCGGTCGCTCTCCAGGGCAGAGGCCAGCGCCTTCTCGACGGCCCGATTGTTCTTGGCTTCATCCATATCGATGAAGTCGATGACGATCAGACCGGCCAGGTCGCGCAGGCGCATCTGGCGTGCGGCTTCCTCCGCGGCCTCGAGATTGGTCTTGAGCGCGGTCGCCTCGATGTTGCGCTCCTTGGTCGCCTTGCCCGAGTTGACGTCAATGGCGACCAGGGCCTCGGTCTGGTTGATCACCAGATAGCCGCCGGACTTCAGCGGCACAGTCGGGGTCTGGAGCTGCGCCAGGACGTCCTCGACCTTGTGTTTGACGAACAGGGGCGTAGAGCCCTCGTACAGCTGGACCTTCTTGGCCAGCGAAGGCGAGAGCACGCGCATGAAGTCACGCGCCTCGCGCCAGGCATCCTCGCCCTCGACCTGCAGGCTCTCGAAATCCTTGTCGAACATGTCGCGCACGGCCCGGCGAACCAGGTCTTCCTCCTGATAGATCAGGGTCGGAGCGTGCGAACTGAGCGTGGTTTCGCGAATGTCTTCCCAAAGCCGCAGCAGATATTCGTAGTCGCGCTTGATTTCGGCCTTGGTGCGTTTGGCTCCGGCGGTGCGGATGATCAGACCCATGCCGTGCGGCACGTCCAGCGACTGGGCGGCCGCTTTCAGGCGTTTGCGATCGGTGGCGCTGGTGATCTTGCGGCTGATGCCGCCGCCCTTGCCGGTGTTGGGCATGAGCACACAGTAACGCCCGGCCAGGGATAGCCGCGTGGTCAGGGCCGCGCCCTTGGCTCCACGCTCTTCCTTGACGACCTGGACCAGCAGGATCTGGCGGCGGCGAATGACTTCCTGGATCTTGTAGCGCCGCATCAGGCGGCGGCGCAGCTTGGCCTCGTCCGCGGACAGGCCGTCATCCGCCTCCGCCTCGGCTTCGGCCTCGGCCTTCTCTTCTTCGGTCTCAGCTTCAGCCATGATGGCTTCGCGGTCGGCGACCGGGATCTGATAATAGTCGGGATGGATTTCGTTGAAGGCCAGGAAGCCGTGACGATTCCCGCCGTATTCGACGAAGGCGGCCTGAAGGCTCGGCTCTACGCGCGTGACCTTGGCCAGATAGATGTTGCCGCGAAGCTGTTTACGGTCGCGGCTTTCGAAATCGAAATCTTCAACCCGGCGGTCGTTGACGACGGCGACGCGGGTTTCTTCCGCGTGCGCCGCATCGATCAGCATAATTTTCGACATAGTGGTGGTTATCTCCGGGGCGCGCCGAGGCCAGGCGTCCATCACGGACGCGGGCGGCTCGCCTGAACTGCAGGGGGAATGGCGCACACGCGGTCAGGTCGCGCGAAGCGAAGCCTGGGTTCAGCCGGTTGTCGGCGGCGGTGCGGCCCATCGGGTCGTGTCTCTGTAGGTCGCGCGGATGCGCGGGGTGAGGCGGGTCCGATAAGGTCGGTCAGACCGTCTGTCGGATACGCCGGGATCGCAGACCGTTTCACCTGCTCTCCTCAGGAGGGCTAGCTGGGCCTACGCGCTCCTTTTAGCAAGAGCGGGCCCACAAAAGAAAGTCGTCGAATGTGTCGAATTGGTGGTGCGCCTTAACCCTTTGCCATCGCGCCTCTGGCATGATCAGGGTCAAGCGTTTGGAGAAACCGACGTGGACACGTTGTTGGGCAAGATTTTCGGGGGCTCTCGGCGGATTGCCGTGGGGCTGACCGCGCTTGCGGCCTTTGTCGTGGTGGCGTTTGCCGCCGGCAACGGGCTGGCCGATGGGCCACGCCCGGATGACGTTATTCAGGTTCGCTTCGGCGGTGACGCCCAGAGCACACGGGTCGTGGTTGAACTGACCCGAGCGGCTTCAGCCCGGATCGCACGCGCAGAGGCGGTGCCCGAACTGACGCTGGAAATGCCGGGGATCGACGCCGGAGAAGGTTTGTCAGGGGCCGGTGTCGGTCTGGTCCATCGATATGAGCTGTCGACACGCGGTGGTGCCGCTCGACTTCGCCTGTCCCTGAACCGTCCGGCCGAAATCAGCCGCCGTTTCCTGTTGCCGCCCGGCGACGGGGTGCGGGTCTATCGCTACGTCATCGATCTGCAAGCCCCGGCTGGGGCACCGCGCGACCGGTCCCGTCCGGTCGCGCCGCCGCCGGTCCAGCCACTGCGTCAGGTCCCGCCTGAACGGCAGGTCATCGTCATTGATGCAGGTCACGGCGGGACGGACCCCGGCGCATTGGGGTCCAGCGTCCAGGAGCGCGAACTGACGCTGGCTGCGGCGCTCGAACTGCGCCGCCAGCTGGAGGCGACGGGCCGTTATCGGGTGGTCATGACCCGATCGACCGATGTCCTGGTTCCGCACCCTCGGCGCGTTTCGATCGCGCGGGACGCCGAAGCGGACCTGTTCATTTCGCTACATGCCGATTCCAGCCAGAACCCCGACACGCGGGGGGCGAGCGTTTACACCCTGTCGGATCGAGGAGCCGATCGGGCCGCGCGCCAGGCGCTGGGCGGTGGGCCCTATGGCGGCATTGATCTGCCGGCGGGCGATCCGGCGGTGCGGCGCGTGCTGTTGGACCTCACCCAGCGTGCGACAATGAATCGGTCGTCTGTCTTCGCCAATGTGTTGCTGAACCACATCGGCAACGAGGCACCGTTGTTGGCGCGCAGTCATCGCGATGAGAACCTGGCGGTGCTTCTGGCCCCGGACGTGCCGGCAGTGCTGCTGGAGATGGGTTTCATCACCAATCGCAACGATTCGGCCTTCATGGCCGATTCGGGCGGTCGCCGTAGGTTGATGGGGGCCGTCGCGCGGGCGATTGACGCCTATTTCGCGCCCGAAAGCACCGGGATCACCGGCGCACAGCCCTAAGGCACCTTTCCCCCGACAACGCGTCCGGCTAAATCCATGTCGTCGGCCCGCCGGGTGGCTGGCCCAGGGAGTTGGACGTGCAGACAGCCGAGCGTTGGTTTGTCCTGGCCGGGATTTCGATCCTCGGCTTCGTCGCGCTCGTCGGCATGGTCGTGGCTCTGTACACGGCCTACCTCTTCCATGATCTGCCCGACGCGAGCGAGTTGGCCGAGTATCGGCCGGCGACGGCCACTCGGGTCTATGGCTGGGACGGCACCCTGATCGGCGAGTTCTCCGAACAGCGGCGGATATTCGTTCCGTATGAGGAAATCCCGCCGGTCGTCATCCAGGCGTTCCTGGCGGCCGAGGACAAGCACTTCTTCCAGCATGGCGGCATCGACGTGGCAGGCTTTGGCCGGGCCATGCTGAACAACGTCGGCAATCTGGTTCGCGGGCGCCGCCTGGAGGGCGGGTCGACCATCACCCAGCAGGTCGCCAAGAACGTTCTGCTGACCAGTGACACGACGATCGGCCGCAAGGTGCGCGAGGCGATCCTGGCCCAGCGCCTGGAATCGGTGCTGACCAAGGAACAGATCCTCGAGCTCTATCTGAATGAGATTTTCCTGGGCTATCGCTCCTATGGCGTGGCCGCGGCGGCCTATAACTATTTCGGCAAGTCGCTGGACGAGCTGACGCCGGCCGAAGCCGCCTTCCTGGCCGCCCTGCCCAAGGGCCCCAACAACTACCACCCGCGCAATCACACCGACGCGGCCGTCGCACGGCGCAACTGGATTCTGGGCCAGATGCATGAGCTGGACTGGTTGAGCGATGCCCAGGAGCGCGAGGCGATCGCGACGCCGCTGGTTGTCCGCGACGCGCCGGTCCGCTCTGAATACCAGGACGCGGACTATTTCGTGGAAGAGGCCCGCCGCATCGCCCTTCGGACCTGGGGGCAGGATGTCAATCGCGGCGGCTACTACATGCGCACCACGCTGGATCCGCGGTTGCAGTCGATGGCGCGCGACGCACTCATGCGCGGCCTCGAAGACTATGACCGTCGTCATGGCTGGCGGGGGGCCTGGGGCCAGACGGAAATCGACTCCGGCTGGCAGGAGCGGGCTCGGGCCGAAAGTCCTCCGTCGGAGCGCCGTGCCTGGCAAACGGCGGTAGTGGAATCCGCCTCGGGTGGGTCGGCTCGCATTCGCCTCGCCTCTGACAATTCTGAAGCCGCCCTGGCGGGTGCCGACGTGGCCTGGGCGTCAGCTGGCGTGGGCCTGTCGCGCGGGGATCTGATTTTCGTCGAGCCCCTGCAGGGCGGTACCTATGGCCTTCGCCAGATCCCGGAGGTCAATGGGGCCCTGGTGGCCATCGATCCATGGACCGGACGTGTGGTGGCCATGGTCGGCGGCTATTCCTATTCCCTGTCCAGCTTCAACCGGGCAACCCAGGCGATGCGCCAGCCCGGCTCGGCCTTCAAGCCCTTCGTCTATGCGTCGGCGCTGGAGACGGATTTCACGCCGATCTCGATCGTCGTCGACGGCCCGATCAGTCTGGTCGGTGCCAACGGGCAGCGTTGGAACCCGCAGAACTACAGTCGCCAATACTATGGTCCGACGACGCTGCGCCGGGGCCTCGAGCTGTCCCGCAACGCCATGACCGTGCGCCTGGCCCAGAGCATCGGCATGGAGCGCATTCGTGACGACGCCATTCGCTTTGGTGTGGTCGACGACATGGAGCCGGTGCTGTCGATGGCGCTGGGGGCCGGCGAGACGACGGCCCTGCGTCTGACCGGTGCCTATGCCGCCTTTGCCAACGGCGGGCGGCGCGTGCGCCCGCACCTGATCGAGATGGTCCAGGATCGGAATGGTCAAACCATCTGGAGCGCCGAGAACAACATTGACCCGAACCGGACCTGCTCGACCTGCTCGCGCAATTTCGATGGCCGTGAAAGCCCCCGCCTGACCCCGCCCGGCGAGCAGGTAATGGATCCGATCACCGCCTATCAGATTACCTCGATGCTGGAGGGCGTCGTCCTGCGCGGGACCGCGACGCGGGCGCGTGTGCTGGGCCGTCCAGTCGCCGGCAAAACGGGGACGACCAACGATTACAGATCGGCCTGGTTCGTCGGCTACACACCGGACCTCGTCGTCGGCGTCTTCGTCGGGTTCGACGACAACCGCTCACTCGGCCAGGGAGAGGCCGGGGGTGTCACCGCTGTGCCAATCTTCGTGGATTTCATGCAGGCCGCCATGCAAGGCCGCCCCGTGCTTCAGTTCGCCCGGCCGCAGAACGCCATCTGGCGCAACGTCAATGGCATCGAGGAAGCCTTCCGTCCGGGATCCGAGGCCGTGCGCCGCCGAATCGAGGAAGAGGTGGCGGCCGCGCCGACCGAGGGCGGACGGCGAACCTATTCGACCGTGGACGGGGTTCCCTACAATCCGGGACCGCGCGTGCCGCCCGACGAGATACCCTCGACGCCAGACGCTGCCCCACCACCGCGGACCCCGCCCCCTGAAGATCTGACCGGCCTTTACTGAGGCCGCCCTTTCCGTCCGACCGTCGATGTCCTATCTGACGGCCCTTCGGGCGATGGGATCGCCCTGATCTGGTGCTACCGAGAGAACGACCATGAGACTGGATGTCGAGGCCATGTCGGCCGACATCGAGCAGAGCCTGGCTCTGCTCAGGAGGCGACTTTGACTGGGATGCCGCGCTCAGAAAGCTCGATGAGCTGAACGCCCGCGTCGAGGATCCGACGCTGTGGGATGACCCGGGCCAGGCCCAGGCCGTCAGCCGCGAGCGGTCGCGTCTGGAGGGCCAGATCAGCGCTGTGCGCGAAATGCAGACCGGCCTCGAAGAGGCGGTCATGCTCTCTGAAATGGCCGATGAAGAGGGCGATGAAGACTCCTTGGAAGATGCCCGTGTTCAGCTCCGCTCGGTCAAGGAACGGGCCGCCCGCGCCGAACTGGAGGCGCTGCTCTCCGGCGAGGCGGACGGCAATGACGCCTATCTCGAAGTCAACGCGGGGGCAGGCGGAACAGAGTCCTGCGACTGGGCGGGAATGCTGCTGCGGATGTATAGCCGCTGGGCGCGCGCGCACGGTTACGAGGTCACGGTCGAGGCTGAGGAAGACGGCGATCAGGCCGGGATCAAATCCGCGACCATTCTGGTCAAGGGCCCGAACGCCTACGGCTGGCTGAAGTCGGAATCCGGCGTCCATCGCCTGGTCCGGATCAGCCCCTATGACGCGGCGGCCAAGCGTCACACCTCTTTTGCATCCGTCGGGGTCTCGCCGGTGGTGGACGACACCATCGAAATCGACATCAATCCCGCAGATGTGCGCACGGACACCTACCGGGCCTCTGGCTCGGGGGGGCAGCACGTCAACAAGACGGACTCGGCGGTGCGCCTGACCCACACGCCGACCAATACGGTCGTCGCCTGCCAGGCAGGTCGATCCCAGCACCAGAACCGCGAACAGGCTTGGAAAATGCTGCGAGCGCGTCTGTACGAGCTGGAGCTTCAGAAGCGTGAGGCCGCCGCCCAGGCGCTGGCCGATGCCAAGACGGACATCGGCTGGGGGCACCAAATCCGCTCGTACGTCCTTCAGCCCTATCAGATGGTCAAGGACCTGCGCACCGAGGTCGAAACGTCTGACACCCAGGGCGTTCTGGACGGTGACCTGGACGCCTTCATGGGGGCCGCCCTCGCCCAGCGCGTCGGGGCCACACGCGGCGAGACGGTCGAATAGCAGAAGGGTGGGGCCGTCACCGGCCCCGCCCTCAGTGCCTTGTCTGACCCCGAGAGATCAGGCGGAGGGCTTTAGGTTGACCACCTCGGCGGCGGCGGCGGTCGCCGGCGCGCTGGACATGGACGGCGTCACCACGCCCGAGGACGCGGGGGCGGCAGCGGCCGCCTGGCCCGGGCGGCTCTGCAAGCAGCGCCCCTGGAAGTAGGCCCCGACCTCGATGGCCAGTTGTTCGTGATTGATGTCACCGTCGACATAGGCGGTCGACAGCAGCTTCACGTGCTTGCCGTTGACGGCACCGACCACGCGGCCCTTCACATCGACATTGTCGGCCTGGACCGTGCCCTCGACTGAACCGGTATCGCCGACGATCAGACGGTTGACCCGGACGTCGCCCTTCACCTGACCGTCGATGGTCAGTTCGCCGTCGCCCGAGATGTTGCCCTCGAATACCAGATCGCGAGCCAGGACCGACGAACCTCGCGCCGGCGCGGCCGGAGCGGCGGGAGCGACTGGGGCCGCAGCGGCCTGGGCGGCGACCTGGGGCGCGGCGATGCTGTTTTGCTCGCCCGGCGACGGCAGATCAGGAAGCGGCGGCACCGGGACGTCGGAACGCGATTTGGCTTGCGGGGGAGGATTATTCTTCGGCTTGTTGAACATAGTCTCCGGCTCTCATGAAACGGGCGGGGTTTTGCGGACGTCCGTCGACCCACACCTCATAGTGAAGATGGACGCCGGTCGAGCGCCCGGTCGATCCCATCGCACCGATGCGCTGGCCGACCGCGACCCTCTGGCCGACAGTAACATTGAAACCCTGAAGATGAGCGTAACGCGTCTTGAAGCCGTTGCCGTGGTCGATCTCTACGGTGTTGCCATAGCCGTTACGCACGCCCGCGAACGACACCACACCCGGTGCAGTCGCCCGGATGGGCATCATGTACGGCCCGGCGAAGTCCTGACCGCGATGCACCGCCGGACGCCCGTTGAACGGGTCGAAGCGGACGCCGAAGCTCGAAGTCTGGCGCGCGCCTTGCGTCGGGCGCGACAAGGGCAGGCGCTCAGCCGTATCGGCCAGAGATCGCATCTCCGACAGGTCGTCGGCGGCGCGCTGGATGCGAGCAGCGAAGGCCTCGTCGACATCCAGGATGGTGGCCAGGGCCTGCGGGTCGTCAGCCTCAACCAGCGGGCCGCCCAGGGAGTTCGGTGAACCGGCATAGGCCGAGGGATTCAGCCCGGCCAGGCGGAAGGCCAGTCGTAGCCGTTCAGCGCGGCTTTCGGCGAAGGACTGAGCCTGGGACACCAGCCGCTCCTGGTCCATCTGCACCGCGACCAGGCGGGCTACGGGCGGTTGGTCCGGATCCTGGGAAGTGACGGGACGCAGGGCTGCCTCCGCGCCGTCGACGCCCCGGAACATGGTCATGACCTGGGTGAGGGCGGCGTGGCGACGTTCGACCGTGTGGGCCAGATCGTCGATCGAGCCCGACGTGGCGGTCATGCGGGCCACCGCACTGTCCAGCCGGGCCTGGAGGTCGGCATTCATCCGCTCGGCCGATGCGCGGGCGCGATGCACGTCGCGCTCAGCCGTGAAGGAGGTGACGGCCCCCCAGACGGTTCCGGCCGTCGTCAGCAAGCACCAGCCTCCCAGCAGGGCAGCTCCGCAAGCCATCAGAATCTGTTTTCGGGGGGTCAGGACGCGGCCGGTAATTTCACCGTCCGGTGTCCGCACAAACACGTGTCTCTCAGGAAAGCGCCGTTCGAAGAACCCGCGTATTTTTCCCTCGGTACGCCTGACCATTACTCTACCACCCCCAGACCCGTCCTCGACTTATGCAGCAAGTAGCCGCAAGTGCGCAAGGGCGTTCACCCCTTGTTAACTACGATGAGGTCGTGAAAACCCGCGATGGTTAGCTAACTGGCGATTTCTCGCCTGTGAGGGGTATGAGCAACGAATCTTCACCCCGGCAAAAGCAAGCGCCGAAATCACAGTATTCGATGATTGCCGTTGCCTTGCTTGACAGTCATCGCAAATTTTGCGGCAATGTTATGCCGGTGCACGGGCAGCCTGCAGAACCTCGGCGGCATGGCCCTTGACCGAGACCTTTCGCCACACCCTGACGATGCCGCCGTCGCTCCCGATCAGGGCCGTCGCGCGCTCAATGCCCATATAGGTCCGCCCGTAGAGCTGCTTCTCGACCCATACGCCCCAGCCCTCTGTGACCGCGCCGGCTTCGTCGGACGCCAGCACGACCGACAGATCGTGCTTGGCCCGGAACCGCGCCAGCTTCTTGACCGGATCGCGCGAGACACCGACGACCGAGACACCAAGTTTGTCAAAATCAGGCTTCAGGGCCGAGAAGTCGCTGGCTTCCGTCGTGCATCCCGGCGTGTCGGCCTTGGGGTAGAAGAAAACCACGACCGGGCCGGTGGCGGCCGCCAGGTCGAAACGACCCCCGTCGTCGGTCGGAAGGTCCAGGGCGGGGGCGGTGGCCCCTTCGGTCATGGCGCTCATCCGATGGGCCTCACGAGGATGATCTTCTTCTTGCCGGCCCCCAGCTTGAGCACACCGTCTGCGGTCAGGTCTGCCTCGGTGAGCGCCTGGGCTCCATCGCTGATGGGTTGATCGTTCAGGCGCAAGCCGCCGCCCTGGGCCAGACGCCGCGCCTCACCGTTCGAGGCCGTCAGGCCGGCCTTGGTGGCGACGGCCGCGATCATGGCCCCGATCACCTCGTCGCGCGGCAACTCGACCGTCGGCAGGTCCGCCGAGAGCTGACCCTTCTCGAAGGCGCTTTCGGCGGCGGCGCGGGCGGTGGCGGCGGCCTCGGCCCCGTGCAGCATCGTCGTGGCGGCGTCAGCCAGCGCCTTCTTGGCGTCGTTGATGGCGGCCCCTTCCAGGGCCTCCAGCCCAGCGATCTCGTCCAGCGACAGATCGGTGAACAGCCGCATGAACCGGCCCACGTCCGCGTCGTCGGCGTTGCGCCAGAACTGCCAGTAGTCATAGGGGCCGAGCTGCTCGGCGTTCAGCCAGACGGCTCCTTGCGCGGTCTTGCCCATCTTTCCGCCCGACGCCGTGGTCAACAGCGGCGTGGTCAGTCCGAAGGCTGATTTCTGATCGACCCGGCGCACCAGATCGACGCCCGAGACGATGTTGCCCCACTGATCCGAGCCGCCCATCTGCAGCGTCACGTTCTGGCGGCGGTTCAGCTCCAGGAAGTCCACCGACTGCATCAGCATGTAGTTGAACTCCAGGAAGGTCATCGGCTCTTCGCGTTCCAGCCGGATCTTCACGGAATCAAACGCCAGCATTCGGTTGACCGTGAAATGTGTACCGTAGTCGCGCAGGAACTGGACGTAGCCGTAGCTCGACAGCCAATCGTCATTGTCGATCATGATCGCATCGGCCGGGCCGTCGCCAAACGTCAGGAACCGCTCGAACACCGTGCGGATCGAGGCGATGTTGGACTTGATCGTCTCATCCGAAAGCTGGGGCCGCGAGGCGTCCTTGCCGGTTGGATCGCCAACCTTTGTGGTGCCACCGCCCATGATGACGACCGGCCGGTGACCCGCCTGCTGAAGCCGGCGCAGCATCATGATCTGGATCAACGAGCCGACGTGGAGCGACGGTGCCGTCGCATCAAACCCGATGTAGGCGGACACGATGCCCGCGTTCAGGGCTGCATCCAGCTCTTCAGGGTGGGTGATCTGGTGGATGTAGCCGCGCGATTGCAGCGTGTGGAGAAAGTCGGATCGGAAGGACGGGGAGGTCATGGTCGGCTCCGTTAGCAGGGAAGCCGGCGTCCGTCAGGGGGAAATGGCGCCGGCAGGTGCGGCGCAAAGGTTCGCGGGCCGCTCGCTAGGTCAGCGAGCGATAATAAAGGCCGGCGCGGAAGGCGGGGATGGACATCCCTCACTGGATATTGCCGAGCCTCGGTGGCAGTCAAGCCAGATGGATTTTGATCGCGTCTCCCTGATGCCGCACCCGGCCCACCTGCCGACCGCGATCGGGCGGATCGACGTGGATGTCGTCTGGAAAAACTCGGCTGAGTGGTCGTTCAACTATGCCGTCTTCGAGCCACCGGAGGCGCTGGTCCTGCCGCCGCCCTCAGCGCCCGAACGCACTGATGGCCTGTGGCGCACCACCTGTTTCGAACTGTTCCTGCGCAAACCAGGCAGCGCCGCCTATTTCGAGTTCAATTTTTCGCCCTCAGGCCGGTGGGCGGCGTATCGGTTCGACGACTATCGGCAAGGGGGGCGCGATCTGGACGTCCCGGTGCCGCTGATCATGGGCCCGCAGGCGCGTCAGCGGACCCTGGCGTGGGAGACCCGGCTGACGGGGATGGGGATTGCGCTCGAGGTGGCCGGCCAGATGGCCGCGACGATGATGGACGTCGACGACGGTCCGGTTGGCTCGACCAACACCTATGTTCTGGCAGAGGACGGTCCGGCCCTGGGGGAAGGCCCCTGGCTGGCGGCGGTCAGCGCCGTCATCGAAGAGCCGACGGGGGCGATCTCCTATTGGGCCTTGGCGCATCCATCGGATAAGCCGGACTTTCACCACCCCGACTCATTCGTTCTGGAGCTGCCATGAGGTTCGGCATCGATCGCCTGCTCGCTGAGCCCGAGCTGAGGGCTGCGCTGAAGGGTCGGCGGGTGGCGCTGCTGGGGCATCCGGCCTCGGTGACGGCGGATCTGACCCATTCAATGGACGCCCTGGCCGCCCACCCCGACATCAATCTGACGGCCGCCTTTGGGCCCCAGCACGGCATGAAGGGCGACCTTCAGGACAATATGATGGAGACGGCCGACGAGACCGACCCGGTCCGCGGCATCCCGGTCTTCAGCCTGTATGGCGAGGTGCGTCGTCCGTCCGGCCAGTCGATGGGGACGTTCGACGTCCTGCTGGTCGACCTTCAGGACCTGGGCTGTCGCATCTACACCTTTGTGACGACGCTGCTTTACGTGCTGGAGGCCGCCGCCGAGCACGGCAAGGAGGTCTGGGTGCTCGACCGGCCCAATCCGGCGGGGCGGCCCGTCGAGGGCACGATCCTCAGGCCCGGCTGGGAAAGCTTCGTCGGGGCAGGTCCCATGCCGATGCGTCACGGCATGACCCTGGGCGAAATGGGCCGCTGGTTCATCGACCGGTTCAGGCTGGACGTCGCCTATCGGGTCATCGAGATTGAGGGCTATGACCCCGACGCCGGGCCGGGCTTCGGCTGGCCGCTCAATGAGCGCGTCTGGATCAACCCAAGCCCCAATGCGCCGAACCTGTTCATGGCCCGAGACTATGCCGGGACGGTGATGCTGGAGGGCACGACCCTGTCCGAGGGGCGCGGCTCGACCCGGCCGCTGGAGCTGTTCGGCGCCCCCGACATCGACGCCCGGGCGGTCATCGCCGAGATGCGGCGTCTGGCTCCGAAATGGCTGGACGGCTGCGTGCTGCGCGATTGCTGGATCCTGCCGACCTTCCACAAGCACGCCGGCCAGCTCTGTTCCAGCGTTCAGATCCACACCGAAGGCCCGGCCTATGACCATTTCGCCTTCCAGCCCTGGCGGGTGCAGGCGGCCGGCTTCAAGGCGATCCGCAGCCTGTATCCCGACTATGACCTGTGGCGGGATTTCCCGTATGAGTACGCCTTCGGCAAGCTGCCGATCGATGTGATCAACGGCTCGCCGATCCTGCGCGAATGGGTCGATGACGCGGGGGCTGAGGCGGGAGATCTCGATTCTGTCGCCATTCCCGATGAGGCGACCTGGATCGAACGGCGACGTCCGTATCTGATGTATTGAACTCATTCTCCGCTCCATCGCGACGGCGATGGGGAGGACCGGCGGCTGGAGGTCGCCAGGAGGGGGCGGCGCTGAGCTATCAGGATCGAGGCATGAAACGGTCGACCGGCGGCACCCCCCTCGGGTCGCGCTGCGCGCCGACCGTCTCCCCCGCTCGCCTGCGCGAGCAGGGGAGAGTCGGGTGAGGCTCCTCGGCGTCGCCTGTGGCGTGGGGGCCGGTGCCCTGTGGGGCCTCGTATTTCTGGCCCCCAAGCTGGTCCCGGAAGCGTCGCCGGCGGCGATGGCGGCGGGCCGGTATCTGGCCTACGGCGCGCTGGCGCTGATGCTGGTCTTGCCACGATGGACGGTGGCGACGCGGGCGCTGGATCGGCGGGCGTGGTGGGGGCTGACGTGGCTGAGCCTGTGCGGAAACATCCTCTATTTCTGCCTGCTGGTGGTCGGGGTCCATCTGGCGGGGGTGGCGGCTTCGGCGCTGATCGTGGGGATGGTTCCGGTGGCCGTCATCCTGTGGGGCTTGAGAGAGCCGGGGGCGGTTCCGGTCGGGCGGCTGATCTGGCCACTGATGATGGCCGTGGCGGCAGTCGGGCTGATCGGGTGGGAAGCCCTGCAGCGCCCAAGTTCGGGCCATGCCGTCAGCGCCGGCGAGGTCGTGCTGGGGCTGGCGTGCGCGCTGGGGGCGCTGGTCGCCTGGTCAGCCTATGCCATTGGAAACGCGCGGTGGTTGGCGCGTAATCCCGCAGTGAGCGCCCAGGACGGCTCCCTGCTGACGGGGGTGGTGACCGGAGGACTGGCCCTGGGGTTGGTCCCGGTCGCGCTGCTGACGCCGGCACCCGGCTGGGACGGTGAGGTCTGGAGCCGGTTCATCTCGATCAGCCTGGCCGTCGCCCTGGGGGCGTCCATCCTCGGCAACGGCCTGTGGAACCGCGCGAGCCAGCTGATGCCGCTGACGATGCTGGGGCAGATGATCGTGTTCGAGACGCTGTTCGCCCTGGTCTACGGCTTCATCTACGAGGGGCGCTGGCCGACAGGGATCGAGGCGCTGGCCGTGGTGCTGATGATCGTGTCGGTGGTCTGGTGCGTGCGGGCGCATCGTCCCGTCGCCGAGATGGTCGCCGAAGGGGACCATTGACCCGCGAGATGCGGGAATCTGCACTATGAAAACACCGTGCAAAAGGTGCAAAAGGTGCACTAATCCGATGCGTCGCGGACGGGTGACGGGCGTGTCGAGCGTGATCTGAACAGCTTGTCGGCATGGGATCTGGACGGTTTCCGCGGGTTTCGATGTCCAGAGTCTAGACCCACCCGCAGGGTACGGGGACCAACGACGCTCAGAGCAACGCGCGCTTTTCGATCAAGGCCCGGATCGGCGCGAAGGATCGGCGGTGAATCGGGCTGGGTCCGAGCCGCTGGAGCGCCGCCACATGGACGGGGGCGTGATAGCCCTTGTGGCCGGCGAAGCCATAGCCGGGATACTGTTCGTCGGCCTCGATCATCAGACGGTCGCGGGCCTGTTTGGCCAGGATCGAGGCGGCCGCGATGGAGGCCGAGCGGGCATCACCCTTGACCAGCGGCTCCATCGGGCAGGGCAGGACGAAACGATAGTTGCCGTCGACCAGGGCGAAGGCCGGGGTCACACTCAGGCCCTCGACGGCCCGCCGCATGGCCAGGCCGGTGGCCTGAAGGATGTTCAGCCGGTCGATTTCCTCCACGGACGCGAAGGCGACGGACCAGGCGAGGGCGTGCGTCTTGATGTCGGCTTCCAGGCTCACGCGTCGCGCCTCGCTGAGCGTCTTGGAATCGTTCAGGCCGACAGGCAGGTTGCTCGCGTCCAGGATCACCGCCGCTGCCGCCACTGGCCCCGCCCATGGCCCGCGGCCGGCCTCATCGACCCCGCACACCGGGCCCGGGCGGAGCGTTTCATGCGAAAGATCGGGTCCGCTCACTGCGCCAACGCCTTCACCGCCGCATGGCGGGGGCAGGAAGTCAGATGGTCGTTCACCATGCCGACCGCCTGCATGAAGGCATAGGTGATCACCGGGCCGCAGAACTTGAAGCCGCGCGCTTTCAGGGCCTTGGCCATGGCGACGGATTCGGGGGTCTGGGTCGGGACCTCGGCCATGGACGCATAGCTGTTCTGGATCGGAGCGCCGCCGACGAAGCTCCAGAGCCAGGCCGAAAAGTCCTCGCCGTTGTCGGTCATCTCGCACCAGATCCGGGCCCCGGCGATGGCGGCGTCAATCTTGGCGTTGGAGCGGACGATGCCGGCGTCGGCCATCAGGCGGGCCCGGTCGGCTTCGCCATAGGCGGCGACCTTGCGCGGATCGAAGCCGTTGAAGGCGGCCCGGAACGCTTCGCGCTTTCTCAGGATGGTGATCCAAGCGAGGCCAGCCTGAAACCCGTCGAGCACCAGCTTTTCCCACAGAGCGCGTGCGTCGTATTCGGGGACGCCCCAGTCGGTGTCGTGATAGGCGACATACAGCGGGTCGGTCCCGCACCAGGGGCAGCGCGATTCGGTCATGGCAGCACCTTGCCAGCGGTCGACCGATCAGGTGAAGTGGCGTTCGACCTTGGCTAGAGGTGATGATGATTGCTCTTTTCCCTGCTGCTGCGATGTTCGGTGGCGACCCCCAGCCTGAGACCAGTTGGTGCGCCGATCCGCGTGACTGCCGGTACGTCGAAGAGATTCCAGTTCGCATCGGCGATGAAATGTTTGCCATGCGAGTCAACGCCGAGGTGCCGTTCGTGACCCCGCAAGAAGGTCTGACGATCATGCTGGGTGAGAGCGTTGTCATTCGCTTGGATGACGACTTGCCTGTGGTGGAGTCGTCAGGACCGGCTTCGGAAGTCGTGAATCAAAGGGCGGCGCAGCAGGCCGCGGAGGCGTTGGCGAATTCAGGGCCGGTCGACGAGAGCCTCGCGACCCCGATGACGGGTCCGGCGGTGGCGGTCCAGGATGCAACCGCCGACCGGGTTCGCCTGACCTTCTTTCAGGTCGAGGGTTCGGACGAGACGGTGCTGGTCATCCAGAACGGTTATGCAGAAAAGCTCGGCTTGAGGGCCCATATGCGGACGCCGCTTGGGGAAGGGCGGGAATATACGACGACCTGTGAAATCCTGCCCTGGCTGCTGTCTCTGGAGCACTGGCCGGAGCCCATCGTCTTTATCCAGCTCAGCGATTTCGCCTTCTCGCCGGACGACAGACGGGTCGCCTGCGACTGACCTAGTCCCGCGTCGCCTTCAGCGCATCCAGGGCGCGGTTTCGGGCCATGGCGTGATCGACGATGGGGGCGGGATAGGTCTGGCCCAGCTTGACGCCGGCCATGGCCAGCACGCCCGGCGGGGCGGCCCAGGGCTTGTGGATCCAGTCCGCGGGCATCTCGGCCAGTTCGGGGACCCAGCGCCGGACATAGTCGCCCTTGGGATCGAATTTCTCGCCCTGGCCGGTCGGGTTGAAGATGCGGAAGAACGGCGAGGCGTCGGCACCCGAGCCTGCGACCCACTGCCAGTTCTGGGCGTTGGCGGCGGCGTCGGCATCGACCAGGGTGTCCCAGAACCAGCGTTCCCCCTCGCGCCAGTCGATCAGCAGGTCCTTGATCAGGAAGGACGCCACGATCATCCGCACCCGATTGTACATCCATCCGGTGACCCACAGCTGGCGCATTCCGGCGTCGACGATGGGATAGCCGGTCTGGCCACGCGACCAGGCCGCCAGCCCTGCCGCATCGTCACGCCAGGCCATCCGGTCGAAGCCGTCGCGGAAGTTGCGGGTCGCCAGATCGGGGAAGCTCTCGAGCAGCTGGATCGAGAACTCTCGCCACGCCACCTCGGCACAGAATTTCTCGGCCTGGCCGTGCGGGACGTCACCGTGGTCGGCAGCGGCCCGGACGGAGGTGACGACACGCCACGGATCGATTTCGCCGAAATGCAGATGGGGCGACAGGCGGCTGGTGCCCGCGCGGTCGGGGCGGTCGCGGTCACCCGCGTAGTGCGACAACGGTCCGCCGATCAGATCATCCAGCGCCGACAGGGCGCCTGCCTCACCCGGCGTCCAGTCGTCGAAGCCTTTGGACCAGTCCGGGCGTTTCGGGTGCAGGGCGAGTAAATCAATATTGATTCCCGTAACAGGTGAGGCGGGGGCGGGCAGGTCGTCGGGTGCCCGGCGACCGGCGCGGGGCCGGGCCTGATCCCAGAGGGCGCGCGAGAAGGGCGTGAAGACCTTGAACGGCTCTCCGGCCTTGGTCACGACCGCGCCCGGCGATGCCAGTCGGGTGGCGTTGAATCCGCGCACCTCGATACCCCGGGCCTTGAGGGTCTCGGCCAGCGTGGCATCTCGCGCCCATGCGGCCGGTTCAAACATTCGATTTAGAAACAGATAGGTTGAGCCTGTTTGTTCAACTAATCTTGTAATTTCGGCGGCGGCATCTCCGGCCCGAATGACCAGCGTCGCCCCGCGTCCGGACAGCTCGGAGGCCAGGGCCCGCAGGCTCTTGTCCAGCCACCACTGCGAGGCCCCGCCGAGGGGCCGTCCGTCCAGGGCCGGATCGTGGATATAGACGGCCACAATGGGCCGCCCCGTCTTGATCGCAGCCTCCAGCGCCGGGTTGTCGCCGAGCCGCAGGTCACGCCGGAACCACAGGATGACGGGGTGATCCACCGGGAAAGTCCTCTTTGCCTTGCGATTGGCTTGCGCCGCCGCCACTTCTTGGCCACTGAAACCCGAACGCTCAGGAACCATGCCGTGACCGCCCCTAACGCCCAGATCCGCATTCAGGCTCCCCGACCCGTCGTCATCGGCGGCGGCGAGAAACTGGCCTTCATCGCCGGCCCTTGCCAGATGGAGAGCCGTCAGCACGCGCTGGAGACGGCGGGAATGCTGAAGGAGATCGCGGATCGCCTGGGCGTCGGCCTGATCTACAAGACCAGCTATGACAAGGCCAACCGGACCTCGGCCAACGCGGCGCGGGGTATCGGCCTGCAGGACGCCCTGCCGATCTTTGCGGAAATCCGCGAGGTCACGGGGATGCCGACCCTGACCGACGTGCACGAGGTCGAGCATTGCGCGCCCGTGGCCGAGGCGGTCGATGTCATCCAGATCCCGGCGTTCCTCAGCCGCCAGACCGACCTGCTGATCGCGGCGGCCAACACCGGGCGCGTCGTCAATATCAAGAAGGGTCAGTTCCTGGCCCCTTGGGACATGAAAAACGTGATCGCCAAGGTGACGGGGGCCGGCAATCCCAACGTCATGGCGTGCGAGCGCGGGGTGTCGTTCGGCTACAACACCCTGGTGTCGGATATGCGGGCGCTGCCGGTGCTGCGCGACATCGGCTGCCCGGTGGTGTTCGACGCGACCCATTCGGTGCAGCAGCCGGGTGGACAGGGCACGTCGTCGGGCGGCCAGCGCGAGTTCGTGCCGGTGCTGGCGCGCGCCGCGGTCGCGGTCGGGGTCGATGCCGTGTTCATCGAGACGCACCCGGACCCAGATCATGCGCCTTCGGACGGGCCGAACATGGTGCCGCTGAACCAGTTCGAGGCCCTCGCTGCCGAGCTGCTGGACTATGATGCCCTGACCAAGCGTCGTCAGGCGGCGTGATCTTGATCCGATCCGCTCTGCAGATCGCCGCGACCAAGGCGCCGGGCGGGATCGAGAGCGCGGTGATCAACTATGCCGCCATGTTCCGCGACGTCGGCGTCCGATCGGTCTGCCTTTATCGGGGACCGGCGGACTCATCGCTGCGCCAGGCGGGTGTCGCCGTCGCTCCGGCACCTGACATCCTGTTCTCTTCCTTCGGAGCATTGGCACCGCTCCTGGGCATGGGACGGACGGTGACATCAGCATTGGGCGAGGAGCCGGACCTGGTCGTGGTGCACAGTGACCGGGCTCTGATGCCGCTGCGGGCGATCCTGTCCCGGTCGATCTTCATCGCTCCGTGCCATTCCGACAAGGCGCGCCGAAAGCGCCGCGCGGACCTGACGGTGACCCTCAATCCGGCCCAGCAGGCCCGAGTCAGCGAACAACTCCAGGGCGCGCCGTCAGCCCTGCTGGGCAATCCCTTCGTGCCGGGACCTTTACAGCCCGGCGCGGTCCCGTCGGCACCGCGTGTCATCTTTTGCGCGCGCCTGACCGACATCAAGGACCCACTGACCTTCGTCTCCGCTCTGCCCCTGGTTCGTCGCGCGGGTCTGGACGTGGCGATCATTGGCTCAGGGCCGCTGGAGACGGAGGTTCGGGCAGCGGTCGCGGCTCTGCCGCCGGCGATCCGTGTCGAGATGCCGGGGTGGCGTGCCGATCCCTGGGCGGACGTCTCGCCCGACGATATTCTGGTGCTGCCCTCGCATTGGGAGGGCCTGCCCTATCTCTTGCTGGAAGCTCTGCACCGGGGCCAACCGATCATCGCGGCGGACAACGCCGGCAACCGGGCCGCGCTCGGTGACGGAGCCTTCGGCCGGTTGTTTCCGATCGGGGATGCGAGCGCCCTGGCGGCGGCGATCGACTTGGCGCTGGCGGAGCCGGATGCAATGAAGGCTATGGCACAAGCCGGCGGTCGATATACCCAGGAGCACTACGGCGCTCGGGGTTTCTGGGCGCGGCTGAACGCGGCATTGGCAGAAGCGGGACGGGTGGATGTTTGACTGGCGTGCGCGTTTCAGCGACCCGACCGTGCCGGATCTGTTCAAGGGTCTGGACGCCCACCTGTGGTCGATCACGCGTTTTCCCGAGACCTCCCGCATCGAGTATATCCTCGACGCCTGCCGTGACCGCCTGGTGCTGGACATCGGAGCCGGCGAACATGACCCGAGTTTCTATTCGGCCGATAATTGGGAGCACGGGCGTATCGTCTCGGTGGCGCGGCGGGCCGTCGCGGTCGAGCTCGATCCCAAGCTGTGTGAGCACTACAACGCCGCCGGGTTCGATTTTCGCTGTGTCGACGCGACGTCCGACGTGGATCTGGGTGAGCGGTTCGAGCGCATCTTCGTCGGCGACGTCATCGAACATGTGAATGATCCGGTGCGGCTGCTTCAGTTCGTGGACAGGCATCTGTCGGCGGATGGCGTGGCTATTTTCACCACACCCAATCCCTTCGCCCCCCGGTTTCGCCAGACGCGATCGCGTTTCGGGGTCAACTATGTGGCGGCGAATGCCGAACATACCTTCTGGCTTTCGGCGTCGTGCATGCATGAGCTGGCCTGGCGTTCGAACATCGAGCTGACGGGCCTGATCTGGCCGCTCTACCGCAAGCCCAAGACCGGTCTGGCGCGGGCGCTGGCCCGGATAGGACGTCGCCTCCAGGTCCACCTGCGTGGTCCCGAGGCGGTGTATCCCGAATATATGTTTGAGCTCCGACGTCGTCAGGCGTGAGGACGGTCCGTTGGGCGTTCCGATCAGCTGCTGTGTCATCACTCTGAACGAGGCGGACCGCATCGAGGCGTGCCTGCGTGCGGCAGCCCAGGTCGCCGACGAGCTGTTGGTTGTGGATTCAGGCTCCAGCGATGGCACACCCGACCTGGCCCGGCAGCTCGGTGCGCGCGTGCTCCACCGGGACTGGACCGGCTATGGCCAGCAGAAGCGGTTTGCTGAGCTGGAGGCCCGCCACGACTGGATTCTGAGTCTGGACGCCGACGAAGTGCTCAGCCCCGAGCTGCAGGCGGAAATTCGTGACCTGTGTGCCGAAACGCCACCGCTGGCGGCCTACCGCCTGAATATCGTGGCGGTGCACCCCGGGCGCGACCGGCCCTATTGGGGGGCTGAGCGCTACAATGTCGTGCGTCTGTTTGATCGGCGGCGCGCGACCTACAGCGAGCATCCGGTTCATGACCGGATCGAGACGGGAAATGAGGCCGTCGGCCAACTCAGCGCCCCCGTGCTGCACTATTCCTGGCGATCCCTGGCGCATCTGCGTGCCAAGCTTGAGGCCTATGCCGATTACCAGGTCGAGGTGCTTCGCAAGCCGGCCCTCGCCCTGGCCCTGCGGTTGCCGTTCGAATATCCGCTGACCTTCGCCAAATACCTGATCCTGAGGCGGCTTATCTCTTCCGGTTGGACCGGCGTGCGGATCAGCCACATGACGGCGGTGGTCCGGACGCGGCGCATCGCCAAGATGCTCAACAAGGCGCTCGGTAGATCGCCGGACGTGCGGTAGACGGTCAGACGTGTCGAATGCGAAGCCTAATTTGATCCAGAGCCTCAGCTGGCGCTTCGAAGCGCTGGCCTATGATCTGGTCGTGTTTTTCCTGCGGGCCTTGCCGGTGGATTGGGCATCGGGCTTCGGGGGCTGGTTGTTTCGAACGCTGGGCCCGTTGACGCCGGTGAACCGGACGGCCTCGGACAATCTGCGACTGGCCTTCCCGGACCTGTCAAAGCGCGAGCACGCTCGCCTTCTGAACGCACAATGGGACAATGTCGGCCGAGCGTTTGCCGAGTTTCCACTGATGGATCGCATCCGACCGGCGACGGGGCGGGTGGAGGTGATCAACGCTGAGCGACTGAGCGAGATCCGCGACAACGGTGAGCCGGTCGTCTTCATTTCCGGGCATTTCGCCAATTGGGAGGTCATGCCTGCCACGATCGTCGAGTCCGGCGTGACTTGCCTGATGACCTATCGGGCGATGAACAACCCGCTGATCGACAAGCGGGTCAAGGACGGTCGCGCCGCCTATGGCGTCGAGCTGTTCGCGCCGAAGGGCGAGGCCACACGCGACCTGATGTCAGCCCTGACGCGCGGCGAGTCGGTCGCGCTGATGAACGATCAAAAATTCAATGCCGGCCTGGCCTTGCCCTTCTTCGGGCACGAAGCCCACACCGCGCCGGGGCCCAGCCGCCTGGCGCTCAAATACGGTGTCCCGCTCCAGACGATGACGGTCGAACGGACGCGAGGCGCCCGCTACCGCGTCGTCGTCCACGATCCGATCCACCTGGAGGACACCGGCGACCGACCACGTGACATCGAAACGGCGGTACGTCGGGTCAATGCCTGGGTCGAGGAGCGGGTTCGCGAGCGGCCGGAGGAATGGTTCTGGGTCCATAAGCGATGGCCCAGGGAGACCTACAGCGAACTGCACACTCAGGTCGGTGCGCGCCCCCGCCGGATCGATCTTGGTCGCATCCTCGCCTGGGTGCTGACCGGCGTCGTCGTGCTGGGCGTGGTGGGTGCCATGGTCTGGCGTGAGGACATCCTGCGAACCGAGCTGGACCCCAAGGTGCCGTTCCAGATCTACACGCCGCCGCCAGCGCCAGACTATGATCAACCCGCCAGTTGGGCCCTGGCAGGGGAGCAGACCCACCCGCCGGGACCGGCGGATGTCTTTTTCGTACATCCCACAACCTATGACGGGGGGCGTGACTGGCTCGGTCCGATCGACGATGAGCGCTCCGCCGACCTGTTGCGCCGAGTGATGTTACCGAACTACGCCGGACCGTTCGCTCGGGCAGGCCGGATCTTCGCGCCGCGCTATCGCCAGTCCAGCCTCTATACCCAGCTGACCATCCGCGAAGACGCGCGGGACGCGCGGGCGTCGGCTTACACCGATGTTCGGGCGGCTTTTGACCACTTCCACCAAGACTGGGACGAAGGCCGGCCTCTGGTGCTGGCCGGGGCGGGGCAGGGAGGCGAGCTGGTAGCGCGGCTGGCCGAAGAGTTGCTGCGTGAAGATCCGAGCCTGGGACGACGCCTGGTGGCGGTCTATGTCGTAGATGCCGTCGTTCCCGCCGATGAGCACGAGCCCGACGGGCTCTTGCCGGCGTGTCGCTCTGCTGACCAGACGGGGTGCATCGTCGCCTTCGCCCAGGTGCGCGCCGGCGCGGACGATGTCGCAAGGCGTCGGGTCGACCGGGCACAGGTCTGGACCCCGCGTGGTGACCTCGTGAGCCTGGAAGGTCGAGCGGCGCTTTGCGTCAATCCGGTGCTGGGGGCCCAGACGACAGACGTCGCGCCAGCCCGTCTCAGCCGGGGTGCGGCCAATGCCAGCGGCCTCGAGTGGGGCTCGCGGCCTCCCTTCATCGCCCGCCAGGTCGAGACCCAGTGCGTCGATGGTGTCCTGCGCCATTCCGTGCCCCGATCCCCGTCGCTGCGGGCTGGCGGATCGTGGGCTGATCGTCGCAAGTCGCCGCCTTACAACCTCTTCTATGCCGACACCGAAGCGGACGTCCTGACGCGGATCGGCGCGTTCGAAGCCGGGCGAGGCCAAGGGGTTGCCCCGTCCCGATGAGCCTCGGATAAGCGATCCATGAGTTCGATTCCCCTGATCATCGACTGCGATCCCGGTGTCGACGACGCTGTGGCGTTGTTTCTCGCCCTGGCTTCACCGCGCCTCGATATCCGTGCGATCACGACGGTCGGGGGTAATGTTCCGGCGGCAAAGACAGCCCGAAATGCGCGGGTGCTGCGTCAGCTGGCGGGGGGTTCGGATCGGCCACCGGTCCACGCCGGAGCGGCAAGCCCTCTGGAACGCGCACTCGATATCGCCGACCATTTCCACGGGGCCGAGGGGCTGGGCACACTGGAGCCGTTCGAACCGTCGGCACCGCTTGCGACCGGCACCTCGGCAGAGGCCATCGTCGAGCACGTCATCGCATCCGCTCCTGGCACCGTGACCCTGGCGATTACCGGGCCGATGACGAACGTCGCGCTGGCGCTACGTCAGGAGCCCGCCGTCGCCGATCGGCTCAAGTGCATCGTCGCCATGGGCGGGTCGCGCTCCGAGGGCGGCAACATCACGGCCAGCGCTGAATACAATATCTGGGCGGATCCGGAGGCCGCGCACGAGGTGCTGTCCTCGCCCGCCAAGGTGGTGATGATGGGACTGGACGTCACCCACCAGGTTCGCACACCCGATGCCGTAATCGAGACGATCCGGGCTATCGGCACGCCGGCGGCGGCCGCGACGGCGGCCATGCTCGACTACGGACAGTACACGGCCCGCAAATGGCGCGAGGGCCAGGAGGGCCCGATGCACGATCCCTGCGTCATCGCCTACATCCTGAAGCCTGAGCTGTTCACTCTGCGACCGTGTGACATTCACGTCGAGACGGTGTCGGACCTGACGCGCGGCCATACCCAGGTCGAGTTTCGGGTCGAGGCAAGCGAGGCCCGCCACCGTTGGGGCATCAAGGCAGATCGCGACGGCGTCTTCGATCTGATCGTCGATGCCCTGAGGAGTCAGGCGTGAAGGTCGCGGTTCTGGGGTCGATCAATCTGGACCTGGTGGCGACGGGCGCGGCCTTGCCAGGGCCGGGCGAGACGGTGACGGGCGCGGTCCTCGGTCGCCATCCGGGCGGCAAGGGTGCCAACCAGGCCCTGGCGGCACGGCGGCTCGGGGCCGAGGTCGCCCTGTTCGGTCGGGTCGGGCGCGACGCGATGGCCGCCGAGGCCCTGGCGCTGCTGTCGGCGGAAGGCGTCGATCTGTCCGGCGTCGTCGTCGACCCGGACCGGGCCACCGGCGTGGCGCTGATCGCCGTCTCCGAGGGGGGCGAGAACCAGATCAGCGTCTGTTCAGGCGCCAACGCCGCCGTCGCGACCCCGCAACGAATCGAGGCCGATGCGCTGATCCTCCAGCTTGAAGTCCCAGTGGCCTCGGTGGTCGCGGCTGCCCTGGCTTTCGGCGGCTTCGTTGCCGTCAACCTGGCGCCGGCCGTGCCGGTTCCCGTCGCCTTGCTCGAGCGAGCCGATCTGCTGGTGGTCAACGAGACCGAGGCTGAATTCTATGGCGCGGATCTCTTCCTATCTCGGGGCATGGTCGCCCTGACACTCGGGTCACAGGGGGCCGAGCTCTGGTGCCGAGGGGAGCGACTGGCACGTGCGACGCCGCCGCTGATCGACGTCATCGACACGACCGGGGCGGGAGACGTATTTATGGCGGCTCTGACGCTGGGGTTGGTGGAAGGCCACGAACCTGAGGAAGCCCTGACATCGGCCTGCGTGGCCGGTGCCCTGGCCACGACCTGTCCAGGCGCTCAGCCGTCGGCCCCGACACGCCGCGCGGTCGAACAGATGAGAGGAGCCCAGGCATGACCCGTGCCGTCCCCGAACTCAGCCTAGCGGACTTCCACGACGGGACGCTTTCTGCCCGCGCCGCCTTTTCGTCGGAGCTGATGAGTGGCCTCCAGGACTACGGCTTCGTCGTCCTGCGCGACCATGGTGTACCGATCGACCTGCTGGACGCGGCCTATGCGGCCGCCGAACAGGTGTTTGCCCTGCCGGAAGATGCCAAGCGGCGCTACGCGGCAGGTATGCGGGGTTATACACCCTTCGGCGTCGAGCACGCCAAGGATTCGGGTCAGCCGGACCTGAAGGAATTCTGGCAGGTCGGACATACCCCGGCTCCGGGCGAGGTGATCGATGAGCCTTTCGATCCCAACGTCTGGCCTGCTGAGGTTCCGGATTTCAGGGTCGCGGTCGGGGAGCTGTTCGACCGACTGAACGACACCGGCATGACGGTGCTCCAGGCCCTTGCGCCGGAGCTCGGCCTGACAACCCACTGGTTCGACGACAAGGTGCGGTGGGGAACATCGCTGCTTCGCATCCTGCACTATCCGCCGGTCGCCCCTGAGACGCCGGAAGGGGCGGTCCGTTCGGCGGCGCACGAGGACATCAACTTCCTGACACTGATGCCGGCAGCGCGAGGGGCCGGGCTTGAGCTGCTGGATCGCGACGGGTCCTGGCTGCCGATCCAGGCGGACCCCTCGACGCTGATCGTCGACAGCGGGGATATGCTGGCCCGTCTGACCAATGGCGTGATCCCGGCCACGACCCATCGTGTGGTCAATCCCCAGGGCCCCAACGCCAGCCGCTATTCCATGCCGTTCTTCATGCACCCCATCCTGTCGATGTCGCTGGACGTGTTGCCGGCCTGCCGTGGACACGCCCCGGTGCCCCCGCCGATCTCGGCGGGTGAACTGCTGGACGAACGCCTCCGGGCGATCGGCCTTCGCAGGTAACGCCTCCGTCGTGACCTACGCCGACCTGACCTGGAACGATCCTGATCCGGTGAAGCGCTGGCTCCAGCGCCGCCGCATTTACGACGCCCTCGCCCAGGTCCCGGCCGGGTCCGCCCCCCGCGTCATCGTCGATTATGGAGGCGGTGACGGCGTTCTGGCTGAACAGGTGGCGCAGCATTGGCCGCAAGCTGACGTCGTCGTTTTTGAACCCTATCCCGAACTGGCCGAAACGGCGCGCACTCGCCTTGCGGCCCTGGACCGCGTCCGTGTGGTCGAGCACGAGCGCGATCTGCCCCGCGATGTGGATGTGGTGTTCTGCACCGAGGTGTTCGAGCACCTTCCGGACGCCGAAACGGACCGGGCGCTGTGGGAGATCGACCGGACGCTGCGTCCCGGCGGGCGGCTCATTGTCGGTGTGCCCGTCGAGGTCGGCGTGCCCGCGCTGTTCAAGGGGCTGTTTCGCCAGGCGCGACGGGCGGATGCCTATGACGCGGACTGGTCGCGGATCTGGAAGGCCGCGCTCGGCCGTCCGTGCACCGATCGCCCGCCCGAGGAGATGGGGCCAGGGCGGCGCTACCATTCCTTTCACCTGGGCTTCGACCATCGCCGCCTTCGCAAGCGCCTCGAAGCCGCCTTCGGGCCGGCGCGGATCGTCGGCAGTCCCGCTGCGTTCGCACCTGTCGGGATCAATTCCGAGGCATATCTGATCCTCACCAAGCCGGAGACTGCTCCCATGTCCCACGTGGCCCGAGATGACCGACCGGCCGACAAGGCCGCGCGGTACGACGAAGTCATCGACGAGATTTTCGCCGTCCTGGCGGGGGAGACCAACGTCACCGCCCGTATGGCCACGGTGGCCTCGATGCTGGCCGACGCCTTCCCGGACTTCATCTGGGCCGGCTTCTATGTCGTCGATCCTGACCGGCCGCGCGAGCTCGTCGTCGGGCCGTATCAGGGCAAGCTCGGCTGCCTGCGAATTCCGTTCGGCCGAGGTGTGTGCGGCAGTTCGGCCGAGTTCCGCCGAACCGAAGTGGTCGAGGACGTCCACGCCTTTGCCGGCCATATCGCCTGCGACAGTCGGTCGAAATCGGAGATCGTGGTGCCGGTGTTCAATCCGGCAGAGGAACTGACCGCGGTGCTGGACATCGATTCCGCTGATTACGGGACCTTCGACCTGGTGGACGCCAAGGCCCTGGAGCGCCTGACCTGGGGATTGTTCACGTCTTCGGAAGAGGCCAAGGCCGCGTTGGCTGGGCGGCAAAAAGCGCCGGGGCCGGACGATATTGACCAGCTAACAGACCATTAAAATCAACAATAACAATGATCTGAGGGCCGTGCCGCGATGGCCCGCAGGTTGCTTGGACAGGGCCGAATAACCCCTGCGCCGAACGCGCTGCCACACCGGGCCCGCCCAGCGGGCCACAAGCCGCGTTCATGTCGCCGATCGAACTCATCCTTCCCGCGGGTCAGACCGCGCCGACACCCGCCGCCACCGAGCCGGTGGATGCGGCGGCCTTTGCCGGTCTGCTCGATGTGCCGCCTGCGGGCCCGACGGCCAGCCGTGGTCGCCTCGGTGCCGCCCGCTGGCTGGGAGCACAGACCGGACGCCCGCGCCATCTGGACGGTGGCGAGGCTCCGTTGGGCCTCCTGGTGGTTCCGGGGCAGATTCAGATCAAGCCGGTCCAGCCGTTGATCAATCCGGGGCCGGGCTCCGCAACTCCGGCCATCGCGGGTACCGCAGAGGTCACCCCGATAGCGCCCGGTGTGCAGGTGGAAACCACCCCCGCGGCGGAGGTCGCGCCCAGCCCCACGAAAACGACGGGACCTCTGGTCCTGCCGATCGTCCCCGGCATCGGGTCGGTCGTCGCGCCGATGGCGGCCGCTGCGGCCACGGCCTTGCAGGCACTGGCCGTCGACGACCAGGCCCAGTCTGTCGGTGCCCTGGTGCAGGCCGCGCAACAGGCGGTGGGACAGGTTCCAGAGTTCGCTGCCGCCACTATCGCCGTCGCCGGCGGGCCCGCCGCCCCGGCCCCGACCGAAGCAGAGATGCCTGCGTTCAGTCTCGATCCGCAGCTTGCCGAGGCGATGACGCCGGCGACGGCCAACGCGGCAGACGGCACCGCATCGGCCGCAACAAGCGTGTCCACTGCGACCGGCGGGTCCGGCGCTCTGCGCGACGCCGCCGTTTCCGAGACCGCGCCGCCCATCCGTGATGCAGCGGCGGAAACGGTCGATGCCCCTGCTCAGGATGCTGAAGTCGAAGCCCTGGCCGCGCGGGTGTCCGATGCGGCCACCACGCCGGCACTGGCGCGGTCAGGCGCGGAGGCCGTGGCCGGGCGAATGTCGTTTGACGCCCTGGCCCAGGTCTCGGCCCAGATCATCCGCCGGCTCGAGACGCGCACTTCGCGCTTCGAAATGCAACTCAATCCGCTCGAACTCGGTCGGGTGGATGTCCGGCTGGACATCGATGCCGAGGGACGTCTGGCGGCCCGGCTCGCCTTCGACAATCCGGCTGCGGCCGTCGATCTGCGCGGTCGGGTCGATGACCTTCGGCGTGAACTTCAGCAGGCGGGCTTTCAACTAGCGGACGACGCCTTTTCCTTCACCGACCGCGGCTCCTCCGGTGGTCGACAGGCGCAGGATGATGAGGGCGCTCGCCGTGCCCATGCCCGGTCCGGCGAACTGGCCGACCAGACCGATGCCGCCGCTCAACCCGCCCTGCGCGCGATGACGCGCCTGGGTCTGGATGTGAGGGTCTGACCATGCCGATCAATGCCGCAACGTCGTCAGCCGCCGCCACGGGCAGCGTCACGGCCTCCGGGCGCTCCAATCTGGTCTCGAATTTCGAGACCTTTCTCCAGCTTTTGACGACTCAACTGAAGAACCAGGACCCGTTGTCACCGCTGGATTCCAACGACTTCACGGCGCAACTGACCCAGATGGCCGGGGTGGAGCAGCAACTTCTGACCAACGATCTGCTGCAGGCCCTGGTGAATCAGGGCGGGGCCGGCCTGGACGGAGCCGTCAGCTACATCGGCAAGTTCGTCACGGCGGCCGGCTCGGCGAGCGAGCTCCAGAACGGCTCGGCGAACTGGAGCTACGAACTGGCAGCGAACGCCGCCAATGCCCGGCTGGAAATCCTCGATGCCAGTGGCGCGGTCGTCTGGAGCGGCGCGGCCCCGGACAACAGCATGGGTATTCACGACTTCAGCTGGGACGGCCGATCCTCCTCGGGTGCCCAACTGCCCGACGGCGGGGTCTATACGCTGCGTGTGTCCGCCACCACCGCCGGTGGTCAGTCCGTCGACAGTCAGGTTCTGATCCGCGGCATCGTCTCGGGTGTCGAGATGTATGGCGGCCAACCGTACGTCACCATCGGCGGCGCGATCGTGCCGCTCAGCCAGGTGATCAGCGTTGAGGCCCAGGCCCCTGCCGCGCCTGAGCAGAGCCAGGGCCTGCTCGCCGCGACGGTTGATGTCGCCAAAGACCTTCTCAATCCGGTGGATGAGATCGCCGCTCTGGCGAGCGCGATCAATCCGCTTCGACTGCTTTAGAATTCAAGGGGAGTAGAACAATGAGCATCAACAGCGCCATGTTGGCGGGCGTTTCCGGGCTGAAGGCGAACTCCGCCGCCCTGGCGGCCCTGTCGGACAACATCGCGAACGTGAACACGGTCGGGTACAAGCGCAGCCAGATCGATTTCCAGACGATGGTCACCGGCGGTTCAGCCGGAGGCTATGCGGCCGGCGGCGTGCTGGCCCGCGCGCGCCACTTCATCACCCAGGAGGGCCTGCTGCAGCGGACCTCGTCCTCGACGGACCTGGGGATCTCGGGGCAGGGCTTCTTCGTGACGACGGAGCGGGCCGAACACTTGACGCCGGCCGACTCAAGGCTGTTCACCCGGGCCGGTTCGTTCAGCGTCGATACCCTCGGCTACCTGCGCAACAGTGCGGGTCTGTTTCTTCAGGGCTGGATCGCCAATTCGGACGGCGAGATCGTGGTCGACCCGTCGGATCTCGCCCGCCTGAGCTCGATCAATGTCGGAGCCGTCGGCGGGGCCGCCGAGCCGACGACCCGGGCGCAGTTGAACGCCAACCTGTTGTCCAGCCAACCCATTTCGCCGCAGTTCGCGAGCTACGACCCCGTGACGAACTCCATGGCGATGTACGACCCCGACCTCGGCACCGGCGTGCGCCCCGACTTTGAGATCCAGGTGCCGCTGTCGGATTCCAAAGGTGGCAAGCGGACCGTGGCCATCTCGTTCCTGAAGACGGACGTACCGAACCAATGGCAGGCGGAAATCCGCGCGATCCCGGCCTCGGATGTGGTGTCGGGTGCCCCCCTGGCGAACGGCCAGATCCGTACGGGCATCGTAGCCTTCACCCAGGACGGTCGCCTCGACGTCGACGCGATGCAGGCCCTGGGAGCCGCTGCACTCTTCCCAGACCCGGCGGCAGCGATCCTGACCTTCGGCGCCTCCGACGCCAGCGCGCCCGGGGCCGGAGAGGTCAACTGGGCCGGCAGCCTGGGCGTCGATGACCAGGTGGTCACCTTCGACCTGAATACCGCTGCCGGCGGGCTCACCCAATACGACAGCCAGTCGGTCGTCCAGGCGGTGATCACCAATGGCACTGCCTTCGGCAATCTGACCGACATCGAGATCAGCGAGGAAGGCTATGTGACGGCGATCTTCGACAACGGAGTGACCCGTCGGATCGCCCAGGTCGCCGTCGCAACCTTCCCCAGCCCGGACAATCTGGTGCGGGTAAACGGCAACGCCTTCCGCGTCAGCCAGGGCTCCGGCACCTTCAACCTCAAGGTGGCGGGCAGCGGGGGCGCGGGCTTGATCGCGCCGAACCAGCTGGAAGCCTCCACCGTTGATCTGTCGGCGGAATTCACCGGTCTGATCACGACCCAACGCGCCTATTCGGCCTCGTCCAAGATCATCACCACGGCCGACGAGATGCTCGAGGAACTGATCCGCGTGAAGCGGTGACGAGTAACGCCTAAGTAACTTCGCTAAATATCCAATAAACAAGGCTTGACCCAATCATGAACAATGCGTTTCATCGATTCAGAAGCTGTTCACCAAGGCGCTTAAACGGGCGTTATGAGGCTCTGGGTATTCTCTCCGCAGTGATGGTGGTGCGAGAGGCGAAAAGCCCATGCTTCAGGAACAACGAGTCAACGGCAAAGGCCAACCCTATGTCATCGGACCGACGGGGGCTGCGTTGACGTTGAATGATCTTCCGCCACCCGAAACCGAGCGTTGGGTCATCCGACGCAAGGCCGAGGTCGTTTCCGCCGTCCGGGGCGGTCTGCTCAGCCTTGAGGAGGCGTGCGAGCGTTATCGGCTGACCGCCGAGGAGTTTCTCGGCTGGCAGGCATCCATCGACCGTTGGGGTATGCAGGGTCTGCGCACGACGCGCATCCAGCAGTACCGCTAGGTCTGCCCAGAACAAGATTAAGCGACGGCCGCGTCCTCGGGGGTGCGGTCGTTCTGCTGTACGCCGTTCAACCTCAGCGAAAGGCGCGGGCCGCTTCGGGGTTGATGTCCACCAGGAGGGTGTCGCCCGGGCGCTCCGTCAGTCGGGCCGTCACCGAAACGCCGTCCACGCTGAGCGTGGCCCGCCAGCCCTGTCCGACGAAGCGCAGCTTCGACACCTGGGCCCTGACCGTTGTGCCGGGCCCGAGGGCGTCGGGCCGCAGCATGACCTGTCCCGGGCCGTCAGCCAGGCCCGTGGCTGCGACGTTGCCGAAGGCGGTGTGGGCCATCCCGTCGCCCACCGTGGCTGGGATGATCTCGGCCTCGCCAAGCAGGCGCGCGGCCGCAATGGACACCGGATCGCGGTAACAGGCCTCCGGCGTGCCACGCTGAAGGATACGCCCCTCGGTCATGAGAGCCAGATCGTCGGCCATCTGCATGGCTTCTTCGGCGTCGTGGGTCACGATCAACACGGTCGCCCCTGAGCTTTGCAACAGGTCCAGCGTCACGGACCGGACCTCCGTTTGCAGGTGGCTGTCGAGACCCGAGAACGGCTCGTCCAGGAGCACGGCGCGAGGTGATCGCGCCAGGGCCCGGACCAGGGCTACACGCTGCTGCTCGCCGCCGGACAACTCGCCGGGGAAGGCCCGCGCCCGGTCTGCCAGCCGGACCCTCGCCAGTAGATCGGCAACGCGCGCGCGGCGTTCGACCGTCGGCAGATGCGTCAGGCCGAAGGCGACATTGTCCTCGATCCTCAGATGCGGGAACAGAGCATAGTCCTGGAACACGAGGCCGAAATCGCGCAGCTCAGGTGGTAGATCCGAGATGTCCTGGTTCCCGGCGACCAGACGGCCCCCGTCCAGCGGCTCCAGGCCCGCGATCAGGCGCAACAGGGTGGACTTGCCACAGCCGGACGGGCCCAGAAGACAGGTAATCCGTCCCGGTCGCAGCGTCAGGTCGACGCCGTCGACGGCGGTCTTGCCGCCATAACGCCGCACAGCCCCGATGACCTGGATCGTGTCGGTCATGCGCTGTCTCCGGGCCGGGAATGGGATACCCGCCGGGTCAACCAGATCACAGCCGGCACGGCAATCAGGACGATCGAGAGAGCCGGCCAGGCGGCTTCACCCAGACGCTCGTCCTTGGCGTAGTGGTCGGCCATGACCGCCAGGGTGTCGAAACCGAACGGTCGGAGGATCATAGTGGCCGGCAGTTCCTTCAGGACGTCGATGAAGACCAGCATGGCGGCTGTGAACAGGGCTCCGGACGCCAGCGGAACCTCGACCCGGCGCGCGACCCCGGCCTCGGTCTCGCCCAGTGAGCGGGCCGCCGCCCTGACCGAGCGGCTGATCCGCTGAAGACCCGCGTCGATCGGCTCCAGCGCCGCTGCCATCAGGCGCGAGGCATAGGCCAGGATAAGCAGGATGATGGCCATGAGGAAGCTGGAGACGGTGGCCGGAAATGCTCGCCAGATCAGACCCGCCGGGGCCAGCAGCCCGATCGCCATGACCGCGCCCGGTGTCGCATAGCCCAGACTCAACAGACGTGGCAGGAACCGTCCCGTGCGCGCCGACAGCGCCACCAGCGCCGCCAGGGCCGTAGTGACCAGTGCCGCCACCAGCCCCAGGCCCAGGGCATTGCGGCCCGCAGAGACAAGCTGCGCCAGGTCAGGATTTGACGCCCATCCCAGATGAGCCAGCCAGCCCAACGGCAAGACGAGTCCCAGGCCGATGAGGCTCAGGCAAAAGAGCGACGCCAGCCAGCTGCTGAAGCCGGGCAACCGACTGCGTTCGACCTCCCGCCAACGGCTCTGTCCGGAATCGGCCACGGCCCTGCGGCTGGCACGTTCGATCCATAGCAGGACCGCCGCCGCAGCCAGCAGCGGCAGGGCCAGACGGGCCGCTTCGGCCGCCGAATAGAAGATCGACCATGCGCGCACCACGCCCGTCGTCAGGGTCTGGACGGTCAGATACGAGGTCGCGCCGTAGTCAGCCAACGTCTCCATCACGGCGAGGGCCACGCCGGCCGCCAAGGCCGGTCGCGCCAGGGGCAGGGTCACGCGCCAGAAGGTCTGGCGTCGGCTCAGTCCCATCGTTCGGGCTGCCTCCGCCAGGCTCGACGAGGTGTTTACCAATGCTGCTCGCAAGGTCAGATAGACGTAGGGATAGAAGGCCAGGACCATGACGATGGCTGCGCCCCACAGGGTCCTCATCTCTAGCGGAGGGTCCCATCCAAAGGCCGTTCGCCACGCCGTGCGGATCGGCCCGGCGACGTCGAACAGGCTCGCATAGCCGTAGGCCAGCACGAAGGCGGGGGCCGCCAGCGGCGTCACCAGTGCCCAGGCGAACACGCGTCGACCCGGAAAGTCGTGCAGGGCGACCAGCCAGGCCGCGAGCCCCCCGATCAGGGCCGACCCCAACCCGACCAGCAGTGCCAGTGTCGCCGAGGTCGCTGCGTAGCGCCGAAAGGTCTCGCCGGTCAGACTATCGACCATCGGGCCCAGGGCGACGATCACGACGGCCGCCAGCGGAGCCAAGGCGATGCCGGCGGCGAGGATCGCGCCCACCTGCAGAGGACTCAGTCGTGGAGTGGCCAGCCGCATACGGGGCAATCGATCAGGAGCAAGCGCGACGGCCCGTCCCTTCACCAGCTTCGATCATCGCCACCCGGCCTGTTCGAAGATGCGCTGGGCCTCCGCCCGGTGCTCCGCATAGGCCGGTAGCGGCAAGGGATCGGCGGCGTGATGGGAATAGGCCGCCACGTCATCGGGCATCTGGGCTTCGGTCGTGGTCGGGAATTCGTTGGTCTCGGTGGCGAAGGTGCGTTGCGCCTCCGGACCGGTCAGGAATTCCAGGAAGCGGATGGCATTTTCGCGATTGGGCGCATGCGCGCCCAGACCGGCTCCGGACAGGTTGAAGTGCGAACCCTGGCCGGCGATCTGGGGGAAGGCCAGCGCGACGTGCTCGACCACCGCCCGGTCAGCCGCATCTTCGGATTCTGCCAGACGCAGGAAATAGTAGTGATTGGTGATGGCGACCTGGCATTGGCCGGCGGCGACGGCCTTGATCTGGTCGGAGTCCGATCCTTGCGGCGGTCGGGCCATGTTGGCGACGATGCCACGGGCCCAGGCCAATGCCCGCTCAGAGCCCCAGCGGTCGATCAGCGCCGACATCAGGCTCAGATTATAGACCGCGTCCGACGTCTGGACACAAACCTGCCCATGGAAACGCGGCGAGGCGAGATCGGCATAGTCGGTGATCTCCTCGGGACGGACCCGCCGAGTGTCATAGGCGACGATCCGCGCGCGCCGAGCGATGCCGAACCAGCGGCCTTGCGGGTCGCGCCACTGCGCGGGGACGCGCTGGTCGATAACGGCGTCCTGGAAGGGCACGATGTAGCCGGCATTGGCCGCCTGTCCCATGGCTCCGGCGTCCTGGATGACCACCACGTCGGCGGGGCTGGCGTCGCCTTCGGCCTGGAGGCGGGCCAGCAGCTGGTCAGCCGGCACCTCGATTTTCTGCACGCGGATACCGGTGGCGCAGGTAAACGCCTCATAGATCACCGCGTCCGAGGCGTAGTGGCGCGCCGTATAGAGGTTGACCGACCCGCCGGTAGCCGGCTGACAGTCCGTCCCGGCGCTGCTGGTGGCGGTGTTGCCCGTCGGCTGGCATCCTGTGGCGATCAGGGCTCCGAGCAGGGTGGCGGCGACGGCGAGGCGCTTGATCATTTATGCTCTCCAGGATGGATCGCGCTCCGTCTCGCACACCTGAGAATGTTTCGCAACTAACCGCTAACGAAGTGGGAAGCGCCGCTTGACGTGGAAGGTGTCCTAAGACGGAATGGGAATCGGCTGCTATGAGGGGGGCATGACGCCGGCGACGTTTCGAATTGAGGCAAGGCCGGAAGGCCGGACCTCCTTGGCACTGATCGGCGACTGGACCTCGCGTTCGCTCGGCAAGGTTCCGCTCAACCTGGCCGCGGGCCTGCGGGGCCGCTCCATCGACGAGCTGGACATCACCGACCTCGGTCGCTTCGACACGGCAGGGGCATTGGCGATGGTCCAGGCCCAGGACCACGCCCTGCCGCTGGCCGGACTGGCGGGCCGCCCTGAAGTCGAACGGATCGTAAGGCTGGTCCAGGACCTGGAGCGCGAGGTCGGCGAACCTCCGCGCAAGGCAGATTTCATCACCCGCTTTTTTGCCCGCGTGGGCCGGGGCGTCTATGACTTCGCGGCTGAGGGGTGGGCCGCCTTCGCCTTTCTGGGCGAGCTGCTGGTGGCCGTGGTCCGCTCGCTGGCCAGTCCTGGTCGTATCCGCTGGCCGGCCTGGGTCAGTCAGGCTGATCATGCCGGATTGGATGCCATTCCGATCGTGGTCATCACGACCTTCTTCATCGGTGCCGTCGTGGCTTTTATCGGCGTCGATCTGCTGACCGATTTCGGGGCGGGAATCTTCGCCGTCCAGCTCATCGGCGTGGCGGTCTTTCGGGAATTCGCCGTGGTCATAACTGCGGTCCTGCTGGCCGGGCGTTCGGCTTCGTCCTTCGCGGCCGAGATCGGCTCGATGAAGATGAATCAGGAGGTGGACGCCATGCGGGTGATGGGCGTCGACCCGTTCCAGGCTCTGGTGATTCCGCGCCTTGCGGCGCTGGTCGTGATGATGCCGTTGCTGACCTTTATGGCCATGCTGGCCGGCCTGCTGGGCGGTATCGTCGTGACCTGGACTCAGATGGGCCTGGGCCCAGCCTTCTTCCTGCAACGACTGGTGCTGGACGGCACCATGCCCCAGCACATGCTGGCCGGGATGGTGAAGGCTCCGGTCTTTGCCCTCGTCATCGCGGCCATCGGCTGCCGCCAGGGCATGGCGGTCGGGGGTGACGTCGAGAGCCTTGGCAAACGGGTCACCGCGGCGGTGGTCCAGGCCATCTTCGCCATCATCGCGCTGGATGCCGTCTTCGCGCTTCTGTTTATGAGGATAGGGCTGTGAGCGACGGCAGCGCCCGTGATCAGACCCGTCGACCGTCACCCATCGAGGTGAGGGGGCTGGTCAACAGCTTCGGCGAGCGGACCATTCACGACGACCTCGATCTGACCGTCCGTGCCGGGGAGGTGCTCGGCATCGTCGGCGGTTCCGGCACGGGCAAGACGGTTCTGCTGAACTCGATCCTGGGCCTGCGCGAGCCGACCGAGGGCACCGTCAAGCTCTTTGGTGAGGACGCCGCCAGCATGACGCGCGAACAGCGCGACGACATTGAAAAGCGTTGGGGCGTCCTGTTCCAGAACGGTGCGCTGTTCTCGTCCCTGACGGTGCTGGAGAATGTGGCGTCACCGTTGGTGGAACATTCCGGGCTGTCGGCCACCACCATCCGCGAGTTGGCCGAGATCAAGATCGCCATGGTCGGCCTGGGGCCGGAAAGCCACTATCTCAAGCCGGCCGAGCTTTCGGGGGGTATGCGCAAGCGTGTCGGCCTGGCACGCGCCCTGGCGCTTGACCCCGAACTCCTGTTCCTCGACGAGCCGACGGCCGGGCTGGACCCGATCGGCGCGGCGGCGTTCGACGACCTGATCCTCCAGCTTCAACGCGATCTGGACCTTACGGTCTTCATGATTACGCACGACCTCGATAGTCTGTATGCGATCTGTGATCGCATTGCGGTGTTGGCGGACAAGAAGGTCGTGACTGTGGCTCCTCCCGAGGAACTGGAGCGTTCGGAGCACCCCTGGATCAGGGAATATTTCCTGGGCCCGCGCGGGCGCGCGGCCCAGGCGGCAGAAGGAAACGGCTGATGGAAAGAAATGCCCACTACGCTGCCGTCGGTCTGGCGACCGTAACCTTGCTTGTCGGGTTGGCGGTCTTCGTCGTCTGGCTTGCCCGATTTTCCTTCAACGAGGAGTACGACGTCTACGATGTGCTCTTCACCGACCCTGTGCGCGGCCTGTCGGTCGGCGGCGAGGTCTATTTCAACGGCATTCGGGTCGGGGAGGTCACCGATCTGACGCTCGACCGGGAGACCGGCAACCAGGTGATTGCACGCATCCGCCTGGATGAGGGTATTCCGGTCCGTACCGACAGCCGCGCCCAGTTGGAGCCCAACGGCATCACCGGAGTGAATTACATCCAGATTTCGCCGGGCACGCCGGGCGGCCCGCTGCTAAAGGACCAGTTTCCTGCCGGAGTCACGCCGGTGATCCAGAGTCAGCCCAGTCCCGTCGCCGAACTGCTTCAGGGATCGGGCAACGTTCTGGCGCAGGCTGTGGACGCCTTGAATCGGATCAATCGGGTGCTGTCCGACGACAACATCCGGGCCTTCTCCTCGACGGTTGAAAATGTCGAGTCGGTCACAGCCGAGCTGGAAGCACGCCGCGCGATCTTCGACGATCTGGAACGGGCCGTGTCCAACGCCAACGCCGCCATCGTGGAGTATCAAGGCCTGGGCCAGGATATGCGCCAATTGGTCCAAGGGGACGGGGCGCAGGCTGTGGCCAATATCGAACGCGCGGCCGCCGAGGCCGAGTCCGCCGCCCGGGATGTCCGGGCCATGACTGGCCAGCTTCAGGGTCCGGTGGGTGAATTCGCCGACCAGGGAATCCCGCAACTTACCGACGCGATCGCTGATCTGCAGGAGGCGACGGCCACCCTGAACGATCTGGTCGCCGACGTGAACCGCAGTCCGCGAGAGTTTATCCAGCGCCCACCGTCCGAGGAATTGGAGATCGAACAATGATCCGCGCCCTGGTAGCCGTCACCTCGTTGTTCGCCCTGACAGGCTGCGCCCTGCTCAGTTCACCCGACCCGGTGGCCATGTACAGGTTCGGAGATTTGGATCCGCCGCCGACCTCGGTGAGGGCGGACCGGACGGTCGTTGTGCTGAACCCGATCAGCTTTCCCGAAGGGGCCGGAGGGGACCGCATTCTGACCGCGACCGGCGGACGCGTGGCCTATCTGGCCGGTGCCCGATGGGTCGGACCGTCCGAACAACTTTATCGCAGTGCGCTCGAAGCTGAGTTTCTGCGCAGCGGCAGGGCCGTCAGCGTGTCGGAAAGGCGCGAGGCCCCACGTAACGGCCTGGGCCTGAACCTCGATATTTCCAGCTTCGAAGCGCGCTACCTTGATGGCGAGGACGCCCCACCGACCGTGGTCATCGCCGGGCGGGCCAGGATCATCGGACCGGATCGGGCCGTCCATGCTGAGCGGACCTTCACCGTGCGCCAGGTCGCCTCGGCCAATCGCGTTTCGTCGGTGGTCGACGCCTTCGACGCGGCGACCGCAGATTTCAACCGCGAACTCGTGACCTGGGTCGACGCCTCGGCCCGTTAGGTCCAGGCCTTAACGGCCTCAGATTGTCCAGCATTATTCGCGCGCCGCGAATCTTGTCCTTGACTTAGGCAAATGCCTAATTACGATTGTTCCTATGAACAGTCTCTTCAAGGCCCTGTCGCATCCGGCGCGTCGCCAGATCATCGATATGCTCCGCAAGGGGCCGATGACCTCCGGTGAGATCGCCGCCGCCTTCGACATGAGCTGGCCGACGATTACCGGCCACCTGAACGCTCTGAAAGACGCAAATCTGGTGTCCCAGGAGCGGGAGGGGACCTCGATCCGATATCGGCTCGAAATATCCGCTGTCGAAGAGGCTCTCGGCTTTCTGTTGTCGATGACGGCAGCGCCGAAGAAGGAGAGAGACAAATGAGTGCGCGTTTCCAATGGCTCGATGCTCTGACCGCGGTAACCGTGGCCGCCCTGTTGGCGGGTGCATTGTGGATCGGCCTTTATGGGCCGACGTCGCCCCTGCCGATGCACTTCGGGATGGATGGACAGCCCGATCGCTGGGGCGGCCGCGGAGAATTGGCGGGCCTGATCGGGTTCATGGCCTTGGTCCTGGCGGCCACCGCGGGGGGCTTGGGCTTTTATGCGGCGCGCACGACCGATGCGTCGCGCCGTCGCGGCCTGCGGATCGCGCAACTCATCAGCGTGGTCGTGATCGGTCCAATTGCGCCCCTGTTGGCCTGGCAGATCCTGTCGGCGGCCGAGCAGCCCGTCGGCCTGTCAGGTGCGGCCAACCTGGTCTTGCCGATGGGAATCCTGGCTGTGACGTGCCTGGTCACCGGGGCGTTCCTCGGCCGGGTGCCGCCGAACGTCGCGATGGGCGTTCGCACGCCCTGGTCCCTCAAGAGCCGCCTGGCCTGGGACCGTTCGAACCGCTTGTTTGGTCGGTTGATGTTTGGCCTGGGCCTGGCAGGCCTGATCGCCACGCCGCTCGCGCCTCAGCCGATGGGACTGTGGGTCATGATAGCCGCAATGCTGGGTGCCGCTGCCTGGTCGGTCGTCGAAAGCTGGCGGGTCTGGCGCACGGATCCGGACCGCCAACCCTTCTGATCCCATTCTTCCACCTAACCCCCTCATCCAAGGAGTCCTCAGATGTTGCTCACAGCCCTGACTGTTGCGCTCGCCCTGGAGATCAACCCGGCCCCGCGCGACCTCACCCTCGCATCCGAGCCGGCCCCGCTCTCGGGCACCCTGATCGATGCCGGACCCAATACGCCCGCGGCTCTCATCATCGCCGGCTCCGGACCGACGGATCGGAACGGCAACAGCCCGCTCGGCATCACCGCATCTACCTATCGGCTACTGGCCGAAGGTCTGGCCGACCGGGGCATCACCACCCTGCGCTATGACAAGCGTGGCATCGCCGCCAGCGCCCCCGCTGCGATTTCCGAGGCCGACCTTCGGTTCGGGAAAATGGTCGAGGACGCGAGGGCTTGGGCCGGCCTTCTGCGGGAGCAATCCGGTCAGGATTGCGTCTGGTTGATCGGCCACTCCGAAGGCGCGCTCGTCGCCGAGTCTGTAGTGGCAGAGGATCCCACAGGCATCTGCGGCCTCGTTCTCGTTTCGGGGGCAGGTCGTCCCGCTGCCGTCGTCCTGCACGAGCAACTTCGTGCCGGCACGCCTGAGCCCTATCTGAGCCAGGCCCTGGCCGTGATCGACGAACTGGACGCCAACCGGGCGGTCGACTGTCCTGCGTTACTGGCCAGCCTCTGCCGAACCTCGGTTCAGCCTTATATGATGTCGTGGCTGGATATGGACCCGGTCGCCTTGGCGCGTGCGCAGTCCCTGCCCACGATGGTGCTGCAAGGGACCACGGATATCCAGACATCCGTGGCAGATGCCCAGGCCCTGGCCATGGCACGGCCCGACATCGAACTGGTGCTGCTGGACGGCGTGAACCACCTGTTGAAGAGCGCCCCGATGGACCGGGCGGCCAATCTGGCGACCTACAGCAATCCTGATCTGCCGCTGGCGGACGGTGTGGTCTCGACGGTCGCCGACTTCATTCAGCGGCCGGGCCGGGCGGCGGATTAAGCACCGCCAGCCGCTCGGCGGCCTGACGCCGCCGGGCGGCCCCGTCGCCGAGCGCCCGACCGGCGCGGCCCAAAGCCTGATTCAGACGACCAGACAGCCGGGCTAGATCTGCCGGCTCCGGCTGGACCCTGCGCGGACGTTTACCGTCCAGCCCCAGGGCCTTGCGCCAATCATCGCGCCAAGCCCCGATGGCGTCGGCGGCCCCGCTGAGGCTCGCGACAGCCGCGGCATCCGCGTTCTGGAGCTGTCGCGCCAGCGGCAGCTGGGCCAGGGCCGCGACCCGCGCGCCCGCAAGGGTCTCCAGCCGGCGGGACAATCTGTCGTGTGCCGAGATTTCGTCGTCCGGCGCAGTCGTGTCGACGTCCGCCAGACGCTGACGCCCGGCCTCGATCCAGGCTCCTAGGTCGATGATCGGCCGACGCAGAGCCTCCTGCGCCGGATCGAGACGGGACGCCCGGTCCGATAGGGCGGACGCCTGAGATTTCAGTTGGTCGGCCAGTTCGGCCATGCGGCGATCTGAAGCCTGAAAGCTCTGCCGGATCCGTTTGAGGCGACCGCCTCGACTGTCGAACAGACCGCCCAGGCCCCGGCGCGGGACCAGGGACTGAGGGTCGAGCGCCGACAATGTCGCCACCGCCTGATCCAGCGGTTCGCGCGTCGTTGCATCGGAGGTGCCGCTGCCAGCCGCCGCCAGCGGGGCCCCCGCCGCGGCCAGAGCGGTCAGAGCCTCCTGGCCGAAATCCGCGAAAGAGTCAGGCTGATGGGGGTCGAGACTGGCGCGCAGGGCCGAGATCTGATCGGCGCCCGGGCGTGGGATGACGGAGGCTGCGGCACTGGACATGGTCCGACTATGACTCGGCTTTTTCATCCGGTCACCCTGCCGTAAGGGAAGGTCGTATCGGTTCACGACGTCGCACCCCCCGAAAATCCGGCCCCGTCGCATTGTCCGAACCCGGTCGCGCTGTTAGCCAAGCGGTAGGGGAGGGCGTGATGCCGGATCAGAGCCTGCACCGTCGCGGCATCTTGATGGGCCTGGGTGCGACCGGTCTGGCGGCCTGTTCGCCCACGCGCCCGGCACCGTCTCCCCTCGTGGCACAGCCGCGATTTGTGCGCCCGACGTTTGCGCCCCTGATCACCGATCCGGGCCGCATCACCCGCATTACCGTCTGCACCCGCCCGTTCCGCGCGGCCGGCCCGCGCATCGAGGCCGAAGCGCTCGGCGACAAGCGGGTGGTCCACAACTACGGCCATGGCGGATCGGGCTGGTCGCTGTCCTGGGGGTCAGCGGCAATGGCGCGGGATCTGGCTCTGGAAGGTGGACCGTCGCGGGTGGCCGTCATCGGCTGCGGTGCCCTTGGGCTTACGGCGGCACTGACCGTTCTGCGCTCCGGCGTCCCGACGACCATCTATGCCGCAGAGCGGACACCCTTCACCCGTTCGGCCCGCGCCACCGGTGTCTGGTCGCCGGATTCCCGGATCGCGGCGTCAGACGCGATGTCACCGGACTTTCCCGCCCGCTGGGAGGCCATGGCGCGCCGATCCTGGGCGGCCCATCACAGCTTTCTGGGTCTGGACGGCGATCCGGTCCGCTTTATCGACCAGTACAATCTGCGCGCCGTCGAGGGGCGGCGTGAGGCCGTCGGCCCGCCACCGTCGGCGGGGAGGGTCGATTTCGCCCGTCTGGAAGATCGGCTGTCTGACCTGGGGCCCCGCGGTCGCAACCTGACACCGGACCAGCACCCGTTCCAGGTCGAGCGAGCGCGGGTGTTCCCGAACATGACCTTCAACGTCGCCGAATATGCCCGGCAGCTCACTGAAAGCTTCCTCCTGGAAGGCGGTCAGATGGTCCAGCGGACGTTCAACCATCCCTCCGAACTGGCGGGCCTGTCCGAGCCGGTTGTGGTCAACTGCACTGGCTACGGGGCGCGGGCGCTCTTCGGCGACGACAGCGTGGTGCCGGTGCGCGGTCAGATCGGCTGGCTGGCCCCCCAGCCGGAGGTGACCTATGCGATCAACTACAATGCCGTCGGCATGGTCCCGCGCCACGACGGCATCGTCATCCAGGCCAATGGGGCCAATCAGATGGTCGGGTATGGAATCGACGACGAATCCCCGAACCGGGACGAAACCGAAGCGGCCTTGGCCATGCTGGCGACCTTGTTCCCTGTGATGCTCTGACCCGGCCGCCCGGTTGCCGGTTACGCCGCCTACCGACGTTGTTCGAGTGAGAATTCCTTGTTACGCCTCGCTCGGGAAGGGCGGGGGCGGCCTATGCGACAGGACATGAATCGACGCGTCACTCTTGCGGGCCTGGGCCTGGCGGGATTGGCTGGCCTGACATCTCCGGCTCACGCAGCGATACGCCAGACCACCCATCTGCCGCCCTTGCGCGCAGATCCCGGTCGTATCAGTCGCATAACAGTCTGTACGCGCCCGTTCCGGGCGGCGGGTCCGCGCCTCGAGGTCGAGATGATTGCGGATAAGAGGGTCGTCCACAACTACGGCCATGGTGGGGCGGGTTGGTCTTTGTCCTGGGGCTCGGCAGCACTGGCCCGGGAGCTGGCCCTTGAGGGCGGAACGGCGCAGTGCGCGGTCATCGGTTGTGGGATCATCGGCCTGACGACCGCGATCAAGATCCTGCGGGCGGGGGTCGCGACCACCATCTATGCCGCCGAGCGTGCGCCCTTCACCCGCTCCGTCAGGGCGACGGGAGTCTGGTCGCCGGATTCGCGGCTGGCGGCCTATGATTCCGTCAGTCCTGATTTTGCCGTTCGCTGGGAGGCGATGGCCCGTCGGTCCTGGGACGAGCACCGGTCCTACATCGGGGCGGCGGGACGTCCGGTCAGCGTCATCGACCAGTACAATCTTCAGGCCTTTGCAGGCGAACGACGCGCGGTCGGCCCCTATCCGTCGCCGGGTCGGGTCCCCTTCGTCAGCTATGCCGACCGAGTCGCAGGGCTGAGGTCGATCGCGCGTCCTCTGAGCCGGTCAGAACACGCTTTCCCGGTCGCGTCTGCCAGTGTGACCTCGCGCATGACCTTCGATGTGATCACCTATGCCGACCAGTTGATGGAGACGTTTCAGCGCGAGGGCGGACAAATCGTCACGCGGCGCCTCAATCATCCCGGAGAACTCGCGAACCTGCCGGAGCCGGTCATCGTGAACAGCACCGGATACGGCGCACGTTTCCTGTTCGGTGACCTGACCCTCATGCCCATTCGCGGCCAGATTGCCTGGTTACCTCCACAGCCCGAGATCACCTACGCCCTGAACTACAACGCCGTCAGCATGATCCCACGCCCGATGGGCATATTGATCCAGGCCAACGGAGCCAGCCAGATGGTCGGCTACGGCATCGACGATGAAAGTCAGGACTGGTCGGAATCCGCCATGGCCGTGGCCATGCTGTCGTCGCTCTACACCTCGGTCTGATGCTTAGCCGACGCCCGCTTTCACCGTATAGGTCGCCTCGGTCTTGCTGGCGACCTCGTCCAGGGTAACGCCGTCCGCCAGTTCGATCAGCTCCAAGCCCGACCCATCCGGTTTGACGTCAAAGGTGCACAGATCGGTGATGATGCGGTTGACCACTCCCGTGCCGGTCAGCGGCAGGGTGCAGGCTTTCAGAACCTTGGACTGGCCGTGCTTGTTGGCGTGGTCCATCACGACGATGACGCGCTTGACGCCGGCCACCAGATCCATGGCCCCGCCCATGCCCTTGACCAGCTTGCCGGGGATCATCCAGTTGGCGATGTCGCCGTTCTCGGCCACTTCCATCGCGCCCAGGATGGACAGGTTGATGTGGCCGCCACGGATCATGGCGAAGCTGTCGGCCGAGCTGAAATAGGCGCTCTCGGGGATCTCGGTAATCGTCTGCTTGCCGGCGTTGATCAGGTCGGCGTCGACCTCGTCCTCATAGGGGAAGGGCCCCATCCCCAGCATCCCGTTCTCGCTCTGCAGCGTCACCGTCATGCCTTCGGGAATATAGTTGGCCACAAGGGTCGGAATGCCGATGCCCAGGTTCACATAGAAGCCGTCCTGGAGTTCCCGGGCGGCACGTTCAGCCAGTTGTTCGCGGGTGCGGGGCATGGATCAGGCTCCCTCTCTCAGGCGCACGGTGCGTTGCTCGATGCGCTTCTCAGGCGTCGATTGGATGATGCGGTCGACGTAGATGCCCGGCGTGTGGATGTGGTCGGGGTCGAGCGCCCCGGTCGGCACGATCTCTTCCACCTCGACGACGCAGGCCTTGCCCGCCGTCGCCATCATCGGATTGAAGTTGCGGGCGGTCTTGCGGAACACGAGATTGCCGCGCTCGTCGGCTTTCCAGGCCTTAACGATCGACAGGTCGGCGACCAGGCCCGTCTCCATCACATAGTCGCGGCCGTCGAAGTTGCGGACTTCCTTACCGTCAGCGACCAGAGTGCCGACGCCGGTGGCGGTGAAGAAGGCCGGGATGCCGGCGCCGCCCGCACGAATGCGTTCGGCGAGGGTGCCCTGCGGGTTGAATTCCAGCTCCAGCTCACCGGCCAGATACTGTCGCTCGAATTCCTTGTTCTCGCCGACATAGGACGAGATCATTTTCTTGATCTGGCGGGTTTCCAGAAGTTGCCCCAGGCCAAAGCCGTCCACACCCGCATTGTTCGAGATGACGGTGATGTCCTTCGTGCCACTGTCACGCAACGCCGCAATCAGGAATTCGGGAATCCCGCACAGGCCGAAGCCGCCGGACATCACGGTCATGCCGTCGAAGGTCAGCCCCTCAAGGGCGCTCCTGGCGTCTGGAAAAACCTTGCGCATCGACCTCGGACTCCTCGTTCATCGCCTGATGAATTATGGCGCGTGTTCGAGGCTTCCTAAGAGGAAGGCAAGGGCAGGGCAAGGGTCGAGCCGCGATCCTCAACTGATCCGGGGGCGAGAGACAGGCGTCCCGGGACGGTCGTGTCAGGCGACGCGCTGTTGCGGGGCCGGGACGGCAGCGTCGTCCGCATCGGTCAGGACCGCATTGATGGCCTGCACCAACCGCTCGGGCTTGATTGGCTTTTCAACCACGCTGGCCATGCCGATGGAGACATAGCGTTTGGCGTCTTCAGGATCGGCATTGGCGGTCAGGGCGATGATCGGCGTATCGCGAACCGGTCCGTCCAGCGCCCGGATCGCCTGGGTTGCCGCGACGCCGTCCATGCGCGGCATCTTGATGTCCATAAGAACCAGGTCGTAGTGGCCGGTCTGGATGGCTTCCAGGGCCTCGACCCCGTCGACGGCCTGCTCCGAGGTGCAACCGAACATCTCGCACAGAGCCTGGGCAACGACGCGGTTGGTCGCATTGTCATCGACGATCAGGATGTGCGGCTGGCCTGCCTGTGCCCGATGGCCCTGCAGCGATACAGCATCGGTTCCGGTGGTGTCCGCTTCAATCACGCCTCTGGGGGCCGTCAGTTCGAAGACGAAGGTGACACCCTGGCCCGGATTTGACTCCGCGCGGATCGTTCCGCCCATTGATCGGAGCACGTGGTGGCAGATCGGCAGCCCCAGGCCACCGACTTTGGAGCCGTCATGCGCCCCGGCGATTTCGAACAGTCCGGGAATGCGCTCGACCGCGATGCCGGGGCCGTTGTCACGAACACGCGCACTGACAAGGATCTCACCATTGAGCGAGCGGGCGGACAGGAAGGCTTCGACGACACCGTGGCGAGCGAACTTCAAGGCATTGCCGATCAGGTGATTGAAGACCTGGCGCAGGCGGGGCGCGTCAACATTGACGGCCAGTTCGGTGTCGCCCTCGTATCCGATCATCAGACTGACGCCATCCTGGACCGCGCGGGGGCCCCAGAGGCTGTCCAGATCGTCCATCAATTGACGCAGCAGAACCGGCCGCGGGTCCAGTGTCAGCTCCCCGACTTCGGAGCGGGCGAGGTCTACGGCGTCTTCAAGGATGCGAAGGGTTGTCGCGGACGAGTCCATGATGGTCTGGACATAGGCTTGGGCGTCCTGTCCGATCGGCTGTCGGCGCAGCAGGTCGGCGACGGCCGCTACGCCATTCAGCGGGGTGCGGAGCTCGCGGCTGAGCAGCGACAGAAACTCCGAACGGGCCTGGGCGGCAGCTTCGACCGCCTCTGCGGCCTCGCGCCGGACCGCATCGAGTTCGCTGGTCGAGGCGCTGTCGGCGGTCCGCAGGTCGTGCTCGGCGCGCAGGAGGGCGATCGGTGAACTCACACCCTGGTATCGACCCTGGTCGACGACCACGAAGCCGCGCAGCATATCCTGGGGGCTCTGGCCGATCAGGATGTCGGCCAGGCCCTCCAGGGACGTCGAGCCTTCGATCACAACCGGCTCGGGTTCCATGATCGCAGAGACGGGCTGATTGAGCAGATCGTCCCTCGCCGGGGCTCCGGCGAGCCGGCGCAGAAAGTGCAGTCGCTCGATCACCCCGACGGGCTGTCCGTCTTCGACCACGGCCAGCAGTAAAGCCCCGCCACGCGCGTCGAATCGAGCCAGCGCCACCGAGCACAGGTCGGAGGGCAGCAGCGGCAAGAGAGCATCGCTGAAAGCTTCGATGGTCGGCATACCGGGGCCGGGCTCCTTGAACAGGACCGACACTATCCACAGGACCGTTTTCAGAAGCGTTAAGCGCCAACACGCCGAGCGTCAGATAACCTGTTTGCGGATCCAGTCGGCGAAACCGCCGGCTGTCCCATCCGGACTGTCGGCCAGAGCCACCACCGCCGGCACCTCATAGGGATGTTCCGCCACGATGAAGTCCGACAGCTCGCTGGACTTCGCCGCCGTGGTCTTGAAGACGGCCACGATCTCGGCGGCTGCTTCGATGCGGTTGTCCCAGCGGTAGACCGAGCGAGCTGCAGGGAAGATGTTCACGCAGGCGCACAGGCGATGCTCCACCGCCGCGCGGGCGGTCTTTTCGGCAGTTTCCGCATCGGGCCAGGTGGTGTAGAGGAGCGCGATCTTATCCACGTCTGAGCCCTTTCTCATGCGCGCGGCCTCCGGGCCGACCGCAGGTTTGTCATGTCCGAAACCGTCTCCACACCGCAAGGGTCGGCCCTGGTCCTGTTTTCAGGCGGCCAGGATTCCGCGACCTGTCTGGCCTGGGCGCTCGACCGTTTTGCGCGCGTCGAAACGGTGGGCTTCGACTACAGCCAGCGTCATGCCGTCGAGCTGGAAGCGCGCCGGGTCGTGCTCGGTCGGTTGCCGGGCCTGAAGCCGTCGTGGGCCGGGCGTCTGGGACAGGATCATTCGGTCGACATCCGTGGTTTCGGCCAGATCGCGTCCAGCGCCCTGACCGAGGACCGGGCCATCGAGATGGACGAGCGCGGCCTGCCGACCAGCTTCGTGCCGGGCCGCAATCTGGTGTTCCTGACCTATGCGGCGGCCCTGGCCGATCGGCGGGGGATCGAGGTCCTGATCGGCGGAATGTGCGAGACGGACTTCTCGGGCTACCCCGATTGTCGGCGCGATACGCTGGATGCTTTGCAGACGGCGCTGCGTCTGGGCATGGCGCGCGACCTGGCCATCGAGACGCCGCTGATGCGACTGACCAAGGCTAAAACATGGGCGCTGTCCCATGACATCGGGGGCGACCCCCTGGTCGAGCTGATCCTGGAGGACAGCCACACCTGCTATCTGGGCGAACGGGGCGAGCGCCACGCCTGGGGCTACGGCTGCGGCGCCTGTCCGGCGTGTGAGTTGCGCGCCGCCGGCTGGGCCGAATATGCCGGGGTCATCGCATGACCTATTCGGCCAAGGAAATCTTCCTCACGGTTCAGGGCGAGGGCGGCCAGGCGGGCCGTGCGGCGGTCTTCCTGCGTTTCGCGGGCTGCAATCTGTGGAACGGGCTGGAGCGCGACCGGGCCACAGCCGTCTGCACTTTCTGCGACACCGACTTCGTCGGCGTAAACGGGGAGGGCGGCGGCAAGTTCGAGACGGCCGACCTCTTGGCCGAGGCCGTCGCCGCCAAATGGATCGGGGCCGAGGGCCAGCCCCGGCTGGTCGTCTGCACCGGCGGCGAGCCGCTCCTGCAACTGGACCCGCCGCTGATCGCGGCCCTGCACGCGCGGGGGTTCGACATTGCGGTGGAGACCAACGGCACATTGCCTGCTCCCCACGGCATCGACTGGATCTGCGTCAGCCCCAAGGCCGACGCGCCGGTCGTCCAGACCTCGGGCCAGGAGCTGAAGCTGGTCTATCCGCAGGACAAGGCCCGGCCCGAACGCTTCGCCCATCTCGATTTCGAGCGCTTCTGGCTCCAGCCCATGGACGGGCCGGATCTGGAGGCCAACACCCGCGCGGCGGTCGACTACTGCCTCGCCCATCCCCAGTGGCGCCTCAGCGTCCAGACCCACAAATACATCGGCGTCAAATGAGCCAGATCTTCGAAGTCACCAAGGCCACCCATTTCGATGCGGCCCACCATTTCCCCATGGGCCCGGACAACAGCCCGCATCGCCGCGTGCACGGCCATTCGTTTCTGGTCGAGGCTACGGTCCGCGGCGAGCGTTCGGGCGACATGGGGTTCGTCGTCGACCTGACCCAGCTGGAAGCCGGCCTGAAGGCGGCGGCGGCGGAGCTGGATCACAGCCTGCTGAACGATCACCCCGGCCTGGAAAAGCCCAGCCTGGAAGGCCTGTGCCTGTGGTTCGCCGACAAGCTGAAACCCGACTTCCCCGGCCTGTCCAAAATCACCCTGATCCGCCCCACCATCGGCGAACGGTGCGTGCTGGAGGTCTAGCTGGCCGAACTGGGTTTAACTGCCAGTCCAATATGAACCGGACAGAGCTCGCCTGCTCCTAAGGCCTCCAACAGCGCACGGGTTCGAGCGTCTGGGACGACGAGAAGTCGGACACGATAGGAGTCTCTGGCGTCATGGAAACGGTCTTTTGTCTCAGGGTCGATCGCCTGACAAGACGACGAACTACAGCTCCAATGAGAGGCAAGCCGACCTCTGAGGCCGTGAAGGCCTCTTAGAGTGCGCCCGACATGCAGGATTCAACACCCTGAGCGAGTTTCCTGATCAATAATATACACGCCGTGATCGCTGGGAGCGTTCCTCCTGGCAATTTCAAGCCGATCTCTTTGACACGCTACGAGGCACCCTAGCAGTCGTCTGATCCTCGACGCCTCGCTGTGCGGCATCAGTTCGGCCGATAGACCGAGCAGTCCTCGTTCGACCCGCGCCGCACCCGGCGTTGGCACTCGCGCTGCATCTCGCGCATCTCTTCGGCGTCGGAGGTGGTGACGGCGTCAACGCCGGCGCCGACCACGGCACCGGCGGCTCCGGCGGCAGCGCCGACCACGGCACCAGCCGTGCCGACCACGGCACCGGCCAGACACCCCTGAAGCCCGAGCGCGGCGGTCAGGACGGCGGCGAGGGCGACGGGACGAACGAGGCGAGGGGACATGACGGGCTCCTGAGAGAGACGTCCCTCATAGCCCGTCATGGTTAGCGCAAGATGACCGGATTTCGGTGATCTAGCGGCTGTCGACCATCACCAGTTCGGCGTCCTCGACCGCGCGGATGACCAGATCGGCCTCGTCCTTTATGGCCGCGCCGTCGCGGTGGCCGATGGCGATGCCGTTGACCTCGACCGAACCGACCGCCGGCACCAGATAGGCGCGCCGGCCGTCGCCCAGCGGATAGCGGACCTCCTCGCCCGCCTTCAGGGTCGCGCCCAGCACCCGCGCGTCGGCGTTGATCTTCAGCGCCTCGTCGTCGCCGGCCATGCCCGAGGCCAGCACCTCGAACCGGCCGTCACGGCTGGCCTTGGGAAACGGCTTCTGATCCCAGCTGGGTGCCGCACCCGGCTTATCCGTCTCGATCCAGATCAGGAACAGGGTCGTGGCTTCCGGCTCCAGATTGTACTCGGCATGGCGCACGCCGGTGCCCGCGCTCATCACCTGGACGTCACCGGCGCCGGTGCGGCCCTTGTTGCCCATGGAATCCTGGTGGGTGATCGCGCCGGTGCGGACATAGGTGATGATTTCCATGTCCGCGTGCGGATGGGGCGGAAAGCCCGAGTTGGCCGCGATCATATCGTCATTCCACACCCGCAGCCGGCCCCAGCCCATGTTGTTGGGGTCATAGTGGCTGGCGAACGAGAAGTGATGTTTGGCGTCCAGCCAGCCGTGATTGGCGCCGCCGAGTTCAGCGAAGGGTCTGCGCTCGATCATGTGAGGTCCTCCCAAGGGGTGATGATGGAGGGTATATAGGTAACAGGCAAAGTTACGGAAGATCGGGCCCCTCCTAAACTTTTTTGTAGGATTGGGAAACTTCTGCGACCCTGAAGTGAATAAGAAGGTTTGGGAGGACCAATCACATGACGGACAAGCCATTTGGACGAGGCTTCGACCATGAGGCCATGGCAGAGCTTGGCCACGGGGCACCGGAGTGGTGGTTCGACCTCCTGCGTCAATGGCGGGTGCCGGGAGCGCCGTCCGACGCGGGAATGCCGCTGAGGCTGGCGGTGCGCAATGGAACCCTGAATTTCTACCGCCGTGGCCAGTCAGTCGCGCAGGTCGGATTCGGCCGGGGAAGGAGGCCCTATGCGCGCGTGCATGAGAAATACTGCCGCGAGGCCAAGGAGGGGTCCGGCTACCTACGGTGCGAGGCGGCCTGGAGGGAGCCAGGCAGCGGCTTCCTGGCCACGGTCGAAGAGTGGACTTCTCGTGCAGACGGCTATGCAGATGCCGAGAAATCGTTTGTGGAAACACTGGTCGCCGTTGAGCCCCGCGTCATTGATCTCGAAATCGGTTTACCCGGCTATAAGCCGAAGGACGGGAGCGCAAAACGTCGGTCCCTGCGCATAGACTTGGCGCTTCTGAAGCGCATCGAACTTGGCTGGGAGTTGGCGTTCTGGGAGGTGAAGCTGAAGGGAGATCCTCGGCTTGTCGCCTCGGGCAATATGGCGCCTGAAGTCGTAGCGCAGATGGCCGAGTATGCTCCGTTCCTGCAACGCAACACAGAGACCCTGCGGGCTGCGTATGTCGAGACGTGCAAGGTTCAGGTCGCCTTAGCCGAACAGGCTCGGGCGGCAGGCAATCCCATCATCCTGTCCGACGCCATCGAGGCTGTGGCGGGAGGAGCGGCGCTCGCGGTGAAACAGGATGTCGGCCTTCTCGTACAGGATCCCTCAGGCGGCAGAGACGACATCGCTTGGCGAAAGCACCGGCTCAAGCTGGTCGACCATTTCGGCGATCAACTGCGCTGGATGACCGAAGCGGAAAGACTGACTCATGGATGATCTCATCATCACCGTTCATCGCGCGACGCAGACGATCGGCGGGAACTGCATCGAACTGCGACTGGGCGAGCATCGCCTGATCTTGGATGTTGGTCGACCCTTGGATGCGCCGAACGACGCTGAGGGGCTGTTGCCCGGCACCTTGGACATTACCGTCCCGGCCACGGTGCTGATCTCCCATCCGCATCAGGACCACTTCGGCCTGCTGAGCGAAGTCCCCGAAGATTGGCCGGTCATGTGCGGGGAGGGGACGGAGCGTCTCATGCGGTTGACCCACGGTTTGCTAGGACGCGGTATCGAACAAACCGTGACGAGCTGGCCTGAAAGGGAGCCGTTTACGGTCGGTCCGTTCACCGTCACGCCCTTTCTGACCGACCACTCGGCGTTCGACGCCCATATGCTGCTGATCGAAGGCGCTGGGCGACGGGTCTTCTACAGCGGCGATTTTCGCCTGCATGGGCGCAAGGAGGGCCTGGTGCGCCGGTTGATGGAAAGCCCGCCGCCCGACATCGACGTGCTGCTGATGGAAGGCACCAACATCGGTTCTGACAAACCGACGCTGAGCGAGGCCGACTTGGAGGACGACTTCGCCAAGCTGTTCTGCCAGACGCGGGGGCGCGTATTTGTCGCCTGGTCCGCTCAGAACATCGACCGGACGGTGACCCTGTATCGCGCCTGTCTGAAAGCTAAGCGCACCTTGGTGGTCGATCTCTATACCGCTGAGGTGCTGGAGACTTTGGCGGATCTGGGCCGTCTGCCGCGTACGGGCTGGCCAAACCTGAAGGTGGTGATCACGCGGGCCTTCCAGCGGCTGTATCGCCGCAAGGGGCGCGGCGAGTTCGTCGACCAGATGGCGGGTCATGGCGTCTCGGCGTCGGCCTTGGCTCAGCAACGCGACAAGTGGGTCGTCATGATCCGCCCATCACTGATGGCCGACATGAACGCCAAGGGCGTGATCCCCGATGCGGATGATGCGTGGTGCTATTCACAGTGGCGTGGCTATCTCGATGCCGATGACGGCGTCAGGCTTCAGGCCTGGTTCGCCGAGGCCCAAGTTCGACATCTGCACACCAGCGGCCATGCTTCGCAGGCAGACTTGACGGCGTTTGCGCGAGCTATAAACCCGGAGGTGCTGCTACCGATCCACGGAATCCGCTGGGACGACGAAGGCGCTGAACTATTTCCACGTATCGCGCGGCTGAGCGACGGCGAACCGCTTGTGCTCGAACCGATGAAACCGCGTACTGCCGACGGGTTTCGTGAGTGCGCACGGCCTATCGAGTGGACCGAGGAGCTTAGGGATCAGTTGCTCCAGAAAGCCAGCTCGCGCGCGACGGAGTAGTTCCTATCCCACCTGCCCCCGATGCCTCAGCATCGCATCGGCCAGCACGCACGCGGCCATGGCCTCGACCACCGGCACGGCGCGGATGCCCACACAGGGGTCGTGGCGACCCTTGGTGCGCAGCTCGGTTTCGGTGCCGTCGCGCGTGATCGACTGGCGCGGGGTCAGGATCGACGAGGTCGGCTTGAAGGCCACGCGGGCGGTGATCGGCTGGCCCGTCGAAATGCCACCCAGGATCCCGCCGGCCTTGTTGGACAGGAACACCGGCAGACCGTCGGGGCCCAGGCGCATTTCGTCGGCGTTCTCTTCGCCCGACAGTTCGGCCGAGCCGAAGCCCGCCCCGATCTCCACACCCTTGGCGGCGTTGATCGACATCAGGGCGGCGGCCAGTTCGGCGTCCAGCTTGCCGTAGATCGGCGCGCCCCACCCGACGGAGACGCCCGTGACCTCAAGCGCGACAACAGCGCCGATGGACGACCCGGCCTTGCGGACCTCGTCCAGATACTGCTCCCAGCCAGACGTGTCGGCGGTCGCGGCGTTCAGGGGATTGGCCTGAACCGCTCCGAAATCAATCTGATCGTCCGCGAGCTTCTGAGCTCCAATCTGGACCAGGCCGGCGCGGATGACCACGCCATGACCCAAAACCTTGCGGGCGATCGCCCCGGCGGCGACGCGCATGGCCGTTTCGCGCGCGGATGACCTGCCACCGCCCCGGTGATCGCGCACACCGTATTTGGCCTGATAGACATAGTCCGCATGGCCCGGTCGATAGGCACGGGCGATCTCGCCATAGTCCTTAGAGCGGGCGTCGGTGTTCTCGATCATCAGGCTGATCGGTGTGCCGGTCGTTACCGGGCCGTTTCCGTCGTCAAAGGTGCCCGACAGGATCTTCACCGCATCGGGCTCGCCGCGTTGGGTGACGAACTTGGAGCCACCGGGCTTCCTGCGATCCAGCCAGGGCTGGATGTCGGCCTCGGTCAGGCCCAGGCCCGGCGGGCAGCCGTCGACCACACAGCCGATCGCCGGCCCATGGCTCTCGCCCCAGGTCGTCACGCGAAACAGATGGCCGAAGCTGTTGTGCGACATAGGGTCAGGCTTAGCCGAACCGGCGCGGGTCGCCTATCCCCGGCGCATCCAGGTGCGCTTGAAACGGCCCAGGCGCTCGTCCACCGGGTCCGTGCGGCTCGCAGCAACGGGTTTCAGGGTCAGGAAAAGGTGCCCCTGGGCCCTGTTGCCACGGGCGGGCAGGCCCTGATCCTTGAGGCGAAGGCGATAGGGGGCGGGCAGGGCGGGGGGCGCGGTGACCGCGTGGTCGCCGCGCGGGCTCGTGACCTTCAGGCGACCGCCATGGCTGAGGAGGGCCGGATCGACCTCCCAGTCCAGCCAGAGGTCATCACCGATGACCCTCAATCCCCCATCAGATCGGACTTTGACGGTCATCATCAGGTCGGACCCGTCGGCGGCCTGACCGGCCAGACGAACCGTTTCGCCGCTCCGTAGGCCGGCAGGCAGTCTCAATCCCATGGTCCGACCGACGCCGAGGGGGATTTTGCGCGCGAGGCCGAGCACGGCTTCGCGGGGCGTAATCTCAAGCACGCAAAGCTCGGCCTGCTGCGGTCGGGTCGGCGGCGCGGATCCAAAGGCTTCGGTGGCTCCCGCGACCTGGCGAGCCTTTTCCAGCGTCTGAAGCAGGCGATAGGCTTCAGTAATGCGGCGAAAACGCTCCTCGTCGCCGCCTTGGTCGGGGTGGGCCGCCTTGGCCGCCCGGCGGAAGGCCGCTGTCAGCACAGGGCCACCCGCAGGGCCGGTCAGGCCGAGCAGGGCGCATGCGTCCTTGGGGGTCATCGGCCGGGCAGCAGGCATATCGACCGCAAGCCATACGCCCAGCCTCTGAAAGTCCGGTTAAGCGCGGTATAGGACGACCATGAGCCGTGACCCCCGTATTCCGCCTAGCCCCTCCGCCGAGGCCTATGCCCGCCAGCTCGAAGCCAATGGCGACGAGGCCGAGTTTGAACGCGGCGAGCCGTTCGCCCTGTTCGGCGACTGGTTGGCGCGGGCCCGCGAGACAGAGCCGAACGATTCCAACGCCATGGCCCTGGCCACCGCGGACGCGAGCGGATGGCCGGACGTTCGTATGGTTCTGCTCAAGGATTTCGACGAAAGCGGTTTCGTTTTCTATTCGAACGCCGAGAGCGCCAAGGGGCGGCAACTGGCAGAAAATCCCCAGGCGGCGATCCTGTTTCATTGGAAGTCGCTGCGCCGACAGGTGAGGGCACGCGGGCGGGTGGAGCCGGTGACGGCCGAGGAGGCCGACGCCTATTTCGCCAGCCGGGCCCGTGAAGCGCGCATCGGAGCCTGGGCCTCCAACCAGTCCCGCGCCCTGGAGGGCCGCCTGGCGCTCGAGAAACGGTTCGCGGAGTTCGGCCTGAAGTTCGGCCTGGGAGAGGTGCCCCGTCCTCCGCACTGGACCGGCTGGAGGCTGGTCCCCGACCAGATCGAATTCTGGCGTGACCGGCCCTTTCGCCTGCATGACAGACTGCAGTTTTCTCGCGCCGGAAGCGGCTGGAGCCGCACGCGACTGTTTCCCTAGGCGTGCGTCTCGTGCATCGGGTGGTGGGGGGCGTAGCGGGCCAGGAAGGTCCGCACAGCGTCGTCGGCGATCTGCTGGATGTCCCGCTCGGTTCGGTGGTCGTCGCCGAGCATCATCGCTGACATGAAGAGCGGATGCTCGATCATGCCCATAAGCTGCCCGGCGGCGGACGCGGCATCCTCGACCACCAGGCCGCCTTCCGCGGTCAGGGCCCTCAAGGCGCTGATCAGGGGGGCCCCCACTTCGCGCTTGCCTCGCACATAGACGTCGAGAGCCGCCTGGGGGATCCGATCACGCTCGGCGGCGATGAGCCGCAGGACCGCCCGCACGAACGGGTCGGCCAGGAAGCTGGCGTAGCCCCGCGTGAACGCGCGCACGCGCTCGCACGGCAGACCGCTGCCGAGCTGAACCGCTCGCATGATGCTGACGAAATCCTCCGACGTGTCGAGGATCATGTGGTGGAACAGGTCCGCCTTTGACGGGAAGTGCAGATACAGCGTTGCCGTCGAAATCTGCGCCGCCTTGGCAATGCCTCCCATGGCCGCCTTGTTGAACCCTTCCTTGAGAAAACAGTCCCTTGCCTTGTCCAGGATAAGCCTACGTTTGTCGTTCAAGTCCGTATTCGAGTCGTCCGTCATACCCCCTCGCGTGCTAATCCGTCGGACGCCCATTTCCCTGTCAGTTCCGAGTCCTAATCCGGCCAATCGACGTTCGGCAACCCCAGCGCGTGCGGAAAATTCATCCAATGATGGATTTTATCCTCGGGTCGGCCAGAAGGGGGGCCACCAATCGCTCGACGCTTGCCGGGTTCTCCAGCCGGACGGCACCGGCTTCGTCCAGAATTACGATCTCAGCGGCCGTACGTGAGGGTTCGACTTGCCGCAGGTGGGCGGGTCGCACGGTCCCGAGGTACTGATTGACGACCGATTCCCATGACCGGTCCCGTTCCGCCTGATCCCGGATGAGCCGGCGTATGAAGCGGATGTCGCCCGGTGTGTCGATGAACACTTTCAGGTCGAATTGGTCGGCCACCTCAGGTGTACAGAACAGATGCAGCCCCTCGACGATCACCACATCGACGGGGCCGACCGTGGTGGATTCTCCAGCCAGCCGACGATGGGTGACGAAGCTGTAGACCGGAACCTCGACACGACCGCCTCCTTTCAGGATAGCCAGATGGTGCGCCAGCAAGTCGTGGTCGCGCGCGGCGACGTCATCGAAATCGAAGGTCGAGGGATCGAAATCCGGCTCGGCACCCCAGTCGCCATAGTAGCTGTCCTCGGCGATCATGGCCGCCTGATCGCCCAGCCGCGCCGCCAGCGCGCGCGCGACCGTCGTCTTGCCCGAGCCCGAGCCACCGACGATGCCGATGATCAAGCTCATGGACGCGTTGCCTGCAGGGGTGCGGGGATAGGGCGAGTGGTCATGGCGGCAGTATGGCGATGCCGTCGCGCCGGTGCGACGCAATTCGTCGCCTGAGCCCAGACCTCTGGTCTTCGAATTCGGTCTTCCCTTGCGTCACGTTGCTTATCGTCAGGCACTTGCGTAGCGTGGCGCAAACGCCCGCGATCAGAGGCGTTCGAACGGGTTGCGTGACGGAGGAGGGGCCATGCTGGGCCTGATGCAGGACTGGCCGCTAACGGTCGACAAGATTCTGGACCATTCCAAGAACTGGCATCCACACCGAGAGGTGGTGACGCGTTCGGTGGAAGGCCCGATCGTTCGCACCACCTATGGCGAGATCCACGGTCGCGCCAAGCAGGTTTCAAATGCGCTGAAGGGCTGGGGTGTTGGTGTCGGCGACCGGGTCGCGACCCTGGCCTGGAATACGGGCCGGCACATGGAGGTCTGGTACGGCATCATGGGCATCGGGGCGGTCTGCCACACCCTGAACCCACGCCTGTTTCCCGAACAGCTGATCTACATCATCAACCACGCCGAAGATAAGATCATCTTCACCGACCTGACGTTCGTGCCGTTGCTGGAGGCCATCCTGGCGCACTGTCCGACGGTCGAACGTGTCGTGGTGATGACCGACGAATGGACCATGCCGGCGACCAAACTGCCGAACGCGGAGTGCTACGAGCAGGCCGTCGGTGAACAATCGGCCGACTGTGAGTGGGGCAATTTCGAGGAAAATACGGCGGCGGGCCTTTGCTATACGTCGGGCACGACCGGCAATCCCAAGGGGGTGTTGTATTCGCACCGGTCCAACTTCCTGCACACCCTGATCACCATGCAGGCGACGATCATGGCCGCAACGCCGGCGGATGTGATCCTGCCGGTCGTTCCGATGTTCCACGCCAATGCCTGGGGCATCGCCTTCTCGGGCCCGGCGGCGGGCTCCAAGCTGGTGATGCCGGGATCACAGATGGACGGAGCGTCCATTTTTGAGCTGCTGGAGACAGAAGGCGTCACCTTCTCGGCGGCGGTGCCGACGGTCTGGCAAGGCCTCCTCGGCTATATGCGCGAGAACAATCTGCGCCTGTCGACGGTCAAGAAGGTGTTGATCGGCGGCTCGGCGGTGCCGGAAAGCCTGATCCGCGCCTTCCACGACGAGTTCGGGGTCGAGGTGTTCCAGGGCTGGGGCATGACCGAGACGTCGCCGGTCGGCACCCTGTCGCGTCTCACGCCCGAGCTGGCCGCCTTGCCCTACGACGAGGGTATGAAATGGCGGGTCAAACAGGGGATGCCGCCGCTGGGTGTCGAACTGACGATCAAGAACTACGCCGGCCAGGACATGCCGCATGACGGCTCGACCTACGGCCGTCTGATGGTCAAGGGGCCGACCATCGCCGGAGCCTATTTCAAGGGCGAGGGCGGCGAGATCCTCGACAATGAGGGCTTCTTCGACACCGGCGACGTGGCCACCATCGACACCTATGGCTTCATGCAGATCACCGACCGCGCCAAGGACGTCATCAAGTCCGGCGGCGAGTGGATCAGTTCCATCGACATCGAGAACTTTGCGGTGGGCCATCCCAAGGTCGAGCTGGCGGCGGTCATCGGCGTGCCGCACCCGAAATGGGACGAGCGGCCGCTGCTCGTGCTCAAGCTCAAGCCGGGCCAGACCGGCGAACCGCAGGAGTTTCTGGAATTCCTGCAGGGCAAGATCGCCAAATGGTGGATGCCGGACGCCGTCGCCTTCGTGGACGACATTCCGCTGGGGGCGACGGGTAAGATCGACAAAAAGGTGGTCCGCGAGCAGTTCAAGGACTATCGGCTGACCGGGACCTGAATCTCCGGCCCCCGACACCCGTCCGGTCGCCACCTTGAACCTCGGTTAGTCGCATGAGCGAGCCCGTTTCGCGTAAACGCACCCCCGCTGGCATTACACGCCTGGCCCTGTCACGCGTCCGCAAAGGGGTGGCCTACGAAGACATCGCCCAGACCGTCTATGACAACGGCGGTCTGGACAGTCGCTACATCACCATGACGGTCATGTCGGCGGCGATCGCGGTGTTGGGCCTGATGCTCAATTCGCCGGCTGTGGTCATTGGTGCCATGCTGGTCTCGCCGATGATGGGACCGATCGTCGCCCTGGGTTTTTCGGTGGCGCTGCTGGACCTCGATGAGATGCAGCGAGCGGTCAAGGCGATCGCGGTGGGGGTCGGGGTGGCCCTGCTGGTGGCGGTGATCCTGACGGCGGTTTCGCCGCTCAAGGAACCGACGAGCGAAATTCTCGCCCGAACACGTCCGAATTTCTTTGACCTTCTCATTGCGGTTTTCTCGGGCTTGGCCGGAGCGTACGGTGTCATTCGCCAGCGTGGCGACACGGTGATCGGCGTAGCCATCGCGACCGCCCTGATGCCGCCAATCGCGACGGTCGGTTTCGGCCTCGGCACCGGCGATCTGCGGATCGCCGGCGGGGCCTTTTACCTGTTCCTGACCAACCTGGTTGCGATCGCGCTGGCCGCGACCTTGACGGCCGGTTTCTTCGGCTTCCGACCCAAGCTGGCGACAGTGGGAGGCCGCTGGCGTGGGATCGCGGTTGTTGGGGTGTTGGTCCTGATGTCGATTCCGCTGGGCTTCTCGTTGCGGAACATCGCCCAGGAAAGCCGGGTGACCGCCGAGACCCGCGTCGCGGTCGGCGAGATTTTCCGCGGCGCGGATTCCCGGATCACCCAGCTGGAGTCCCGCTCACAGCAGGGTCACGTCGCGGTTTCCGCTCTGGTCAGCACGCGAGAGATCGTGCCGACGGCACAATCCCAACTGCAGACATGGTTGGAAGCGGCGTTGCATGTGCCAGTCGAGGTCACCCTGGATCAGATCGTCGTGGCCGATCCTGAAGCCTCGGCGCGGGCGCTTCAGTCCAGCCAAGCGGTCCCCGACCCTGCCACCCAGATGCGCAATCGCCTGGTCGAGGCCGTCCCGTTCCAGACCGAAGCCATCATCTATGACGGCACCCAGAGGGTCGCCATCATCCAGCCGCGTCGCGATTCAGGACTCGATCTGCTTGGCAGCGTGGCCCTTGAGCGCGGCCTTGCGGCCCGCTTCTCAGATGTCGCGATCCGCGTCATTCCGCCGTTGCAGCGCCTTGAGCCGGTGGACCTGTCCGACCCGTCGTCACGCGGTCTGGCGATCTGGTCCCTGGCGCGCTGGCGGGCCCGACCGGTCGTCAGCCTCTGTCGCCCGGCCCCCGCTCCCGAGCCTGCAGATGGCGAGGAGCCGGGCCTCGACGCCGGTGCCAGTTTCCTCGCCGGCCTGGCCGAGGCAGGCGTCACTGTTGACGAGCCGGCCAGATCGCTATGTCAGAGCGGGGACAACAACGTCGCCCGCATCGCTCTGGCCCCATGAGGCGCGCCCCCCTTGAGCCGGGGCCGAACCCCCTACTAGGATCAGGCATGACCCGAACCAGTCCTGGCACGCCTCCGCTTTGGCTCGCCGCCTTCCTGGGTGTTTCTGCGCCACTGGCGGTCCTGGTGGGCGCGATGGGGTCGGATGTCGGCTGGATCAGCTTCGACACCGGCTTCGGCTTTCTCACGCTTCAGGTCGGCTGGTGGTTGTCGATCCTGGCTACGGGGCTCGGCCTGGCCGTGGCGGGACTTTATTTCAGGCGGCTGCACCGCGTCTGGCCGTGGCTGGTGACGGGGCTTGCGGTACCGGCCCTGACCTTGAGCGGCTTCCTCTGGATGAAGGCCCGTGCGGATGCTGCGCCGCCCGTCCATGAAACAGCCAGCGACTGGTCCGAGCCCCTCGGTTTCAGCCGCTTACTGCTGGATGCGAGAGGGTCTGATGCCTGGCCGGTGTCGGCGGATCCGACGGTCAGCGGCTCGATTGGTGACGTTCGCTCGGGTTGGGCGCAGTGGGCGGGTCGGCGCGTGGCAGATATCAACGCCGAGACTTGTCCAGGTGCCCGGACGGTGCCGCGCCTGGCCTCGTCCACCGAGGTGATCGCCGCGCTGGAGGCTGAAGGCGTGACGGTGCTGGGCGAAAGCCCCTGGCGCGTCGAGGGCTCCCAGGCCAGCGCCTTCTATGGCCGTGCCCGCGACGTGGTTGTCCGCATGGAGCCGCGTGCGACCGATATTCGCGTGGTCGAGCGCCGCGGTCTGGTCGATCTGGGTGAGACCTGTGGCCTTGCTACACGGATTCAGGCCCGACTTTCGCGCCCCGCGCGCGACGGCTTGTAAGGCCTTCCGACCCCGTGCCAGATAACTTGCGGGGGTATTCGGTGAGGGGTTTCAGATGACGCAACGAGATGGAGGCGACGGCTTGTCGCCCCGGCCCGAGGTGCTGGGCGGGGAATCACCCATCCCTGCGACGGCCGACACGCCGTCCCCCGAGCCTGCGTCTGACGTGTGGAACGCTGAAATCGAGCCCGGCCAGGCGGAGTCGATCGGGCAGCGGGTGGTATTCTCCACCACCCTGAAAGCCCGTGATTTCTTAAAGATCAGCCTGGTCAACGGCTTTTTGAACATCATCACGCTGACGCTCTATCGCTTCTGGGGAAAGACAGAAGTGCGTCGACGCGTTTGGCGCAGCATCCGCGTCAACGACGAGGCATTCGAATATACGGGGCGCGGTAAGGAACTGTTCTTCGGTTTCTTGCTGGCCTCGCTTCTGCTGGGCGTGCCTTTTCTGGCCTTCGTCTTTGCGGTCCAGTTCCTGGACGAACGATTCAGCCTGCTCCTGCTGCCGCTGTATCTGTTCGGCTTCTGGCTATGGGGCTTCGGCATGTTCACGGCCTTCCGTTACATGGCCAGCCGGACGACCTGGCGCGGCATTCGCTTTGTGCTGTTCGGGTCTGCCTCGACCTACGGCTTCCTCTGGTTGGGGATGCAGGTGGCCAACGGGATGACTTTCGGCTGGATCCAGCCGGTGTTCGAACGCTTGCTGGCCGAGCAGGTCTGGAACCATATGAGGTTTGGTGATCGGCCGTTCCGTTGGAATCAGGGGCGGTCCGAGCGGATCGGACTCTATGGCCCGTTCGCCATGGGCTGGTTCGGCACCCTCGTCGTGTCTGTCGTGGCGTTGATCGTCATCGGCGTCGTGATTGCCGGGAACCAGGCCTTGTTCGGCGACCTGTTCAATGAAGCCCAGGCCGGAGCCGAAGGAAACACTAAGGCCGGACCCGTCTCGCCCGAATTCCTCCTTGTTGCGATGATCTACGGTGCGATCCTGATGCTTTTACCGATCTGGGCCCTGATCTGGTCGCCCTACCATGCGGCGGTGCTGCGCTCGATCACGGCCGGCATCAGCCTGGACGAGGCCCGGTTCGACATGGAAGCCGGAGCACTTTCGCTGTGGTGGCTGACCTGCACCAACATTGTCATGATCGTGTTCAGCCTCGGCCTTTTGATGCCGCTCGTCCAGGCCCGAACCGCCCGGTATCTCGCTCGGCGGCTCCGTTCGATCGGTAACGCGAGGCTGGACGAGGCCCACCAGGCCCCGCCTGGACCGCGCACCGCCGAGGGTCTGGCGGACGCCTTCGGCTTCTCATTGATCTAGGGGCAGGTGGATGCAGGGGCTCTATTACGACGGGCTGGAATCTACCGCGCACCCCGCAGAGGTGCAGCTGGAGGCAGGTAACCTGATCATCGAGGCCGATGGTCAGGTGCTCACCTGGTCGGCCACCGACCTGTTCGTCGATGTTCATGCTGACCAGGCTCGACTTTCGCGACGGGGGTCCGATGCCCGACTGGTCCTCCCGGCATCGGACTGGCAACGGCTCAGCGCGGGCCGGGCGTCGCTGCGACGGAACTCGGCGGCGGGCGGACGCGGGTTGGTCATCGGTCTCATGGTGGCTGCGGCGGCGACGGCGCTGGTCGTCTTCGTCGGGATGCCGATGGCCTCTGGGCCCCTGGCACGGGCGACGCCCCTGACCTACGAAAGTCAGATGGGCGAGAGCTACAACGCCCAGATTTCGGTCATCTTCCCCCGCTGTGCCGGCGAGGAGGGGCAGGATGTCCTCCAACGGCTGGCCGACCGCCTGTCGGCGCAGTCCGGGTCCCCGTTTCCCATCCAGGCGCGTGTCGTGCGTGCGCCGATGATCAACGCTTTCGCGCTTCCCGGAGGTCACATCCTGATTACCGGAGATCTGATCGATGCGGCCGAAAGTCCCGATGAGGTCGCCGGGGTGCTGGCCCATGAAATCGCCCACGTCGAGCGCCGTCACGTCATGCAGTCGGTCTGGCGCAGCCTGGGGGCCGGGATGCTGCTGGACCTGGTGGTCGGCGGAGGCACGGGAGCAGGGCAGCAAGCCGTGCTTCTGGCCGGACAGGCTTCAGAACTCAGCTTCGGCCGTCAGGCTGAGGCCGAAGCCGATGAGATCGGGCGCGTGCTGCTTCATCGTCAGGGCCTGTCGTCGCGGGGTATGGGCGACTTTTTCGTGCGTATGGCTGAGGAAGAGATCGACGCACCGGACCAGGTCGATGAGGTCTCCGAATGGTGGATGACCCATCCCAACACTGAGCGTCGGATCGCCGCCGCGCGTGCCGCCCAGCAGGACGGGGCCAGCGCGCTGTCGCAGCAGGAATGGGAGACTCTGCGTTCAACCTGTCGGTCAGACCAGGGTGAAGACGCTCGTCGGCCCCGGCTGCCCATCGTCGTCGGGCGTCCCCGCAACGATCCCATGCCGAACGAGCCGCAGCAGGTGGGCCAGCACTGACAGGCTTGCGGCCGGCCACAGGCGTCGATCGACGGCGGCGTAGAGCAGCGGCACCATCTCGGCGATCGTCCGGTCGCCGGCCTCGAGCCGGGCGACGATCTGGGCTTCGCGTGCCAGCCGGTGATCGCGATAGGCGATGAGGAAAGGGGCGACGTCGGTGACCGGTGGGCCATGCGTCGGCCAAAGGGTCTCGAAGCCGCCCTGCCGAACCCGCTCCAGACTGTCCAGATAATCGTCCATGTCGCCATCGGGGGGGATCACCACCGTCGTCGACCAGCCCATGATGTGGTCGCCGGTGAACAGGGCGTTCTCTTCCAGCAGGGCAAAAGCCAAGTGGTTCGACGCGTGGCCAGGGGTCGCCAGGACCTCCAGGGTCCAGCCAGGTCCCTCGATCCGCTCGCCGCCGGTCAGGATGACGTCCGGCTGGAAGGTGAAGTCAGACCCCTCCTCGCCGAGCTGTTCCGTCTCTGCGGGATGGGGGGGGCTGGCCGCCAGGATCGGAACGCCACCCAGGGCCTCGGCCAGGGGGCGCGCCAGCGGCGAATGGTCGGCATGCGTATGGGTGACCAGGATGTGGCTGACGCGTTTGCCGGAAAGCGCATCCACCAGCGCCGCCAGGTGCGCCGCCAGCATAGGCCCCGGGTCGATCACTGCGACAGTGTCCTCACCGACGAGATAGGTGCCGGTGCCCGTGAAGGTGAAGGGGCCGGGATTGGCCGCCACGACCCTGCGGATGCGCGGCGAGACCCGGTCACAGCGCCCGTAGGCGAAGTCGAAATCGCGGACGAAGGGGATCATCTGTCTGTCGGTCCGGGCCTTGCGTTCAGTTCCTGTAAACCACCTGGGAGCATCCGCCATGGCCTTAGCCGTCGCCCTTTCTGTATCAAATCGGCTCCAGCCCATCGCGGCGGCGCTGCTTTGTCTCATGGCGGCACAGCTTTTTGCGGTGGCCTCGTGCACGCCTGAGCCGGCTCCCTACGCCGTTCGGGTCGCCGTCACGCGCTAGACGAACAGTCCCGCCAAATCATAGCCGGCGGCGCGCGCGGCCGAGAGAACCGCATCGACCGGCTGTCCACCCCGGATCTGAACCAGGGCCCAGGCCGCCGCGGAACGCGTGCCTGACCGGCAGAACAGGTGGATCCGCGCGTCCCCTCCGGCCAGCGTGCGTGCCAGGGAGTCGATAACGGCATTGTCGGGCCGGCCCTGAATCGGTACCTCGAGAAAGGCGACGCCAGCGTCATCGGCGGCCCGACGCAATTCAAGGGCACCCGGTTGCCCCGGCTCTTCGCCGTCTTGTCGGTTATTGATAATCAGCGTCACCCCGGCCGCCGCCAACGAGGCGATCGCGTCGGGCTGGAGCTGGCCGGAGACCGAGGTTCGCGAATCGAGGTGGCGGATCATTCCTCGCGCCGGACCCGGATGGCGGCGTAATTCTCAACCCGCATCAGGAAGCTGCCCAGAGACGCCCGCCGAATCACGGCGGTGTCGCCGGACCGGGGAGCCGCGCCGCGCCACTGGTCAAGCTGGCGCCACACCGTCCCGTCGCTCATGGTGAACAGATAGACGTCCGGTCCGACGCGCCGCACGCGCGAGATCGTGAACGACACGTTGTCGATGATGTCCTCTTGCGACTGTTCGCCGCCCGTGAACAGGGGAATGGTCGGCACCGAGAATCCGAACAGGCTTCGACGGGTTTCACGCACCTGGGCGCGGTCCATGACCACGACGTCGCCGGACCGCTCGGCTTCGTCCAGAGCCGAGGCAGCCGCGTCATAGCAGGATAGCCGGGCAGCCGGGTCGGTTTGGGTCCGACAGGCGGACAGCCGTTCCAGGGCCGCGGCCCGGCTGGCGGGCTGGGCGAGGCTGACCGAAGGGACGGCCAGTCCCAGCAAGACGGCGATGGCGATGACGCGCATGGGGGCGGCCTCCATAGAATATGATCTGCACGCATTGTCGCTGAACGGACGCCTGATGCAATGCTGAACCGGATGGGGCGGTCGCAGGGTGCCCTCCCGCCTTCCGGTCCCGGCCTTGCCACAATTGGGCCGATCGGCGTCCCCAATCGTATCCGTCAGGGAATTCTGCATCGCGCGCCGTCGCTGTCAGCCTTCGACGTCTCCGCGTGCAGGGAACGCCATACCCGCCACTTCTCCTCGGCAACGAAACTGTGGCCTGATTGCGACACTGTGGCGGTGAAGGCGCGTCAAGACCGTGATCTGTCTGGACTTCGAGGTGGTGATCGTATCGATTGGGACGATCCGAATGACTCGGAGATGGCAATTTGGTGAGGGGGCGGCGCCGAAGTCGGGGCCACAATTGCTCGCCACAGGAGATTAGCCTTGAGAAACATGACCTATCGCCGCCGGCTGCTTGCCACGACGCTGTTTACCGGCGCCGCCCTGGCAATGGCTTCGAGCCCGGCACTCGCCCAGGACCAACAAGACGAAGACAACGTCGGCGAAGTCGTCGTCACTGGTTCGCGTATCGTCCGTCAGGACTTCACCGCGATCAGCCCGGTCACGACCGTGACGTCCGAGCAGATCGAGATGACCTCGACCCTGACCGTGGAAAGCCTGCTGAACGACCTGCCGCAGGTCGTCGCCGGTAACATGCGTACGTCGAACAACGCGGGCGGCGAAGACTTCGCCACCGTCGACCTGCGCGGCCTGGGCCCGCAGCGGACCCTGGTCCTGATCAACGGCGAGCGCGTTCCCGCCTCCTCGACGACCGGTGTCGTCGACCTGAACACCATCCCGGCGTCGCTGATCAGCCGCGTCGAAGTGGTGACGGGCGGTGCCTCGGCCGTTTACGGCTCTGACGCTCTCTCGGGCGTTGTGAACTTCGTCCTGAAGGACGACTACGAAGGTGGCGAACTGTCGATGACCTACGGGTCGGCCTTCGACGGCAACTCCCCCGAGTTCGAAATCAACGGCCTGTTCGGCGGTTCGTTCGCCAACGGTCGTGGTAACCTGACGGCCTACGCCGGCTACTACAACCGTGGTGCGACCTTCCAGGACGCCTACGACTATTCGCGCACGTCGGGTGCGATCTGTATCGACTCGACCGGTGCTGACGTCTTCGTCTGCGACTCCTCGGCGATCGCAGCTGGTCCGGGCAGCCTCGGCGTGATCTTCTCGGGTGGTTCGGGTACGCCGCCTTGGGGTCTCATCAGCAACAACGCGGGCAACCCGTTCAACGTGGGTGTTCTGACCACCAACCCGCTGACGGTCGGCCAGTTCACCAACTACGACCACAACTGTAACCCGCTGGACGCCAACCGTCCGGCCTGGACGGGTGGTAACCTGACGTTCAACGACGCGGGTCAGCTCACGCCGCAGTACAGCGCGGGTGCCTGTGCCGTTCCTGATCGCGCCGCTGGCTCGACGCGCTACAACTTCGCGCCGGACAACTATCTGATCACGCCGTCTGAGCGCTTCAACATCACGACGGTCGGTCACTACGACATCACCGACAACGTTCGCCTGCGCGTCCAGATGTCCTATGCCAACTCCTGGCAGCAGGTTTCGCTGGCTCCGACGCCGGCGACCGGCCTGACGGTCACCCTGACGCCCGCCATGCAGACCCTGATCTCGACCAACCATCCGGACCTCTGGGTGGCCCTGCAGTCGCGTCCGACCCCGCTGGCGCCGTTCGGCATGGTCCGACGCACGAGCGAAGTCGGTACGCGGATCGGTGAAGCCCGCAACAACACCCTGCAACTCATGAGCACCCTCACGGGCGAGTTCAACGAGAACTGGGATTGGAGCCTCACGGCGTCGTACGGCCAGGTGAACTTCGTGACCACCGGTCGCAACTCGATCAACGCCACGGCCTTCCGCCAGGGTCTGGCCGGCTGTCAGGATGCCGCGGGAAATCCCCTGGGCGTCAATGCTCTGCCGGGCTGCGTGCCGCTGGACATCTTCGGCCCGGGCACCCTGACCCCGGCGATGCAGTCGTTCCTGCGCGTCAACACCTTCGCGACCACCGACATCACGGAATCGCGCATCGCGGGCTTCGTGCGCGGTAACCTGTTCGAACTGCCGGCTGGCCCGGTCTCGACGGTTGTCGGTATCGAATGGCGTGAATCGGAAGGCGACTTCCGCGTCGACGACCAGCAGCGCACCGGCAACATCTATGGCTTCAACGCCATTCAGGACCAGGGCGGTGCGATCAGCGTCTCGGAAATCTACACCGAAGTCGCGATCCCGCTGCTCGCCGGTATCACCGGTGCCGATTACCTCGGCCTGGAACTCGGCTACCGCTACTCGAACTACAACACGGCTGGTGGCCTGCACACCTACAAGATTGGTATGGAGTGGACCCCGGTCGACTTCCTGACCTTCCGTGCGATCTACAACTCGGCCGTTCGTGCTCCGAGCGTGTTCGAACTGTACCAGAACGGTGACCAGGGCTTCCCGGGCTACACCGATCCGTGTGCGGTCCCTGCGGCTCCGACGGCCCCGACTCTGGCCTTCTGCTCGGCCCAGAACGGTGGCTTCAGCTACGTCGGTTTCAACCAGCCGAACTCTCAGGTTGAAGCCTTCGCCTTCGGTAACCCGAACCTCTCGCCGGAGACCTCGACCAGCTTCACGGCCGGTGCGGTCATCCAGCCGGACTTCTGGCCGGTCGGGCGTCTGCGTGCCGCGGTCGACTACTACAAGATCGAGATCGATGACATTATTGCGTCCTTCGGTGCGCAGTACTTCATCGACGACTGCTACGACAACCTGAACCCGGCCAACCCCTCCTGTGCCCGCGTGGTTCGTGATCCGGTCACGGGCGAAATCGACTACGTCAACACCTCGCGCGGTAACCAGGGGACCTACTCCACCTCGGGTATCGACGTGAACGTGGACTGGTCGGTTGACCTGGGCGACTACGGCATGCCGGGACGCGTTCGTGTCCAGGAGCTGTACAGCTACGTGAACGACATCACGATCAACGGCACCAACTACGTCGACACCACCAGCTCGCAGATCGGTGGCGCGAACTACCGTTGGCGGAACACGCTGACGATGTTCTACGACATCGCCGACTGGAGCCTGATGGGTCGCTGGGTCTACACCCCGGGCATGATCGATGACATCTTCGGCACCCCGGATCACCGGACGCCGGCGGCGAGCTACATCGACGTCTCGGCGCGCTGGAACGTCACCGACAGCACGGCGCTGACCTTCTACGTCGGCAACCTGCTGAACGACTTCCCGCCGCAGACCGTGTCGGGTACGATCTACGGCCAGGCCAACACGGACGTGCAAGTGTACCGCGTCCTGGGTCGGACCTTCTCGATCAACCTGCGCCAGCGCTTCTAAGCAAACGCAGACATCGAACTGGGAAGGGCGGGACGAAAGTCCCGCCCTTTTCTTTTGTCTTTCAGGTGGCTAGGCGCACGGATCGGTAACCGCCGAAGGCGCGCTGATGCAGCTTGACAATGCAGGGAGGGCGGCCGGTAGGCCCGGCAGGACTCGAACCTGCAACCAGACCGTTATGAGCGGTCGGCTCTAACCATTGAGCTACGGGCCCGCCGTGGCGGTTCTTGCCCCTAGCAGGCCACAGCAAGCGCCGTCAAAGGGCCGTGATTACGCCATGTCCCTGCACGGAGCCTGATGGAGGCTTCACGCGTTCATTCATCGACACCCCGCTAAGGCAGCGGGAAGAACCTGATCGCCCTGTAGGAAGACCCTGATGAAAGCTCTGATCCGCGCCTCCGCCCTGGCCCTCGCCTTCGCCGTCTCGGCCCCCACTTTTGCCCAGGCCCAAACCATGCCCGACATCCAGGCCCTGGTGGCCGCCCCGACCTTTTCGCTGAGCGCCTCTGGCGAGGTTCGTATCGCGCCGGACATGGCGACGATCACCACTGGCGTCCAGACCCAGGCCGCGACGGCCCAGGAGGCGATGGCCCAGAACCGCGCCCAGATGAACCAGGTCATCGCTGCCCTGCGCCGCCAGGGCATCGAAGAGCGCGACATCCAGACGTCGGGCCTCAATCTCAACGCGGTCTATGACTATCCCCAGAACGAACAGCCGCGCCTTCGGGGCTATCAGGCGTCAAACCAGGTGACGATCCGGGTTCGGGATCTCGACAATCTCGGTCGCTCGATCGATGCGGTGGTCGCGGCCGGAGCCAATCAGATCAACGGCATCGCCTTCGGCCTGAGCGATCCGCGTGCGGCTGAGGACCAGGCGCGCCGCGCGGCGGTCCAGGCCCTGCAGGCCAAGGCGCAACTATACGCGGACGCGACGGGATTGCGCCTGGTCGGCCTGCGCACCCTGTCGGAAGGCGGCGGCTACCAGCCGCCCGCGCCGGTGATGTACGCGCGCGCCGAGGCGATGGACATGGCCGGTGGTTCGACCCCGGTTCAGGGCGGCGAGCTGGTCGTCCGCATCGACATCACCGGGGTCTATGAGGTCAGCCGCTAAGGCTCACGGCACCAGCTCAAAGACCACACGCAGGCTGGCGTCGGAGATGACGACTGTCGGCGTAACGGACAGATCAACGGCGGGCGACCTGGCGTTGCCGGCCACAACCTGTGGCAGGTCGCTGAGGAGGCTCTCGACGGTCAGGGCAGGAGCCGTTCCGTTATTCTCGATCCGCAGGAGGGAGCCAAGCCGCCGGCCGCCAGACCCGGCCAGGAGTTCCGCCTGTGATCGGGCGTCCGCCATCGCTGCGCCGGCGGCCGCGTTGCGTAGGGAGGCTGGGTCGTCGATGCCATATCGCTCGACTCTGACTTCGGTCGCCCCCAGTTCGGACGCCAGTGAAAGCGCCGGACCTGCCATTCTGGCCGGTCGAGCCTCGAAATGCAGGGTCATCGAGGCGACGTAGCCCCGGGTGCGCACATACCCTGGGATAGAGCAGGTTCGTAGCGCGCTTGAGCGCACTCTGCATCGAAGACCGGCCCTATTTCGACGTCATCGGCGCGGTCTACGGTAACCGAAGCGCCATCGAGACGGACCATGCCTTCGGCGACGCCGGAGCGAAGGTCTTCGAGTGCGCGCAACGCTTCGACGCGGGTGTTTCCCTCACCAGAGACGACGGCTCGAATCCTCCCGAAGTCGGGTGACTGCTCGGCAGATCCCCGACCGACGACCACGACGACGGGATGACTGCCATCTGCATGGCTCTCCTGGGCCTCAGCGGGCAGGGCCAATCCAAGGGCAAAAAACACCGACGCAATCCAGGGCGACTTTCGCATGATCCGCAATCTCCAGTCGGCGCATTTGGCCGAAGGGAGACAATGTGGTCAATCCAGCGGTCACGGCTCTCCCTTACGGCGTCTTCATTTGACGCTTACCGAGCACCCCTATACCGGCAGAGGGCGTCTCGCCTGATGCGGCCTGGGGATTGTCAGCTCGATGAAACAGTTTTTCACCACCATGGCGGCGGTGTTCGTCGCCCTGCTTTTGTTTGCGGGGTTGCCATTCCTGTTCTTCACCGGCTGGCTGGTGTCATCGATCACGTCGCCGAGGGCCAGCGGTCCCTCGGGGCCAATGGTCGTCGAGCTTGATCTGCGCCAGGGCATCAGCGACCAGCCTGCGGATAGCCCATTCGCGCTGTTCGCTGGCGGCAGCCTGTCGGTGATGCAGATCGTCGACGTGCTCGACCGGGCCCAGGACGACGACCATGTCCGGGCCCTGTTCATCCGCCTGCCGGAAACCGGCATGACCCCGGCAGCGGCCGACGAGATCCGCCAGGCCATTCGGCGCTTCCGTCGGGCCGGTAAGCCGGTCATCGCTCACAGCCAGGGCATGATGCAGGTCGGGGCGGTCGTCTCCTCCTATATGGTCGGCGCGTCGGCGGACGAATTCTGGCTTCAGGGCAATGCCGCCCTTCAGGCGTCGGGGATGCAGACCGAAGAGATCTTCTTCGCCCGCGCCTTCCAGCGGTACGGCATCCAGCCCCAGTATGAGCAGCGTTACGAGTACAAGAACGCGGTCAATCCCTATCTCCAGAGCGACTACACCGCGGCACACCGCGAAGCGACGCTGGGCTGGATGAACTCCGTCTATCTGTCGGCCATCGCCAACGCCGCGCACGACCGCCATCTGGATCGCGCCGTGCTCCAGCGCGCCCTGGAGGCCGGTCCGGCCATGGGAGAGGCTGCGCGAGAGCGCGGTCTGGTGGATCGTCTGGGCCAGGTCGAGGAGGCTGAACAGCGCGCCCTGACTCGCGCAGGCGAAGGTGCCGAAACCATCAGCTTCGCCGACTATGCGGTACGGGGTGATACGCGGACGCACCGCGGCCCTGTCGTCGCTGTGGTGTCGGCCGAGGGCCCGATCGTCACCGGCGCAGGCGGCGGAGGCAGCCCCTTTGGTGGTGGCTCCACCATCTATTCGGACCGCACCGCCGAGGCGATTTATGACGCGATCGAGGACGAGGAGGTCCGGGCGATCGTGTTCCGGGTCTCGTCGCCCGGCGGCTCGGACGTGGCGTCCGAACAGGTCCTTGCGGCGGTCCGTGCCGCTGTCGCAGCCGGCAAGCCGGTGGTGGTGTCGATGGGGGCCTATGCCGCCTCGGGCGGTTACTGGATCAGTTCGGAGGCCAGCCATATCGTCGCCCAGCCGACCACCCTGACCGGTTCCATTGGCGTTTTCGGCGGCAAGTTCGTCCTGACCGAAGCTCTGGCCCGCTTCGGTGTTGATATCCGCACCCTGACGGTCGGAGGCGAGACGGCGGACATGTTCTCGCCGGCTGACCAGTTCTCGGCGGCTGATCGCGCTGCCTTCGCCGGCTGGATGGACCAGATCTATGACGGCTTCATCCAGCGCGTGGCTCGCGGCCGGCACCTTTCGCCGGAACGGGTGCGCGAAATCGCCCGCGGTCGCGTGTGGACCGGGACCGAGGCGCTGCGTCTGGGATTGGTCGACGAGCTGGGTGGCTTCCACGAGGCGGTCCGCCGGGCCCAGGTTCTGGCCCAGATCGATGAGGACGCCGAGGTTCAGCTTCGCTACTTCCCGGCCCAGCGCGGATTCTGGGAACAGCTCGGCCTGGCCTTCGGCGGCGGGGCCGAGGCGGCGCATGCCCTGATCACCCTGGGTGCCATCGCCAGTGATCCCGAGGTCCAGGCGACTGTGCGAGACGTGCAACGCGCGCGGGCGCGGTCGGAAGGGGCCCACGTTCTGGCGGACGAGCCCCTCTAGGAGCCGAAAGCCTGGGCGAGGCGCTTAATCCGCCTCGCCCAGCTCGCGGCCAAAGAAGGCCAGCCACGTCCGCCATTGCAGCAGCTGGCGCGGATTGCCGCGCACGCCGTGGCGTTGGCCCGGCCAAAGCATCATATCGAACGGCTGAGAGCGTTCCTGCAGGCCGTTAATGACCCGCGTGGCGTGCTCAAAAATGACGTTGTCGTCGGCCATGCCGTGCATGATCATCAGCCGGCCTTCAAGGTGCTCCAGCCGGTTTATCACGTCGGACTCGGCATAGCCGGACGCATTGTCTTGCGGGGTACCCATGAACCGTTCTGTATAGTGGGTGTCGTAGAGGCTCCATTCCGTCACCGGCGCTCCTGAGGCCCCGGCCGTCAGGTCAAAACGCGGATCGGTCATCATCATCAAGGTCATGAAGCCGCCATAGCTCCAGCCGGTCACACCGATGCGTTCAGGGTCGACATAGGGCTGCGTGCGGAGGAACCGAAGGCCCGCATACTGGTCATCGACCTCGACGGTGCCCAGGTGCCGGTCCAGCGCCGTCTGGAAGGCCGCCGACCGATTGGACGAGCCTCGGTTGTCCAGCCGGAAAACGACATAACCGGCCTCCAGGTACAGCCGCGAAGCCAGCGACTGCCAGGAGCGCGTGACGCGCTGAACACCGGGACCGCCATAGACCTCGACGATCGCCGGATACTGATGAGTCGGGTCGAAGTCCGGCGGGGTCAGGATCTGGTACCAGAGGTCGGAACCGTCCTCGGCCTGGATGTGGCCGTAACGCGGCACGGTATGGCGGGCGGCGAACGGCGCGTAGGGATGGTCGGCGTCCAGCGCATTCTCCTCGATCCAGCGCAGTCGACCGCCGTCGGGCGCGTACAGCGCCGTATTCGGCGGCGTCGCCGGATCGGAATAGTTGCCGACGAAGATGCCGGCCTCGCCGACATCCGCCGTCCACCAGCCTTCGCCACCCGTGACGCGCTCTGGCTCGGACTGCCCATCCAGGTCGGTGACATACAAGTGTTGCTGCGTCGGGTCGTCGATCGAGGCCAGGAACCAGACGCGGGCAGCATCCTCATCGACGTGCTCGACGCCACGGATCGGCCAGTCGCCCTGTGTCACCTGATTGGACAGCGCACCGTCGGGGCCATAGCGATACAGGTGCCGGTTGCCGTCCCGGTCCGAGCTCCACAGGAAGCCGCCGTCGTCCAGCGGGGTGAAGTCGTCGGTCAGATCGACCCAGTGGTCGCTGGTCTCGGTCAGGATCACCCGGCTCTCGCCCGTGCGCGGATTGACGGCCAGCAGGTCCAGCGAGCGCTGATCGCGCGACTGGCGTTGGACATAGAGGGTGTGGCCATCGTTGGACCAGTCGACCCTCGCAACATAGATGTCCTCGTTCTCGCCCAGATCGACCTGGCGGCGGTCTCCGACCAGCATGTCCTGGACCCAGACCTGGACGACCGCATTGGGCCGACCGGCGCGAGGATAGCGTTGCTCGATCGTGGAGGCACCTTCACCGGTGATGTCCAGGCGCGGAATGACGTCTACGCCGGTCTCGTCCACGCGGGTCATGGCGATAAACCGCTCGTCAGGGCTCCACCAATAGCCGGTGTCTCGGTCCATCTCCTCCTGGGCGATGAACTCGGCGGTGGCCCAGGTGATCGGTCCTTCGCCGTCGTAGGTGACGGCGATCTCGCGGCTGTTGGCCAGGTCATAGACGATCAGGTCCTGATCCCGGACCCACGACACATAGTTGCCGCCCGGCGAGACCTTGGCGTCGATCTCGTCGGCCTCCGTTTCCGTCAGGCGACGGACGGTTCCATCTTCACGGCTGGCCAGGAAGACGTCGCCTTCCAACGGTGTCAGGATGAACCGACCCTGGTCGTCCCAGGCATATTCGACGACCCCACGCTGGCTGATCCGCATTCGCTCGCGCCGGGCGATTTCAGCTTCTGACAGGTCACCGGCATCCGGCACCAACGCGCGCGCATCGACCAGGCGGAAGGGATCGCCCCCGGCGACCGGCGCGGCCCAGAGGTCCAGCACCATCACATCGTCCTCGCGCGGCAGCAGATAGGCGACCAGTTCGCCGTCGGGCGACAGGGTCACTGAGCGCGCCGTCGGGCCGTTGAGGTTCGGGTCGGCGAAGACGCGTTCCGGGGTCAACCGATCCTGGGCGGCGGCGGCCGAGGCGAGGGCGGCGAAGGTGGCGAGCGAAGTCGCAGCAAGCAGGGACAGTTTCATGCCGTGACGCTAGCGCGCCGGCTGCTCAAGGGCCAGACGAAGCCCGATTTTTAGCTGGGTGATCCTGAAAGTGGACCGAAATCAGACACCGGACGCCCTGCATCACACAGCGCCAGATTGCGCTGCACGCCGGCGCGCATATTGGCGTGGTAGCCTGGCAGCTCGCCCTGGCGGGCCGCTTCGTCCCAGGCTTGCTCAGCCGCGGCCCAACTGGAGCACACCAGGGCACGGTTCTGCGCCTTGCGGGCGATGACGCCGAGCGTGGCTTGCGAGAATGCGAGGTCGGCGACCGAGCTGGCGGATCGGCCGACCCGTTCGATGGCGGCCTCTCGCAATCGGATGACACCCTGTTGTGCCGCGATCGCCTCATCGAAACGGCCCAGATTTCCCAGATGCTGCGACCAGGCTTCGTCCATGTTGGTCTGCATGGTTTTCAGGCTGTTGTCGGCGTCCTCCAGCTGAAGCAGCCGGGCCAGACGCACGCGCGCCCGCTGGAGCGCCTGGCCGGACAGGTCAATGCGATCAGAATTGGCTGCTGACGAAAACATCGTGAAGTCGGTCCAGATCAGCCAGTAAAGTAGGCGCGGATCGCTCGGCCGCTCGGCCTCCGCAGCTTCGAAAAGGCGGCGCGCCTCCTCCAACTCCCTGACACCACGGTCGCCCTCGGTGTCATAGGATCTCACTGTGCCGCGCCAATAGGCCAGGATGGCCTGATCCTCGGCTTCCTCGGTCGAGCCGCGCATCTCGACCGGCCAGGCGGCGAGGTCGGCCGCCTTGCGTTCGATCGCGGCATTCAGCGGATCGAAGCCGTCAGCGACGTATGCGATTTCAAGGTCGGCGTTGCGAACATCCCGTTGCGCCTCGAACCAGGCGCGCGTGCGTTGCGGGGGAGGGACCTCGGCGAGATAAGCCTCCGCCTCCGACAGTCGCCGATTGGCCAGCTCGACGTCACGGTACCCATGCAGGGCCAAAACGGCCGCGAAACCGGCAGCGCGGGCCTGATCGGGCGCGGCAGTGGCGGCCGTGACGCCATCCGCACGCAACTGCACCAGAAGCGCGAGCGCCCGATTCAGCGTGTCGCGCGCGCGATCCTTCTCCCCGAAATTGGGGAAGGGCGGGACGCCGGAGATTTCGGCCAGCCGGATCATTCCGCGCGCAGTGTCCAGGCGCACATCAGTCGGTGCGTGCGGGCTCCCGGCCAGCGTCGACAGGTACCGTTGGGCCTGCTCGGCCAGACGAACCCGCGCCTCTGTGTTCCCCGGTGTCCGCGCCAGAACTCCGTTCAGATCGAACAGCATATAGTTCGCCAGGGCCCGAACCTGCTCGAACCGTTCCGCCTCGGCGGCGCGGGCGCGCTCTGCGGACCCATAGGCCCAAAGGCTGACCCCCAGGGCCGACACCAGAGCAAGGAGACCCAGGGCCGAGGCAGCCACAGTCCGACGATGCCGCCCGATGAACTTGCCGATCTGATAGCGCTGTCCACCGCCACGCGCGCCAACCGGATGACCGCTCATCCAGGCGCGAATGTCATCGGCCAGGGCGTCGACCGTCGGGTAGCGGTCCTCCGGCTCTGAAGCCGTTGCCTTGCCGACGACGGCCTGAAGTTCTGGATTTGACCTGACCTTTGGCGACCCCAGCAGGATCTCCAGAAGGCGGCCCAGCGAATAGACATCGACCAGGGTCGAGGTGGCGACACCCGACCGGCGTTCCGGAGCGGCGAAACCAGGTGTCAGGCTCAGATCAGCCAGGCTGCTGTCCAGCAGGCGAGCCTCGGCCTCGGGCGGCTTGGCGATGCCGAAGTCGATCAGCTTCACATTACCCCGGGGCGTGACCAGCACATTAGAGGGCGTCAGATCCCGATGGATGATCAGATTCTGGTGGGCGAAGCTGACGGCTTCGCAGGCCTGAAGGAACAGGCTCAAGCGGTCCCTCAAATTCAGATTGTTGTCATCGACCCAGTCGGTCAGGGGCTCGCCCTCGACCAGTTCCATCACAATATAGGGGCGCCCGTCGACGGTCTGACCGCCATCGAACAACCGCGCGATATTGGGGTGGCTGAGGTCGGCCAGCACCTGCCGTTCGCGTTGAAAACGCTCGATCAAAGAATCCGAGAACAGGCCGGAGCGGATGATCTTGACGGCGACGACATGCGTGAAATCGCCCGTGTCACGTTCGCCGCGATAGACCGAACCCATGCCGCCTTGACCGATCAGGTCAGTCAGGCGGTAGGCGCCAACGCGTTCCGGCGGCGGCGCATCGACGCCGGTGTTCGCACCGCCTGTCACCAGCGCAGACGCGCCGGGCAGGGCCGACAGCAGGTCACGAACGCGGCGCTCAAGGGCGGGATCGTGGCTGGTGTGCTGGCTCAGATAGGCTTCACGTTCGTGAGGCGCGAGGTCAACGAGCGCTTCCACCAGCGCCAGGGCCTGGGATTCAAGCGTCGAACTGGGCGACGACAAAGGGATTTTCCATCGCGTCGACCAGCCATGCGCGGGCCGTCACCCATCGACGTTTGATCGTCGCCTCCGACAGGTTCAGGACATCCGCGATGTCTTTCAGGCTCATACCGCCGAAATATCGCATTTCCACGATGTCGGCCCGCTCGCGGTCAATCACGCTCAGTCGAGCCATCGCCGCATCCAGGGCGCCGAGATCGAACACCCGCTCCTGCTTTATGCGCGTGGTTAGCGTCACCTTCTGGTGATACCGCTTGTCGGACTGTTTGGCACGGACGTGGTCGACCAGCACGCGTCGCATGAAACGCGCGGACAGGGCCAGGAAATGCGCGCGATCCGAGTACGCGATCTGCCGCAACTGGATCAGACGCAGCACCGTCTCCTGTACGAGATCACCTGCCGACAACGACACGTGGCGCTCATTTCGCAGGAGACCGCCGGCGATGCGCGTCAGATCCGGGTAAAATCGTTTGAAAAGGTCTTCACAGGCCTGTTCGTCCCCCGCCCTCCAAGCGGCGAACAGCGGCGCTGAAAGCGTCCGGTCGTCCACCGTGATTGGCACTTGAGCGTTCATGGGACGTCCTTACTCAACGCATTGAGTATCCGAGAATTGTAAGATCGACAAGCCGCCAGGTTGTGGAGTGTGCTGACAAGCGGCTGAGAACAAATGGTTTATGGTCAAGCTTGAAAGGTCGGGGCGCGCGCCCATAAATTTTCGCGACCGGCCTGACCCGTTTTCCTGCCGCGCCACGCCGACATGATGGGAAGCTCCGTGCCGGGCTCTCATCGTCGAAGTCTTGGTCAGGAGCCCACCATGCCGCCCATCAATGGAACCACCGGTAACGACACCCTCAACGGAACAGCCGCAGATGACGAAATCTTCGGGTTCGGGGGCAACGACACCATTCAGGGGGGTACGGGTGCCGACCGGATCGAAGGCGGGGACGGCCGCGACTACATCAATCACAACAGCTATTCGACCTACGCTGACGATAATGCCGTCGACACCCTGCTGGGCGGGGCCGGCGACGACATCGTCGACATGGGGCTCAACGACATCGCCGACGGCGGCGATGGTTTCGACCGCGCGACGGTGTATGCCTTTGACGCCGCCACGTCCGGAGTCACGATCGACCTGTCCGGGGTGAGCAATCGGGCGACGATTCAGAGCTATCTGAACACCCGGTACGGCGTCACCCTGACCAATTTCGAACAGTTCGGCTTTGCCGGGACGAATTTCGCTGACGTCATCCGGATGCACGACACCGATGATTCTGGTCGTGTGTCAGTGGACGGTCGTCAGAACGCGACCGCCGAGGGCCTGGGCGGTGATGACCAGATCTTCGGCGGGACCGGCCATGACGAGATCTATGGCAACGACGGCAACGACGTCCTGCGGGGCGGTGCGGGGGCCGATCACATCTGGGGCGGGGCCGGCAACGACACCATCGACGGCGGTGCCAACCCGTTCACCGAAGGCGACTACGGGATGTTCGACCTCGGAACGTCGGGCCAGAGCGTCACGATTGATCTGAATATCGCCGGCGCTCAGAACACCGGCGAGGGCATGGACACCCTCATCAGCATCGAAAACCTGCAGGTTTTCGGATCCGCGACGGCTTCAGCCCATCTGATCGGCGGAACCAACGACAACGTCCACAACTATTTCTCGGGCACTTCCGGCAGCGATCATCTGGAGGGCCGCTCTGGAAACGACCTCCTGGACGGCCGCGCGGGAGCTGATGTCCTGGATGGAGGGGTCGGCAGCGACGAGGCGCAGTATTTCTACTCCAATGCGGCGGTCACGGTGAACCTGGAAACCAACACCGGAACGGGCGGCCACGCCCAGGGCGACACCTTTGTCTCGATCGAAAATCTTCTGGGCTCCCGGTTTGACGACAACCTGACCGGTGATGCGGTCGGGAACCGGATTGCGGGCGGCCAGGGGGCCGATACCCTCAACGGCGGCGGCGGCAACGATGATCTTCGCGGCAATGACGGGGCCGACGTCATCAACGGCGGCGACGGCAACGACTCGATCTGGCAGGCTGAGGCAGACGAGGCCTCATTTGACACCCAGGTCGATACGCTCAACGGCGAAGGCGGCAACGACAACATCGTCATCGGCTACGGCGACATCGCCGATGGTGGCACCGGAACCGATCAGGCCTTCGTCGGCTTCAGCGAGCGCACCTCGGGCATCAACATTGATTTGAGACCAGGTGCCGAGGCCGTCCTGGAAGCGGCCCAAAACCTGACCCTCTCCAATTTTGAATTCTTCCACGTCTTCGGATCCCGTTTTGACGACACGATCCGGGCCTCGGATGCGACCGCGACCGAACAACTGGCTGGCGATCAGGGAGACGACATCCTCATCGGCGGCAATGGCTATGAAATCCTGCTCGGCATGCAGGGCAACGACACCCTCGACGGCAGCGGCGATGCCTACAACGATCGGCTGGAAGGCGGCGTGGGGGATGACACCTACATTGTGTCCTCCACAGGCGACACCATCGTCGAACTGGCCAATGCAGGCACGGACACGGTGCGGGCCTCTGTCACCTATGGACTCAACCTGATCGGAAATGTCGAAAACCTCATTCTGACGGGGGCCGCGGCGATCAACGGCACTGGTAATCAGTACAACAACGTCATCACCGGCAATGGCGCAGCCAATACCCTCACAGGCGCGAACGGCGATGACACCCTGAACGGCGGCGACGGGGACGATACCCTGATCGGCGGGGCCGGTGCGGATACGCTGGACGGCGGCGACGGGTTGGACACGGCGGACTATTCGGGGTCGTTGGCGGGTGTGACGGTTCGTCTGTGGAACGGCACGGGAGCGGGCGGCGATGCACAGGGCGATACCCTGACCTCGATCGAGCGCGTGGTGGGTTCGGCGTTCAATGACAGTCTGATCGGGGCGGACGGC